>Ga0066256_1000638_pt1 | contig 76049 bp, 54 predicted proteins | sample ThiBio_1000_biof_FD_87107 | JGI IMG/M metagenome (GOLD analysis project Ga0066256, IMG submission 87107) | Wastewater bioreactor microbial communities from Cape Town, South Africa - Thiocy_expt_1000_biof (version 2) | ecosystem: Engineered > Bioreactor > Thiocyanate-remediating >... | reverse complement strand
GTTCGAGTACATCGAAGTTGACTACAATCGAAACCGCCTTCACTCGACGCTCGGCTACCTCAGCCCAGAGCAGTTCGAGCGAGCACACGCCGCTTAAACGGGTGTCCGAAATCCAGGGGCAAGATCACTTTGCGATTCTCTCCGAGCGCTCTACTTACTCGCCTTACACCCCACTGGCTCCCCAAACTGCTTGTACTGCCCGTACTGCATAAACGCCACCTGCATCTGCAGCGAGGTGTCCATGCTCAGCAGGCCGGGGTACTGGCCGCCGGTGTAGGCCATCGGGAACTGGATGTTGCTGAAGTACTGTGCGTTGTCGACGGAGTTCACTTCGCACTGGCCGGCGTAGCCGAAGATCGGCGGGGTGGTGGTCGGTGTCGCGGCGAGGCCGACGGGCGGGGAGTAGCCGCCGCCGTGGCAGGAAAGGCACGACGACAGCTTGTTGTCGACGGGGCCGGCGAGGCGGTCGTTGCAGCCGAAGTGCTGCGGCGTGCCGATGGCCTTGTTCAACACGCTCTCGTGCGCGGCGATGCTGCCGGACTGGCCGACGGCCGGGAAGGTCCAGGGGTCGCTGCCCCATTGCAGGCCGACGGGTTCGAGTTTGTCCCAGGCGGTCTTGCCTTGCTTGTTGCCGTTCCAGGCGAAGGTGCCGAACACCCAGCGCGTCGGCGAGCGCGAGTCGACGACGGCGACGTCGAGCTGGATCAGGCGCACGTCCTGTACCTTGCGCTCGCACAGGAACAGGTCGCCTTTCTGCACGTGGCGGTCGGTCTGCCAGGCCGGCGAGTCCTTGAGGTAGGAAACGTCTTTCGGCGTCGCGGTCGTGAACAGCAGCTTCGCGACCACGGTGCCTTCGGGGAAGGGCAGTCCGGCCGGGACGGTCACGCCGCCATAGTTGCCGGTCTGCGGCACGCCGTTGCGGTCGATGCTGCGGCCGATCGCGTAGGCGCCCCAGCGGTTGTAGATGCCGAAGGCCCAGGTCTCGAAGAACTGGTTCGATTCGCTGCCGTCGGCCAGCAGCAGCTTGCTGACGCCGCGGTCCATCTCGACGTCCTCGCCGAAGTCGCTGAGTGTGGCCGTGCGCTCGTTGGTCATGCCATGCACGTACTCGCGGCCGCGCGTCGGGTCGTAAGCCATCCACGGTACGTGGAACCAGCGGTTCTCGCTGCCGACCGTGGTCTTCCAGCCGATCTCGTTGCGCAGCGCTTCGTCCTGGCCTTTCTTGACGTAGTCGAGTACGCGCGCGATGTACTCGGACCAGGGCGCGCCCCAGGTCGGCGCCGGGCCGTTCAGCGGCAGGGTGAAGTCCACATGCAGGCCGAGCCAGGTGCATTCGCTCTTGGGGCAGGCGCCCGGGTCCTGGCTCGGGTAGTCGTGGGCGAGCTTGAACACCGGACCCTTCCAGCCCGGCGGCGCCGGCACGACGGCGCTCTGATAGGCGAGGGTCGCGCTGTCGACGCGCTGGTCGGGCGCGCGGTCCTGCGCGTGGGCGCCGGCGCCGGCGAGCGCGGCGAGCAGGGCGGTGGTGAGTACGCTGGCGGTCTTGGACATGACGGCTTCCTGTTCGACGCTGGCTGGTGGTTGAAAATCAGTCGATTGCTTCAGTGCTGCGGAAAGGCCCGTGGCGGTGTGGCCGCGCGGGCCGGCGTGTCGACGGGAGTGCCGGCGCCGCGCAACGTTGCGGCTTCAGTCGGGCTTGCGCGCGGCCGGTCGGGCGAACGGATAGGACTGGCGACCGGCTGCGGACTCCAGGCGCGCAGCGCGAGGATCCAGCTGAAATCCGCCCCGGAGCGCTGCGCGCCCTGGTGACAGTTCTGGCAGCTGTCGTACTGGTGATAGGTCTCCATCGTCACGTTGGACACCTGGCATTGCGGAAACGCGAGGCCGCCCTGGGCCGGCGGCGTGCCGTCCTCGCAGCCGAAGTCGTCGTTGAGCGGCGTGGTCGGCGGCACCGACGGCGCGGTCGACCACTGCGTGCCGATCAGCACGTAGTGTTCCCAGACCGTGCCCTTGAGCAGCGCGCGGTAGCGCGCGTTGATCTCGGTCGTGGAATTGCCGGCCGGCGTGCTCGGTATTGCCGACAGGCGCACGACGTTGATCGGCGTCGGATCGTAGTCGGCGGGGCCGGGTACGCGGCTCGCGCCGGGATGGTCGGCCGGATTCGCGCGCGGAATCTTCAGTTTCTTGTACAGCTCCGGATCGTAGTAGGACGCCTGCATGTCCGCCGGCGTGGTCGGATCTTCGCCGAGGTTGTCGACCTGCTCGAACGTCGACCAGACCCATTGCGGGAAGTCGGCGGTCTTGTGCGAGATGTGGAAGCCGACGAGGCCGGCCTTCATCGGTTCGCAGTCGCAGGTCGTGCGGCCGCCGGACTCGGTCTTGCAGGTGCCGGGCTTGGCGGCCAGCGCGTCGATCGCGAAGAAGCGCGAATGGAATTTCTGCGGCACCTTGGCCAGGTTGCGCCAGGCGGCCTTGACCTCGATCGATCCCAGATGATCGGCCGAGCTGGCCGGGAAGCTGATCGCCGGCTTGCCGCTCGCGGGCCAGTTGCTGCGGTTGTAATAGCCGTTGCTGCGCACGTAGTCGTATTCGACGCGGTTCACGCGCACTTCGAAGCGCGTGAAGTAGCCGGTCTGGTCCGGCAGCGGTCCGGCGAACGCTTCGTCGATCTCGTCGGCGATGCTGCCGAATTCGCTGGTCATGTCCAGGCGCGGACGCGGATCGTCGGCCGGCACGTTGCGGCAGACCGCATAGCCGTTGGGCTGGTCCCAGGCCGGCGGCTTGCTGCCGTTCTGCGGGTACAGGTCGAATGCGGTCTTCCAGCGCATCCAGGCCGGCGCGAGGCGCGCATCGTAGTTGCCGAATACGGAAGGATCGTCGGGCTTGTACGGTTCGCCATGCGCGTCGGCCAAGGATGGCCACATCACGGCGATGAAGTTCTGCCAGGCGAAGGTGTCGAACATCGGCCGCGTGTCGATCGGGAACGCCGAGAACGGAAACGACGGCACCTCGCGCGGAATGTCGCCGCTCAAGGCCGGCTTGAGCTTGCTGTAGTCGGGCGTGGTCTGGGCCGGAACGGGGCCCGCGGCGAACGCGAGCAACAGCAGGCCGAACACGGCGGCGGGCGCCGTAGTGGGATGGGCTTGCATCGGTGATCTCCCCTTGTGCCGCGGGCGCGTCGCCGCGCAGCGCGTATAACAGTGAACCTTTGATTTTTGCGTGTCAATGCACGTTTTTTCGTGATAGGCGTGTGCGGCGGATCGCGCTTGGCTGTTCGAAGTGAGGTTTGCGCAGGTGTCCTTATCGCTGCGTTCGCACGCGGTCATCCTCGCTGGGGCGCTGCGTATCTGGCCGTTTTCGGCGGCTCGATGGGCGTGGGCAGACGGTCGGGATTCCGAGCTGTCTGGCGATTCGGCGGATGCGCCGTGCGAGCAGTGACTGTGTCGCTCCCCCCTCGGTGCGGGGGCGACAGAACTCCTGTCGGCAACATCCGCGTGACCGGCTGCGAAGTCGGCACCGCCTGGGCTGGCACGCTCTGCTAGCGGAGAGTGCGCCTCAACAGCGTGGGGGAAGGGTAGGGCCGCCGTCTCCGTGGCTTCTTCCCTGTAGTTGATCGCGCGGAGCAACCCCATCCCCACCCATGCCCTCCGGCCCATTGGGCGTTCAAGGTCGTCAGAACCTGCGGTTCTGAGCGACGACCTTTCACCCCCTTGAAGGGGAGGGTTTTTGGGCTGCGGCGAAAATCAACCTGAGACAAGCCAGTCTCTCGTGTCTCGATGGAAAATTGCTGCCCTTCAACGGGATGAAAGGCACCTTGAAAACCATATCGGGAATCAAGCCGCCGCCTTCGAGCTGGCCTGAATAAACCCTCCCCTTCAAGGGGAGGGCATGGGTGGGGATGGGGTTGCCGTGCCGGTGCAGTTGATACGGCAGCGACTTCACCGAGCGCCCAGCAAGCGCTTCCGGTAAATTCCTCGGCTACCGGCAGGAACGCGACGAACGCCGGGGAAACCTCAGGGGGAGGACCATGCGTCGGGAGCAGCGGCGTCTCGTGATCGTGGGACTGATGCTGTGGCTGCTCGCGCCCGTGCTCTGGGCCGCGACGCCGCTGATGACGCGCTTTTCGCCCGATCTCGACGTCTACCCGCAGTATTTCTCCGTCGCGCGCAGCGCCGACGGCCTGCTCTATGTCGGCGCCATCGATGCGGTGCTGCGCTTCGACGGCGTGCGCTGGGAATCCTTCGCGCTGCCGCGGCCCGGCGCCGTGCGTGTGCTGCTGCGCGACGGTCAGGGCCGGCTCTGGTTCGGCGCCACCGACAGCTTCGGCCGCATCGAGCGCCAGCCCGACGGCGGCGAGCGTCTCGTCGACGTTTCCGGTGCCTTCGCGGCCGACGTCGGCGCGGCCGGCTATGACGACATCTGGGACGCGATCGAATACGACGGCCACGTCTACTTCCGTGCGCTGCGCTGGCTGTTCGAGGTCGACGGCGACGGCCGCCGCGTGCACGCGTGGAATGCGCCGAATCGCTTCGGCGGCATCACCGTGCATGCGGGCGAGCTGGTCGTGAACTGGCGCGGCGAAGGGCTCAAGCGACGCGTCGGCGACGACTTCGTCCTGCTGCCCGGCGGTGCGGCGTTCGCCGGGCAGCCGGCTTTCACCCTGCTGTCGCTCGACGAGCGGCGCCTGCTCGTACACGACGAGACGCCGCGACTCGTCGTGCTCGAAGACGGCAAGCCGCGCGAGCTGCTGGCCGACGGCGACACGCGCCATTTCCACGAAGGCCGGCTGCTCGATGCGCGGCATGCGGCGTTCGCCGGCGACGACGGTGTGTTGCGTGTGGTCGATACGGACTCGGGTGCGCTGCGCCGCATCGAGCTCGGCACGACGTTCCAGAACGGCCTGGCCGTGGATGCCGACGGTGCGCTGCTCGTCGCCGACGACATCGGCGTCTCGCGCTTGCCCTGGCCGGCGGTCTGGAACGTCTACGGCGGCGCCGACGGGGTGCGCGGCAGCGTGCACGACCTGCAGCTCGTCGAGGGCCGTCTGCGGTTGCAGACCGCGGTCGGCGGGCTCGTGGCACCGTGGCGCGACGGCGGCGCGCAGGGCCGCTTCGTCGCCGACGGCGACTACGACGGCGAGGCCTGGAGCCTGCTCGCCGACGGCGACACCTCGCTGCGCGCCGACAGCTACGGATTGCAACAGGTCGGTCCGGTGCAGCGCCGCATCGGCCCCGACGATTTCTATCCGCGCGTGCTGCGCCGCTCGCGCTTCGATCCGGCGCGCGCCTGGGTCGGCACCGAAACCGGTTTCGGCCTGCTGCAGCGCGGCGCCGGCGGCTGGCACCTGATTGCGCGGCATACGGATCTGCACACGCGTGTCATGAGTCTGGTCGAGACCGCACCCGGCGAAGTCTGGCTCGGCAGCGACGACCGCGGTCTCATGCGCGTGCGCCTGGCCGACGATCCCACGCAACCGCCGCAGATCGACCGCTTCGAAGCGGTGCTGGGCGTCGGCGAGCGCGATTCGGTCGTCGTCAGCGAACTGGACGGCGCGCTGTTCGCGAGCGCGAAGTCCGGTCTGTTCCGCTGGGACGGTGCGCGTTTCGTCGCCGACCGCCTCGACGGTCTCGCGGCGCTGCTGTCGGCGCAGGAGATCCTGCGCCTGCGCGACGGCGTCGGCGGCGCGGCCTGGGCTTTCAGTTTCCGCAACGTCTACCGCCGCGATGCGGCGCGGCGCTGGCAGCGCGTGGATGCGGTGGACCGCGGCAACGGCGCGATCGAAGCCCTGACCGTGCTGCCCGATGGCGACGTGCTGGTCGGCAGCAACGGCCGTCTGCTGCATTACGACGCGTCGGCCGGTGCGACGCCGACGGCGGTGCCGGCGCTGCGTCTGAGCGGCGTACGCCTGCAGCCGCGCGCTGGAGCCGCCAGGGCGCTCGCGCTGGAAGATTCCGCGCAGCTGGCCTACGGCGCCGGCAGCCTGACGTTTCGCCTGGGTCTGGCCGATCTGACGCGGACCACGCCGGCGCAGTTCCGCGCGCGCGTGCAGGGGCTCGATACCGGCTGGAGCGACTGGAGCCCGCGCGCGGAATTCGCCTATGCGCAGATTCCGCCGGGCGACTACCGTTTCGAGGCGCAGGCGCGCAGCAGCGGCGGGCAGGAGTTCACCGCGCCGGCCTTCGCGTTCCGCGTCGTGCCGCGCTGGTATCAGCGCGGCGATCTGCAATTGCTCGGCGCGTTCGCGGCGCTGCTGTTGCTCGCGTTCCTGCTGAGCCTGGGTCTGCGCGCGCGCATACGCCGGCTCGATGCGCGCAATCGCCAGCTCGATGCGCTGGTCGGCGAGCGTACGGCCGAGCTGGAGCAGGCGAACGTGCAGCTGCGCGACCTGGCCGAGCGCGACGGCCTGACCGGCGTGGCCAACCGGCGCCGTTTCGACGCATTTCTTGCCGCGAGCCTCGCCGCTGCGGCGCAGACGCGGCGTCCGGTCGCCGTGCTGCTGGCCGACGTCGATCACTTCAAGGCCTACAACGACGCCAACGGCCATCTGGCCGGCGACAACGTACTGCGCTGCGTCGCCGCGGCGCTGTTGCGCAGCGTGCGCGACGACACGCTGGTCGCGCGCTTCGGCGGCGAGGAATTCTGCCTCGTCGTGCCGCAGTGCGATCTGGCCGCGGCCGCCGAACTGGGCCGGCGGCTCTGCGCCGTCGTGGCCGACTCCTGCGGCGTGACGATCTCGGTCGGCGCGGCCGCGACGGTGCCCGAAGCCACCGACGCCGTAGAACGCCTGCTCGCGCGCGCCGACGAGGCGCTGTACCGCGCGAAGCGAGAAGGCCGCAATCGTGTTGCGCTGGATCCGGTCTAGCGGTTCGTGAGCGGTGGTTCGATGGCGGTGTATTGCGTGATCGGGAGTGGTCCTGAGCGATCTGTCGTGACAAAGCGTGAGCGAAACTCGGCGTGTGGTTGTTGCGCGAGGATCGGGTTGTGCTGAAGTTTGCGGCGCAATTTCAGACCCTCAGGCAAAAACCCCATCCCCACCCATGCCCTCCCCTTGAAGGGGAGGGTTTGAAACGTCGCGCTTGCGAAGATCAAGAATCAAGCCGCCGCTTTCGAGTTGGTCTGAACCTTTGAGCTGGCCTGAACCTTCGATTGAGCTGGTCTAAACCTTTGAGCTGGCCTGAATCTTCGATCTGGCTTGAACAAACCCTCCCCTTCAAGGGGAGGGCATGGGAGGGGATGGGTTTTGCCTCGGTAGTGAACACCCGCTGCTTGTAGCCCGGCGTCCGCCCGGCGCAAGATGCGCGCCGGTTTTTCCGGCAACGTCCATGCGATCCAGCGGCACCCTGCGCTACAGCCCCGAACTGCGCCCCGGCTCGCATCAGCGCCGCGACGGCGGCAGTACGCGCTGGTGGCTGATCCTCGACGGCGATCCCGAACTCGGCCGCTATCTGCGGCAGCTGTACTGGATCGCGCAGCACCGTACGCGCAGCCTGCAGGCGCCGCTCTGGGGTACGCACATCTCGGTGATCCGCGGCGAGCAGCCGGCGCATCCCGAACGCTGGGGCGAAGGCGAGGGCACGCGCGTGGACTTCGCGTTCGATCCGCTGGGCCAGGAAACCCGCGGCTACGTCTGGTTTCCGGTACGCTGCGAGGCCGTGCTCGATCTGCGCGAACGACTGGGTCTGCCGCGCGAACCGCAGCCGCCGCTGCATCTGACCATCGGCAACGGCTGATGCGTGGCGAACCCCGCGCGCCGTCGTGTGGCGATAGAGCCGCGTCCGCATTCGCCAGGGCTTTCGCATGCAGCGCAGAAACCTCGTTCTCCTCGCCGCGATCGTGCTTGCCGCCGGCGCCGTCGTGCTCGGGCCGCGCGCGCTCGCGCGGCTGGAGCGCGCGGCGATGAACGACGCCGGCAGCGACACCACGGCGCGCGCGCAGCAGGCCGCCGCGCGCGTGACGCCGGCATTGCAGCGCGATCTCGCGCCGTTGGGCCTGCAGCTCGGCGCGCCGGCCTTCGTGCGCATCTTCAAGCGCGAGGGCGAGCTGGAACTCTGGCTGGCCAATCCGGCCGGCGACTACCGCCTGTTCCGCACCTATCCGATCTGCCGCTATTCGGGCGCGCTCGGTCCCAAGCAGCGCGAAGGCGACAACCAGGCACCCGAGGGTTTCTATCGCGTCGCGCGCGGGCAGCTCAATCCGGCCAGCCGCTTCCATCTCGCGTTCAACCTGGGCTATCCGAACGCCTACGACCGCGCGCGCGGCTATACCGGCGATTTCCTCATGGTCCACGGCAACTGCGTGTCCATCGGCTGCTATGCCATGGGCGATGCGGCGATCGAGGAGATCTACACCGTCGTCGACGCCGCGCTGCGCGCCGGCCAGCCGGCGTTCGAGGTGCACGCGTTTCCGTTCCGGCTCGAGGCCGCGGCGCTGGCCGCCGAGCACGCTTCGCCCTGGTTCGATTTCTGGTCCGGGCTCCAGCCCGGTTACGATGCATTCGAACGTACGCGCCGGCCGCCGCGCGTCGCCGTGCAGGGCCAGCGTTATCGCATCGACGGCTAGCCGGTATCGGGTACGCGCCGGCCGGCAGTCCGGGCCGGCGGACAACGCTGCCGCCGAAGCCGGCGCCGCGTTCACAAGGCACGCATCGCCGCGTGCCGTACAGGGGTAGGACGATGGTGGAAGCGGAGGAACTGGATTCGATCTGTGCCGGCTGGCCGGGCGTGAGCTCGGCGCTGAAGTGGGAGGTCGATCTCGTCTACAGCGTGGCCGGCAAGATGTTCGCCGTGTATTGCACCTTGGGGCTGGAGCGCGGCCGCGTTTCGTTCAAGGTCGACGCGGACCGTTTCCTCGAACTGACCGAGCAGCCCGGCTTCATGCCGGCGCCGTACCAGGGTCACGCGTTCTGGGTCACCCTGACCGAACCCGGGCGGCTGGCGCCCGGCGACCTCGAGGCGTTCCTGCGCCGCTCCTACGAGCTGGTCGTGGAGAAGCTGCCGCCGAAGGCGCGCCGCGAACTCGGCGAAGCCTCGTGAATCCGCGCCGCGGCGCAGTGAAGGATCCGGCGATCGAGGAAACGCCGGTCTAGCCCGGCCCGCAGCACCGCCGGCCGCAAGGTCCATGCCGCCATTGCGCCGCCGGCCGCTTCCCGCCGACCATCCCGTGTCCCCGAGCGACCTGCGCCCATGGCCAAGACCTACGACCGCGCCTATTTCGACAAGTGGTATCGCGACGAGCAGCATCGCGTCGTCTCCCGCGACGTGGTCGCGCGCAAGGTCGCGATGGCCGTGGCCATGGCCGAGTACTACCTCGGCCGCACGATCCGCAACGTGCTCGACGTCGGCTGCGGCGAGGGCGCCTGGCATGCGCCGCTGCATGCGCTGCGGCCGGACGCGCATTACCTCGGGCTGGATTCCAGCGAATACGCCGTCGCGCGCTGGGGCCGCACGCGCAATCTGCGTCTGGCCACGTTCGGCCAGCTCGAGCAGCTGAGGTTCGACGAACGCTTCGACCTGATCGTCTGTGCCGACGTCATGCACTACCTGCGTGCGACGGAACTGCGCCGCGGCCTCGGCGGCATCGTCGACCAGCTCGAAGGGCTGGCCTACATCGAGGTGTATACCGCGCGCGACAAGCTGGTCGGCGATCTCGACGGCTTCTACCGCCGTTCGCCGCGCTGGTACCGGCAGACCTTCGCCGAGGCCGGGCTGATGTCGGTGGGTTCGCTGGGCTGGGTCGGTCCGCGCCAGGCGCCGTGGATCACGGCGATGGAAGCGGCCGGCGACTGAGCCGGTTTGCCGGACCCTTCAGGTGAATGCCACGCCGCCGTTGTGGCGGCGGCGTGGCATTCGGGCGTGCCGCGGACCGGGGGGTTGGGGGAACGGCGGCACACCGCAAGCGGACGGACGGCGACGCGATAGCGTCGCAGGCGGGGTCGTGTCGATGACGGCACGCCGCCTGTCCGTACAACGGGGAAGCGGTGACAGATCCGAACACCGGCGCGCGGAGCCGCGCCGGCGCCGCGGTTTCACTCCAGCGAATCGGCGAACAGCCGGTCGGCTGCGTAGACGTGCACGCCGGCCAGGGCGGTCAGCGCATAGACCCGCGCGTCGGCGCCGACCTGCAGGCGCGCGGCCGGCATCGGCAGATCCCAGTGCTGAATGCGCTGCGGCTGGGCCGGCGTGGCGAAACTGACCTCGTCCATGCCGGTGTCGCCGCCGATGAACGCGCGGTCGCCCTGCAGCGCGACCTTGCTGCCGGCGTCGGCGTAGATAGCGAGCTGCTGCGGCTGGGCCGGATTGGAGACGTCGACGAGATGCGCGCTGTCGCCGCACGCGACCAGCACGCGGCGGCGCTTCGCATCCACTGCAAGGTCGAGCGTCGAATCGCAACCCGCGTAGCGCGCCACTTCGACCGGCGTGGCCGCATCGGCCACGTCGATGATGCGCAGGCCGCCGATGCCGAATGCCTGTTCGTCGGCGACGTAGACGTAATGGTCGTGCAGCGCCAGTCGGCGGATCTTGCTGGTCAGCACCGCGCCCAGCGGCTGCGGGTTGGCCGGATTGGCGACGTCGAGCACGACGAGCTCGCCGCCGTTGGTCGAGCGGCCCACGTAGGCGCGGTCGCCGCGCGCGGCGATCGCGGTCGCGAACGGATAGGACCAGAAGCCCAGTTCCTGCGGCTGGGCCGGATTGCTGATGTCGGCGACGATCAGGCCGCTGCCCCAGCTGGTCAGATAGGCGCGCGAACCGTCGACGGCCAGCTGTTCGAACGCGCGGCTCTGCAGCGAGGGCTCCAGGCTGGTCTCGAAACGGCCGCGCGGATCGAGATCGCTGCTGCGCGCCACGTTCAGGCCGTAGGCATTGCCCAGCAGCAGCGCGGTGTCGCCGCGCACGGCGACGTCATAGGCCGCCGTGCCGGCCGGCAGCTGGGCTTCGCCGCGCTGGGCCGGCGTGGCCGGCAGGCTCGCATCCAGCCGCACGAAGCGGTCGGCGCGCGTGGCCAGCAGGGCGTCGGTGCCGAGCACGACGCTCGCGTCGGTGGCGAAGGCATCGATGGTCGAATGGCCGGCTTCGGCCGGCTGATCCGGATCGGTGACGTTCCAGACGTCGATGCCGTCCAGGCCCAGGCCCCAGGCATGGCTGCCGAGCAGCAGGCCGTCGTAGGCCGCCGGTGCGTCGGCGCGGCCGCGCGGCGTGAACTGCGCCGGATTGCTGATGTCGCTGACCGCCATCGCGAGGCCGAAGCCGTAGACGTACGGCGGCTGCACCTTGAGGCGGAAATAGTCGTAGCCGTCCAGGGTGGTCTCGCCGAGCAGCTGCGGCGCCATCGGCGTGGCGAGATCGAAGATCTTCAATGCCGTGCCCGACAGGAAGGTGCGGCCGGTCGCATACAGGCGGTCGCCGTCGACGAAGGCGTAGTCGTAGTTGCCCCAGCCGGTGTATACGCGGCTGAAGCTCGGCACGGCCGGGCTGGTCAGGGGGCTGGCGAACAGGCCCTGTTCGTTGTCCAGCACGTAGAGATGGCCGTTGGCGACGGCGACGCTCTGCGCCGACAGGATGGCGGCATTGCTGTAGGTGTACTGGCCCAGCAGCTGCGGGTGGTCGCGGTCGGCGATGGAGTAGACCGCGACGCCGGCGATCTCGCTGACGTAGCTGCGGTAGCTCGCATAGACGTAGTCGCCGCTGCGCGCCAGGCCGTTGAGCTGGCCGCGCGCCGGCGTCGTGCGCGTGTCGCCGGTATAGCTCAGCGAACCATCGGCGTTGCGGTTCCAGGCCGTCAGGGTGCTGCCCGTGGCGAGATAGACATGGTCTTCCGCCGCGACCGGCGCGCTGACAGCGCCGCCGCGCGCGGCGACGAAGGTGGCGGCCGCCGGCGGCGCGGCGGCCGCAGGCAGGGCGAGGGCGGAAACGACGCAGGCGGAGACGGCGGAAACGAGCACGGCGGCAGACGCTTTCATGGACACTCCAGACAGGGTTCGCAACCGCCGCAGTGTCGGAACGGCCCATCGGCCGCGCATTCGTTTCGTATGCGGATTCCATGCGTCGGGCGCGCGCAGGTGCGGCGGAGCGTGATGCGGTCGCGGTTTTGGTCGCCTGCTGAACGCGATGCGGGGCCGGGCCATTGCCGGCTGCGAAGGTCCGGTCTCTGAGACATCTCCCTGGTTTTTGCAGCACGAGCAACCCCATCCCCACCCATGCCCTCCCCTTGAAGGGGAGGGTTTGAAACCGCGCGCTCACCTAGTTCGATGCGCCGCATTTGCATGAACTCGGCTCCAGCCACCGACATCGAGCTGGCTTGGAATAAACCCTCCCCTTCAAGGGGAGGGTATGGGTGGGGATGGGGTTGCGTGCGGTTGCAGTTCGCACTGCTGTGGCCTTTCTCGGCATACCCCGACGACCGAAGCTGCCGATCGCAGAGACGACGGCATTCGTCTTTCCTGCATTGACGAGCAGAAAAGGAACCCTCCGCTACGGCAACTGCCGCTCGCCGGCCAGCTCGCGCGCGCGGCGTTCCGCGGCGGCCCTCGCGTCGCCGCGGCCCAGTGCGGTGTTCAGGCGGACGAAGACGCTGGCCGCGCGCAGGTCGTGGTCGGCCCAGGGCGCGATGCGCGCGCTGAGCGCATGGGCGGCGTCGAGGCGGCCGCTGCGTACGAGCAGGTCGGTATACGGCTGGATGACCTCGACGAGGTCGTCGGGAATCGCGCCGGCCTGGTCGAACTGACGCAGGGTGCGTTCGAACTGCGCGAGTGCCGCGTCGGTGTCGCCTTCGGCGGCCTGCTGTTCGGCCTGGGCCAGGCTGGCCTGGGCTTCGCGCCAGGGATCGGCGTGGGCCTGCACCCAGGCCTGCAGCTCGGCCGTCGCGCGCCCGGCGGCGGCGAGTTCGCCCTGGCCGCGCAGACCCTGCAGGTACAGGCGCCAGGCCTGCACATAGCGGATCGGGTCGTTGTCGGCCAGCGCCTTCACGCGCGCGAGCGCGGCCTCCCCGGCGACCACCGCGGACTGGCCGCGCGCCGCGGCGATGCGCCCCTTGGCCAGATGCACGCGCGCGATCGTCGCGGCGTCGAGATCGGCATCGGCCTCGGCCAGCACGGTGTCGAGCAGCGGCATTGCGGCCTGCAGCTGGCCGGTTTCCAGCAAGGCCTCGGCGCGGACTTCGCGCAGCTTGTGGCGCAGGCGCTCGTTGCGGCTGTGTGTCTCGGGCGGCCAGTAGCGCAAGGTCGTGGCCAGCGCGCCGGCATGGTCGAGCAGCAGCTGCTGCACCTCGGCGATGCTGGCCAGGGTGAAGACGAATTCCTCCTGCGCGCCGAGCCGCTCGAAGCGTGCGGCGGCGTCGGTCAGCCCCGGCAGCGCCGTCGCCGGGCGCAGCCGGCGTACTTCGATCAGACCGAGATTCAGATCGACCTGGCCGGTGCCGAGTTCGTTGCCGGCGGCTTCGGTCTCCGCGCGCGCCAGCCCGAGATCGGCCAGGGCGGCGTCGTAGTCGTCGTGCAGGGTCGCGACGAGGCCGCGGCCGAGCAGCGCGAGGCCCAGCGCATCGGGTGCCTTGCGTCCGCGCAGCAAGGTGATCGCCTCGTCGTAATGGCGCAGCGCGTCCTGCGGCCGCGTGCGCCGGATGTAGCTGGCCGCGAGCGTGACCAGCGCGCGGCCGCGCAGTTCGGGATCGCGCGCGGCCGGCAGTTCGTCGAGCAGCTGCAGCAGGCGGCGCTCGACGGCGAAGTAGTCTCCGGCGCGCAGTTCGATCTGGGCCAGGCGCAGGGTGATCTCGGGCCGCACGCGCAGTGCCGGGTCGGCGCGGCGGATCAGTTCGCCGGCCAGATCGAGCTGGTCGGCCAGCATCGCCGCGCGCGTGCGCTGCAGCAGTTCGGCCAGGTCCTGCGGCGTATCCTCGCGCTCGCTCGGCGGCAGATGGCCCAGGCGCAGCAGCAAGGTGTCGGCGGCTTCGCGCGCGGCGCTCATCGCGTCGTCGGCGCGGGTTTCCACGTCGACGTGGCGGGTTTCGTCGCGCGCGCGCAGCCGCACCAGCCAGCGGCCGTCGCGCCGCTGCACGTCGGGCAGGATGCGCAAGGTGCCGGCGGCGGCAAGGTCGCGGGCTTCGAGCAATGCGGCCGGATCGCGCGCATCGCGCTCGCGCAGCAGCGCGACGACGCTTTCGCTCGACGCGGTCGGCAGATCCCCGCGGCGCAGGCGGTTGGCGAGGAGGTCCATGAGACCCAGACGCAGCCAGGCCCATTCCTCGCCGGCATCGACCAGGGCCGGCAGCACGATTGCCGGCGCAGCGGTGGCCGGCGCTCGCGCCGTCGTCGTGGTGGCGGCAGGCGTGCCGGGCGCCGGAGATGAGTGACGCGCGGCCAGCGCGAGATACAGCAGCACGGCGGCGAACACGACCGCGGCGCTCGCGGCGATGCCGTGCCAGCGTCGACGCACTGGCGCATCGGGCCGCATGTCTGCGGCGTGTGTCGTGATGGCCTGTGGAGCGGGCGGCAGGCCGAGGTGCGGCGCGGGCGTAGGGGAGGCCGTCGGATCGACGGGGGCGGTCGTGGCCCCTGCCGTCACGACCGGTGCGGGTGGATCCGCAGCCGTGGCGGGTGCGGTTGAAGCCGCGGCTGCGGCAGAGGCGTTCGTGGCGAATCCGGCGGCGTCGGCAGCGGTTGCGGCGGATTCCGCTGCATCGGCGCCGCCAAGTTGGGCGACGCCCGCGGCGGTGGTCACCGATGCCTGCGCTGCCGCCGGCAGCACCGTCTTCTGCAGCGAAGGTGGCGCCGCAGCACTTTCCTCCACCGCGCCGACCCAGCGATAGCCGAAGCGCGGCACCGTGCGTATCCATTGCTGGATGTCGCCGCTGTCGCCCAGGGTGCGGCGCAGCCGCACGAGGGTCTGGCCGAGCAGGCTGTCGGCGACGTCGGCGCGGCCCCAGATTGCGGCCATGAGTTCGTCGCGGCCGACCGCGCGGTCGCGATGGCGGATCAGATAGACCAGGCCGTCGAAGGCGCTGCTCGGCAATTCCAGGCGCTCGCCGTCGCGGCGCAGTTCGCGTGCGGCCGGATCGAGTTCGAATGCGCCGAAGCGCAGGGGCGGAAGCGTCATGCGTACAACGGATGCGGGCAAAGACGAGGCGGACGCCGGAAGCCGGCGCATCGTCGCACCGTTTGCCCCGGCGCGTCATCGAGCGGCGCGACGGCCCGCTGCGCGCGCGCAGCGGCCGGCTTGCCCGGGATGTGCCTGGCGCCCGGCATGATCGCTGTGCGGCCGTGGCGGCGCGCCGGCAGCAGCGTGCCGGCGGCGGCGCGGCTAGCGCAGGCTGAGGAAATCCTGGCTGCAGACGAAGCGCACGGCGTCCAGCCGCGGGCGTGCGCGCGGCAGGGCTTCGGCGATGGCCCGGCGCTCGTCGTCCAGCGCCTCGATTTCCTCGGCGCGCACGGCCGGGTTCACGGCGCGCAGCGCGCTCAGCCGGGCGATGTCGGCGCCGAGCGCGGTTGCGGCAGCCGTTGCGGCCGCGGCGATCTCGCGCGCGGCGATGTCGCGCGCGGCGGTCTCGCAACGTTCCAGCATCGGCGGCACGAGCTGGGCGAGGAATTTGCGGTAGCGGTTGAAGTCGATCGCGCGGTCGGCGGATTTCTTCAGCGAGACCGGATTGGGCTTGTACTCGCGCACCTGCAGCTTGGTGTCGACGACGACGCGCAGCGGCAGCGGCGGCAGGAAACGGTCGATGCCGAGACTGCGCTGGGCGATGCATTCGAGCACGTAGACCGCTTCGAGCAGCACCGTACGCGGCGGCAGTGCGTCGTCGACGAGGAAGGCCGCGTTGCCCTGTTCGCCTTCAAGCAGCAGGTCCAGCGCGCCGACGACGAGCGGATGGTCGTTGCGCAGCAGCGGCAGCTCCTCGCGCGCCAGTGCGGTCGCGCGGTCGAAGGTGACCTGCTGCGGACCGTCCTTCAGGCCGGACAGGCCTTCGGTGCTGACGTATTCGGGATCCAGCACCCAGGTGCGCGGCCCGGTTTCCTCGTGTTCGATGCCGAACTGCTCGAACAGGCGCAGGATGAAGTCTTCGGTGTCCAGATCGGCGTCGGCGGCGGCCAGCGCCTCGCGCAGGGTTTCCTCGCGCGCCTCGCGGCTGCTCGCCAGTTCGAGCAGGCGGTCGCGGCCCGCATGGACGAGGCGCGACAGCTCCTCGTGCGCGGCGCGCGTCTGCGCGATCAGCGAGTCGAGCTCCTGGTCCGGATCGGTGCCTTCCAGCGCATGCGTCGCGGCGCGTTCGGCCAGGTCCGGGCCGAAGCGCTTGTACAGCTCGCGGCCGTCGGCCGGGCTCTGGCGCAGCGCGTCCAGGCCTTCCTCGTACCAGCGCAGCAGCACGTGCTGCGCGCTGCCGGTGAAGGCGACCGCGTGCAGTTCGATGTCGTTGCGCTGGCCGATGCGGTCGAGGCGGCCGATGCGCTGTTCCAGCAGGTCCGGGTCCAGCGGCACGTCCCAGAGAATCAAATGATGGGCGAACTGGAAGTTGCGCCCTTCCGAACCGATCTCCGAACAGATCAGCAGGCGCGCGCCTTCCGGATCGGCGAAATAGGCCGCATTGCGGTCGCGGTGGACGATGGACAGGCCTTCGTGGAAGCGCGCGAGATTGATGCCGCTGCGCGTGCGCACGGCTTCCTCCAGCGCGAGCACCTTGGCCTGGCTGCGGCAGATCAGCAGGAACTTGTCGCGCGGATGCTTTTCGAGCAGTTCGATCAGCCAGGGCAGGCGCGGGTCGGCCGTGTAGTCGTAGTCGTGCGGCGACGGCGGCTGCTGGATGTCGGACAGGAACTCGGTCAGCAGGCGCTGGCGCTGGTCTTCGCTGAGCGCCGCGCCGTCGAGCAGCTGCAGCCGCGGCACGCGCTTGGGAAAGCCGCCGACGACGGCGCGGCGGTTGCGGAACATCACGCGGCCGGTGCCGTGGCGGTCGATCAGCGCGTCGAGCAGCGCGCTGGCCGCGGCCGGCTCCTGCTCGAGACGATCCAGCAGCGCGAGGCTGGCCGAATCGCCGGCCAGGCGAGCGGCGAGTTCGCCGCGCTCGGCCGGATCCAGCGCTGCGCCGTCGCCGAGTTTGGCGGCGATCTGCGACAGGGCCAGATAGCCGTCGGCTTCGGCGACGTAGCGTTCGAGGTCGTGGTAGCGCGCCGGATCGAGCAGGCGCAGGCGCGCGAAATGGCCGGTGCGGCCGAGCTGTTCGGGCGTGGCGGTCAGCAGGATCACGCCGGGCGTGGCCGCGGCCAGGGTTTCCACGACGGCGTATTCAGGGCTGGCCGCCTGCGGCGTCCAGGCCAGGTGGTGCGCCTCGTCGACGACGAGCAGATCCCAGCCCGCGGCGACGGCCTGCGCGGCGCGGCGCGGGTTGCCGGCCAGGAAGGCCAGGTCGGTGATGACGAGCTGCTCGTCCTCGAACGGATTGCGCGCGTCGCCGGCGAGTTCGATCGCCGTGCAGCGCTCTTCGTCATAAATGGAAAATTGCAGATTGAAGCGTCGCAGCAGCTCGACGAACCACTGGTAGACCAGCGGCTCGGGCAGCAGCACGAGCGCGCGCTCCACGCGGCCCGAGGCGATCAGCCGCGCGAGGATCATGCCGGCCTCGATGGTCTTGCCCAGACCGACTTCGTCGGCCAGCAGCAGGCGCACCGGGCGGCGGCTCGCACCGATCTGCGCGACGCGCAACTGGTGCGGCACCAGCGCGATGCGCGCGGCGGCCAGGCCGAAGTCGATGCCGCGGCGCGCGCCGGCGCGGCGGTTCAGCGCCTCCAGCCGGAAGTCGAAGCGGTCGGGCCGGTCCAGGCGGCCCGACAGCAGGCGCTCGTCGGCCTGCGACAGGCTCTGCACGTCGTCGAGCTCGCCTTCGGCGAGGCTGTGGCCGCCGCCGTGGTAGTGCAGCAGGTTCTGGTGCGTCTCCACGCGCTCGACCGTGAAGCTCTCGCCCTTGCCGCTGATCTTCTGGCCGACGCGGAATTCGGCGCGGACCAGCGGTGCCGCATGCGTGGCGTAGTGGCGCAGCACGCCGGACTTGGCGAACAGGACCTGGATGCTGCGCCCCTCGATGCGCAGGACGGTGCCGAGCCCGAGCTCGGGTTCGGCATTGGAGATCCAGCGTTGACCGGGGGAGAAATGCATCAGCAGGTGGTTCCAGACGACGGGGGCGCGGATTATCCCGTGCATCCGCCGCGCTGGAAACCGGCAGGCGGGGCTTGACAGCACGCCGCATCGCCTTGAACGGGTGTCGGACCTTGCGGTTTGGCCCGGTGGTGGGTCCGGGCTTTCTAGCAGCAGCGCGAGCGCCCGCGGCCGTAGCGCGCGGCGAGGCGGTCGGCGAAGAAGGCCTCGTAGCTCAGGGGCGGCATGTCCGGATGGTTGCGGCGATGGTGCTCCAGATAGGTGCCGTAGTCGGGTACGCCGACGGCCAGCCGCGCCGTCTCGCAGAGCTGGCGCCAGACCGAGCGCAGGGCCGCCCGCAGTGCGGACGGCCCTGCCGGCGTCGGCGCGGCCTCGTTCACGTGCCCACCGACGCCGCGGCGACGTACGGCGTTTCCAGCGCCGTCGGCGAACTGCTGCGGCGCGCCGCGAGCGCGGCGCGGATGCCGAAGAACAGCGTGACCAGCACGACGATCGCGAACAGGCCGCACAGCGCCGCGTCGAGGTAGTTGTTGAACGCGACGCGCTGCATGTCGGCGACGGTCTTGGCCGGCGCGAGGATCTCGTTGCGCGCGGCCGCGTCGGCGAAGCGCCGCGCATTGGCGATGAAGCCGATCTTCGGGTTCTCGTGGAACAGCTTCTGCCAGCTCGCCGTCAGGGTGCACAGCACGAGCCAGGCCGTCGGCAGCGCGGCGATCCAGACGTAGCGGTCGCGCTTCATCTTGATCAGCACGGCGCAGGCCAGGATCAGCGCGAGTGCCGCGAGCATCTGGTTGGCAATGCCGAACAGCGGCCACAGGGTGTTGATGCCGCCGAGCGGATCGACCACGCCCTGGTAGAGGAACCAGCCCCAGCCCGCGACGCAGAGCGCCGTCGCGATCAGGTTGCCGCCCCAGGATTCCGTATGCCGCAGCGGCCCATGCACGGTGCCGAGCAGATCCTGGATCATGAAGCGGCCCACGCGCGTGCCGGCGTCGACCGTGGTCAGGATGAACAGCGCCTCGAACAGGATGGCGTAGTGGTACCAGAACGCCATCATGCCTTCGCCGGAGATCACGTTGTGCAGGATCTGCGCCATGCCGACAGCCAGGGTCGGTGCGCCGCCGGTACGCGACAGTATCGTGTTCTCGCCGATTTCCTTCGCGGTCTGGCTCAGTACCTCGGGCGTGATCACGAAGCCCCACTGGCTGATCGCCTGGGCCGCGGATTCCACCGTGCCGCCGAGCACCGCTGTCGGGCTGTTCATCGCGAAATAGACGCCGGGCTGGAGCGCGGTCGCGGCGACCAGGGCCATGATCGCGACGAAGGCTTCCATGAGCATGCCGCCGTAGCCGATCAGGCGGATGTCGGCTTCGGTCGCGAGCATCTTCGGCGTGGTGCCCGAGGAGATCAGCGCATGGAAGCCGGACACCGCGCCGCAGGCGATCGTGATGAACAGGAACGGGAACAGGCTGCCCGACCAGACCGGGCCGCTGCCGTCGATGAAGCGCGTGACGGCCGGCATCTGCAGGTCGGGCCGCACGACGAAGATGGCCAGTGCGAGGATCAGGATCGTGCCGATCTTCAGGAAGGTCGACAGGTAGTCGCGCGGCGCGAGCAGGAACCAGACCGGCAGTACCGAGGCGACGAAGCCGTAGGCGATCATGAGCCAGGCCAGTTCGCGGCCGTTGAACGTGAACGCCTTGGCCCACTCCGGATCGGCGGCGACGTGGCCGCCGGCCCAGATCGAGGCGAGCAGCAGTACGAGACCGATCAGCGAAGCCTCGAGGATGCGGCCCGGCCGCAGCCAGCGCATGTAGACGCCCATGAAGATCGCGATGGGTATGGTGGCCGCGACCGTGAACGTGCCCCAGGGGCTTTCGGCCAGCGCCTTGACCACGACCAGGGCCAGCACGGCGAGCAGGATGATCATGATCGCGAGGATGCCGAGCATGGCCATCGTGCCGGCGGTGTTGCCGAGTTCGGCGCGGATCATGTCGCCGAGCGAGCGGCCGTCGCGGCGCGTGGACAGGAACAGGATGATCATGTCCTGCACCGCGCCGGCGAAGATCACGCCGGCCAGTATCCACAGGGTACCCGGCAGGTAGCCCATCTGTGCGGCCAGCACGGGACCGACGAGCGGACCGGCGCCGGCGATCGCGGCGAAGTGATGGCCGTACAGCACCCAGCGGTTCGTCGGTACGAAATCCAGGCCGTCGTTGCGGCGCAGGGCCGGCGTCGCGCGGCTCGGATCGATCCCGAGCGCATGGTCGGCGATGAAGCGGCCGTAGAAGCGGTAGCCGATCACCAGGATCGCCATGGCCGCGGCGACCAGCCAGATTGCATTGACCGGCTCGCCGCGCGACAGCGCGACGACGCCGAGGCAGGCCGCGCCCACCAGCGCGAGTGCGACCCAGCCGAGTTTGCCAAGAAGAGTGTTGCCCATCGTCGTCATCATCCCGTCCCCACGTGCGTGACGCGCCGAAGCGTCGGCGGGTTCGCGGCGAGGGTCAAGCGCACTTTAGTCGGGATGGGCGCACGTCACGAAAACGCGGTTTTTCCGTGGGATTTTCATGTTGCGCTGCGACAGGGTGTGGCCTGTTTTCGCGCGGCGGCGGGCCGGGCCGCCGCCGCGTTGCGCCGCTAGCGCAGCCAGGCGCGCGCGATGCCCTTGCGCGCGAGCAGGATCAGCCCGATCGCGATCAGCAGCACGAGGCCCTGCAGCACGACGGCGACCATGCCGGCGAGTTTCGCGCCATCGACGAGCACGAACAGGCCGAAGTCCTGCACGAGGATGCCGGCGAGCGAAACGACGAACAGCGGCAGCGCCCACTTGCGCCGCAGCAGCAGACCGATGCAGCCGAACGCGCCGCCGAGCACGCCGAACCCGGTGGCGGCTACGGCCCAGAACGGGCGGGCCTTGTACAGCATCTGCTGCGTCTCGGGCATCTTGGCGACATCGGCCGCCGACAGGCTCGCGTCCATCGCGAACGCGAGACAGCCGAGCAGATTCCACAGCAGAGCGATGACGGCGACGACGAAAAACCAGCGCGGCGGCTTGTTCATGGCGACGTTCCTGGTGCGGCGGGTTTGGGAGGAAAGCACGAGTGCCGGTCGCGGTCGTTCCCGAACTGCCGGAGCGTGGGATGTCCGGAGTTCGTGACTGGCGGCAAAGCGCACCGGCGCTCCGGCGACACTCTACGGTCTGCCGTGGCCGGCCGGGAAGTGGTGCCGGCAGCGGCTGGGCAGTAGCCGTCGCTGGCCCGGCCAGGCCCGGCGGCGGCGAAGGCGGCTAAAGCCGGCTCTGGCATACTACGCGACCTTTGCGTCAGCCACTTCCTCGACGACCATGCCCAGCAACGAGCCGCGCGGCCCCAAACAGATCCTCAAAGCCCTGCGCTGGTCCTGGCAGGGGCTCAAGGCCGGTTATGCCTTCGAAGCCTCGTTCCGGCTCGAGGTCTATCTGTTCGTGATCTTCGCGCCGCTGGGGTTCTGGCTCGGCAACGGCGCCATCGAGAAGGTCCTGCTCGTCGGCAGCCTGATCCTGGTGCTGTCGGCCGAGCTGCTCAATTCCGCGGTCGAGGCGATCGTCGACAAGGCCAGCCCCGAGTTCCACGTGCTGGCCGGCCGCGCCAAGGACATGGGTTCGGCCGCGGTGTTCCTGCTGATGCTCAACGTGATGCTGTGCTGGGGGCTGATCCTGGTCCCGCGCTGGCTCTGATTGTTCTGGCTCCGATCGCAGGTTGCGCTGAGCGCAGCGAACCGCAACGTCGCGGTCTCGCCGCCGCGAAGGACCGTAAGCAAAGCAATTTCTGATGCAGTCGCCCCCAGGAGGTTTCGTGTCGCCGGTGTGGCTTCGACACGGAATCTTCGCGGTGCAGATGTCCTGATACTGAAGGCTCCGATCGCGCCGGCACGAGTTTTTTGGCAGCGATGGATCCTCGACGTTGCGGTTCGCTGCGCACACCGCAACCCACGCTTTTCAATGTATCCAACGGAATTTCTGCCATGTCCGACGCCGTCGAATATCCCGCCCTCTATCTCAAGCGCGGCGAGGATGCGCGCCTGCGCGCCGGGCATCTGTGGGTGTTCTCCAACGAGGTCGACGTCAAGCGCACGCCGCTGTCGGGCTTCACGCCGGGCGAGATCTGCATCGTCGTGGATCATGCGGGCAAGCCGATCGGCATCGGCTACGTCAATCCGAATTCGCTGATCTGCGCGCGCCTGGTCGCGCGCGGCCTGGATCACGCGCTGGACCGATCGCTGTTCGTGCATAAGCTCAACATCGCGTTGAGCCTGCGCGAGCGGCTGTATGACGAACCCTACTACCGTCTCGTCTTCGGCGAATCCGACGGCCTGCCGGGCCTGACCCTGGACCGCTTCGGCGACGTCGTCGTCGGCCAGACCACGACGGCCGGCATGGAGCGCCTGAAGGACGAGATCAGCGAAGCCGTGGTCAAGGTGCTCAAGCCGCGCGCGCTGGTCTGGAAGAACGACGCGGGCATCCGCAGCCTGGAACAGCTGCCCGAGTACGCCGACATCGGCTACGGCGCGCTGGATGCGCCGGTCGTCGTGCGCGAGGGCGGTGTGGAATTCGCCTGCGACGTGATCGGCGGACAGAAGACCGGCTGGTTCTACGACCAGCACGCCAACCGCGACCGTCTCGCGCGCTACGTCGCCGGCAAGCGCGTGCTCGACGTCTGCAGCTATCTCGGCGGCTGGGGCCTGCGCGCCGCGGCCATGGGCGCGGCCGAAGTCGTCTGCGTCGACGTCTCTGCGCACGCGGTCGAGGCGATCAACGGCAACATCGCGCGCAACGGCTTCGGCGATCGCGTGCGTGCGGTCAAGGCCGATGCGTTCGACGAGCTCAAGCGCCTGCGCGAACAGCGCGAGCGCTTCGACGTCGTGATCCTCGACCCGCCGGCCTTCGTCAAGCGCAAGAAGGATTTCGCCGAAGGCCGCATCGCCTATCGCCGCCTCAACGAGATGGGCATGCAGGTGCTGTCGCGCGACGGCATTCTCGTGACCTGTTCGTGCTCGTTCCACATGCCGCGCGCCGCGCTGCTCGACAGCGTGCAGCAGGCGGCGCGCCATCTCGACCGCCAGGTACAGGTGCTGGAGCAGTTGCAGCAGGGCCCCGATCATCCGGTGCATCCGGCGATTCCGGAGACCGACTATCTGAAGGGCTATCTGTGCCGCGTGCTGCCGGCCTGAGCGCCGCAGCATCCGCCGCGCCCGGCCGCGGCTGAATCGCCGGCCGGCGTCGACTGGACGCCGCGGCGCATCTGGCCAAGAATCCGCGCTTCGCTTGCTGGCCGGGACGCCCATGCCGTATTTCGACGACATCAACCCGATCGCGTTGTCGCTGGGACCGGTCTCCATCCACTGGTACGGCCTGATGTATGTGCTCGGCGGCCTGTTCGGCTGGTGGCTCGGCAAGCGCCGGCTCGCGCAGGGGCGATTGCCGGTCACCTACGAGCAGTACGCCGATCTGATCTTCTACGCCATGATCGGCGTGATCCTCGGCGGCCGCCTCGGCTACATGCTGTTCTACGGCTTCGATCAGATCCGTGCCGATCCGGTCGCGCTGCTGCGCGTCTGGGAAGGCGGCATGTCCTTCCACGGCGGCCTGCTCGGCGTGCTCGTGGCGGTTGCCTACTGGTCGCGCAGGCGCGGCATCCGCTTCTTCGATACGGTGGACTTCGTCGCGCCGCTCGTGCCGATCGGCCTGGGGCTGGGCCGGCTCGGCAATTTCATCGGCGGCGAGCTATGGGGACGGCATACGGACCTCCCCTGGGGCGTGATCTTCCCGCGCGCGCTGGATCAGCTGGGCAAGAGCCATGACGAACTCGTCGCGCTGTATCAGGCCGGCCAGCTCAATCACGAGGCACGCCATCCATCGCAGTTGTACGAACTGCTGCTCGAAGGCGTCGTGCTGTTCGTCGTGCTGTGGCTGTTCTCGGCCAGGCCGCGCCGGCGCTATGCGGTGTCGGGCCTGTTCGCGCTGCTCTACGGCCTGTTCCGCTTCAGCGTCGAATTCGTGCGCGAGCCCGACGTGCAGCTCGGCTATCTCGCGTTCGGCTGGGTCACGATGGGCCAGATCCTGTCGCTGCCGCTGATCCTCGTCGGCATCGGCCTGCTGATCGCATCGCGGCGCCAGCCGCTGCCGGAAGCAGCCGGCGCCGCGACCGCGGCACAGGACTGAAACTGCGCGCGCCGGCGGCGCTCAATGCGCCGCGGCGGCGGCCGGTTCGAGCACGAAGCGGCGTTCCTGGTCGTCGCGGCGGCTGCCGTCGCCGGTGATCGCAAACAGACGCGCGTGGTAGCGCCCGGCCGGCAGTGCGGCCACGGCCAGACCGACGGAGACGTTGCCGTCGGCTTCCGGCAGCAGGTGTGCGAACGCCTGCCGGCTCCCGTCGGGCATTTCCAGTTCGAGCAGATAGTCGCGCACGTCGGCGGCCCGGGGCCGCGTGAACTGCAGCATCAGTTGCGGCGTGTCGGCCGGAATGCGCACGAGCAGTTCGTCCGACGGCGCGCTGCGCGACAGGCTCAGCCCGACGAACTGCGTCTTGCCGCCGATGGCTGCCGTGCCCACGGCCGGTGCCGGTGCGCGCAGCGATACGGCCAGCGCGCCGATCAGCACGCCGAGCGCGAGGCTCGCGGCCAGCGGCAGCCACTGCAGCACCGGCGAGCGGCGCTGCGGCAGCGCGACGACCGTCGCGGGTTCGGGTTTGCGGCGCGCCTGCATCTCGCGCAGGCCGTCGCGCAGCAGGCGCTCGGCGTCCACGGCTTCGGCCAGGTCCGGATCGTCGAACAGGGCCAGCTCGAATTCTTCGAGCGCCTGCTCGTCCAGGGTGCCGTCGAGGTAGGCACGTATGCGTTCGCTGGCGGGGGCGGCGGCGTTCATCGGCGCCTCTGCGGCAGCGGGCCGCACGCGGTTTTGGGTTCAGGGCACGTCATAGATTTCTCCACCAATCGGTCGGCCGGCGCGGCGAGCAGGCCCGGTCGCAGTGCTGCCGCAGTCCGCTTCAGCGGACGCCGCGGCGTTTGTCGAGCAGATCCTTGAGCCGCACGCGGGCGCGGTGCAGCACGCGGTCGAAGTGCTCGGAGCTCAGGCCGTACTCGCGGCACAGCGCCATCTTGTCTTCGCCGATCACGAGGTAGCGGTTCAGCAGGTCGCGATCGCGTTCCATCGGCAGTTCGTTCATGAGCTGCGTGATGAAGGTCACGAGTTCGTCGAACTCCAGCGACTCGGCCGGGCTCAGCGCCTCGTCGACGACGACCTCGATGCTGTCGTTGTCATTGTCGGTGCGCTGGCGCTGGTATTTGCGCCGCTCGCTGTTGGCCAGATTGATCGCAGTCTGGCGCAGGAAGCCGCCGATGCGGGTCGGATCGTGGATGCCGTTGTCGCGCATGCGCGCGATGACGACGATGAAGGTTTCCTGGGTCAGGTCATGCACGCGGTCGGGCTGGACGCGGGTCTGCAGCACCAGGGTGACGGCGCGCTGGTGGCGGCGTACGAAGGTGGTTTCGGCCTGGCGGTCGCCCCGCGCGACGCGGGCGGCGAGCTCGGAATCAATGGACGACCGAGAGTCGGACACGGGATCTAGGCCGTTGGGCATGCGAAGCGGTCGCCGGCGTGAATTTCGACCAGATCCTAACGAAAAGGTGAAAACCTGCAAAGCTGTGATGCGTAGCGCAACAATGTGGCCGCGAAGCGACCTCAGCCGACAGCGCGGCGGCAATGCCGGCCTGGCGCTGCGGAGTGGCTGGAAAACAACGGTCGTGCAAAGACTGTACGGCATGGGACGGGGCCTGGCAGACGGACGGGCCTGGCGCTGTGTGGCATCCGCCTCCCCCTGGTCCAGCCAAGGCGGCGCCGCGTCAGGCCTGTACCTACTGCCGCCGGCGCGGGCGGCCTCCCGCCGCGGCCCCCGCCGCGTTCAGGCGGCGCTCATCTGGCCGCGACGGAGCGCCGGGCCGCCGATTTTCCGTGGCGGCATCGCCGACGTGCGGCGCCGGCGTGCGGAATTCCGGACGATCCAGGCCTGCGCGTGGTTCCTGATTGCCGGCACGGCCGACGCGCGTCCGGCGACCGGATCAGGATGCCCTCAGAGCCATTTCGCGCGGCGCAGCACGAAGAACAGGCCGCCGATGATCGCGATCGTCGCGGCGATGAAATAGTGATAGCCGTTGTCGAGCTCGGGCATGTTCTTGAAGTTCATGCCGTACCAGCTGGCGAGCAGCGTGGGCGCAGCCAGCAGCGCGGCCCAGCCGGCCAGGCGCTTGACCACTTCGTTCTGCGCCACGGTCACCAGCGACATGTTCACGCTCATCGCGGCCGTCAGCATCTCGCGCATGGTGTCGGTCGCTTCGTTGATGCGCGCGGCATGGTCGGACACGTCGCGGAAGTACAGGCGCACGTCGTCGCGGATCAGGCTCGGATGGAAGCGCATGAGCTGGTTCAGGATGTCCTGCAGCGGCGCGACCGCCAGCCTCAGCGTGACCAGCTCCTTCTTGAGTTCGTAGAGATTGCGGATCGTGTCGCGCTTGAAAGTGTCCTCGAAGATGTCCTTCTCGAGCTCCTGCAGCTCGCTGCGGAACTCGCGCACGATCGGCAGGAAGTTGTCGACGATGAAATCGAGCACCGCATACAGGCCGTAGCTCGGTCCGAGCGCGAGCAGTTCCGGCGACTGCTCGCAGCTGCGCCGCGCCGGCTGGTAGGACAGCGAGGCGCCGTGGCGAACGGTCACGAGATAGTTGCGGCCGAGGAAGATGTGCGTCTCGCCGAACTCGATCTTGCCGCCGACGGCCTGGGCCGTATGCACGACGATGAACAGCGAGTCGCCGTAGACCTCGATCTTCGGACGCTGGTGCGCCGCATGCGCGTCCTCGACCGCGAGTTCGTGCAGGTCGAATTCCTCCTGCAGCCGTTCGAGCAGGCTCTCGTCGGGCTCGTGCAGGCCGACCCAGACGAAATTGTTCCTGTCCTTGAGCACCTCGCTGATCTCGGCGATGGTGATGTCGCGCAGACGCTGGCCGGTCTCGGTCGAGTAGGCCACGCAGTTGACCACCATCGCATGCGGATCGACGGGCAGGGACGGCGTGGTGCTCGGCGCAAGATTCATGGGCGGCTCGGCGTGCGGGGCGCGGCAATGATGCCGCAAGCCCGCAACGCCGGATACCGTCGGGCGGAGCGCGACGAGGGGAACGGGGAATCGGGAATCGTGGAACTTTACGGCGAAACCCCATCCCCACCCATGCCCTCCCCTTGAAGGGGAGGGTTTTCTCGCCTCGCTCCTGCGATTCCCGATTCCCGATTCCCGGCTTCGGCGGCTTCTCAGCCGCCGAAGCCCTCCAGCACGATCTTGCCGCGCGCCGTGCCGCTTTCGATCAGCGCGTGGGCGCGGCGCAGGTTGGCCGCGTCGATGCGGCCGAAATGTTCGCCGACCGTGGTGACCACCGTGCCGGCGTCGACGAGATCGGCGAGGGCATTCAGCAGCCGGTGCTGCTCGATCATGTCCGGGGTCTCGAACACCGGCCGCGTGAACATCATTTCCCAATGCAGCGACAACGCCTTGCGCTTGAGCTTCATGACGTCCAGCGGCGTGGCCGGATCGTCGATCAGGCCGAGGCGGCCCTGCGGCTTGAGCGCCTCGACGACGGCGGCGTAGTGGCGGTCGCTCTGGGTCAGGCTCGCGACGTAGTCGACCTGGGCCAGGCCGATGCGGCGCAGCTCTTCGTCCAGCGGCTTTGAATGGTCGATGACGTCGTGGGCGCCGAGCCGTTCGACCCAGGCACGCGTTTCCGCGCGCGAAGCCGTGCCGACCACGCGCAGGCCGGTCAGGCGCCTGGCGAGCTGCACGAGAATCGAGCCGACGCCGCCGGCCGCGCCGATCACGAGCAGGCTTTCGTCGCTGCTGTCGCGGCGGACCTGCAATCGGTCGAACAGCAGTTCCCAGGCGGTGATCGCGGTCAGCGGCAGGGCCGCGCCCTGGGCGAAGTCCAGGCGCTGCGGCAGGCGGCCGACGATGCGCTCGTCGACGAGCTGGCGTTCGGCGTTGGAGCCGGGCCGCGCGATCGAGCCCGCATACCAGACGCGGTCGCCGGGCTTGAACAGGCTGACGGCGCTGCCGACCGCGCGCACGACTCCGGCCGCGTCGAAGCCGAGCACGCGCGCCTGGCCGGCCGGCGGCGCTGCATTGCGGCGTACCTTGGTGTCGACCGGGTTGACCGATACGGCATGCACGTCGACGAGCAGGTCGCGCGGACCCGGCTCGGGTTCGGGCAGTTCGAGATCGACCAGGGCCTGGTCGTCGCTGATCGGCAGATTCTTGAAGAAGCCTACGGCTTTCATGGCGATTCCTGAGGAGTGAAGGGAAGTATCAGGCGGCTGCGGCGTAGTCCGGATAGCTGGTATAGCCCTGCGCGTCGCCGCCGAACAGGCCGCCGTCGAAGGCGGCCAGCGGCCAGCCGTGGCGCAGCCGCGCGGGCAGGTCGGGGTTGGCGATGAACGGACGGCCGAATGCGACGAGATCGGTCAGGCCGCGCGCCAGCAGATCCTCGGCGCGGGCCCGGTCGTAGCGGCCCGCCACGACGACGCGGCCGGCATAGGCCTGGCGCAGCGCGCTGCGGAAGGTCTCGGGCACGACGGGGGCGTCGTCCGAGTCGGCCTCGGCCAGATGCAGATAGGCCACGCCGATCTGCTGCAGCTCGGCCGCCGCGTGCAGGATGGTCGGGATGATCTCGGGACAGTTCATGTTGCGCGCCGTGATGTACGGCGCCAGGCGCACGCCGACGCGCGCGGCGCCGACCTCGCCGGCCACGGCCGCGGCGATCTCGCGCAGCAGCCGCGTGCGGTTGGCCGTGCTGCCGCCGTAGTCGTCCTCGCGCCGGTTCGAGGTCGTGCGCAGGAACTGGTCGATCAGATAGCCGTTGGCGCCGTGGATCTCCACGCCGTCGAAGCCGGCGCGCACGGCATTCGCCGCGGCGCGGCGGTAGTCCTCGACGACACCGGCGATCTCCTCGCGCCGCAGCGCGCGCGGTACCGGGCAATCGAGCATCCCGCCGACACCGTTGCGCACGACCCAGACCTGGGCATCCGGCGCCAGCGCCGACGGTGCGACCGGCGACTCGCCGTCATGGAACAGCGGATGCGACATGCGGCCGACGTGCCAGAGCTGCAGCACGATGCGGCCGCCGGCCGCATGCACCGCGTCGGTGACCCGGCGCCAGCCGTCGATCTGTTCTGCGCTGTAGATGCCCGGCGTGAAGCTGTAGCCCTGGCCCTGGCGCGAGATCTGCGTCGCCTCGCTGACGATCAGGCCGGCGCCGGCGCGCTGGGCGTAGTACTGCGCCATCAGCGCGTTCGGCACGTCGCCGGGCTGGCTGCTGCGGCAGCGCGTCATCGGCGCCATGACGATGCGGTTCGGCAGTTGCAATGCGCCCAGCGTCAGCGGGCGGAACAGAGGGTCGCTCATGCACAGGTTCCTTTGCCTGAAAGGCCATGGTGGATTTGTACGATTCTGGCGCGAGGCGGCGCGTCGTCAGGCGGCCGGCGCATCCAGCTCGACGACGAAGCCGCCGGGCAGGCGCACGAAGATCTGCGCGGTCGGCTGCCCCGGCACGGTCGCGACCTCGTGCGGCAGCTGTGCGGCGCGCAGGCGCGCGATCAGCGCCGCGGCGGCTTCGTCGGTGCGGAACGCGATATGCGCGAATTCGACGGCGGCGCCGAGGGCCGGCGTCTGCACCTGATGCAGCCAGGCCTGGTCACCGTGGTACAGCCACTCGCCCGGGAAGCGGAACGGCGGACGGTAGCCGCGGCGCAGGCCCATGACCTCGCCGAACAGCCGCTGTAGCGGCGCGCTGTCGCCGCTGCGCAGGTTGACGTGATCGAAATGCCAGCGCGGCGGCGCGGCGGCGGCGGGCGAGGCAAGGGCCATGGGCGGCTCCGGTCGAATCGGAGGCGGCAGCTTGATTGATTGACGAATCGCGAAAAACCTCGCTAAAACAGAATCAATTTCAACCGTTGGTTGAAAGACGGCGAGGTGAGGCAGGCGATGAAAGCCTTGATGGAACTGGAATTCTTCGTGCGCGCCGCGGACAGCGGCAGTTTTTCCGCCGCGGCGCGCAGCCTGGACCTGAGCCCGGCCGCGGCCAGCGCGGCGATCAAGCGCCTGGAAGCCGAACTGCAGGCGCGCCTGTTCGTGCGTTCCACGCGCAGCCTGCGCCTGACGCCGGACGGGGAGCGTTTCCTGCAGCACTGCCGCGTCGCGCTGCAGGCGCTGGCCGACGGCGAGCAGGCGCTGCGCGGGGACGGCTCGCTGCGCGGCAGTCTGCAGCTGTCGCTGCCGTCGGATCTGGGCCGGCATACCGTGCTGCCGTGGCTCGATGCGTTTCTCGCCACGCATCCGGCCCTGCGCCTGCGCGTGCAGCTGTCGGACCGCCTGGCCGACGTCTATCGCGAGCCGGTCGACCTGGCCCTGCGCTACGGCGCGCCGGCCGATTCGGCGCTGATCGCGCTGCCGCTGCTGCCGCAGAACCGGCGCGTGCTGTGCGCGGCGCCGGCCTATCTGGCCCGTGCGGGGCGGCCGGCGCAGCCGCAGGATCTGCGCCGGCACAACTGCCTGCGCTTCCTGCTCAGCGACGAGCTGCATGCGCGCTGGCGCTTCCACGGCGTCCACGGCGACAGCGTGGTCACGGTCGATGGCGATCGGGTCAGCGACGACGGCGAGGCCGTGCGGCGCTGGGCCGTGGCCGGCCACGGCATTGCCTACAAGTCCTGGCTCGACGCGTGTGCCGACGTGCAGGCCGGCCGGCTGGAGCTGCTGCTGCCGCAATGGCGCGGCGAAAGCGCGCCGCTGAACCTGATCTGCGCCGACCGGCGCCTGCTGAGTCCGGCCGTGCAGGCGCTGCGCGAATTCCTTGCCGTGCGCTGCGCCGAGCTGCCGCTGCCGCCCGATGCGGCCTGAGGTGCGGGAACGCGGCAGATCCTGATCCGCCGCGCGGCGCGTCGGTCGGCGGCGGCTCGCCGGTGATCCCTTCGGAGCGCTGCCGGACCGGCGGCCGGCTTTGCGGTGCTACAGGGTTGCCGGGACCGGAAACCGGTTCCGCCATGGGCCGCGGTTTCTCATCCGGCCTCGCCCGGCTCCGCGTCGCAGCCGCGTGCGGCGCGGGCACGGGCGCCATGGCGCTCGACGCGTTCGCGGTACGCGGCCGCGGCGTCGCGGCGCGCACTGGCGTCCAGGCGTGCGTCGAGCCCGCGCAGTGCGCCGAGATCGCCGATCAGTAAGGCATCGTCGGCGCGCGGCGTGTCGACATAGCAGCCGTGTGCGTTGAGCCAGACGCGCCAGGCATGCCAGGCCCAGGCCTGGGCCGGCGTGGTCTGCACTTCGGCCTGGGCCAGCTGCGCGTCGATCGCCGCATCGGCGCCGAGGTCGGCCGCGCGCCGCTGCCAGCTCGCCGCGAGCGCCGGCTGCGGCGGCAGATGGCCGTAGCCCTGGGCCAGCACGGCGGCGACGAACTCGACGTCGGCGTCGTCGCGCTCGGCCAATTGCAGCAGCAGGCGCAGACCGATCGCGTTCTGCGCGTCGCCGTCATCGGCCAGCAGCTGCAGCGCGAGCGTGCGGCCGACGCGGCGTTGCGACTGGCTCTGCCACAGCGCCTGCAGTTCGTCGCGCAGACGCTGCAGCAGGCCCGGTGTGTTCGGCTCCAGCTGCAGCTGCGTGCGCAGCGCCTCGAACGCGTCGGCATCGCTGCGCGCGGCGTAGGCGCGCCGCGCCGCGTCGATGGCGGCGCGCGCCGCGCGCCAGTCGGCGCAGCGCTGGCGGCGCTGCGCCAGTCGCTGCAGTCGTGCATCGAGGCTGGCCCGGGCCAGCGCCTGCGTCCTCGCGTCCAGTTCCTGCAGCAGTACCGCATCGACCTGTTCGGGCAGCGCGGCCAGGGCCTCGCAGTCTTCCTGCAGTCCGGCGGCCGCCGTTGCGGCGGCGGTCTCGCCGCGGCCCAGCGCCTGTATCAGCGCTGCCGGCGTGGGCGCCGCCGCACGGTTGCCGGGCGCGCCGTAGAGGCGCTGGTCCTGGGCCTGCGCGGCGGTCGCATGATTGCGACGCCATTGTTGCGGCGTGAATGCGCGGCGCGGATCGTCGGCCGGCGCGCGGTCGGCGTCGTCGTCGTCGGCTTCGTCCGGGTCCTGCGCCGGTTTCGCCGGCGCCGTCGCGCCTGGCACCGGCGCGGCCGTCGCGGTTGCGGCCGCGCGCCGTGCCGGCGCGTTGTCGTGCGGGCGCGGCGGCCGCAGGGCCCAGGCGAACAGGGCGGCATGCAGGGCGACGACGCCGAGCAGCACGGGATAGTTGATACGCGTCGGTGGCGATGAGCGCATCGGCTCTGTCGGCGGTGGAAAGGCGCAGCCTAGTGTCCTGTCCCGCAAATGACTAGCGATACGTCCCGCCCACTGTCATCGCTGCGGATCGCGTCAGGACGGCGGCGCGGCGCCGGCGGCTGTCGTAGGGAATTTCTGCGCGTTTGCGCCATGGGACATTTGCGTACGCTGCGAACCTGTATCGGGCGCGGCCGCCGCGGCGAACCGCCGCGCGACTCGGCTACACTCGGCTGCCCGTCCCGCAGGTTGCCCGCGTGGAACTCGAACGCCCACCGCGCCGAGATCGTCTGAGTACGCGCCTGACCCGCATCGTGCTGGCAAGCACCTTGCTGATCGGCGGTGCGCTGGCGCTGGTGCAGGTGCTGGCCGACGCGCGCAGCAACAGCAATGACCTGGACCGCACCGGCCAGCAGGCGCTGACCACGCTCAAGCGTGCGGCGACCGAAGCGGTCTACGAGATCGACAGCGAGCTCGCCGGTCAGGTGCTGGCCGGGCTGGCGGCCTATCCCGGCGTGTATCGTGCCGAGATCCGCATGCTGCCGGCGACCGTGCTGGCGCAGCGCGAGACGCCGCTGCAGCACAGCGCCTGGCGCGGCCTCAGCGACCGCCTGTTCGGCGCGCAGCGCGACTATCGCGAGATCCTGGCCGACCCGCGCAATGGCGAACCGCTCGGCGAGCTCAATATCGGCATCGACACCTACGTGCACGGGCGCGACTTTCTCGCGCGCACCGCGCTGGTGTTCGGCCTCGGCCTGGCCTGGGCCGCGCTGCTCGGCCTGGTGCTGCTCGGCGTGGTCAACCGCATCCTGACCGCGCCGCTGGAACGGCTGGCCGGCGAGCTCGCCGACAGCGGCGCACTGACGCCGGAAACGGTGTCGGTCAAGGTGCCGGAGAATCACGAGCACGACGAACTGGGCCGCCTTGCCCGCGCCGTGAATCAGCTGCTCGCCGGCATGCGCGAAAACTTCGCGCGCCGCGCCGAAGCCGAGGCGCGCGCAAGCTATCTGCAGCAGTTCGACGATCTGACCGGACTGCCCAATCGCCAGCTGCTGCTGACCCGTACCGGCCACGCGATCGCCACCGCCGGCCCGCGGGCGCTGCTGCTGGTCGATCTGTGCAGCCTGCGCGCGATCAACGAGACCTACGGCCGCGCGGTCGGCGACGACGTGCTGCACGAATTCGCGCGCCGCCTCGACGCGATCGACGGCGCGTTCGCCGCACGCGTGGTCGAGGACAAGTTCGCGCTGCTGCTGCACGAAGGCGCCTCGCGCGCGGCCGTGCAGCAGCTGCTGGAGCAGGTGCGCGCCGGACTTGCGCGTCCGGTCGAACTGCCGGCCGGACAGTTCACGCTCGACGTGCGCGCCGGCAGCGCGCTGTATCCGGACGACGCCGACAGCGCCGAGAGCCTGCTGCAGAACGCCGAGTCGGCGCTGGCCCAGGCCAAGGGCGACGGCGCTCACGGCGCGATGTTCTTCGATGCCGCGCGCGACGACGAATCGGCCACGCGCCGGCGCCTGAGCAAGGATCTGCGTCGCCGCTCGATCGGCGACGAGCTCGAACTCGTATTCGATCCCCTGGTCATCGCCGGCAACGGCCGCGTGCACGGCTTCGAGGCGCTGCTGCGCTGGAACCATCCCCAGTTCGGTCTGCTGCGGCCCGGCAGCTTCATCCGGCTGGCCGAGGAGAACGGCACGATCGCCGCGCTCGGCGACTGGGTGCTGCAGCAGGCCTGCGCGCGCGCCGTGGCCTGGCGCAGCGCCGGCCAGGCCCGGCCGATCTCGATCAACGTCTCCGGCGCGCAGCTGCGCGAGCGCAACCTGCACGAACGCGTCGCCGCCGTGCTCGAAGCGCACGTCCTGCCGGGTTCGGCGCTGGAGCTGGAAATCACCGAGACCGCCATCGTCGACAACATCAAGTACGCGGCCGCCTCGCTCGGTCGCCTGCGCGCGCTCGGCGTCGGCATCGCGATCGACGACTTCGGCACCGGCCATGCATCGCTGGGCTATCTGAAGGAGCTGCCGGTCACCAAGCTCAAGATCGACATGAGCTTCGTGCGCGACGTGCTGACCGATCTGAGCGACGCGACCATAGTGCGGGCCATCGTCGGTCTCGGCCACAGCCTCGGCCTGCAAGTCGCTGCCGAAGGCGTGGAAACGCCGGGCCAGCGCCGCTTCCTCGAAGACATCGGCTGCGACCTGCTGCAGGGCCTGCAGTTCGGCTGCGGTCTGCGCGAGAGCGAAGCACTGGGCTACGCGCGCACGCGCGGCGGCTCGGCAGCCGAAGGACGTTCGCGTGCCTGATACAGCCCGACACGGCGGCCTGCGCCGGGGGCGTGGGCTGCTCTCTGCGGGCCTTCCGTGCGCGGTCGCCGCCTGCGCCGGTGCGGCCGATCCCGGCGGCCCGGCGCAGGCCGTCGGAACCGGGTGACGGCAGGGGCTGCCCGCGCATGCGGATTGGCGTCGAGGACGGAATAGTCCGGGTGCAGCCGATCCTCGTGCTCGAATGACGCGGGGCAGAGCCGGTTTCCCGCGCCGCCTCGGCCACACGGATCATCAGATGGCGGGCATTCGCCGAACCGGCCGGGCCGGGATCTGCGCATTCCAGCCGCTCAGGGCGGAACCAGTCCGTGCCGCTTGCGCAACTCGTCGATCGTGCCGTCGCGCAGCAGTTCGGCCAGCCCTTCGTCGCAGGCCGGTCGCGCGGCCGCGGCGCTGTCGGACTGGCGCGACCAGGCCACGTACAGGGCCGGCTCCTCGATCGGCGGCTGCAGCATTTCGAGTCCGGCGGTACGCAGCAGCGGATCGGTGCGCAGCAGGTATTCGGCGACCCAGCGGTCGGCGAAGGCGAGTTCGACGCGGCCGTGGGCGAGCTTGCGCAGGTTCACGCGATCGCTCGCGGCTTCCTCGCGCGTGAGGTAGTCGGCGCGGTCGAAGGTCGGGTTGTTGATGTAGTCGCGTACGACGCCGATGCGGTAGCGTGCGATGCTGCGCAGCGCACCGTCGAGATCGGTCAGCGGATCGACCGCATAGGCGATGGGTTCGCCGCGGCGCCTGTACAGTCCGATAGGGCCGCCCGGAAACGAGGCCGAGAAGGCGAATTCCGCCTCGCGCCGCGTATTGCGGTATTCCGGCATGACGCCGGCATAGTCGCCGCGCAGGCCGAGCATCAGCGCGCGCGCCCAGGGCATCAGCTCGAACTGCACTTCCACGCCGCGGCGCGCGCAGGCCGCGCGCACGACCTCGGCGGCGTAGCCCTGTCCCGGCAGTTCCGCACCGACGTACGGCGGCCACTCCAGCGTGGCCAGGCGTACGCGCAACGGCTCCGGCGTCGCGGCGTCCGATGCGGACGCCAGCAGCGGGAGCAGGGCGGCAAACAGGAAAAAAGCACGCATGCGCCGATTCTAGCCGCCGGCAAATGGAAATTCGGGCTTTTTCTGCGTCGGTCCGGTTTGTGCCGGAGTGCGGACCGGACCGACGGATTCGGTCGAGGTTGCGGGAGAGGCCCGGACCAGTGCGACGTTGATCCGGTTGCGTCGGCCTCCAGGCCTGCATCGGGTCTTGCGGAAAGGCCGGGCGAGCTGGAGGAAATGCCGGCTTTTCTGCGCCTTCGATCCATTCCACGGACTAGCGCCACTCCCGGCGTTGAACAGCGTCGTGGCCGATACGGCTCAGCGTTTCAGCAATCGCCAGCCCAGTACGAGATGCGGCGGCAGCAGCAGGGCGATCCAGACGGCGTTGTTCTGCACGAACCAGGGCAGCACCTTGATCGCGAGCGCGAGCAGCGCGAGGACCAGCACGAGGCCGGCCAGCAGCCGCGTCGCGCGGCCGCTGCGCCAGTCCGGCCGGCGCGTGCGCCAGAGCGCCGGCAGCAGCAGGAGCAGCAGCGGGTCGAGCAGCAGCAGGTTGGCGTTGCGCCAGGCCGATACGTGCTCGGTCAGCAGCCACAGCGCGGCCAGCACGAGGCCGGCCAGGCCGGCGGCGACGGCGAAGCCGGTGCCGAGCAGCGCGAACGCAAGCGCCGCGCGCGGCCGCGGCGAGCGCGCGAGCACGAACAGCAGCAGGCTCAGGACGACGCTGGCCACGGCGACCGGCGTCGCGTAGCCGATCGGATACGGGCCGTGACGGCGCAGCCAGGATTGCCCGGCCGCGGTGAGGTTCGCGTTGGCCGTGCTCAGCACGCGCGTGGCGCCGACCAGCGGCTGCGGCCTGCCGTCGGCGCCGTCGACCTGGACCTGGGCAATGTGCTGGGCGAATTCCGCCGGAATGAAGCTCTCGTCCCAGAACGACAGGCGCCGGTCGGCATTGGGCCCCAGGCCCAGGTCCATCGGGAGCATGAGTGCGGGTATCGGCGCGAGCAGGCTGTCGGCTTGCAGGCGGTAGGTGTAGCCGCGCGAACGCGTCTCCAGGCTGCGCCGGATCGCGCCGCCGAGCGCGCGGTCCAGCGCGTCGCGCACCTTGGTCGAGCAGTTCGAGGTGAAGTACTCGTAGTCGTACTTCGCGTTCTCCGGACGCAGGTTCCACTGCAGGAAATCGCGCAGCGCCAGCCGCTGCGCCGGCGTGAGCTGCAGCTCCTGTTCGAGCACGGCGCGGCCTTCCTCGCGATACCAGGCCAGATCGCGGTCGAGCGCGGTGGCCTCGATCGTGTAGCGCATGCGGCCGCGCAGGAAATTCAGGAAGAACGACTCTTCCTCGAAATCGAAGATGCCGTAGTTGTAGCTGACCGCCTCGCCGCTGCGCCGGTCGCGGATCGCGATCGCGTTGTGGCCGAAGCGCTCCCAGTAGATCTCGCCGGGACCGAAGGTCAGCAGCGAGATCTGCAGCTCGCTGCCGGGTTCGTCGTCGCCGGCGCCCGCCTGCGCGCCCGCGTTCGCGGCGAACAGCAGCCCGATCAATGCGGCCAGCAGCGCCATCCAGCGCTGCGGCGCGAACTCAATCCGCATGCACGCGCACGGTGAACTGGTGGACGCGGCGGTCGTCGGCCTTGCTGACGTGGAAGTCGAAGCCGCCGAGCGTGACTTCCTCGCCGGCTTCCGGCAGGTGGCCGAACTCGGCCGTGATCATGCCGCCGACCGTGTCGAACTCCTCGTCGAGAAAGTTGCTGCCGAAGCGTTCGTTGAATTCGGCGATCGGTGTCAGCGCGTTGACGAGCCACTGGCCGTCGAGTTCGGTGACCTGGCGCGATTCGCCATCGTCGTCGTCGTGTTCGTCGTCGATGTCGCCGACGATCTGCTCCAGCACGTCCTCGATCGTGATGAGGCCGGCGACACCGCCGTACTCGTCGACGACGATGGCCATATGGTTGTGCGAGAGACGGAATTCCTTGAGCAGGATGTTGAGCTTCTTGGACGCCGGAATCAGCGCGACCGGACGCAGCAGCAGGCGTATGTCGGCCGTGACGCCTTCGGCCAGGCAGCGCAGCAGGTCCTTGGCCAGCAGGATGCCGAGAATCTCGTCCTTCTCGTCACCGTGGACCGGGAAGCGCGAATGGCCCGACTCGATGACGATCGCCAGGTTGTCCTTGAACGGCGCGTTGGCCGCAAGGCTGACGACCTGGCCGCGCGGCACCATGACGTCGGCGACGGTGAGGTCGTTGACCTCGATCGCACCCTCGACCATGGACAAGGTGTCGTTGGAGAGCAGGCCGTTGGCCTGCGCCTGGCGCAGTTCCTCGAGCAGCTCCTCGATATTGCGCGGTTCGCCCGACAGTGCCTGGCTCAGACGATCGAACCAGGAACGGTGGGCGGTGGTACTAGGGTGGTCCTCGCTCATTATCGGCGGCAGCTTGCCCGGAGGGGCGGGAGGGCGAGTTTAACAGAGCCTTATCGCTGTGCTATGTCATCGCGCGGCCCCCTCGAATCGGATACCAAGATCCATGGAATCAACGGGATGGAGTCAATGGTCAGCGATGAAGAAGGCGCCGGGCAGCTGAGCGGAAACGCCCGGGAAGCGACGCGGCTGTCGAACGGCATGCTTTCCTCGCTCGAGCGAAATGCCCGGAATCCGAATTCGCGCCGCTTCGGCGCGCCGTCGGTCAGGTCCGCGGTGAACTGCCGGCCGGTGTTCTCGATCCGCCCTGCCGGCAGCATCCCGATCTCAGGGCCGCGGGGCCGAAAGCGCCTTGAGCAGCGGCGAAGCGACGCGCAGGGCGGCCGCCGCGAGGCAGCCGCCCCGCAGTCGGCGTTCCGTCACTGGAACCCGTTCGCGAAGATCCGGTCGTTGCCGGTCGGCGGCAGGTCGGTGCCCTGGAAGATGCCCAGCGGCGTGTAGCCGGAATAGCCCGGGAACGCGTAGTAGATGCTCGGGTTGCGCAGGCGGCGGATCACCGCTTCGGACATGACGCGGCGGTAGTCGGTCGTGACCATGACGTCGGCGCCTTCGAACAGCTGCGCGGTGGACAGGCCGGCGAAGGTGCCGAAGGTCTGGCCGCCGTTCACCGAGCCGCCGAGCGCGAGCATGATGTTGCCGTAGCCGTGGTCGGTGCCGCCGTCGTCGTTCTCGCGCACGCGCCGGCCGAATTCGCTCATGACGACGACGCTGGTCGTGCTCGCGTAGTTGGCCGCGCCGCTGCCGTTGAGATCGGCGTAGAACGCGCCGAGCCCCTTGGACAGCTCCTCGACCTTGCTGCCGAAGTAGTCGTAGGCATTGGCCGGATTGCCCTGGCCGTCGTGGGTGTCCCAGCCGCCGAGGTCGATCGTCGCGATGCGCAGGCCGACGTCGCGCTTGATCAGCTGGGCCAGCATCTTGAGCTGCTGGGCGAAGCTGCTGCCGGCGTCGTAGACGGCGCCGTTGGCCGGCACGTAGCCGGGGAAGTCGATCGGCTTGATGACATTGAGCGCGTCGAGGGTCTGTCGGCCGGCGGCCTCGAAGTCGCCGCTCGGGGTCCACAGCTCGGGCAGTACGCTGAACAGGCCGCGCGCGCCGACCGGCGCGGTGGTGCGGAAATCCGGCTCCACGTTCCAGGCCCAGGAGCCCGAGTCGATGCGGAAGTCCGTGCCGCTGGCCAGGGTGATCGTCTCGGTGCTGCCGAGCAGGCTGGTCGAGGTGATGCTGCCGGCGCTGACGGCGGGTATCTGCACGGTGCCGGGCAGGTTTGCGCTGTCGAGCACGCGCGTGAGCCAGCCGATGCCGCCGCCCTGGCCGGCGAGGCCGACCTCCATGTTGACCTGCGCGTCGAAATGGCTGCGAGTGACCGGCGCCGGCATGCCGGCGCCGAGCACGACGGCGAGCTTGCCGCCGACGTAGAGATCGCGCAGCTGCGCCGCACGCGGATGCAGGCGCCACTGGTCGCCGCTGACGGCCAGCCCGGCGCCGGCGCCGCTGAGCGGCACCTTCAGGATCGGGCGCGCGGTCTCGTAGGCGCCGCGGTTGGCGTTGCTGCCGCCCGGCGAGAACAGGCTGAGCCCGTCCATGCCGCCGCGCAGGAACACCACGACCAGCGTGTCGTAGCTGTTGGCCTGGGCGGCGCCGAAGGCGAGCTTGCTGGTACCGGCCAGCGCGAGAGCGCCGCTGCCGGCGCCGCAGGTCTTGAGGAAATCACGACGGTCGAACATGGGATCTCCTCAGCGGCGCAGCGCGTCGGGACTGCACAGGATCAGCGCGACGGTCGAACGCAGGCGCGACTGGGTGTAATGGTTCTTGAGGTTCGGCGTGGCGCCGCCGGCCCAGGCTTCGTTCAGGTTCAGCGCCTCGGTCGGTGCGGCGTTCTGGCGCAGGAAATCCACGGCCTTGGTGTAGACCGGCTCGGGCCGGAAGCCGAGGATCACGTCGCACCAGTAGCCGACGATGTTGGCCGCCGTGCGGTCGGCCGCGGCCGGAAACGCCGCCGACGTGAAGCCGAGGATGTCGATGACGTACGGCCGCGCGCCGTCGTAGCCGACCTCGCGACGGATCTCGGTCAGGCGCACGAGCAACTTCCAGGTCATGGCCAGGCTGCCGCTGCTGGCCCAGGCCGCGGCGCGGTCCGGGTAGCCGTTGGGTGCGGGCCAGTAGAACTTGCGCTGCCCGGCCTGCTGCAGGCGCGAGTTGATCTCGTCCTTGGTCGGATAGTCGGTGCCGTAGGTCGCCAGGGTCGGCGTGAATTCGGCGAAGGTGCCGCGCAGCGCGCCGATCAGCGCGTTGAACGGCCGCTTGATCTTGGTGCCCCAGGCGTTCTTGAACTCGCTGCTGAGCAGGATGGCCTGGGTGACCTGCCTGAGCTGGTCCGGCGCCTGCCAGGTGTTCTGGAACAGCTGGGCGATGCTCGCGACGAGGCCGGCCGGCGGGTCGTCGCCGATGAAGCGGCGGCAGAGTTTGCGCGCGATGAAGTTCGCCGTGCCCGGGTGCGCGGCGAGCAGGTCGAACAGCTTGAAACCGTCCTGCTGGCCCTGATCCGGTGCGAAGCGGCGGTTCAGCACGTACTTGGTGAAGCGGTCGTGCCAGTCGGCCGAGTCACGGAACACGAAGGTGCCGTCGTTGTCGGCCGGGAACTGCCAGTGGCCGTTCTTGATCGTCCAGCCGGTCAGTACGCGCGTGGCTTCATAGACGTCTTCGTCGACATACTTGAGCCGTGCAGTCAGGCCGTCGCCGATGACGCCGGCCGGCAGCGACGGATCGGTCGGGTCCATGACCCCGGCGTAGTTCTCGGCGCCGAGCGTGTGCAGCTCGATGAGCTCGCGCGCGTAGTTCTCGTTCGGACCGGCCACCGTGCTGGCGTACAGGTCGAGGTAGTACATCATCGTGGTCGACTTGGCCACGGATTCGAGCATCGTGCGGAAATTGCCGAACACGTTCGGCCGGATCACGTCGCGGTCGTAGTGCACGAACATCGGGCCGCCGTCGTAGTCCCAGCCGTAGGTGCTGAAATGGTCGTGCCAGAAGTCGGTCATGACTTCGAACAGCTGGCGCTTGGAATACGTCGCGCGGATGGTCGTCGCGCATTCGATCTCGGCGATCGGCTGCATGCGCAGGTTGTAGTTGTTGACCTCGGCGTGATGCTGGCTCCAGAGCTGCGGCAGGGTCTTGCCCAGGGTCGTGAAGCCGCCTGCAGCGATGCGCGCGTCGCAGGCGCTGTCGTTGATCGCGGCGGGGTTCAACTGGGCGGTGACCCAGTTCGTCCAGCGCGCGTCGTCGGTGCCGCCGGGCAGGGCGGCGAACGCGGCGAACTCGGAATAGCAGTAGCCGAACGTGGCCTTCTGCAGCCAGCGCACCGGTCCCGGCGGCGTGGCGAGGTTCGGGCTTGCGGCGTACGCGGGCGCCTGTACCGCGGCCTTGCCGGGCCGGCGCATGGCAGCCGGATCGACGACGCCGATTGCGGCGGCCAGGGACTGGATCAGCTGACGGCGGCTCAGGACCTGGCTTGCGAATGCGCTGACCATCGGAACTCCGGAACGGTGAGAAGCAAAAACCCGACCAGATTAAACCGTACGTGAGTGCATGCCGTGACTGTGCTCCCAGTTCGACCGACGTCGCGGACCGGCGGCAGCCGCGGCGCGTCAGACGACGCGCGGTTCGGCTTCCAGCGCGACGCCGAAGCGCTCGCGCACCGCGGCCTGTACGCGCTGGGCGAACGCCCACAGTTCCGCGCCGCTGGCCCTGCCGTGATTGACCAGCACCAGCGCATGCTGCGCGGCGATGCCGGCGTCGCCGTCGCGGCGTCCCTTGTAGCCGGCCTGCTCGATCAGCCACGCTGCCGACAGCTTGCGCCGGCCGTCGCCCTGCGGCCACGACGGCAGCTGCGGATGGGCGGCGCTCAGCGCGTCGGCCTGGTCGGCCGGAATCACCGGATTCTTGAAAAAGCTGCCGGCGTTGCCGATCACCGCCGGGTCCGGCAGCTTGCGCCGGCGCAGGCGCGAGATCGCCTCGGCGACGAGCGCCGGCGTCGGTGCGTCGGCCTGCATCGCGGCAAGCTCCTCGCGTACGCCGGCATAGTCCAGGCGCAATGCCGGCGTGCGCGGCAGGCGCACGGTCAATGCGGTCACGATGTAGCGGCCCGGTTCGCGCTTGAACAGCGAGTCGCGGTAGCCGAAGGCGCAATCGGCCGCGCTGAAACGGCGCAGCGTCGCGGCCTCGCGATCCCAGGCGTCGACACTGTCGACGAACTCGGCCAGTTCCACGCCGTAGGCGCCGATGTTCTGTATCGGCGCGGCGCCGACCGTGCCGGGAATCAGCGCGAGATTCTCGAGTCCGGCCAGACCGCGGCCCAGGGTCCAGTGCACGAGATCGTTCCAGCTCTCGCCGGCCTCGGCGCGAACGAGCGCATGTCCGTCGCGCTCGCCGACGATGCCGATGCCGCGCGTGGACAGGCTCAGCACGACACCGGGCACGTCGCGCGTCAGCAGCAGGTTGCTGCCTTCGCCGAGCACGAGCAGCGGCGCGCCGGCGATCAGCGGAAACGCGAGCACTTCGGCCAGCGCGGTGCTGGCGCGCAGGTCGACCAGCAGCGCCGCGCGCGCGTCCACGCGCAAAGTAGTGCGGCCGGCCAGCGAGGCGTCTTCGAGAATGCTGTAGCCGGCGCCGTCCAGGCGTGCCGGCGCGACGCGGAACTCGCTCATGCGCCTTCGCCGCGCGCGGCGCGCAGCGCTTCCACGCAGGTGCCGATCAGCGCCGGGCCGCGGTAGATCAGGCCGCTGTAGATCTGCACCGCCGCGGCGCCGGCCTCGATCTTCGCGACCGCATCCGCGCCGTCGAGAATGCCGCCGACGCCGAGCAGCGGAACCCGGCCGGCCAGCCGCTGCGCCATGCCGGCGAGCACCGCCGTGGAGCGCGCGAACACCGGCCGTCCCGACAGGCCGCCGGCTTCGTTCGCGTAGGCGTGGCCCGCGACTGCGTCGCGCGCGACCGTCGTGTTCGTGCAGATCAGGCCGTCGATGCCGGTGGCCAGCAGCACGTCGGCGATCGCGTCGAGCTCGGTCTCGCTCAGGTCCGGCGCGATCTTCAGCAGCATGGGCTTGCGTGCGCCGTGCTGCGCGGCGAGTTTTTCCTGGCGCTCGCGCAGGGTCGCGATGAAGCGCTTGAGCGTTTCCTCTTCCTGCAGGTCGCGCAGGCCCTGCGTGTTCGGCGAGGAAATGTTGACCGTGACGTAGCTCGCGCGCGCATAGACGCGGTCCAGGCAGTAGAGATAGTCGTCGACCGCGTTCTCGTTCGGCGTGTCCTTGTTCTTGCCGATGTTGATGCCGAGCACGCCGCCGTAGCGCGCGGCTTCGGCATTCTTCACGAGCGCATCCACGCCGGCGTTGTTGAAGCCCAGGCGGTTGATGATCGCCTCGTGCTCGGGCAGGCGGAACAGGCGCGGCTTCAGGTTGCCCGGCTGCGGCCGCGGCGTGGTCGTGCCGACCTCCACGAAACCGAAACCCAGCGCGGCCAGCGCATCGACGTGTGCCGCGTTCTTGTCGAGTCCGGCCGCAAGGCCGACCGGATTCGGCAGCTGCAGGCCGCAGAACGCGGTCGGCAGCGGCGCCGGCCGCGTCGCGAGCAGCGGATTCAGGCCCGTGCGGTAGGCGAGCTCCAGTGATTTCAGGCCGAGCTCGTGCGCTTTCTCGGCGTCGAGGCAGAACAGGAAGGGGCGGGCGAGCTGATACATGCGGACGAAACGGCAGCGCGGGGCGCGCATCGTGCCACGGATGGGGCGTCGGATCACGGACCCGTCCGTCTGGCGGGGACTGGCGAAGCGGCCTTGACGGTTTCATCGCCGGCGGCGCCGACGCGTCCGCCCGGAGTGCGGCGCGAACCCGATCGCTATCGACCAACGTCGTAGGCGATTCGCGCCGGATTCGGTCTCGCCGGGTGGGCTGTCGACAATTCGCTAGGTCGTACGGCGGACCGCTTCGGCACCGCGGCGGCAGCCGGGTGTATCTCGGATGAACGGCGATGGCGGCGGCAGATACGCAACGCCGCCGCGCGTACTAGGATTCGCGCCGCGGGGGAGTCAGGACCAACAACGGAGCTTCCCCGTGAAAAATAAAACGTTGTACTTTTCCCGTTTTTGCAGCCCGCGTGCGCTGAGCCTCGCCGTCATCGTCGCGCTCGCCGCCGCGCCGCTGCAGCAGGCCACTGCCAGCGCCTTCCAGCTCAAGGAAAACAGCGCCAAGGCGCTGGGCCGCGCCTTCGCCGGCTCGGCCGCCGCACCCGACGACGCGGCCGTCGTCGTCAACAATCCGGCCGCGATGAGCGAAGTCGACCGCGCCATCTTCCAGGCCGATCTGACCGGCGTGCAGTTCAGCACGAAGTTCTCCGGCAGCGGCAGCGACGCGCTGGGCCGGCCGCTCAGCGGCGGCGACGGCGGCGACGGCGGCGTGACCAAGCCGATTCCGGCGCTGTACTACATCACGCCGCTCAGCGACGCCTGGCGGCTCGGTTTCGCGCTCAGCGCGCCGTACGGTTTCGAGACCGACTACGACCGTGGCTGGGTCGGCCGCTACAGCGCCTACAAATCCATGTTCCAGTCGGTGGACCTGACCGCCGCGGCGTCCTACCGCTTCAGCGATACCCTGTCCTTCGGCGCCAGCCTGGTCGCCCAGCGCACCAAGGCCGAGCTGACCCAGGCCATCGACTTCGGCGCGATTCTCGCCGGCGCCGGCGCGCCGGTACTGCCGCAATCGCAGGACGGCTTCGGCCGCGTCGACGGCGACGACTGGGGCTGGGGCTGGGGCGTCGGCCTGCTGTGGAAGCCGACCGGCCAGGACCGCATCGGCGTCAACTTCCACTCCCAGGTCGTCCACAAGCTGTCCGGCAGCGCGAGCTTCCAGGTGCCGGCCGCGGTGACCGCGATCAGCCCGGCGCTCGGCAACGCGGTGTTCATCGACACGCCGGGAACGGCCGGTTTCACGACGCCGGCGAACGCAACGGCGAGCTGGTGGCGTTCCTTCAACGACCGCTTCAGCCTCGGCGCCGACGTCGGCTATACGCGCTGGTCCACGTTCAACCAGCTCGTCGTCGACTACGCCAATCCGGCCCAGCCCAGCACGATCGAGAACTTCGACTGGCAGGACACCTGGTTCGGCTCGGTCGGCATGGAATACCGCTTCAATCCGACCTGGGTGCTGCGCGGCGGCTTCGCCGTCGACGGCACGCCGACCCACGTCTCCACGCGCACGCCGCGCGTGCCCGACGGCACGCGGCGCTGGCTCACGGTCGGCCTGGGCTACACGCCCAGCGACTCGATGGCGTTCGATCTGGGCTACGGCCACATCTTCGTCAGCGACGCGCAGATCAGCACGAGCACGGCCACCGGCGACCGCCTGAGCGGCAGCTACGACAGCAGCGGCAACCTGCTCGGCGCCTCGGCGCAGTTCCGCTTCTGATCGCAACGAAAGCCCACGCGCCGCCCAACGACGGCGCGTGGGTTACTGGCGCGGGTTGCTGGCGCGTAGGTTGCCGGTGAGCCGCAGGCGAACCGCAACATCGCGGTGCCTTCATCGCGAAGAACGGCTGACGAAGCATTCAGTGATCGAGGTGCTTTCGTCGCGAAGAACGGCCGACGAAGCGTTGCTCGTCGCGAAGAACGGCCGAAGAAGCGATGCCTGCCGCGGTCGCCCGCGAGGTCCGTCGGTGCCGGGATCGCTTCGGTACGGGTTCTTTGCGGCGTGAATACCTTGATGTTGCGGTTCGCCTGCGGCTCACCGGCAACCTACGATTTCATCCTGCGCAAACGACGACGGGCCGCAGAAGCGGCCCGTCGATATCGCGCAGTGGCGGGAGCAGCGCTCCCGCGACGCCTCAGAACTCGAACTTGATGCCCTGGGCCAGCGGCAGCGCGTCGGAGTAGTTGATGGTGTTGGTCTGGCGGCGCATGTAGGCCTTCCAGGCGTCCGAGCCGGATTCGCGGCCGCCGCCGGTTTCCTTCTCGCCGCCGAAGGCGCCGCCGATTTCCGCGCCCGAGGTGCCGATGTTGACGTTGGCGATGCCGCAGTCCGAACCGGCCGCCGACAGGAATGCTTCGGCCGTCTTGACGTTCTGCGTGAAGATCGACGACGACAGGCCCTGCGGCACGCCGTTCTGGTAGCCGATGGCTTCGTCGATGGTCTTGAACGGCATCACGTAAAGGATCGGCGCGAAGGTTTCGCTCTGCACGACCTCGTCGCTGTTCTTCAGGCCCGTGATGATGGTCGGCAGCACGAAGTTGCCCGGACGGTCGGTCAGCGCGGCGCCGCCGGTGACGACGGTGCCGCCGGCCGCCTTGGCCTTCTCGATCGCGCCGAGGTAGCGCTGCACCGAGGCCTTGTCGGTCAGCGGGCCCATCAGGGTCGTGGACAGGGTCGGATCGCCGATCTTGCCTTCGACCTGCTTGTAGGCACCGACCAGGGTGTTCAGCACGCTGTCGAAGATGGATTCGTGCACGAACAGGCGGCGCGTCGTCGTGCAGCGCTGGCCGGCCGTGCCGACCGCGCCGAACACGATGCCCGGGATCGCGAGCTTCAGGTCGGCGGTTTCGTCGACGATGATCGCGTTGTTGCCGCCAAGCTCCAGCAGCGAGCGGCCCATGCGCTGGGCGACGCGCTCGCCGACCAGGCGGCCGACCTGGGTCGAGCCGGTGAAGCTGATCAGCGGAATGCGGTGGTCGTCGACGAACTTCTGCGCGAGCTCGGTGCGCGCGTCGTTGAACAGGAAGAAGATGTCCGGGAAGCCGCCGGCCTTCAGCGCGGCGTTGCAGATCTGCATCGAGGCGATGGCCGACAGCGGCGTCTTCGGCGACGGCTTCCAGATCGTGATGTTGCCGCAGATCGCCGACAGGAACGAATTCCAGGCCCAGACCGCGACCGGGAAGTTGAATGCGGAGATCACGCCGACGATGCCCAGCGGATGCCACTGCTCGTACATGCGGTGGCCCGGACGCTCCGAGTGCATGGTGTAGCCGTAGAGCATGCGCGACTGGCCGACGGCGAAGTCGGCGATGTCGATCATTTCCTGCACCTCGCCGTCGCCTTCCGGCTTGATCTTGCCCATCTCCAGCGCGACCAGCGAACCCAGCGCGTCCTTGTGCTCGCGCAGCGCTTCGCCGCAGAGGCGGATGGCTTCGCCGCGGCGCGGCGCCGGGGTCGTGCGCCAGATCTTGAACGCGGCCTGGGCGCGCGTGAGGATGGTTTCGTAATCGGCTTCCGAGCTCGCATGCACGCGGGCGATGACTTCGTTGTTGCTCGGATTGATCGATTCGAGCACGCCGGCGTCGTTGGTCTTGGACCACTCGCCGTTGCCGAGATAGGTGCCCGAATTCATCTCGGCCAGGTTCAGGGCCTTGAGGATCTGCTGCGACATGGGAACTCCGGAGGCTGGGAAGGCGGGCGCGGTAGCCGCGCCGCGGACGCGGCGCGGAGCGCGCAAGAGGTCGGCGATTATAGCAACCGCGTCCGGCGCCGACCGGCGGCGGGCCCCGGCGAGGGCGGTGGTTCCGGCGGTCCGGGGGGAATTGGCTCCGTGCGCATGGGCCCACCAGGCCATTGCGACCGGCCGCATGGGGGCAGCGGCCCGTTGCGGCAGGGCCGCATGGGCGCAGCGGACACCGCTGCATCGCCGCAGCCGGCCAAGCCGACCTGTCGCCGACCCGGCATCATCCATGCCAGAATCGCGCCGTGCCGAAAGGCACCCCGCCCGCGCCCCGCGCCGGCGCGGCATCAGCACCGCACAAGCACACACCCTCCGGCCCCGTAGCTCAGCTGGATAGAGCGTCCCCCTCCTAAGGGGAAGGTCGTACGTTCGAATCGTATCGGGGCCGCCATCTGATGCTTGCAAGTTTTCTGGCGTTTTCCAGCGTTTTTCCTGATTTTTCCCCGCAGGGTAAGCCGGTCGCGTACAGGGGGGCAGGCTAATCCGGCTTAGGATTTTCTTCACTTTTCCCCGCTCCGAAACGTAGGCTGACTTGCAAACTGCGAGGACTGCGGATGAGTGCAACGCTCGACCTGCTCCGATCCCTGTTCCCGGGCAAAGCGATACTGACGCCGATGAGGTCGCGAAGGTCTTGTGGCGGGACAGCAGTCGAGCGGGCAGGAAAGCCGTAGCTGTCGGCCTACGCCGAGGCGATTTGCTGCCGGGTCTGGGCAAGGTGATACGGCGATGGCTCGTGCCGATGACCGCGCTTGCGGACTGGATCGACGGCCTGGCTGAGTCGGATGAGGTTCCAGGATTTCAGATTTCAGGTCGGCCCGGCTCAGCGGTCCACGGTCGGAAAGGCAGCGCCTCCCGCGCCCGATTTACCTCGCCGTGGGCGGGTGCCCAACAAGGTCAGAGAGGCGCAACGGAAATGCGTGCTGCACACTTCTTCTCGGCGGTGCGCGCGGTGCTGGAAGCGCAGGCATTGGCCGGCTGAGCGATGAGCCTTCGCGGAGGAAAGCGGCGATAGCCGCCTTCCTCGAAGGGGCTCAGTCCTCGCCCGGGAACATGATGGTCGCTACCGGCTCCCCCTTATCCCCGGGTCCGATGTGGAGTACTAGGGGGGCAGACCGGGCAACCGGCCGCCCCGCGGGACAACCCCAAGCTCAAGGCGTGTCGATTGGTGTTGCGACGGGCAGTGGTTCGAGCGGCGACGGCGGCAATGAACACGACGTCCCATAGCCGGCCGACTCGTCCTGGATGGCTGCCTCGGTTTCGGGCCACTCCACGCATTCGGTCCAGACCCGTTCAGTCAGAGCAACCGGAATGCAGAAGCCGGCCTCGCGGACCTGCCCACTGACATCGACGAGGACGGTATCCTCGATGGCCCGGGCACGGGTATGGGCATAGATAACGTCAGCTGCGGTGAACATTGGTTCGGCTCCTTCTCCGTTGGCTCGGTCCCCGGGTATCGGGGGCCGATGCCCCGGTTGGAAACCGGTTTGTCCGGAGGGAGGCGCGGTCAAGGGAACGGGCGTAACCCGTAGGCCCACGGCGGGCGCGGGCTGGAGCGAACGTAGAGAGCGACGACACGGGCTGTGGGGCGGCCCCTTGACCGGAGAAACCGAGCGTGAGGGCTGCTCTGCGCGTCTGTTGGCCGGTACATCAGCGGACCTGCATGCCGCAACTGATGCTGACGAGGCAGTTCGCACTGGACCTAACATCCACCCCAAGGCTCGAGACAAGCCGCGGTAAAACCGCGCACTCGCCGTCGCGATAAGACGAAAACGAACAGCTTCATTGCGGACACTTGAAATTTGTGAGGCACGCCCCATGGAAGTCCCCTTTCGGGGCAGGGATGGGGCGTAAGAAATGAGCACGAACCGTGGCTTTGGCGAAGGTGGCCGGTTTAGCAAGATCCAGGAACAAATATATGGCAAAGATCTGGCACACCAGATCAGTGCTACTTCCACCTTTATCGACGGCATGAACCGTCAACAGCAGCTCATGGATCAGATCACCGAGGCCCAGAGGGACGCTCTCTCAGATGCCGCCGCAGCCTCGCGCCTAATTTCTCCAGACTACCTGAAGCAGTTTGACGCCCTAGCTCCATTACGAGAACGCGAACAGCAGCTCAGGGATCAGATATCCGGTGCCCAGACGGACGCCATATCAGGCGCCACCGCAGCCTCGCGTCTGGTTTCTCCAGACTACCTGAAGCAGTTCGACGCTCTAGCTCCATTGCGAGAACGCGAACGGCAGCTCAGAGATCAGATCAGTGGCATCGCCGGGACGCAGACTATGAAGATCTCGGGAGTCTACGGAGCCGAAAGGCTGACAAATCTGGCTGGGCGAGCGATGGACCATCACTCAAGCTTGTTCACCCGCGAGGCAGAACGTATTTCTCGAATGGTGTCGGATGCCGGCTACGCCTTTCGCGAGCAAGCAGAACGCCTCGCCGACAGCTACCAGAAGAATTTCCACGCTATCACTGGCTTGAACGGGCAAGCACTACGCGCGGTTACTGCTCAACCCGATTGGTTTCACGGTGCCAACGAAGCAGCGAGCATGTCGGTCGCAAGCATCGCTCGGAATCTCATGCCGGACACTACGGGTATCTTTTCCGCAAGAACTCTCGCCTATCAACTGATACAGAGAAGTCAGGAGTCGATGCTGGCTTCTCTGCTAAAAGGGATAGATCCACTCGAGCATGCGTCGAAAGCATTGGAGCTTTCTACAAGACATCTTCGCGACCTGCACCTTGCCGCAGCCCAAGAGCAGGTACGGGCTTTTATCGAAAGCCCTGCTTATGAACATATCCGCAGCATGACGGCGATGATCGCCGAGGCGATGGCCGAGGGTGACGAAGCCCGCGCTCGTGCTGCTTGGCAAACAGCTGCTGATGATGAAGCGTTCTCAGACGCCTGGCAGCAACTACAAGCATTCCTCCATTACCTGCTGCAGCCGTTTCTACTGCTGCGCCGCCGTACCTTCAAAGGAAAGCGTAAGTTCTCGGTCAAGGCGTTTCTCAACGAACACGCCGGCCACATTGCTGTCGCCGCACTCCTCGTCGGCGTTTTCCAGCGCCCTATTGAGCGAGGCTGGGATTCACTTTTTTCGCTGATTGCTGAAACCACTGCCACCGCTGGACAGCCGGTCCAACTAACTTACTTCAGGGTGACAGGCGATGATGTTCGAGTACGCCTCGGACCATCCACCACGCAACGCATTGTCGCCACAGTGGATCGAGGTGACGTTGTCCAGCGACTGGGCGTTTGTAAGGGCTGGTCGCTCGTTGCACTGTATGGCGGCAGGGATAATGGGCAACCAGTTTCTGGGTGGATCAAGTCCGACTACCTGAAGCAGCTGGAGAAAGGTGTAGATCCCAGCGTTGTCTCAAAGCCACTAGTAGTGGATGGATGCGACGAGTGAGTTGATCCGAACAGGTAGCTCATCGTGTCCGGGGGAATAGCGCGACCAAGTTTTCTTACTACTTGGAACGGCAACAGCTCTGCTCACTGATATGTGCCAAACATGACCAATACGACTGAATCGACCGCTGCTGACAAGGACGCCCAGGTTTACAACGATGGGCCAATTGAATCCGCAGAAGCCGACCTCTACGGCTTTGATCCGTTCGCCAAAGCACTGGCGCAATGCTTCCTCCGCATGCGCAATCCGGTTGGCGCCGTCGTGGCATTGAATGGCCCCTGGGGTTCTGGCAAGAGCAGCACGGTCAATCTGATGCGTCGCCATCTCGAGGCAGCGGACGAGTCCAAGGACATCAAGGTCATCTCTTTTTCGTCCTGGTGGTTTCGTGGCGAAGAAGCACTGGCCCTGGCTTTCTTCCGTGAACTCTACGCAGGCATGGGACCGAATCGGACGGAAGAGGCCAAGCGGCTATTCAAGAAGCTCGGCTCGCAGCTGCTCAAAGCGGGCGAAACCATCGGAGCAGTGGTCGATGCCATCGGCGGAGCTGGCGCAGGATCGACGGTTGGCGGCATCGCCAAGTCCATCGGCGATGCGATAGAGATGGATGAAGGTGTTGAAGCCACACATGCTCGCTTGTCAGATCAGCTAAAGAAGGCTGGCGGACGCTATCTCGTCATCATCGACGACATTGACCGCCTCTCACCTGACGAAGCGTTGCTGATCTTCCGTCTGGTCAAGTCGGCGGGGCGCTTGCCCGGTGTTATGTATCTGCTCGTCTTTGACCGTGAGCTGGCGGACAAGATCGTCTCCAAGGCGTTTCCTGAGGAAGGCGATCACTACCTTGAAAAGATTGTGCAGACGTCATTCGAGCTGCCACCTCCCGACCACAGCGATCTTGTCCAGCAGGTCTTTTCCCTGATCCAGCAGACGGCGCCACCGGAAAACGACGCTGCTGCCTACGATTTCGTCGACAAGTTCTGGGACGTCGTAGCACCCGAGCTGCACACGCCCCGAGACGTTAGCCGTCTGACCAACGCCTGGAACAGCACCTGGCCCGTCGTTAAAGGCGAAGTCGATGTGGGCGACTTTCTGTCAATGGAAGTGATTCGCCTCAATCAGCCTGGACTATATCGGACCATTCGGGAGAACAAGGCACTGATATGCGGTGATTCGCAGGGCTACGAGAATGACAGGCAGGCGAGTGTGGCGAAGCTCGATCGGTTGTTTCTTGAGCCGTTACCTGAGCAGGATCGCAGGCGCTACAGAACTGTCCTGATCCGGCTTTTCCCTCGTCTGTCAGGCGGGTGGACGAACTTCTACCAGCACGATAACGGGGCCTGGGCAGAGCGCCGTCGCGTCTGCTCACTGGAACACTTCCACGCTTACTTTCGATTGGCGCCTGGTCCGAACGCCCTACCCCGGTCGGAGATTGAAGAGCTGGCCTCTCGCGCTGGAGATAGTGAGTTCGTTGTAGGAAAGCTGCGAGCGGCGCTGGGCCGTCGCAGAAAGAACGGCATGACACATGCGTCGCTTCTTCTCGACGAGCTCACGCTACGCGCTGGCTTGGTCAGGAATGACGATGTTCTTCCACTGCTGAAGGCCCTGGCACGTATCGCGGATGACCTGGATGTGCTCGAGGACGAGATCAAGGGGATGCCATTCTTCGACAATCACTGGCGGATAACCCGATGCTTCCGTCAACTGACGCTTGAACGTTTCGCGATCGAGGAGCGCAGCAAGCTGGTGCTCACGGCATGCGCTGAGGCCAGCACCGGCTTTCTGGTCGAGCTGTCAGACGCTGCCTACCGCCACTACCATCCGGCCGAAGGTCGCGCTCCATTACCACCTGAGCAATGCCTGACGACTGAGGAAGATCTGGTTCCTCTTAGACAATTGGCGCTGGAAGCAATCAGAAGATCCTCGCAGGATGGGACACTACTCGCGCAGCGGAAACTAAGCCCGATATTGCATTGGTGGCGATCGTATGCGGATGATAACGGCGTAGAGGTGCGCGCGTGGTCCTCCGCTCAACTTCAGCACAGTACTGCCGTCCTGAGCTTTGCGCGCGCATTGGCCGGCGAAGCGCAGGTTACCGGCATGGGGCCAGCAGGCATCGGGAACCGTGTTCCAAGACGCAGCGTAAGAGCACGGGTTGGGCATGTCGACGAGATTATTGACGCGGCCTTGTTCCGTACTCGCGCCACGGAGGTTCTGCCTAACCTGGCAGGCAAGGACGCCGAGGACGTGAGCGCGTTCCTGGATGCCTGGGAGCGCCACGATAAGAACGCAGACTCATAGCACATCCTACATTTTTTACCAATCAGCGCTCTGTAATTCAAGAGAAAACAACTGCGTCGCTTTGGGGCGGGCCTTCCCCAACAAAGCGACGGCAAAGAGTTGATGGGTCATCGGCCATCAACAGTTTCTCGCCGGAATGCGCGGACATTGTTGTTGTCCGCTCCAACAATCTCCCGCTATGCTTGCGCACCGCAAGTGCGCTGTAAATTTTGCTGCAGTTTGTACTTGACGCGCTGGGAAGCGCTGATGAAACTGCATGCGTTGCCGCCCATTCGGCAACCGGGCTTGGCGGCCCGATCAATCAGGCGCACCAGCGCCGTACCGACGTATCGGCGCTTTTTCATGTCCGATGCCACGTGCGGCGTGAATGCCGATTTATGGCGGCGGTGCGTTGGGAGCCGAAAGGCTCGCCGGTTGCCTGTTTGCCGGTCCGCCAACCTGCGCACCGTCCGCCACCTTTTCGATTGCGGCGAAGTGGCGGACTTCTCCAAACAGGAAGGAGTTCGACATGACACTCGCACGTCTGCGCAGCAACCATCCGGCACACCTCCGCCGTCGCCCGACGATCTCGCCGAGGAGCGCCACACCATGAAACCCACAGGCTCGTTCTATCCGCTGGCCGGCGACGACGCCGAAGCGCCGGCCGTTCTGTTTGCCTATGCCGTCGATACGCCCGAGCAGAAGCGTGCGCTGCACGACGAGGCCATGGCGCGGCTTGCTGCCGTCAGTTCGCTCAGCGATGCGCTGCTGACCATGCAGGTCGACGATCCCGGCCGGCGGTCGCATGTGCGGGTGATGGAGGCGATCGCGATTCTGTCGCGGGATGCGAAGGGGTTGATGGAAGCGACGGTGCGTTAGCCGGGCGGGCTGAATCTGCCGATGGTTTCCCGGGCCGGTTGGCTGGTTCGGCGACCGGCCCGGTAGCCATCGGAAGCGTCTGCGGCGTGGGTGCTAGACGTCAGGCCATGGGAAATTTCCAATCACGGGTGTCATGGGCTTCTTGGAACCAACGTACACCGCGATCGCTAACTGCACATCGCCGCCAGTCTCCAACGAAAACGCCCGGCCTTTCGACCGGGCGTTTCTTCATCTCAAGCCTTCAAGGTCTCGGTCTTACCAGGGGTGGACCGTGCATTCCGTGGCAGTCAGTGAGCCGTTGGAATAGTAGTCGTAGCACACCGTATACCAGCCGACTTCCGGCTTGTTCAGGTTGAACATCTTGATGTACAGCGAGGTGTTTTCGACCTCCATCGGGCCTCCGCCAACTCGCTGTGAGCCCGCCACCGGGAACACGCCCGGTGACGCCAGTTTTGAAATCACCGTAGCGCATTCGCGCGAGTTGTCTTTGTAGACCATCTTGAACGTGCTGCCGACGGGCAGCTTGGAGAGGCCGTAGGTGGAACGGTAAAGGCCCGCCATCTCAGTCAGCAAACCCACGCGCACGAACTCGTCGTCCGCGATGCTCACGTCCTGATTCACGATACCCGGAGACGTGCTGAAAGGCGCGTCGCTCGCGCGAATCGTCGGGCCGCCACATTTGAGCAAGGCGCTTGCCGGAGCAGAAAAAACACTAGTCGCAATCAACAGAATGGCTATCCAGCTTGGTTTGTGCTTCATCGTCCTTGGTCTTTCTTCTGTTTGTCAGGGGAAGATCTCTTGAAAACGGCCGTCAGTGATGAGTCCCAGTAGCGTCTTCTCCTTGACGAGAGCAGATTGAAATTGCTGCGGCGTAGCCAGGCTCGCGCGCACGTAGTCGCGGTAATCGCCAGGAGGGCAGCGATTGGTGGTCAGGCACAGCTCGCGCAACAGGCGGCTGTTGGGGCTGCAGTCTCGGCCGAGATCGCAAGCCACGAGCAGCCAGGCGATGTAGTCGTCTTGCGTGCCCGCGAACGGACCGTTGAGGGTGGGTTCCTCTTCACGAGGGCCGAGCATCGTGGCCATCAGTCCAATCGCCTCGCCATCGCGTGAGGCGACAATCCCGCGCAGCTTTTCCTTGAGCTCATTCGGAGGCATGTCCGCCCATTGCTCATCGAGCTTGATCGTGGAAGCCACCATGTCGCCGGCAGCGGCGGCGCGCTCCAGGGATTCGCGCACCAGGGCCGGGGTCAGCGCCTTCTGCGCAATCAGGTCATGGCAGCGCTGCTCCTGGACGTCGTTGTGGCGTAACGCCACGGACCGTTCCGGCTCTGAAAACCGCTCGGCCCCGCGACGAAAGTTGGCCGCCCGATTGACGAACGCTTGGCTGGAGAAGCACTCGCTGCCGGCCGCCGCCGCCAGGCGCAACGCTTCCGCATCGCCCGTATCGGCTCGGCTCTTGACGCTGTCGAGCAGTGCGGCGAGGTTGGTGGCGGCGTCGTAGCGGGCCTGTAGCGGCTTTGGTGCGCTCACCACGGCTTGGGTTGGCGCAGGCGCGGGCTTGGCCGGCGAGCGCGCCGGACTTGGCTCGCTCACTGACAACGGCTGTCCAGCGTCCCGCGTATGGCCAGGCGGCTGCGGGGCGGCTGGCGGGCGTGTCGTCACCCAGTACGTCCCTGCGACCACGACTGCCGCACCAACCACAAGAACAACATTCGCTAGTTTCAACGGAAACCCTCAACGATCAGAGTTCAACGCACGTAGTATCGACGACGCGGCACGCCATCGGAATGTCACGAGTGCGTCTGGGATGATGCATCGCTACCTCGTGATCGCAGCGATAGCGTTCGCCTCGCGGTAAGCATTGCGACCAAGCAATTTTTTCCTGGCACAGTTGCTCGGAAATGCCGCCGTATTCGGCTCAGTCATCGGCTGCTGCGGTCCTGCGTCGGCGTCGGTAGCGAGATCTGCGGAAAATGGCGGTCTCCCGCGTTCCGAAACTGGCTATGCGTGTTTGCAGCCGCTGCACTGCCGACCATCAATCGTCTTTTTTTTTCGCCGGGCCGCGCGGACATTGTTGTTGTCGATTCCAACAATCTCCCGCTATGCTTGCGCACCGCTAGTGCGCTGTAAATTTTGCTGCAGTTTGTACTTGACGCGCTGGGAAGCGCTGATGAAACTGCGTGCGTTGCCGCCCATTCGGCAACCGGGTTTGGCGATCCGAAATCAAAGGCGCACCAGCGCCGTACCGACGTATCGGCGCTTTTTCATGTCCGATGCAACGTGCGGCGTGAATTCCGCTTTATGGCGGCGGTGTGCGGGGAGCCGCAAGGCTCGCCGGTTTCCTTTGGCCGGTACGCCAACCCGTACACCGTCCGCCACCTTTTCGATTGGCGCGAAAAATGGCGGACTCCACATCAAAGGAGCTCGACATGACACTTGCACGTCTGCTGCGCAGCAGTTATCCGGCACACCTCCATCGTCGCCCAACGACCTCGCCGAGGAGCGCCACACCATGAAACCCACAGGCTCGTTCTATCCGCTGGCCGGCGACGATGCCGATGCGCCGGCCGTTCTGTTTGCCTATGCCGTCGACACGCCCGAGCAGAAGCGCGCGCTGCACGATGAAGCGATGGCCCGGCTCGCGGCGGTCAGCTCGCTCAGTGATGCGCTGCTGACCATGCAGGTCGACGATCACGACCGGCGATCGCACGTGCGGGTGATGGAGGCGATCGCGATTCTGTCGCGCGATGCGAAGGGGTTGATGGAAGCGACGGTGCATCCGCGGGGCTGAGTCGGCCGGCAGCTCCCGGACCGGTTGGCCGGATCGGCGACCGGTCCGGGAGCCATCGGAAGCGTCCTTCGGCGGGCGTGCGAAGAATCCGGTGGCTCCATCGGAAAGTTCCGAATCCCGGTGTCCTGGATGTCGCTCCGCGGAGAACACGAATCGTGGCGGGCGGGATTTACCTGTCGCCGCGTTTTCGGGTATGAAGCGCCCTTTGCGCCTCCTCGCGCCAAGGGACTCTGTTCATGTCGCTGCGTCTTGCCCTCGTCACGCTCGCCATCGCCGCCGTCCCCGCCATGGCTCGCGCGGATAACCTGATCGCCAACCCGGATTTCCACGTCGATGCCGCCGGGTGGACCATCCAGATCAACGGAACTGCCACGGCGACTGTTTCTGCCATCGACGGATCTCCGGATGCGGGCAGTCTCGAGATGAGCGTGACCGGCAGCGACCCGTTCGATACGGGCAGCGTCACGGTGAGCCAGTGCATTCCGAGCTTCGGGCCCGGCCCTTGGGTGTTCGGCGGACGCCTGCGTCAGGTCAGCAGCACCGGCGCGTTCACGCAGGGGCTCAGCGTCGATTTCCTCGCGGTGCCGAACTGCGGCTCCGGCCTGACCCGTTCGACCTACGCGGACCCCGGCGCGACGGTGCCCGGAATCCAGGGCAGCTACGTGCAGTACAGCGGCTCGGTGCCCACCGATCCCTTGCCCGGCGGCGGCCCGACGCAGTCGGTGCTCCTCTCGTACCAGTTGTTCTCCACCTTCGGCACGACGACGGTATTCCGATTGGACAAGGTCTATTTCGGTCCGCCGGGAACGACGCCGGTCGAGCTGATGCGCTTCGACGTGCAGTGAGCGATTCGTGGCGTGTACCGGCTGGCCGCCGAATTTTCCGAGGGTTCCCGGGCCAGTCGCAGGCTCGCGCCGTAGCGGATTGACGGCTGGTCCGGCCGGCGCGCGAGCGGTCCAACGACGTATCGGGGCGAAAGACTCCGCAATCATTCGATCGTCATTTGCGGGACAGGACACCCGCTGGCACGTCCCGGCGCGCCGCAGGTTCGCTTGCGGGCGCCGGTCGACGCGACATGGCCGTTCAGGGCGGCGGCGGGGGCTCCTCCAGGCCGTCGCCGAAGATACGGTCGCCGGGCGGCGGCAGGCAGGTATTGGCTTCCACGTGCAAGTCGTAGTTCGGGCAGCCGTCGCCGGGAGTCAGTTCGTTGACGACGGCGGTGAAGCCCTGGTTGCCGGCCAGGCGGGTCGAGAACGAGATCAGCTTGTTGTTGCTGATGCCGGGGTGGCCGAGTACGCCCGTATTCGGTGCGGCCGGATCGTAGCTGCTGTAGAGCGCGATCTGGAATTGGTCGCCGCCGCATTGGCTGAAGTCGGCGGTTACGTTCAGGCAGACCGGCTGATCGGAGATCGGCGCGAAGTCCTGGCGGTCGTAGCGTACGGGGACGGTGTTCTGCAGCAGTCCGTAAGGAGTTTGCGTGCATATGGCCGCTCGGCCGTCGCGCCAGAGCCGCCCGGTCTGCAGAGCGTCGGCGGCGTCGATGGTGCCGCTGCGCGTGGCCGAGAAATAGCAGTCGCTGCTGGCCGGTGCGGTGGTGACGTCCACGCACCAGCCGTCGCCGATTTCCCCGCTGGGCTGCGGCGCATCCGTGGCTATCTGCGACGCCCAGAGCCGCCAGCTGCCGTTGGGATGGCTGCCTTCGAGGCTGCTCAGCAGCTGCCGCGGCAGGGTTGCCGGTGCGGGGGCGGGTTGCTGCAGCGGGGTGAAGTTGCGCGGCAGGTAGGCGCGGCTGGCCATGGGAGCGGTAAAGATCAGGTAATGGTTTTCGGCGGCGCCGTAGAAAATGGCGTAGGACGATGCCTGGTCGGTGAATGACCAGTCGGCGTGGCTGGCGGTTGGAAACGGCGAGCCCGACACCGAATAGGCGCTGCCGGTGAGACCCACGACCTGGCCGTCGGGGGATTCCAGCTGCAGCCACAGGGTCGAGGTGTCGGCATGGGTGACGTTGCGCATCCAGACCTGCACGTCGGTGACCACGCCGTCGAGACCGGCGACGGTGATGTCGCTGGGATAGACCGAGGCCGGGCCGTTGGTCGCGAACTGCAATGCGTCGTTGCTGCAGAAGCGGGTCGTGTTGGCGCCGGCCGGCCGGATCGGGCGGTACGGCGGCTCGGCCGCAGCCGGGGCTTCGGGCGCGACGGCGGGCACCAGCACTCCCTCGGGCAGGTCGGTCGGGTAGCCGGCGTCGATCGGCGGTGCCGATCCGGCGGCGGCGGTGACGGCGAATGTCAGGCTTGCAGCGAGCAGCAGGGTTTGCATGATCGGTCCTCGGATGATCGACGTGTGCCGAGGCATACGGCCGACGCGGCCGTCAGGGATCAGCTGCAGGAGCGTTGTGGCGGGCTGCAGTCGAAATGGGCGAAACGCGCGCCGGCTTGAGGGCGCCTCGAAAAACGTCGAGGTGCCCGCGGCACGGCAACGTGCCGCTCGCGATCGGGCGTCAGTGCGTGATCAGCGCAGACGAGTCCGGACCTGCGCCGGACTCGCCGATTCCAGAAAGTCGGAACGCCGTTTTCTCGAGGTTTCCAAAAAGGGACGGGACGCTGCGCGTCCCGTCCCTCGTCCATCACGCCGCCTTCGGCGCTTCGATGTGCCGGCTCGCCTCGATCGGCTCGCGGGTTTCTTCGCTGCGGATGGCGACGCGGCGAGGCTTCAGCGCTTCGGGAATCTGCCGTTCCAGCGTGATCGTCAGCAGGCCCTGGGTCAGCGAGGCGCCGGCGACCTTCACGTGATCGGCCAGTTCGAAGCGGCGCTCGAACTCGCGGCCGGCGATGCCGCGGTGGAGGTAGTCCACGCCCTGGGACGATTCCTTCTTCGCGCCGGCGACGACCAGCAGGTTCGGGCTGTCGGTCACCGTCAGTTCGTCGTCGGTGAAGCCGGCCACCGCCATGACGATGCGGTAGCGGTCCTCGCCGTCCCTGACGATGTCGTAGGGCGGCCAGTTGTCGATCGGCTGCACGCGGCTGGCGGTGTCGAGCACCTGGAACAGGCGGTCGAAGCCGATGCCGGTGCGGAACAGCGGGGAAAAATCGAGGGTCGTTCTCATGGCCATATCCTCATCAAGCAACATGGTTGTCGGCGCGATCGTCGCCGCGCCGCGCGGGCCCGGTCGGCGCCCGCGCGCGGAACATGTGAACCGGGAAAATCGGCTTCAAGAGGCCGGAATTCCGCCGGATTCAGGTTCGATTTAGGTACGTCTCGCGCGCCGATATACCAGCGCCACCCTCAGCACCTGCGTGCGCGCCGAGGGATGGACGACGGCATGGGCGATCAGCGCCGCGCGACTCGCCGCATCGCCGCGAGTCCGACGAACGCAAGGAGTGCCGCGAGCAGCGCGATCGCGCCGGGTCCGAGCAGCGGCACGGGCTGCGCCGGAGGCGCGCCGCGCGTGACGACGTCGAACGTGCCGCTGACGCCGCCGATGGTCAGCGTGGCCTGGGCCTGTGTAGCGAAACCGGCCGGGGCCATCAGCTGGACGCTGACGCTGTCGCCGTTCTGCACGCTGCCCGCCGCACCGGTATAGGCGGCGCCGTTGATCGAATAGGTGCCGCCGGCGACGGTGATCGGGCTGGCGCTGTCGATGCCGCCGACGGTGACGGCGTTGGAGGTCACGAGGGTGCCCGGCGCGACGCTGGATTGCGGGGTGAACGCGAACGGATCGGGCACGATGTCGGCTGCCGCTGTCGTGACGACGAAGTCGGCGCTGATGCCGCCGATCGTCAACGTCGCCGTCGTGGCGGTCGCGAAGGTCGGCGCGGCGGTCAGCTGCACCGTGACCGCAGCGTCCGGCGATACCGTCGCCGTGGCCGCGGTATAGGCGGCGCCGTTGATGGAATAGCGGCCGCCGGTGACGGAAATGACGCTCGCGCTGTTGGTGCCGGTCACGACGATGGCCTTCGACGTGGCGATGCTGCCCGGCGCGGCGCCGGTCTGCGCGGCGAACGCGAACGGATCGGGCGTGGTATCGGCGGCCGCGGTCGTCACGACGAAATTGGCGCTGACGCCGCCGATCGTCAGGGTGGCCGTCGCGGTGGTCGCGAAGGTTGCCGGGGCGGTCAGCCGCACGCTCACCGTGTCGCCCGGCAGGACCGTGCCCGCCGCGGCGGTGTACGCGCCGGCGTTGATGGCGTAGGTGCCGCCGGTCACGCTGATGGCGGTGGGGTTGTTGATGCCGCTGACGGTGACGGGACTGGATGTCGCCACGGCGCCCGGCGCGAGGTTGGTTTGCGCGGGGAAGGCGAACGGGTCGGGTGTGAGGTCGGCCGAGAGCAGGAAATTCGGGCCGAAGAAGCCTTCGTCGACGCCGGCGAACACGCCGGGATAGGCCAGGGAGCCGGCGCCCGCGATGGACAATGTCTGGCGCGACTGGACGAAGCTGATGCGCATGTCGTAGGTCTCGTTGCCCGCATACAGCATCACGTCGCCGCAGGCCGAGCCGCACTGGTCGGCCACGGGGCCGAAGTAGGCGCCGATCACGTAGGTCTGCCCCGGGTTCAGCATGACCGGCGTGATGGAGACATAGCGATAGCTGCCGACGCGCAGGGAAGCGGTGCCTGCGGGCAGGGTGGCCTGTGCCAGCAAGGTGCCGCTGGCGTTCCACAGTCCGATCGGATGCGGGTCCTTCATGCCGTTGGCCGCGTCGTACATTCCCAGCGCCTGGACCTGTACGGCCTCGGCGCCGACCTGGAATGCCCAGCCGGCCGTGGCGCTCTGGTTCGCCCCGATGATGTTGCGCCAGTTCGCCGCGGAGCCGTCGGTCGTGCGTACGGCGGGAACGTCGACGGCCTGCGCCAGGGGGGCGGCAAGGGCCAGGAAAACGGCGAGCAACGAGGTGGCGATCGTGCGCATGGCGATGGGTCCCGGTGAGATCGCCGTTGTAAGCGACAGGCGGCGGCGGATTCCCTCACGCGGCGACGGATCCCGATGGACGCGGCCGCGGCGCGGCGGCTGCGCCGTGCATGGCAAGGCGCCGGCGGCCGGTGCGTCAGCCCGGGCCAGGGCGCGCGGCCGTGGCGTGCGCCGCGGCGCGCTGCGCCAGGTCCGCGCGCAGACGCTGCAGGCGCCGGCGCTGGTCCTCGAAATCGGCCGGAGCGCCGCGCAGCATGGGTTCGCCTTCGTCCAGCGCTGCGGTGGCCGCCGGCAGGTCGTCGCGCAGCAGCGCGGCCTGCGCCAGTCCCAGCAGGCTGTGGCCGACTTCCGGATGATCGGCACGCAGCTGGCGGCGCTGGATCTCCAGTGCGGCCTGGTAGAGCGGCTCGGCGGAATCGGGCTGTCCGCGTGCGACGAGTACGTCGGCAAGGTAGCTCTGCGCGGCGGCGATGCGCGCATGGCCCGGCGCCAGGTGTTGCTGGACGATGCGCAGGCTTTCGCGCAGCGCCTGTTCGGCGGACTCCAGCCGGCCCTGGGCCAGCAGCACGGTGCCCAGCCGTGCGAGGGTCTGCGCAGTTTCTGCATGGTCAGGGCCGTACAGCTGCAGGTCGATCGCGCGCGATTCGCGCAGCGCGGCTTCGGCTTCGCCGAGCCGGCCCTGCTGCTGCAGGGCGTAGGCCAGTTCGTACAGGCTGATGGAGACGTCGGAGCTGCGATCGCCGAGCCGGCTGCGGCGGATGGCGAGCGCGCGGCGCAGCAGCGATTCGGCTTCGTCGTTGCGTCCGCGCGAGACCAGCGTTCGCCCCAGGTGCGTCATCACGTTGGCGGTGGACAGATGCGTTTCGCCGAGCGTGCGCAGGCGCTGTTGGAGCACTTCGCGGAAGGCCGCTTCGGCGGCGGCGTAGTCGCCGAGGGTGCGCCGCAGCAGACCGATGTTGACCAGGGTGGACAGCACCGGCGGCGCCGAGTCGCCGAGCACGCGGCGGCGCAGGGTCAGCGCGGCCTCGTACAGCGGCAGCGCCTCGGCGTTGCGTCCCGCGTCATACAAGGTGAGCGCCAGATTGTTGAGCGAGCGACCGACCAGCACCGGATCGGCCGGCGCCATCTCACGGCGCAGTCCGAGCGCTTCCCGGTGCAACTGCTCGGCCTGGTCGTAGTCGGCGTTGACGCGCCGCAGTTCGCCGAGCGCGTCGATGCTGTCGGCCAGTTCGGCCGGTTCCTGGGGCTGCTGAGCGCGTCGCAGGGCGACGGCGCGCTCGGCCAGCGCGATGCCCTTGCCGGGTTCGCCGAGCTGGCGATAGGCGTTGGCCATCAGCACCAGCAGCCGCGCCTGCACGGGCGGATCATCCTTGAGCTGGTCGCCGACGTCCTGGGCGCCGCGGTCGAGCACATCGCGCAAGGTCGGCGCCGCGCCTTCGGCCGGATTGGGGTTGGCGCCTTCGAACAGGCGGCCGAGGAACTGGGCGACGCGCTCGGCGGCCTTGCGCTGGTATTCGGCACGATCCTGCGCCGCGGCGCTGCGGTCGCGCTCATCGCGCAGCCGCAGCGCCAATATCGCCAGCGACACCGCTGCGCCGACGATGATCGCCGCCGCCACGGCCGCCAGCGCGACGCCGACGCGATGGCGGCGAAAGAACTTGCGCGCACGGTAGCGCAAGGTGTCCGGCCGGGCCTTCAGCGGCTGATTGCGCAGGTAGCGCTCGATGTCGTCGCCGAGCTGCTGCGCCGTGGCGTAGCGCCGTTCCGGCTCGGCGGCCAGCGCCGTGAGCACCAGCGTGTCGAGATCGCCGCGCAGCCGCCGCGACCAGGCCTGCTGCTGCGCCGGCGTGTTCCAGGGCGGCGCGGCGATGACCTGTTGCGCAACGGCGTCGCTCGGCCGCGGCGGCGGCAGGGACGGATCGGTCCCGCTGCACCGTGGCCGCTCGCCCACGAGCAGCTGATACAGGATCACGCCCAGCGAATACACGTCGCTGGCCGTGGTGACCGGCTCGCCGCGCCGCTGTTCCGGGCTGGCGTATTCCGGTGTCAGCAGACGCGTCGCGGGCGCATCGTTCGGGCGCTGCCCGTCATCGAACGACAACAGCAGTTTGGCGATGCCGAAGTCCAGCAGCTTGGGCCGGCCGTCGCTGGCGACGAGGATGTTGCCGGGCTTGAGGTCGCGATGGACGACGAGGTTCTGATGGGCGTGCTGCACGGCATGGCAGACCGCGAGCAGCAGCTTCAGGCGCTGGGGAATGTCCAGCGCGTGCGTTTGCGCGAACCGGACAATCGGTTCGCCTTCCACATATTCCATCACCAGATAGGGCGTGCCGTCGGCGGCGACGCCGCCGTCGAGCAAGGTGGCGATGGCCGGGTGCCGGAGGTCGGACAGGATCTGCCGTTCCAGGGCGAAGCGAGTCTCGAAGGCGCTACCGCGCAGCCAGGGACTGAGCATCTTCAATGCCGCCTGTGTCCGGTAGACGCCGTCGGTACGTTCGACCAGGTAGACGTTGCCCATGCCGCCGCTGCCGAGTATGCGGATCAGGCGCCAGACGCCCAGGGTTGCGCCCTGCGGCAGCGGCGCATGGTCGATCGCCGCTTGCCGGCCGGCGTTGTCGAGCAGGGCGGTAGCGGGTCCGGGTTCGTCGTGCGGGCCCGTCTGCAGCAGGCCGGCCAGTTCGGCGCGCAACGCCGCGTCGCCGGCGCATTCGGCATCCAGGTAGGTGCCGCGGCGTTCCGGCGGCAGCGCCTGTGCCGCGTGAAACAGCGCTTCAAGACGCCGGAAGCGGGCCGCGTCCGTGTTCACGCCAGCAGCGCCTGGCGCAGCCAGGCCTTGGCGAAACGCAGGTCGCGATCAATGGTCGCCTCCGACACTGCCAGCACATGGGACATTTCCAGATAGGACAGTCCCCCGAAATAGTGCAGCTCCAGCACGTCGCGCTTGCGCGGATCGACGGCGGAGAGCTGGGTCAGCAGCTGATCGAAGGCGAGGATGTCCGGCGGCGACTGGCCGTCGTGGACGTCGTCGGCCTGGAGCGTGACCGCGGCCTCGCCGCCGCCGCGCTTGTCGCGCTGTTTGCGGCGGGCGTGATCGACGAGTACGTGGCGCATCTGGCGGGCGGCGATCGCAAAGAAGTGCGCGCGATCCTGCCACTCGACGGCAGGACCGATCAGGCGCAGGCAGGCTTCATGGACCAGCTCCGTCGCGTCGAGCGTGATCGGGCCTTCGCGGCGCAGATGCCGCTCGGCCAGCAGGCGCAGGTCGCCATAGACGAGAGGGGCCAGCCGGTCCAGCGCGCGCGGGTCGCCGCTGCGCCACTCGCCCAGCAGCTTCGTGATCGGGGGCTGTTCGGGTGCGTTCATTCGGGAAGGGTCGACGACGCGCGACGCCGAGGATAGCAGGGGCGGCGCCGGCCGGGCGGCGAGGGGCGCGGCGGTCTGCCGATGTCGCATGGGGACTGCGCGGTGCGGGAACGCCGCTGCGGTTGCGCCGTGCAGCGGCCAACCGCGGCGGCGCGTGGCTGTCGGCAGGCGCCGAAGACGGAAGGCTCCGGCCCCATCGGCCGGAAGGGCGCTGTTGCGTATCGTTTTCCCGGCCGTCGCGGCAGCGCGAGGCGGCCCCGTCAGGCGCTCGTCGGCCGTGCTGCCGCTGCAGCGTCTTCATCCGGCGACGTGCTTTTTTGGACAAGTAAAGGTTTTATCGGCGCGGCGGAACGGCGTTCGGCGCCCGCCGCGGCGCCGTTGGATCCCTGCCTCCGTACCGCCGGCGCCGGAGGCGGGCAGGGCCGGGGGCGATCCCTCCCGCCCGCTCGGCAGGCGCGGAACGGTGCCGCTGACCGCCGGCGCCGTCCCGCGCGGCTGGCCGCCGCCTCGTGCTACGACAGGTCGAGCGCCACCAGCTCCCATTGCTGGCTGCTGTCGCCGGTGTAGGGATACTGGATCAGCGGCGCGGCCGGATGCCGCGAACCGCTCGCGACCGCGATGACCTGCGTGCTGTGCACCGACACCAGCTTTGCGCGGTTGCTCGCGACCGGCACCACGTCCCACTGCTGGCTGGCATCGCCGGTGTAGGGGTACTGGATCAGTCGCGCGCCCGGATGCGTCGACCCGCTGGCGACGGCGATGACCTGGCCGGTCAGCAGCGACACCAGCCGGCAGCGGGTACGGCTGTCGCCGATCCAGACCAGCTGCCACTGCTGGCTGCTGTCGCCGTTGTACGGGTACTGGATCAGCGGCGCAGCCACCTGTTCGGATCCATGGGCCACGGCAATGGCCTGGCCGCTGAGGCCGGACATGATCCGGTAGAGGTTGCGGGTGGTCAGCAGGGTCACGTGACCGTTGCCGCCGTCGGTGGTGCCCGAGGACAGGATGTGGGCCGACGGCGTGACCTGGCTGCTTCCGCCGCCACCGCCGCCGCCGCCGCCCTGCGAGCCGGCGCCGCCGCCGTCGCCACAGTGGGCGCCGCCGCCACCGCCGCCGCCGCCGCCGGAGGTCGACGCGCTGTTGGCCGATGCGCCGTTGCCGCCGCGGTCGGTGAGCCGGCTATCGCCGCCGGCGCCGCCGCGGCCGCCATGGCCCAGCGGGCGCAGCGACGCGCCATTGCCGCCTGCGGCCGGGCTGATGCCGCCGCTGCCGCCGTCGCCGCCGTCCAGGCCCAGGTCGCCCTGGCCGCCGGCACCGCCGCCGCCGGCGGCGTGAACCAGCAGGCCGCTGACGGAACCCACGACTGCGGAGGATCCGCCGCCGCCGCCGCCATTGGCACCCGGGTCGTTGCCGCCCTTGCCGCCGCTGCCGCCGGGCCGGAAGCCCGTTCCCGGATGCACGCCATGGGCGGCGCCGCCGACGGTGACGGTCAACTGTTCGCCCGGTACCACCGGGACGATGGCGCAGATCCGGCTGCCATGGCCCGGCCCGCCGGAATTGCCCGAGCCGTAGCCGCCGTAGCCGCCGGCGATGCTGATCACGAGCTGCTGCGTATCGGCGGGGACGGGCGGCCCCCACCCCGCGGCGCGGGCGGCGGAGCGCCGCGGGGGGGCGGGTGGCGCCGGCCCGGGGGCGGGCGGCGGGGGGGGGGGCGGCGGGGGGGGGGAGCAGGGGGTGAAGGGGGGGGGGGGGGGGGGGGGGGTGGGGGAAGATGCCGGCCCGCCGGCAGAGGCGGCGGTGGCGGCGGCGATGGCGCAGCTGCCGCCGCACCTCCGCAACCGGCGGGAAGCACTCCGTGCGCTTGCCGCGGCACGACGCGCAGCTGTTGTAGAGCGTGAGCGCGCAGCAGTGGAGCGCGACCGGGCGGCGCAGCGTGCAGAGGTTCGTATGACGCTTCCTGCCTATCAACATCATGAGCCGTGCTGTATGCTTAGTGTTACACGTTACACTTCACCACCACCGCTGCAGGATGACGCGCATGAGCGCGTGGAGGCGGCGGCTGCTGCGGCAGCGGAGGACGCGTGGCGCGAGTCTATGGCGGTGGAGGACAGCGGGGAGGCTGGCGGCGCATCTGCGGCGGCGGCGCGGGCTGCCGTCGCTGCCACCATTGTTGCCGCAGCACAGGTGCGTTGCGTGGCTTTACCGTTGTATTATTGCCATCACACCCAAGCCCCGCCACCACCACACCCGTCCCAATAACAATTGCAGACCCGACGAGTAGTGGTGCTGGAGGAGCTGGCGGCAGAGGTGGGCGTACCCACCACCACTGTGGCCGCGGCGCTGGAGGCGGCGGTGAGCGACGGCAGCCTGCTGGGCGTGTCAGATGATCGCGGCAAGTTTATTGCCGTGACACGTGACGAGCTGGCGGCGCTGGCAGCGTTTGTGCGCCGGCGTGGCCGGGTGACGCAGGAGGAGCTGGCACGGGAGTGCTCCCGCCTGTTGTCTGCAGGCGGCGGCGCGTGACCCCACCTGCTGTTTCGACACCCCCACTTACTAACAATGTCCACGCGGTTCCATCCCGGATGCCAAGCAGTGCCATTGGCACATGCCAAGGCCATCTCGTCGTGCGGGATGTACTAGTACCGGGGCTGTAGGAATGCAAGGCATTGCCAACTGTACGGCGCCTACGCAATAATGCCCCGTGCGCGTGGCGCGATTCGTTATAAACTGTTGTCATTCAATCACCAACAATCCGTAGTAGTAGGGCGTCACAGTGCCACGAGCGGGGCGCGCTGTTGCTAAATAAAATTAATGTGCCCACACACAGATTACGACACACGGTCAGGCGGGCCCCAGCAGCTTGCCGGGGGCAGACCCATGCCACAGCACGAGCGCTGCCTTGAAAGCGTCAAAGGCGGCAGACAGGTCGGCAACCCGCTTCACCTCCGCCTCACCGGACGCTTTGTCAAACCGCACCACCAGCGCCTCAATGGGCACCGCCGGCGCGCTGGCATCCAGTGCACTTACTCGCTGCAGCGCCGCCGCTGCACCCTCGGCAGCCGCCGCGCCATGCAAGCTGCGGCGGCCGAGGCCGGCAGGGAACAGCGACTCGTCCACAATTACACTGCCGCCGCCGCCGCTGCTGCCGCTACTTGCAGTGGCGCCTGCAGACCGTTGTGCCGCCGTCCGTGCCGCCCGGGCGGTGGCGGTGGCTGGGGCCGCTGCCTTGTGCGACGACGCTCGCGGCGACGCCGGCAACGGCGCCGCGGCGTCAATGCCGCTGTCGCCACCCGCCGTGTCAGCGTCTGCGCCGCTGCCGCCGCCACCGCCACTGGAGTACGTGGTGGTGGCGTATGCAGTAAATGAGACGCCGGGCCGGCTGGGTGCACGCACCGGCGCAGGCGTCATCGAAGGCGCAGCAGCAGCAGCAGCAGCAGGAAGGCGGCCCGTCCAGCCCGGCACCACCAACTCCCCCGCCGCCACCATGTCTGCCACCGCGTACGCATACGCCGCAAGTTGCATGGCGTACGTGTCATGGATGGCGTTGCTGGTCTTGAAATCCACCACCACCAGCTTGCTGCCGTCCGCCGTCACGCCCAGCGCGTCCGTCGCGCCGGCGTACCCGTACCGCCGGTTGTATACCACGGTGTCGCCCGCGGGGCTGAGGCGCAGCGCCGCGCCGGCGTACCACTTGCGAAAGCCCTCCAGCACGGGTGCCACGTCGGGCGCCACGTCGCCCGCCGGCAGCGGCGACCCCTGTACGTCGGCGTCAATGGCGGCGTGCGCCCGCGTGCCAAACGCGGCGGCGGCCAGCTTCACGTCATCGGGCGCCGCCGCCGCCTTGGGCGACACGCCATCAAACCATGCACCCAGGTCGCCTGTCTGCCGCATCGCGGGTGGCAGCACATCCAGCTCGCTGCGTACGTGTGCCAGCGCCGTGCGCACTGCCCAACTCACCAGACTGGACGACTTGTCCACCATGCCCAGCACCGACGTCACGCCCGGCACCACGGCATGCGCCTGCCCCCCACCAGTCACGGAAGTGTGTGGCGGTATCTTGTACAGCCGCCCCAGCGGCGTGGCTAGCCGCGTCACGGCCTTGGCTGCCGCGGTTGCCATCCTTGGAGTTGTGGTTGTTGCAGGTGGTGGTTGGAGGCGGGCCAAGGGGGCTGGGATACGCACAAATAATAAATAAGCATGCACCAAACCAACGGCAAAAATAACACTGGGATGCACCAGGGTTGCATAACAGTTACACAACGCCGCACTCAGTTTATTGATCAAAATTGCGCGCTATGGTTGCCTCTATTCGCCCGCGCACTCCTCCCTCTGCCTGCTGGTGCAGCGGCCGCACACAACGGTCGATCGCGTGCTGCAGTTTGGTGCCAAATTGGTGGACAGTGGCACCACTTCAATAACACGCTGACAACTGACAACAGCAGCACACGCCCAACAACTGCGGCGGCGGTGGCTACACATTAGCGCCGGCCGGCGGTCGGCCGGCTGGCGGCAGCGGCGGGCTCACTTGCCCAAGGACTTGCCCTTGCCACCAATGCCGCCGGCGGCGCCGGCCTTGCCCAAGTTGCTCTTGGCGCCGGCACCAGCAGCCGTGTTGTCCGCGCCCGCCTGGCCGTCGTAGCACAGGCCGAGCGCCTCGCACACAAAGGAGGGGTCGCGGTTGATTGACAGCTGGGAGGCGGCGAGCGCGTCCACGCGGTGCAGCGCGCGGCAGGACTCGTACATGACGGGCGGCTGGTCGTGGCAGGCAGAGTGAATGGCGTGCAGCAGGGCGTCGGTGGTGGAGGTGGGCCGCGTGTGCTCTATCACCGATGCCAGCGCAATGTTGCAGCCGCCGCACACCTCCTCGTCGGTCATGGACGGCACGACGGCGCCGCCGCCGGCCGCCGAATTCAACTTGCTTGTCAGTGCCGCGCTGATGGCCTGGATCTCTGCCTTGCGCTCCACCGCAAATGCCGCCACGTCACGTGCCGCAGCCGCGCCCGCCTTTGCCGCACTCACGGCTGCCGCACCCGCCTGGCTGGCATCCGCAGCCGCCTGCGTGCCCGTCTTGGACGCCGCGGCACCAATGCGGCTGCCCACATTGCGTCCCAGCCCGCCGCCACCACTGGGCCCCAGTACCTCCCCGCCGCCACGGCTGCCTCGGAACCGCAGCGCCGCGGCGGGCGCCCCGGTGCCAGCGCCACCGCCGCCACCGCCGCCACGCGCCAGCACCGCTGCCGCAGCCGTCACGCCGTCCAGCTCCGGCACGGGGGCACCGGCGCGCGGCAGGCTGCCGTGCAGCGTGTCCTGCGTCAACGCTTCCTCGTCCACCTCGCCAAGGAGCAGGGCATCAAACGGCGCACGGCCAGTAGCTGCAGCCACAGCAGCGGCACTTGCCACCAGCACGTATGCTGCCGCAGCACATGAAGTACCCGACGTCGTCCACCCCCGCCTCCTGTCCCGCCGCCTGCGCACCGCCGCCGCCACCGCCATTCTCATGATTGTGGTCCTAGCCGTGGACAGCCGCCGTGGGCCAGTTGGTTGTCAACCCCTGCACCTTGTCTCTGCTGCAGCGGCCGTACAGGCTACAGGTTACCGGTCTGTTAATTGGTTGCAAAAATTGACTCAATGAGCGAAGCGAACACGACCAGCGAGCCGCCAGCAGCCCAGCCGTCATCGCAGCAATACTGCGATGCAGTTATTTTACGCCAGCACGCTCGCCCAGTGTCAACATAGGTTGGCAACTTGGCATCACCACAGCCGCTTTGTAATTGGCACTAGATAATTGCGCCCTGGCCGTTGCTCAGGCTGTTGCCACCGTGACGGCTGCACCGCTTCCACGTGGACGCAGCGCCTTCTAGAAAGCACACCAACGCGGCCAACTTGGCGGTAAGTGATAACAGCGGTGCCACCATATTACCGCAAAATACCCGCACAAACCACTGTGCTTTGCACATTGTGTGGCGGCCGCACCGCGTTACACTCAATTACACGCTGGGATTCATCATATTACATCGGCTTTCCACGACTGAATCCCTCCACCTCCCTCCCCTCCAGCTGCACCAGATAGCGGCTACGGTAATACATGTGGCGGCGCGGCCTGGTCACCATGGCGGCGGCGGCGGCAGGTGCAGCGGGCAGCGGCGGGGCGCGTGCCAGCGCGTCGACGGGCGCGGCGGTGGCTGCCGGCGGGTCAGCGACGACGGCGGCGCCGGTGAAGGTGCGCATTGACGTGGTGTCGGACACCGTGTGCCCGTGGTGCTTCATTGGCAAGCGGCGGCTGCAGACGGCGCTCAAGTCGCTGGCGGGCAAGGTGGAGGCGGAGGTGGTGTGGCACCCGTTCTACCTGGATCCCACCACGCCGGCGGAGGGCGTGGACAAGCTGACGCGGTACCGCGAGAAGTTTGGCGCGGCGCGCATCGGGCCCATGCTGGAGCACATGAAGCGGGTGGGCGCGGCAGAGGGCATCGCGTTCTCGTACGACGGCACGGGGAAGGTGGCGCACACTCTGAACTCGCACCGCCTGATGGAGGCGGCGTATGAGCAGGGCGGTGCGGCCCTGCAGGACGCCGTGAACGAGGCGCTGTTCAAGTTCTACTTTGAGCGCGAGGGCAACCTGGGTGACAAGGCGGCGCTGTTGGGCGCGGTGGCGGGCACGGGGCTGGACATGGCGCGCGCGACCGCGCTGCTGGACGGCGATGAGAAGAAGGCGGAGATCGCGGCGGCGGTGCGCAACTACGCGGCGCGGTACCACATCACCGGCGTGCCGTACTTCATCATTGACGGCAAGGTGGGCCTGTCCGGCGCGCAGGAGCCCGACACGTTCGTGGACGCCATCCGGGAGGCGACCGGTGTGGAGTAAGCGTTACGTCGTCTTATTGAAGTGGCTAATAGATAACTTAATAAATACCATACCTCATGCCTCTCCGCTGCCGCCACTGCTGCCACTCGAGCCGCTGCGACCCAACCAAAAGTCGACCAGCGCCTCGACACGGAACTGCAGCTTGCCGGCGGGCGACAGCAGGCCGTCGGCGGTGAGCGTGGCGCGCAGCTCGCCCAGCTCGCCTGACGACAGCGCCGCCCCCAGCGCGTCGGCAATGGCGGGCAACGCTTCTGCGGGTGCAGTGCCCGCCGCCGTCGCGCCGTGCCGCGCCGCCACACGCCGGATCTTATCCGCTTGTGCCTCGCCCGCCAGCACGTGCAGCGGCCGGCGGTCAATGTAGTAGTTACGCACAAACGTCACCACGTCGGGCTGCGCATTGGCGGCCGCCGTGTCCATCAGTAGCGCCTCCAGGTCGTCGCCCAGCAGGCCGGCGTCTGCAAACAGCTTCAACACGGGGATGCAGCCCGTGATGCAGGCATACACCGCGGGGTGCGGCATGATCTGCAGCGTGGACGGAGTGTGTGGGGTGTGCGTGTGCCTGACAACTTGTGTTGGGGGCAACCCATTATTATCCCCCCACCCACACTCAAACGTACACTGTCTCCCAGCGCCACATCCACACGCGAGTCGCGCATGAGCACGCCCGCCATCTCGGCGTCGCCTCGGAAGCAGGCGTCTGCAAATGGCGTCATGCCCATGTGCGTCGTCCGGCAATTCACATCAATGCCAGGCGCCGCCAGTACCGCTGCCAGCACGGGCAGGTGCCGTGTTCGTGCCGCCTCCAGCAGCGCGGTGGAGGGGTACAACAGCTCCTCCTGCGGCACAAACTCGGCACCCTCCACCTCCACCTCCGCATTCACGTCCATCCCGCCTGCCACCAGCCGCGCCACCTCCGCCTCGTCGCACCGCCGCACCGCCCGGATCAACAGCGCCGCCGCCGTCAGCGCCGCCTCGGACGGCTTGTCCCGCCCACTGATGCCACTGGACCCCTCATCAACCGCCACCTCATCCCCGCCGCCCTCTAACACCATCACCCCGCAACTGCCGTCGCCCTCCTCCTCCATCCTGCTTTGGAGACGGGTTGGGTTGTGAAATGGGGTGTGTGAATTACACCATTAAGCGGGCCAATTTATGCCACATGCACATCAAAGTAGCATTTGGGTTTGTTTGCTACCAATATTTACGTGTTTCACCGTTGCAATTATTACTTTGTCACATGCACATTGCCGCGTCTCGCATCGTTGGTAACGGACGCGGCCGCTCTCGCTGTGCACTGCTCGACACACGACTTCAACCTCGGCTAGTACGGCTACCGCCGCTTGCCACGCTTGCCGCCGCCGCCACTGGCACCGCCGCCGTCTGGCTCATCGCCGCCGCCCTTCAGCACCGCGTGGCCGGTGCGCCGGATGTGTGCAAACAGCGCGTTGCGGGTGTCAAACACCTGCCCACACACGCCGCACGTGGCACCCGCCTCCAGCTCTGCGCGCACCGCCGCCACGACGTCGGCATTCACACGCGACGCCACCGGCAGGCCACGCGCACCGCCAGCCAGGAATGACGGGTCCAGATCAAGCTTAAACGTCGCCGCTGCGGCAGGCGCATCCGTTCCTGCCGCTGGCGCGCCGGCTGCTGCTGGCGCGCCACCCTTGCCCCCTTTGCCACCCTTCTTACCGCGCTTGCCGCCACCGCCACCGCCGTCGTCATCTGCAGTCGGCGCTGCTGTCGTTGCTGTTGCTGTCACTGCTGCTGGTGTGGTGATCGGTGTAGCAGCCGCGGCTGCGGTGGCACCGCCACCCGGCGCGCCCTTCTTCTTACCGGCACCGCCACCACCTCGCCGGCGGCCACCACGCCGCCCATCCTCCGTGCTGTCGCTGGCATCTCCACCACCGCTGCCGCCACGTGCACCCCGCCCGCTACCAGCCGGCATGGCTGTCGGCTTTGACTCGCTTGCTGCTGCCGCCGCCGTCACCGCTGCCGTCGCCGCTGCCGGTGTAGCTGCGGCAGGTGTTGACTTGGCAGGCAAGCGGGGCGGCTCTGCCGCTGCCGCTGGTCCGGCACCACCGCCACGCTTCCCACCGCCGCGGCTGCCCAGCAGTCGGTGGAAGTGTGCCGCCAGGTCGGCGTCGTCAATACTACCATCGTCGTCGCTCTCGCTCTCGCTGCCCCCACCACCACCATCACCACTATCGCTGTCGCCATCGTCATCACTAGTGTCGCTGTTGCTGTCACCATCCTCCTCCACATCAGCGGGCGCAGGAATGGGCGCCTCCCCTGGCGGCAGCTCGCTAATACCCATGGCAGCCAGCTGCTCAGCAATAAAGCCGTCGTCGTCGTCGTCAGCCGCAGCGGCGGCGGTTGCTGGCGCAGCCACTGCAGCAGCCGCTGCTGCTGCTGTTGCTGCTTCTGCCGCCGCCGCTGCGGCTGCCCGCACGTACGGCGCCAGTGCGGCTTGGTGCTTCTTGCTATTCTCATGGTTCTGCATGGCGGCGGCGCTACGGAACGTCTTGTTGCACACCTCGCACACCAAGATGGCATCGTCATCGTCGTCGTCACCGCCATCCCCACCGCCGTCAAGTGCAGGCGGTGACAGAACTTCGCGGCCATCCGCAGCCAGCACCGACACGGTGCCATCCACGCCGGCGCGGACGACACGCGCAACCGGCTTCACGGGTGTCTCCTCCCCGCCCTCGTCCGCCGCCGCCGCACCAGCAGCAGCGGCACGCCCACGCCGGCCACGCCCCGCCGCCGCCTCCTCCTTCTCGTGGTCATCAGCCAGCCGGTACGCGCGCTTGCCGCCCGCTGCAATCGCCGCCTCTGCCGCGCGCTCCTCCTCTTCCGCCTCCGCCGCGTACTGCGCCGCCAGCCGTGCGCGCTCGGCAGCGGCGACACGCGTGCGCTCGGCGGCAGCGGCGCGCACGCGTGCCGTCCGCTCCTCCTCTGCCGCGCGCGCCGCCAGCACCGCCGCCATGTACCGCTTGTCACGGCGCCTCACAAACGCCACAAACGCGCGCACCTCCTCCGTGCGCTCCCGCCGCGCGCGCGACCGCAGCGTGCGGTTCTCCTTCTCGATGGCGCGCCGCACGAACCGGTTGGGCGCTTCGTTGGGGTTGTGTTCGTCCCCCCACGCAAACGTCATGCGCGACGCAAACGCCCCCCACGTCGTGTAGAAGGCCACCACGTCGGCGGCGGGCGTGGCGGCGTTGCAAAACGGCGGCAGCCCCTCCCCCGCGCCACCGCCGCCGCCCTCCGAGTACCGCGCCTCCTCCGCCGCCACGCCGGCAAACACGGCGGCGTACACGGTGAAGAAGCCGGTGGGCGCGTCATCGTACGTGGTGTACGCGGCGGTGGTGTAGAAGCGGAATAGGTCTACCAGGTGGTCCTTCCCGCCGCCGCCGCCGCCACCATCACTGTCGTCGTCACCAGCGCCGCGCCCGCGCAGGATGGAGTCACGGTGCCCGTCGTACCACGCGCGCTCCGACGCGTCGCTCAGCACCGAGTACGCCTCCTGGATCTCTTTGAACCGGTCCGTCGCCTCCGCCACGCGGTGCGCATTCTTGTCCGGGTGCCACACCAGCGCCACGCGCCGGAACGCCTTCCGGATGTCGTCCTCGCTCGCCGTCCGCTCCACCTCCAGCACCTCGTAGTAGCACCGCTTGGGCCCGCCGCCGCCCGCCCCGCCCGCCGCCATTTGGGTGTTGGGTGGGTGGGTTGGAGGGGAGTGGGTGGGTGGGGC
>Ga0066256_1000637_pt1 | contig 76114 bp, 80 predicted proteins | sample ThiBio_1000_biof_FD_87107 | JGI IMG/M metagenome (GOLD analysis project Ga0066256, IMG submission 87107) | Wastewater bioreactor microbial communities from Cape Town, South Africa - Thiocy_expt_1000_biof (version 2) | ecosystem: Engineered > Bioreactor > Thiocyanate-remediating >... | reverse complement strand
TATGGAAGGGCCATCGCTCAACGGATAAAAGGTACTCTGGGGATAACAGGCTGATACCGCCCAAGAGTTCATATCGACGGCGGTGTTTGGCACCTCGATGTCGGCTCATCTCATCCTGGGGCTGTAGCCGGTCCCAAGGGTATGGCTGTTCGCCATTTAAAGAGGTACGTGAGCTGGGTTTAAAACGTCGTGAGACAGTTTGGTCCCTATCTTCCGTGGGCGCTGCAGATTTGAGAAAGCCTGCTCCTAGTACGAGAGGACCGGAGTGGACACACCTCTGGTGTACCGGTTGTCACGCCAGTGGCATCGCCGGGTAGCTAAGTGTGGAAGAGATAACCGCTGAAAGCATCTAAGCGGGAAACTCGTTTCAAGATGAGATCTGCCGGGGGCTCGACCCCCCTGAAGAGTCGTTCTAGACCAGGACGTTGATAGGCTGGGTGTGGAAGCGCAGCAATGCGTTAAGCTAACCAGTACTAATTGCTCGTGCGGCTTGACCCTATAACTTTGATACAACATCAAAGCCGACTGTTATGCCAACAGACGCAACTCAAAAATTCCCCTGATTCCATACTCTATGAATTCGCCTTGCTGAACCAACCCTCAGCAACGCCCACAAGTTACGCTTGACGACCATAGCAAGCCGGTCCCACTCCTTCCCATCCCGAACAGGACAGTGAAACAGCTTCGCGCCAATGATAGTGCGGGTCCCCGTGTGAAAGTAGGTCATCGTCAGGCTCTTACAGCCCAGCCCAACGCCCCACCTCCCATACGGAGTGGGGCGTTTCGCTTTGGCCAATTGCCCTTACCTGGGGCGTTGTGTCTCAATGCCGGCGGGCAGCGGTTTGCCACCATCGGCGATTCGGTCAGCGTGTGTGCAGACTCCCGTCCACAAACACCTTGAGCTCGTTTTTCGTGAAGGCGTGCCAGCTTTCGTCCCGGGTCAAGGGCGCGGTGACGACGACCACTACCTTGTCGCTGGGCTGGGTTTCACGCGCGAAGTCCACGGCCAAGTCTTCGTCCGCGAGGTGGGCGGCGGAAAAAGGGTGTCGGCGCTCGATGTAGTGCAGATCGGTGGAGGCGTGCGCCCACAGCGCCTGGCCGTTGGAGAGCAGGAAATTGAAGGTGCCGTAGGTCGCGATCTTGGCGGCAAGTTCGCGCAGCGACAGCGTGAGTTCGGCGATGCCCGGGACATCCGCGTGCGACTTGGCAAGCTCTTGCATGATCCAGCAAAACGCCCGCTCGCTGTCCGTGCTGCCCACCGCCTGGAAACTCCGGTGCAGGTTCGGATGAAACGCTTTCAGGTCGCCGTTGTGCGCAAACACCCAGTAGCGGCCCCATAGCTCACGCACGAAAGGGTGGCAATTCTCCAGGCTCACTTCGCCCTGCGTGGCCTTGCGAATGTGCGCTATGACGTTGCGGCTCTTGATCGGATAACTCCGGATCAAGGCCGCCACGGGAGAATCGGCCGCGCGCTCGTGGTCGACGAAGTGGCGTACGCCCTTGCCCTCAAAGAATGCAATGCCCCAACCGTCCCCATGGTCCGCGGTACGCCCGCCACGCTGTGCAAACCCGGAGAAGCTGAAGCGCACATCGGTGGGCGTGTTGCAGTTCATTCCAAGCAGCTGGCACATAGCTCGCCTTCTGTGGGGTCTTCCATATTCGCCAGCTGGTGCGCTGCGATGGGTGCCGCTCCCGGGGCCGAGTGGGTTCAGCTGCGCTCCGTCCAGAGCTTGCCGCCGGTGGCCCAGTTCTCGCGCTTCACGTCGGTGATGAGAATATCCACCGATTCCGGGGACCCGCCCAGCACTTCCACCGACACCCGGGTGATTTCTTCCGCCAGTCGGCGCTTTTGTTCGAGCGTGCGGCCTTCGAGCATTTCAACGTGGTAAGTGGGCATGGAAATCCTTGGACAGGGTGATTCATGAAAATGACGCCACGCAGCCCGAACCCTGGGCCGCGCACGCTGTCTGCGCGCACGTGGGGCAAAGGCAGCGGCGGTCTCGCAAATGTTCCGGCACACGCGCCCGTGCCGCCTCCGGGATCGATGCCCGCAAGCACCAGCATGCGCCGCCGTCCTGACCGGCCGCCACGTCGCAACCGTTCGGACCGCCGCACAAGGGGCAGTCACCGTCGGTGGAGACCAGGTTGGTAGGTAATGGCATCAAGAGGTGCGATTCGGGGCGAGGGATGGCCACACAGGCCTGGCCGAACAGCGTATGGAGTGTAGGCGACCCGCTGCCTGGATCGCCCCACTAAATCTACCAAAATACTATAAAAAACAGCGGTAGCGCCCGTCAATAGGGCGTATATAGCTATCAAAAAAGTTGCGCTGTTTCCCCGTCCTCAAGCCGCCGCCTTCACCTTCTGGCGCCAGGCGTGCAGCAGCGGTTCGGTATACCCGTTGGGCTGATCCTTGCCTTTGAATACCAGATCGCGGGCGGCCTGGTAGGCCATGCTGTTCTCGAAGTTGCCGGCCATGCGCTGGTACAGCGGGTCGCTGCCGTTCTGTTGGTCAACGACCGCGGCCATGCGCTGGAAGGTCGCTTCGATGCGTCCTTCGCTGACCACGCCGTGCAGCAGCCAGTTCGCCATGTGCTGGCTGCTGATGCGCAGCGTAGCGCGGTCTTCCATCAGGCCGACGTTGTGGATATCGGGCACCTTGGAGCAACCCACGCCCTGGTCCACCCAGCGCACGACATAGCCAAGAATGCCCTGGGCGTTGTTGTCGAGTTCCTGCTGGATTTCCGCGTCGCTCCAGTTGGGGTTGGCGGTGACGGGAATGGTCAAAAGGCCGGTGAGCAAGTTGTCGCGCTCCGTGTTGGCGTCGATCTTGGCCAGTTCCTTTTGCACGTCGCTCACCAGCACCTGGTGGTAGTGCAGGGCGTGCAGGGTGGCACCGGTGGGGCTGGGCACCCAGGCGGTGTTGGCGCCTGCGCGCGGGTGGGCGATCTTCTGCTCCAGCATGGCGGCCATCAGGTCCGGCATGGCCCACATGCCCTTGCCGATCTGTGCCCGGCCCGCCAGACCGCAGGACAGCCCCACGAGCACGTTGTTGCGTTCGTAGGCCTGGATCCACGCGCTGGTCTTCATGTCGCCCTTGCGGATCATTGGGCCAGCCTGCATGGCGCTGTGCATTTCGTCGCCCGTGCGGTCGAGGAAGCCGGTGTTGATGAAGGCCACCCGGCTGCTGGCCGCCGCGATGCAGGCCTTGAGGTTGACGCTGGTCCGGCGCTCTTCGTCCATGATGCCGAGTTTGACCGTGTCCGCCGGCAAGCCCAGCAGTTGCTCGACACGTCCGAACAGTTCGCTGGCGAAGGCGACTTCCACCGGACCGTGCATTTTCGGCTTGACGATATAGACGCTGCCCTTGCGGGAGTTGCGCAGGCCGTCCTTGCCGTGGCCCTGCAGGTCGTGCAAGGCAATGGCCGTTGTTACCACCGCGTCGAGAATGCCTTCGGGGATCTCGCGCACCGTTCCGGTCGCGTCCGTCCACAGGACGGCGGGGTTGGTCATGAGGTGCCCGACATTGCGCAGAAACATCAGCGAGCGCCCATGCAGGCGCACCTCGCCCGAGCCATTCGGAGCGGTGTAGATGCGGTCGGCGTTCAGGCCGCGGGTGAAGCGTTTGCCGCCTTTGTCGATGTCTTCCGTCAGTGTGCCTTTGAGGATGCCGAGCCAGTTGGCGTAGCCCAGCACCTTGTCTTGTGCATCCACTGCAGCCACCGAATCCTCCAGGTCGAGGATGGTCGAGAGTGCGGCTTCGAGCACCAGGTCGCTCACACCGGCGGCGTCGTCCCGCCCAATGGTGGTATTGCGGTCAATGCGGATATCAAGGTGCAGTCCGTGGTGCTGCAGCAGCACCGAGGAGGGCGCGCTTGCCGCGCCCTGGTAGCCACGCAGTTGGGCCGCGTCCCGGAGGGCGGTCGCCGTGCCGTCCTTCAGTTGCACCACCAGGGCACCCTGCTCGACGCGGTAGGCTGCGGCGTCGGCATGCGAGCCCCGCGCCAACGGCGCCGACTCGTCCAGAACACGCCGGGCGAAAGCGATGACCTTGGCGCCGCGCTTTGCGTTGTAACCGGAACCTTTTTCGCACCCGTCGGCTTCGGAGATGGCGTCCGTCCCGTAAAGTGCGTCGTACAGGCTGCCCCAGCGCGCATTGGCCGCGTTGAGTGCATAGCGCGCATTCAAGATCGGCACCACCAGCTGCGGGCCTGCTTGCAAGGCAAGTTCATCGTCCACATTGGTGGTGGTGGCCTGCACCGTGGCCGGCTGCGGAACGAGGTAACCGATACGCTCAAGGAATGTGCGGTAAGCGAGCATGTCCTTGATCGGGCCGGGGTTGGCCTTGTGCCAGGTGTCGAGTTCGGCCTGCAGGCGGTCGCGTTCTGCCAGCAGGGCGATGTTGCGGGGCGCCAGTTCGGCAACGATGGCCGAGAAGCCTTGCCAGAAAGTGGCGCTGTCCACGCCGGTGCCTGGCAGCACCTGGTCATCGATGAAATGCAGCAAGTTGGTGGCCACTTGCAGGCCGTGAAGGGTGGTGCGGTCGGTCATGATGGGAAGCTTCTCCAGTCAAAGAGCACAGCCAGTTGGCCATGTCAGGACTGTATTGCATAAACTTAAGTACAAAAAGACGATGAAAATCTAAGATCCAATGACTTTTATGCAAAACTAAAGTAGTAAGCATGGGTCAACGATCACCGCTCTGCGCTGGCGTTTGCCACCGGACCGCCATCAAGGCGCAGGGGAGGAAGAGGAAGAACGCGGTCATGTGTTTTTCGAATTCAAAGTAACCGTCTCCGGCGACCACCGCCAAGGGCGCCAATAGCATCCAAGCGGTGGTGGTAGCGGAAAACCACGATCGATGGCTCAGCAGGGCGATCAACAGCGCGGCAACAAATAACCAGCCAAAAACACCGGCGACCCATGTTCGCGCTGCAGCCAATGTCTGCCCGCCTACAGGGTTCGCCTGCGCCGTCGAGCGCGTATAGGCGACGATATAGTTCGAACGCACTGTCGTGAGGAAGCTGTTTTTTATCAGCTGCCACACGATGCCCGGGTGCCTTGCCAGTGTGGTCGCGTATGGGATCGGGCGTCCTTGGGAAACAAGCCGGTCAAAAAGGGCCTGCGCGTCCTCTCTCCGTGCTTCGGCGTGCTCGGGGTCTCGCGCGGCATCCAGAATGGTGCTGGCGGTGGGCAGGTAGGACGTGCCCAAGTAGTTGAACTCTGGCAGAGTCGCGGGCAATTGGTCCCGCAATTGCTGTTGGTGCTCGTAAAAGTAGGGGTGCCGTTCTTCGAATCGACGGGCCGGCCAATCGGCCGAGTGCAATAGGCTCCAACCCACCCCGTTGAAGTAGCGGTTGTATTGGTTGGGTGCACTATTTTCCGGGTGGGCAACCAAGGTTGTAGCGCAGACAAAAATAATGCACGCCAAGGACGTCCATAATCGTAAGCTGGTAGCGCCGTACCACCACATATTTCTCGCCAAAAGCAAGATGAGGACAGGGGCTACGAAAAGCATTTGCTGTTTGGCGTAAACGACGGCCACGGCGCACAGGGTGAAGAGCAGGGTCCGGTTCTCGTGTGCCAGTTGTTTTATGCCAAGGCACAGCGCGGGTACCAGTGCCAGAATGATTGCCTCGCCGTAAAACGATTTGAGGTAAACCGAATAACACAGCAGAACCAACGTCAGCGTTGTCAGTACCAGATAATTGCGGGGGACGTGGCGGGCTAGAAAAAAACTGCCTGCCAGCAGGAGCAGGAGCAGCGTGATAGAAATAGGTGCGGTCGCCAGTGTGGTCTCGCCAACGCGCTGAGCGAACCATCCCAAGGTGCACAGGGCGACGCCCATGCTGCTGTTGTTGGCAAACCGCACTGGCGTTTCCAACGCGTAATGCGTTCGCATGGGCTCCCAAGGGGGCGCTACAAAGCCGGCCGAGGTTGTGACCCGATCCCAGTCGCCAGTATTGATCGCGGGCCCTTCGAATAGCCACAAAAGAGTGGCTATAAATACCATGACGCCGGCGCTCAGCCAAGCCTGCACGGATCGTACCTGCGGAGGCCGAAGAATCGCTTGGCGCATGAATAATTTGGAGGTGTGGTGACGGCCTGGCCTTCAGCGGGCAAGATGAAACGCTGACTGCAGCGGATGGCGAAATATCTAATTTTCAGAATACCAAACTCGAAGTTCAAATATTTATTTTGTTGAATACTATCCGCGGCAAATGCTGAATCACGCGCATGATGAGTAGCCATTTCCCGGGCGTGTAGGCAACCGATTTTCCACTTTCCATTGCACAAACTATCTGCTTGGCTACGTCTTCAACGCGTGCAAGCTTGGCCCCCCGGGCTTTCAGGTGGGCTGTCATCGGCGTATCCGTGGGCCCCGGCTTTATCAGCACCACCTTGACCTCGGTGCCCGCAAAACGGTGCTGCAGGCCTTGTGCGTAGCGCGCGACCAGTCCTTTGGCTGCTCCATACACGTAGTTGGATTTCCTTCCCCGATCGCCTGCCACAGAGCCGATCAGTGCGATGGTGCCGTGGTTGGCTTGCTCCATTCCTTGTGCAAAAGCCTCGGCGTAGAGAACTGGCGAGATTCCATTGATCTCCAATGCATCGCGGCAGGATGGGAGATTGTTCTGGCATTCCTTTTGGTCGGGCAGCGATCCGTGGGCTATCAAAACGAGGTCCATCGGCCCGGATTGAACGGCATCCCCTACCGCGGAATTTATGGCCTCGGGGTCCAGAAATCCTGCCTGAATCATACGGATATCGGATTGGGGGCTGCGCACCTTCAGGTCCGCAGCAATCCGTTCGAGACGCTGTGCATCACGGCCTATTAACACCAGTTGGCAGGGCCCATTGTTCAGCCAAAGCCTAGCGCACTGTTCGGCGATTGCCGATGTGGCTCCAACGATGGCGATCCTTTTCTTCTTGTCCATTCAATGTCCCATCAAACGGCGCGAAAGGCCTGAACTGATGCCGGGGTCACGGTACTTCATGAATTCAGTCAGATGCGGATAACCTGCCTCAAACAGGTCTCTGGGCATCCGGGCATCCTTGGCCGGATAGAGCCGGCCCTTGGCTTCGCGCACGATCGCATCCAGGCTCTCGAAAAGCCGGCACGTGCGCTCACCGCGATTTGGAAAGTCCAGTGCCAACGTCACTCCCGGTTGTGGAAAGCTCAGCATTCCGACGGGTGAGCGGTTGCCAAAGGTCTTGAGAACGGCGAGGAACGAACCCTCTCCCGCTCGAGCGACTTCTTTTAGCATGGCTTCAACGGCGTCTTGCCCAACTGCGCGCGGCACCACACTTTGGTACTGAAAGAAACCCCGCGGGCCGTACATCCGGTTCCACTCGAGCAGCTTGTCGAGCGGGTAGAAAAAGGACTCGTAATGCGTGATGGCCTGCCCTGTCTGCCGCTTTTTGAAGTGGTAGTAAGCCATGTTGAACGGGCGCAGTGACACCCGATTGACCAGCGAAACGGGAGGTACGAAAGGCATGGCCAGCCTGCGCCCGGCGGGGAGCGCCGGGCGGTCGCCGGCATCGGTGGGGTTGCCGCGCATGAACAATCCCCGTCCGGGGCGGCCCCCGACGCAGTCGACCCACGACACCGTGTGTTCCCAGTCGGCTTCGGAGTCGTCCGCAAGTCGGAAGAATTCGTCCAGGTGGGCATGGGCGACGGTCTCGGAGCGTACCCATGGGCCACGCGCACGGCGCAACTGGATTTCGGCTTGCGTGATGACTCCGGTAAGTCCGAGCCCGCCTACTGTGGCGGCGAACCAGTCGGTGTGCGCGTCGGGCCCGCATTGGATCGTCTGGCCATCGGTGCGAAGAAGGGTGAGGTTTTGGACGTGATCGCCGAAACACCCCAGCGCATGGTGGTTCTTGCCATGGACGTCGTTGGCGATGGCTCCGCCCACCGTCACCAGTTGCGTGCCCGGTGTGACCGGCAGAATCCAGCCGCGGGGAATGACCAGCCGCTGGATATCCCGCAGCAACACGCCGGCTTCACACACGAGGCGACCGGTGATTTCATCGAAAGCGATGAAGTGGTCGAGTCCGGTGGTCACCCAGAGCGTGCCTTTCGGATTCAAGCAGGCATCACCGTAGCTGCGTCCCATGCCATGGGCCAGCCCCGGGTGGGGGCCATCGGACATGAGGCCGATGGCCCTGGATGCATCGTTCAGGTCAACCACATGGTGGGGATAGGCAGACAAGCGCCCCCACGAGCTAACCGGCCTCATGCAATCCCGTCCCGAACACGTAGCGCTTATCAAGGTGGAACTTGGTCAGGTAGCCGATCGCCAAACCGACAACGCCACCAACGTAGCGCATTTCCTTGGTCTCAAATACGTGGTGGAAGCCCAACTCGAAGCCCCAGAAGACCACGGTCGTCGCCAAGCCCATGACGGTGTAGAGGGCGAAGGTCTGGGTGTCGTGGGTGAAGTTGCGGGCCCGGAAGCGGAAGATATAGCGCTTGTCAAGGATGTATTTGACGATAAGCCCTATACCCGTACCTACGGTAACCGAAGCCAGAATGGCGAAAGCACCGCTGTAGGCGCGGAGGAAAAGATCTTGGGCACCGATGTTCGCGGCAGTTGCGATTAGTGCGAGAATGGCATAGTTAATCGCCAGCTTAGACGAGGCTGCATTCAACGGTATCACCGAGTTTAAAAAATAATGCATGGTACCGTAATGACCCGTTCATCTCTAGAGAAAATGCTGGGGTTAATCCAGCTGATGCGTCCAAAGGACTGGGTCAAAAATGGCTTTGTTCTGGCTCCGCTGATGTTCTCCGGGGAGTTTCTGGACCTCGGGGCCATGGGGCATGCCCTGTTGGCCGTAGCGCTGTTTTGCGTCGCATCGTCGGCCACCTATGTGGTCAATGACCTGCACGACATTGAGCGCGATCGCCGTCACCCAAAAAAATCCCGGACCCGACCTCTAGCGGCCCGGATCGTCTCGGTGCCTGCCGCCCTGACGCTGCTCGGCGGCCTCTATGCCGTGCTGGTATGGGGATGGTTCGTCACTCCGAAAGTAGTGATGGTCATCGCGGCCTACCTGGCTTTGAATTGGGCTTACACGTTCGTACTCAAGCACCAGCCCGTGGTCGACATCTTCACGATCGCCATTGGCTTCGTCCTGCGTGTTTACGCAGGCGCCATGGCGCTGGATTTGCCCGTGTCGTCCTGGATGTTTATCACCACCCTGTGCCTGACCTTGTATCTGGCAGCCGTCAAGCGGCGCCAGGAGCTCAGCCACAGCGGTGCCGAGGGGCGCAAGGTGCTCGAGAAGTACTCGGTCGCGCTCGTGGATCGTTACGCCGAAATGTCCGCCACGGGCGCGCTGCTGTTCTACAGCATGTTTGTGATGTCCACCAAGCCGGAATTGGTGATTACGGTTCCTTTGGTCCTCTTCGGCATGTTCCGTTATTGGTTTGTGGTCGAGGCGCTGGATGGAGGGGAGTCGCCCACGGATGTGCTGTTCGCGGATTGGCAGTTGTTGCTTACCGTGGTGTTGTGGGTGGGGGCGTGCGCCTGGGCGCTGTGGCCGGTGCCGGAATCATGATGGACTTTTCTTACGCCCTGACCCCATTCTTGGCCTGGCTCGTTGCTGGAGTCTCGAAGTTCCTCATCAACAGCATCAAGGCCCGCCAATTCGCGTTCGGGCTTATCGGCTACGGTGGTTTGCCCAGCAACCACAGCGCGATCGTCAGTAGCATGGCGGCGCTCATTGCCCTCAAGGAGGGCATCGGACACCCGGCCTTTGGTGTTGCCCTTGCGCTGGCTTTCGTCGTGCTGCTCGACGCCAGCAGCCTGCGTCGGCAGGTGGGCAGGCACGCAGCCGCCCTCAACAAATTGTCGGGCGGGGCGCCCGACCATCAGGCGTTTCGTGAGCGCATGGGCCACACTTGGCTGGAAATTACAGCCGGTGTTGCCGTGGGCATCGCGGTTGCCGCCGTGGCGAACGTCGTTTTGGTTTGGTGAACGGACAAGGATCGCGTGGCACTCGGCTGCGAGGGCGCATGACGCACCCTGGTCCTGAAGGGCTAGGCATCGGCGCCTGCAAGGGCCCGGGATAATCGCCCTTATGGACAAACTCAAAGCCTTCGAGTCTTTCGTCTCCGTTGCCACGCGCGGCAGCCTGACGGCGGCAGCGCGGGCCGAGGGCGTGGCGCCTGCCATCATGGGGCGGCGCCTGGACGCGCTGGAAGAGCACCTGGGCGTCAAGTTGCTGGTGCGCACCACCCGGCGCATCAGCCTCACGCACGAGGGCAGCGCCTTCCTGGAAGACTGCCAGCGCCTGCTCGCCGATGTGGCCAATGCCGAAGCCAGCGTTTCCGCCGGGGGCCTCAAGGCCAGCGGGCATCTGCGCATTACGGCGCCTGCCGGCTTCGGTCGGCGGCACGTCGCGCCGCTGGTCCCGCGCTTTCGCGCCCTGCACCCGGAGGTTCAGATATCGCTCAACCTCAGCGATCGCGTGGTCGACCTCACGGGTGAGGGCTTGGATTGCGCCGTGCGCGTGGGCGACCTGCCCGACTCCTCACTGGTGAGCGTGCGCGTGGCCGACAACCGCCGCCTGTGTGTGGCCGCGCCCCAGTACCTGGCGCAGCGCGGTACGCCGCAGTTGCCGTCCGACCTGGCGCAGCACGACTGCCTGACGCTGTCGAGCGAGGCGTCGCAAACGCGCGGCTGGGCCTTTAGCATGCCCGGTGCCGATGGCGGGCAGGTGGTTTACCTGCGACCGCGCGGTCCACTCGATTGTTCGGATGGCCAGGTCTTGTTCGATTGGTGCCTGGCGGGCCACGGCATCGCCTGGCGCAGCACCTGGGAAGTCGAGCGCGAAATCGCTTCCGGCCAATTGGTGGCCGTGCTCGAGGACTTTGCTGCCCCGCCGAATGGCATCTATGTCGTTTTCCCACAGCGCAAGCACCTGCCCCTGCGCGTGCGGCTGTGGATTGAATTTCTGAAACACCACTACGCCGAACCCCAGTTCTGGCACACAGGAGCGCTCGCGTGATATTGGAATCCCTGCTCGCCTACTTGCATCTCGTCGCCATCTTCACGATGGTGGTTTTCATGGCCAGCGAAGCGGCCCTGTGCCGTACCGAATGGATGAGCGCCGCCGTCGTGCACCGTCTGGTGCGGCTGGACCTGATCTACGGCATTGCCGCGCTGTGCGTGCTCGCCGCCGGCTTGGCGCGCGCCTGGTGGGGCGTAAAGGGCGCGGGCTGGTACTGGAGCCAGCCGCTGCTGCATTTCAAGCTCACGCTTTTCATTGCCATTGGCTTGATGTCGCTCAAGCCCACGATGTCTTTCCTGCGTTGGCGCCGCAAGCTGCTTGCCACGGGCGAATTGCCGCCGCCCGAGGAAGTGCGCGCGGCGCGGCGCTGGGTCATGATCGAGACGCACCTGCTGGGGTTGCTGCTGCTGGCGGCGGTATTGCTGGCCCGAGGGGTGTGGACACGCTGAGGACGTTTGCCCCGAAACAAAAATACCCCGCAGCGCGGGGTATTTTTGACTGGGCGTGGGCTATTTCTTCAAACACTCGCTCATGAAGGCCTTGCGTTCATCGCCCTTCTTGCCGGCAGCTTCGGCGTTGCAGGTCTTCATCTTCGATTGCTGCGTGGGCGCCTCCGCCTTGGCACTCAAGCAGGTTTTCATGAAGGCCTTGCGCTCGTCGCCCTTCATGCCCTTGGCGTCTGCATTGCAGGTTTTCATCTTCGACTGCTGCGCGGTGGGTGCTTTGGCGGCGCCGGAGGCCGCTCCGGCCGGGGCGTCGGCGGCCCAGGCAGAACCAAAGGCGCAGGAAAATCCAAGAGTGGTCAGCGCGAGAAGCTTTTTCATGAGGGCTCCATAGGAGGAAGAAACGGGGCCAAAGCGCCCCGCGGGCCCAATATACGCCTGCGCCAAGAGGGTTGGGGAGCCCCGTAAAATCCGCCGATGCTCACTGCAAAAAAACAACTGCTCGGCGCCCTGGCAGGGGTGCTTGATCGGCTCTCCCCAGGCGCGGGCCCGAAAGCCGCGTTCGAATCTCCCAAGGTCGCTGCGCATGGCGACTTCGCCTGCACGGCGGCCATGCAACTGGCCAAGCCACTCAAGCTCAACCCCCGGGCCCTGGGTGAGCAGCTCAAAGCCGCGCTCGAAGCCACGCCCGCCTTCGCACGCTGGGTCGACGCCATCGAGATCGCCGGCCCGGGTTTCCTGAACATCCGCCTCAAGAGTGCCGCCAAGCAGGAGATCGTGCGCGAAGTTCTGGCTGCGGGCGAGCGCTTCGGCTTCCAGCCGGACAACGGCCAGCGCGTGCTGGTGGAATTCGTGTCCGCGAACCCCACCGGTCCCCTGCACGTGGGTCATGGTCGTCAGGCGGCAATCGGTGATGCCATTAGCAACCTTTTCGCCACCCAGGGCTGGAGCGTGCACCGCGAGTTCTATTACAACGACGCGGGCGTGCAGATCGACACGCTGACCAAGAGCACGCAGCTGCGCGCCAAGGGGTTCAAGCCGGGCGACGACTGCTGGCCCACCGACAGCGAGAACCCGCTGGCCAAGAACTTCTACAACGGCGACTACATCGCCGAGATTGCCGAGGCCTTCAAGGCCAAGGCCACCGTCAAGGCCGACGACCGCGCATTCACGGCCAATGGCGACGTGGACGATTACGACAACATCCGGGGCTTTGCCGTGGCCTACCTGCGCAACGAGCAGGACAAGGACCTGCAGGCGTTCAACCTGAAGTTCGACGAGTACTACCTCGAATCCAGCCTGTACACCAGCGGCCGCGTCGACGCCACGGTGAACAAGCTCGTGGCCAACGGCAAGACCTACGAGCAGGACGGCGCGCTGTGGCTCCGGAGCACCGAGTACGGCGACGACAAGGACCGCGTCATGCGCAAGCAGGACGGCACGTACACCTACTTCGTGCCCGACGTGGCCTACCACATCGCCAAGTGGGAGCGTGGCTTCACCAAGGTCGTGAACATCCAGGGCACGGACCACCACGGCACCATCGCCCGCGTGCGCGCCGGCCTGCAGGCGGCTGATGTGGGCATCCCCAAGGGCTACCCCGACTACGTGCTGCACACCATGGTGCGCGTGGTCAAGGGCGGCGAAGAGGTCAAGATCAGCAAGCGCGCGGGCAGCTACGTCACGCTGCGCGACCTGATCGAATGGACCAGCAAGGACGCCGTGCGCTTCTTCCTGCTCTCGCGCAAGCCCGACACCGAGTACACGTTTGATGTCGACCTGGCTGTGGCCCAGAACAACGACAACCCGGTGTACTACGTGCAGTACGCACATGCGCGCATCTGCTCGGTTCTGCGGGCGTGGCAAGAAGCCGGCGGGAGTGGCGTTGCGTCGCTCAAGGACGTCGACCTGTCTGCGTTGGAAGGCCCGCAGGCCCAGGCGTTGATGCTGCAACTGGCGAAGTATCCCGAAATGCTGAGTGCCGCCGCCGATGGAGAGGCGCCGCACGACGTCACCTTCTACCTGCGCGACCTGGCGGCCAGCTACCACAGCTACTACGACGCCGAGCGCATCCTGGTGGACGACGAAGCGGTGAAAAAGGCGCGCCTGGCGCTCGTCGCTGCCACGGCCCAGGTACTGCACAATGGCCTCGCGGTGCTTGGTGTTTCGGCGCCCCCAAGAATGTGAATCGGACCACGTCAAGCATATGAAAGCAAAAAAGCAATCGGGCGGCACCATCGTCGGTTTCATCCTCGGCCTACTGGTGGGCCTGGGGGTGGCGCTCGCGGTGGCGGTGTATGTCACCAAGGTGCCTGTGCCGTTCTTGAACAAGGGCGCGGTCCGCAGTCCTGGCGAAGACAAGGCAGAAGCGCAGAAGAACAAGAACTGGGATCCGAACTCCCCGCTGTACGGCAAAGGCAATGCGCGCCCGGCGCCGCCGGGCGCGGCCAGCCCGGCCGCCGGCATCGCTGCGGCGCCGGCCTCTGTGCCTGCGACCGCTACGCCCGAGCCCGTCCCGAGCGATCCGCTTGGCGACTTGGCCAAGGCGCGCGCCAATGCCGCCGCACCCGTTGCTCCGGCCAACTCCGCCGCTGCGGTGGACCCTTTCGACTATTTCGTGCAGGCGGGCGCCTTTCGCACCCAGAGCGACGCCGACGCCCAACGGGCCAAGCTGGCCATGCTGGGCTGGGAAGCGCGCGTGAACGAGCGCGAACAAGGCGGGCGCACCGTGTTCCGCGTGCGCATCGGCCCCTTCGTCAAGCGCATAGACGCCGAGCAGCTGAAGGAAAAGCTCGATGGCGCGGGCGTCGAGTCCGCCCTGGTGCGCGTGCAGCGCTGAACTTTCGCCCGCCGCCGCCATCCCACTGCAAACACACAGGAGCGTATTGCATGAACCGTAGAGAGTTTTCCGCCGCCTCGGCCAGCGTACTGGCGGCTTCCAGCCTGTCCCTGCCCGTGTGGGCGCAGACCGCAGCACCCAAGGAAGGCAAGGAATACACCCGCTTGTCCAAGCCCGCGCCGGTGGACGCACCGGCCGGCAAGGTCGAGGTGATCGAATTCTTTTGGTACAACTGCCCGCACTGCAACGAGTTCGAGCCGACGCTCGAAGCCTGGCTCAAGAACCCGCCCAAACAGATGGCATTCCGCCGGGTGCCGATCGCGTTCAACGCGAGCTTCGTGCCGCAGCAAAAGCTGTACTACACGCTCGAAGGCATGGGCAAGGTGGGCGAACTGCACGCCAAGGTATTTCGCGCCATCCATGTCGAGAAACAGAACCTCTCCAAGGACGAAGGCATCTTCGCCTGGGTCGCCAAGCAACCCGGCATGGATATCGCGAAGTTCAAGGAGATGTACAACTCGTTCACCGTGTCCAACCAGGTGCGCAAAGCGTCGCAGTTGCAGGAAGCCTACGGGGTGGAAGGGGTTCCTTCCATGGGCGTGGGCGGTCGCTACTATGCCGACGGCGGCATGGCCGGCAGCCTGGGCGGCATGCTCAAGGTGGTGGAAGCCCTGGTTGCCAAGGGTTGATGGGTTCTGGCAGCGGGAAGGCGTGACTTTTACCGCCTTCCCATTGAACGAGCGCCGTGCCCGCATGCCCGCGGGCATTTTTATTTGCGGCGCATGGCACAATGTTTGCAAGATTCGTGCCGCCAATGTTCCGCAGTGCCGGCCCGGCGGCGGCGCCCTCCACGGACCCTTTTTGCATGTTCCCTTATCCCTTGCACAGCACCTTGGGCCGCGCTGCGCGCGGTACGCTGGCGGCGTGGTGCGTCGCTGTGTGGGCGGCAACCCCGGCGCTGGCCGAGAAAGCCGACCGCAGCCAGCCCATGAACATCGAGGCCGACCAGCTGCGGCACGATGAGCTGCGCCAGACCAGCGTGTTTTCCGGCCGGGTGGTGGTGACCAAAGGCAGCATCGTGCTGCGCGGTGCGCGCCTGGAGGTGCACCAAGACGCCGCTGGCTACCAGTCGGGAACGATGACCGGCACGGCCGGCCAGCGCGCCTTCTTCCGCCAGAAGCGCGATACACCACGGGGTGCGCCGGCCGAGTTCATCGAAGGCGAAGCGCAGACGATCGAATACAACGGCCAGGCCGACAGCGTGCGCCTGGCGACCCAGGCCGAACTGCGCCGCTACCGCGGCGCGGAACTGAACGACGAGATCACGGGAGACGTCATCGTCTACCACAACCTCACCGACATGTTCACCGTCGATGGGCGCAATACCGGCAAGCAGCCCGGCGAGGCGGGCGGGCGCGTGCGCGCCACCCTCGCGCCGCGCGAAGCCGCCGGTGGGGCCGCCCCGGCTGCGTCCGAAGCGGGCGCTCCCCTGCGACCCAGCGACCGCCTCGGCGGTGCGGCCAAGTGAGCGACATCGCCCAGGGCAGCGGCGCCGCGAGCCTGCTGGAGGTGCGGCACCTGGCCAAGTCCTACGGCGGCCGCAGAGTGGTCAAGGACGTATCCCTCAGCATGGGCAAGGGCGAAGTGGTCGGCCTGCTCGGCCCGAACGGTGCGGGCAAGACCACCTCGTTCTACATGATCGTCGGCCTGGTGCGTTCCGACGCCGGCGATATCCTGATTGACGGGCACTCGGTGGCGCACATGCCGATTCACCGGCGCTCGCGTCTTGGGCTGTCCTACCTCCCGCAGGAAGCCTCGATTTTTCGCAAGCTCACCGTGCAGGAGAACGTGCGCGCGGTGCTGGAACTGCAGTGCGGCGACGACGGCAAGCCCTTGCCCAAGGCGGTCATGGAAGAGCGCTTGACGGCGCTGCTGCAGGAGTTGCGGGTGGAGCACTTGCGCGACTCGCCCGCCGTGGCCTTGTCGGGCGGTGAGCGCCGGCGCGTTGAGATCGCGCGGGCCCTGGCGACGCAGCCACGCTTCATCCTGCTGGACGAGCCCTTTGCCGGCATCGACCCCATCGCCGTGATCGAGATCCAGCGCATCATCGGTTTCCTGAAGGCGCGCGGCATCGGCGTGTTGATCACCGACCACAACGTGCGCGAGACACTGGGCATCTGCGACCACGCCTTCATCATCAGCGAAGGCGAGGTGCTGGCCCAAGGCACGCCCACCGACATTGTGGACAACGCGGAAGTGCGCCGGGTGTATCTGGGCGAGCACTTCCGGATGTAAGGGAATATGGCCCCCACGGTCGCGCACTGCGTGTCGCTCCCTGCCCCCCGAGGGGGCCGCGTTTCGCCTTGGGGCGGCCCGGCGGCGAAACTGGCCCCCACGGTCGCGCACTGCGTGTCGCTCCCTGCGCCTTGCAGGCCGCAGGACTGGCGCAGCCAGCCCTTCTTCGGGCTGTCCGCACCTGCGCAGGCAGGCGCGGAGCCGCAGCCCTCAGCCCCAAGGGGCCGCGTTTCGCCTTGGGGTGGCCCGGCGGCGCGATGGCACCGTAAGGCTGGCAGCCGGGTGGCTGCGCCCCGCCCATGAAGCCGGGCCTGTCGCTGCGCGTTTCGCAGCACCTGGCGCTGACGCCCCAGTTGCAGCAGTCGATACGCCTGCTCCAGCTTTCCACGCTGGAACTGGGGCAGGAAGTGGACCAGATGCTGGACGAAAACCCTTTCCTGGAGCGCGAAAGCGAAGAGGCGGCGCGCGAGGAGTTTGGCCTGGACCACGCGGATACCCCGACACCCAGCGAAGAATTGGTGTCGGAATATGCTTCGTTTTCAGGAGCAACAACATCAGATACATCAAGCGCTGATGGCCAAAATGAATCTGATTTCTCGGGTTCCGAGGCCGCGCTCGACTGGTCGGGCGATGGCACGTACGACATGGCGCCGGACGACAGTGAGTGGGGGGGCGACGCACCGCCACGCCAACAGCCGGACGGTGAGGCGGTGGCCCGTGATGCCCTGGACCTCGCGCACGAACACGGCTCGCTGGCCGAGTTCCTGCACCGCCAGGCGCTCTGCCTGCGGCTTTCGGAGCCTGACCGGGCGGCGCTTGGTTTCCTGATCGAGTCGCTGAACGACGACGGCTACCTGGAGGACAGCATCGAGGAACTGGCGGCGGGTCTGGCGGGCGACGACGCGGAAGAGGCCGACGAATTGCTGCACCGCTTCACGGTGGCGCGTTCGCTGCTGCAAAGCCTGGAGCCCACCGGCGTGGGGGCGTGCAATCTGGGCGAGTGCCTGCGCCTGCAGCTGCTCGCCTTGCAGCAGGAGGGCGGGCAAGACCCCGCCGTGCTGGCGGCGGCGTTGGCGGCCTGCCGCCAGCCGCTGGACTTGCTGGCCCGGCGCGACGTCCGGCGCCTGGCGCCGCTGTGCGGCGCGAGCGAGGAGGTGGTGCGCGCCGCCATGGCTCTCATCGCACGGCTCGAGCCCCGCCCTGGCCGCCGTTTTGCCAACGTGGAACGCAACGCCGTGGTGCCCGACGTGCTGGTCCGCCGCGTCGGCACGACGGGCGCCCAGTTCTCGGTGCAACTCAACCCCGACGTGATGCCGCGCCTGCGCGTGCACGACATCTACGCCGGCGCCCTGCGCGGCCACAAAGGCAGCGACGGACACCAGGCGCTGCAGCAGCGCCTGCAGGAGGCGCGCTGGTTCATCAAGAACATCCAGCAGCGCTTCGACACCATCCTGCGCGTCTCTCGCGCCATCGTCGAGCGGCAGAAGAACTTCTTCGTGCACGGCGAGCTGGCCATGCGCCCGCTGGTGCTGCGCGACATCGCCGACGAGCTCGGCCTGCACGAATCGACCATCTCGCGCGTCACCACGGCCAAGTACATGGCCACGCCGCAGGGCACCTTCGAGCTGAAGTATTTCTTCGGCTCCGGGCTGGGCACCGACACCGGCGGCAACGCGTCGAGCACGGCGGTGCGCGCACTGATCCGCCAGTTTGTCGCCGCCGAGAACCCGGCCAAGCCGCTGTCGGACAACCAGATTGCCGACATGCTCAAGGAGCAGGGCATCGAGTGCGCGCGCCGCACGGTTGCCAAGTACCGCGAGGGGCTCAAAATCCCCACCACCACGTTGCGCAAGGCGCTATGAACCAGTTGCAACTCTTCCTGCCCTGCGCCGCCGGCGTCGAGGGCTACCTGGCCGACGAGGTCCACCAGATCACCGGCCTGACCGGCGAGGACCTTCTGGTCGGCCGGGGCGGCGTGCTGCTGCGTGCGGCCTGGCGCGACGCGCTGGCCCTCAACCTGCACAGCCGGCTGGCGCAGCGGGTGCTGGTGCAGCTCGCCCAGGGCCTGTACCGCAGCGAGAACGACCTGTATGCGCTCGCATTGGGCATTGCCTGGGAAATCTGGTTCACGCCGCGCCAGAGCTTCAAGGTCGAAGTGACGGCGCAGCACAGCCCGCTCACCAGCCTCAATTTCGCCGCGCTGCGCACCAAGGACGCGGTGGCCGACCGCTTCCGCGCCAAGACGGGCGTGCGCCCCGACGTGGACACGCAGTGGCCCGACGTGCGCCTGCACCTGCACCTGACCACCGATGAGGCCACGGTCTACATCGACACCTCCGGCGAGCCGCTGTTCAAGCGCGGCTGGAGGAACGTGAAGGAAGGGGGTGCCAAGGGCGACGCCCCGCTCAAGGAAACCCTGGCCGCCGCCATGATCGCCGCCACCGGCTGGGACCCGCAGGGCGATGCGCCGCTGCCGCTCTACGACCCCTGCTGCGGCAGCGGAACGGTGGTCATCGAGGCGGCGCAAATGGCCTGCCGCATCGCGCCGGGACTGCAGCGGCGTTTTGCCTTCGAGAAGCTCCTGCCGTTCCAGATGCATGTCTGGAATGCTATCAAAGAAGAAGCTGAAAACTTAATATCTGCAAGCGCTACGGGCATATTTGGCAGTGATATTTCGCACCGGATGGTCGATTTCGCCGCGCGCAACGCCGAGCGCGCCGGCGTCGCCCACGCCATCGAGCTGCGCGGCGGCGACGCGCTGCAGCGCATGCCGCCCTGCGTGCTGCCCGGCGTGATGCTCCTCAACCCGCCGTACGGCGCGCGCATCGCCGCCGCCGGCGCCGCCGGACAGAACGCGCGCGAGCGCGCCCAGCAGCGCGCGCGCGGCGCGGCCGTCGGGCGCGAAGCGGCCGAGGTGCAGGGTGCCCAGGAAGAGGGCGACGACGGCGGCGCATTCTTCCAGCAGCTCGCCGCGCACTGGAAGCGGCACTACCCCGGCTGGCAGGCATGGATGCTCACGCCCGACCTCAAGCTGCCCAGCAAGATGCGCCTGAAGGAGTCGCGCCGCGTGCCGCTGTGGAACGGCCCGATCGAATGCCGCTTGTTCCGTTTCGACCTGGTGCAGGGCAGCGCGCGCACCCGGCCGGCTGCGGCCCCGGTTCCTGGCGATGGTGCGTGACGCGCCGCTGGTACTGCCGGCGGGTGGGAACGGCCGCGCGCTGGTGCTCGACACCAACATCGTGCTCGACCTGCTGGTGTTCGCCGACCCGGCCACCGCGCCGCTCCCGGGCTTGATGGCCTCAGGCCGCCTGCGCTGGATCGCCACCGCCGGCATGCGCGCGGAACTGGCCCGCGTGCTGGCCTATGCCCAGATCGCGCCGCGCGTGCAGTACTACGGCCTCACGCCCGCAGCGGTGCTGGCGCGTTTCGACGCCACCGCGCACACCGTCGATGCCGCCGCGCGCGCCAGCGCCGTCTGCAAGGACGCCGACGACCAGCCCTTCATCGACCTGGCGGCGGCGCATGGCGCCGTGTTGCTCAGCAAGGACCGCGCCGTGCTGCGGCTTAGGAAGCGCCTGCTGGCGTATGGTGCGGACACCGCGCGCGCCGTGTCGCCCGCTTGAGCGGGGGGCTGGATCAGACGTCCGCGAATCCGCGCAACTGCGCAAACTCCTCGAACGGTGCGCGCTCGGTGCGCCACTGGTTGATCGGCGCGGCCTTGTTGGCGTAGCCCAGGGCGATGCCGGCAAACAGCGTCTGCCCCGGCCCGAGGCCGAGGAACTCCTTCACCGGCGCGGAGCAGAATGCCCAGTACTCCTGCGGGCAGGTGGCCAGGCCGGCCTCGGTCGCCAGCAGCAGCACGTTTTGCAGGTAGCAGCCCAGGTCGGCCCACTGCGGCGCGCCCATGCGTTCGTCGATGCTCAGGAAGATGCCCACCGGTGCACCGAAGAACGTGGCGTTCCTGGCCATCTGGCGCAGGCGTGCGGCCTTGTCCTCGCGGGCGATGCCCAGGCTGGCGTAGAGCTGCTCGCCGTTCTGAAAGCGCCGCGTGCGGTAGGGCTCCCAGAGGCTGGGCGGATAGACCGCATATTCCGGCGCCTGCGCGGGCGCCGCCGCCACGCGCGCCAGCAGATCGGCCAGCGGCGCGCCGGCCAGCGCGTGCACGCGCCAGGGCTGCAGGTTGCCGCCCGAGGGCGCGCGCGCGGCGGCTTGCAGGATGCTGCGCACGGTGGCGGCGGGCGGCACGTCGGCCAGGAAGGCGCGCACCGACATGCGCTGGGCGATGGCGTCCGAGACCTTCATGGGCGCGCCGCCGTGCCGGCGCCGGGCGCCAGGTGCACCGCGCGCTGCGGCGCCGTGTTCACGGCCAGCTGAAAGATATCGGGCCGTGCGTAGTGGCCCACCGGGTCGAAATCCATCTGTGCGCGCGGGATGTCGTCGGTGTCGATCTCGGCCGTCAGCAGCGCGTCCTCGCCATACACCGGCCCGGCCAGCACCTGGCCCAGCGGGCCGACGATGCAGCTGCCGCCGCGCATCAGCAGCGTGTCGGGCGCGTCCGGCAGGCGGTTGTGCAGGGCGTCCATGGGGAAGTCGGTGCGCCGCAGGTGCTGGCAGGCCGAGAGCACGAAACAGCGCCCCTCCATGGCGATGTGCTGCATGCTGGCGATCCAGCTGTCGCGGTCGTCCGCCGTCGGCGCGCAGTAGAGCGCCACGCGCTGCTGGTACATGGCCATGCGCATCGCCGGCATGTAGTTCTCCCAGCAGATCACGGCGCCGAGCTTGCCGTAGGGCGTGTCGATGGCCTGCAGCGTCGCGCCGTCGCCGTAGCCCCAGACCAGGCGCTCGAGCGCCGTCGGCATCAGCTTTCGGTGGTGGCCCAGCACGGCGCCCTGGCCCGCGGCGTCCGCGCCCAGGTAGGCGGCGGTGCAGTACAGCGTGCCGCCGTCGCGCTCGATGATGCCGATGCAGACCGTCAGCCCGCATTCGGCGGCCGTCTGGGCCAATTGCGCGAGTTCGGGGCCGTCCAGTGCCACGGCCGCGTCGTAGTACTTCTTGAAATCCGCGCGCCCTTCGGGCGTGCGCGCACCGATGAAGATGTGGAAATCCGCCCCCTTGGGGTAGCCGCCGAGAAAGGCCTCGGGGAACACCAGCACCTGCGCGTCGCGTGCGGCGGCTTCGCGCATCAGGGTCTGCGCGCGCGCGACGGTGGCGGCGCTGTCGAACATCACGCTGGCGCATTGGGCGACGGCGACGGTCAGTTGCATACGGTCTCCTGTGGAATGGGTGGCACGGCGCAGTGTGCCGCAGGGAGCGGCCCGCTGTCTGTCCTGAGCGCGCCAGCAGGTCGCCCGAAAGCGTTGGCCCGGCAGGGCCGGCGCTACACTGGCCGCCACGCCCGGGCGCGGCTTTGCAAAGGCGGCGCCGCCGGCACCACAGGACCACCGCCATGACCGACCCCCAGCCCGAAGCGGGCGCCGAAACCCCCTCGGCGCTCTCCCCCGAAGACCTCGAAGCGCTCGACGACATCCTCGACGAACTGCGCGCGCGCCTGGACGAAGTGCCCCAGTGGGAGTTCTGTGACGGCTTCCTGACCGCACTGGTCTGCACCCGCCGCGCCATCGCGCCGGCCGAGTACCTGCCCATGCTGCTGGGCGACGGCGAACCCGTGCAATGGCCGGAGGACGCACCCCTGCGCCGCCTGCCCATGTTTGCCGACATGGCGCAGCAGGAGCGCTTTCTCGCCCTCTGGCAGCGCCGCTGGGACGAAGTGGCGCAGGCGCTCGACACCCCCGTCGAGACGCTGGACGACCCGCGCACGCTCGAGCCCGAGGTGATGGACGTGCGCGGCGCGCTGCTGGCCCTGCCGGAGGCCGAGCGCCCGGCCATGGAGGACGAGGAAGTGCCGTCCTTCGCCCAGGTCTGGGCGCTGGGCTTCATGTTCGCCGTGGAGAACTGGCCGGAAGACTGGGCGCCGCCGCGCGAGCGCGACCACGCGCAGTGGCTGGACGACGCGCTCGACGCCATCGTGGCCCTGACCGAGGACGACACCGGCCGGCCGAGCGTGAACATGTACACCGAGGACGGCCCGCCCTCCGTCAGCGAGAACCGCGTGGAACGCTTTGGCGAGGCCATCTGGGCGGTGTACGACCTGCGCCAGCTCTGGCGCAGCCTGGGCCCGCGCGTCGAGACGGTGCGCAAGGCGCCCGAACCCGGTCGCAACGACCCCTGCTGGTGCGGCAGCGGCAAGAAGTTCAAGAAGTGCCACGGCGCGTGAATGCTACTTAGTTGGTAGCTTGAAATCATTGTGTATCAAGCGTTAAGGCCCTATTTGGTTCCTTATTTCTGCGCTTGAATGCCCACGCCTTCACCTACCATGCCCCTACCCAACGCCCCGCCCTCCGCCGCCGGCATGCACACCATTCTGGGCGCCAACGGCGTCATCGCGCGCGAACTCAGCCGCGCGCTGGCGGCCGGCGGCGTGCCGGTGCGCCAGGTCGGCCGCCACCCCCGAGCGGTGAGCGCCGGCGACGAACTGCGCGCGGCGGACCTGCTCGACGCCCAGGCCACGGCCGACGCCGTGGCCGGCAGCGCAGTGGTGTACCTGCTGGTCGGCCTGGCCTACGACACCGCCGTCTGGCAACGCGATTGGCCGCGCGTGATGGACAACGTCCTGGCCGCCTGCCAGCGCCATGGCGCCCGGCTGGCGTTCTTCGACAACGTCTACGCCTACGGTGCGGTGCGCGGGGCAATGACGGAAGAGACGCCCTTCAACCCCTGCAGCCGCAAGGGCGAGGTGCGTGCCGCCATCGCCACGCGCCTGCTGGACGCCATGGCACGTGGCGACGTGCAGGCGCTGATCGCCCGTTCGGCAGATTTCTACGGACCGGGCGCCACCAACAGCCTGCTGCACGCCGTGCTGTTCGAGCGCCTGCGCGCGCGGCGCGCGCCGCAGTGGATCGGCGACCCGGCCGCCTGGCACAGCTTCAGCTACACGCCCGACGCCGGCGCCGCGCTGGCCGTGCTCGGTCGGGCGGAAGGTGTGTGGGGGCAGACCTGGCATTTGCCGACTTCGGCCGAAGCCATGGGCGGCGAGCGCATCACGCGCCTGGCCTGCGAGCTGGCGGGCCAGCCCTACCGCCTGCAGGTGATGCCGCGCTGGCTGCTCAAGCCGCTCGGTTGGTGGGTGCCGGCGCTGCGCGAAAACCAGGAGCTGATGTACCAGCTCGACCGCGACTACCGCTTTGCCAGCGGCAAGATCGAGCAGGCCCTGGGGCTGCGGCCCACGCCCTACCGGGACGGCGTCGCCGCGACGCTGGCTTCAGGGTGAGGTGAGCAGGGCGCGCAGCCTGTGCAGGGCGTGCGCCACCGTGGCCCGGCGCACGGCGGCCCGGTCGCCGGGGAACCGCCGGCGCTCGCTGAACACGCCGCCGGGCACCGCCCAGCCGAACCACACCGTGCCCACCGGCTTGTCGGCGCTGCCACCGGTGGGCCCCGCCACGCCGGTGACGGCCACGGCCACCTGGGCATGCGCGTGCGCCAGCGCGCCCTCGGCCATGGCGCGGGCCACCGGCTCGCTCACCGCGCCGTGCGCGGCGATGAGGGCGGCGGGCACGCCCAGCAGCTCGGTCTTGGCGGCGTTGGAGTAGCTGACGAAACCGCGCTCGAACCACTGGCTGGAGCCGGCCAGGTCGGTGCAGGCAGCGGCAATCAGCCCGCCGGTGCAGCTCTCGGCGGTGGCCAGCATCTGCCCGCGCGCCAGCAAGGTCGCTGAAATATCGGCCAAATAGGCCTCCAGCGCTTTTGTGGAAAGGGCTGATAGCTCCTGATTTGGGAGCGATTCGGGGTTCACCAGAACCTCCACAGCGCGATCACCAGCAGCGTGCAGAAGGCGGCCACGAAGTCGTCGAACAGGATGCCGAACGCGCCGCGCGCGCCAAAGCCCTTGAACAGGCTGTCGGCCCAGCGCACCGGGCCCGGCTTGGCGGCGTCGAAATAGCGGAACAGGGCGAACGCCACCGCCTGGCCCCAGAAGCCCATGGGCATCGCCAGCCAGAGGATGAGCCAGAAGGCCAGCACTTCGTCCCAGACGATGCTGCCGGGGTCGGCGACGCGCAGGTTGCGCGCGGCCACCGCGCAGGCCCACCAGCCGACCAGCGTGCCGCCGGCGATCAGCAGGCCCAGCTCGGCCACCGTGAACCAGCGCTGCAGCACCAGCCAGGCGACCCAGGCCCAGAGCGTGCCGACGGTGCCCGGCGCCCAGGGCGAGAGGCCGGCGCCAAAGCCGAGGGCGAGGAAGTGCGCCGGGTGGGCGAGCAGGAAGCGCGCGTTGGGGCGCTGCGGGCGGGGCGCGGCGTCGGCGGCTCCGTGCGCCAGGAGGGCGTCGCTCACGCCGCTGCGACCGCCGGCATGGACATCGCCGGAGCCCGTCATGGATGCACCTGCCGCGGTGCCCGTGCACCGCCACGCAGGGCGCAAGGGCCCGGGAACGGAGGAAGAAAAGAACGGGTCACGCAAGCTCCTTGGGACGACGCCCGAGTGTGCCACTGCTGCCGACAGCGGTGGCGCCGCGGGGTGCGTTGCCGAGGAGGTGCGTTTGCGGGGCTCAGGGCTTCTGCGCCTGCGCCATCAGCGCGTCGTCGATCTCTGCCGCACGCCGATAGGCGGGGCGCTGCAGATGGGGCTCGGCGTAGCGGGCGAACGCCGGGCGCTTCTCGATGCTGCCGAACTGCATGCCCCAGCCCAGGAACGCTGCCATGAACAGATCGGCCGCGGTGAAGTGCGCCGCGCACAGGTACGGCCCTCGTGAGACCGCCGCCTCCAGCGTGTCCATCACGTCCTCGTAGCGGCCGTACCCCGCCTGAGCTGCCTTGTCCGTCGGAGCCAGCAGGCCCATGGCCTTGGCGGTGGTCGCCGCTTCCATCGGGCCGCCGGCGAAGAACAGCCAGCGGTAGTAGGCGCCGCGCGCGGGGCTGGCCGGGTCCGGCGCCAGTTGCTTCTGCGGAAACTGGTCGGCCAGATAGGCGCAGATGGCCGCGACTTCGGTCACCACGGTGTCGCCGTGCCGCAGTGCGGGCACCTTGCCCATGGGGTTGATCTCCAGGTAGGCCGGCGCCTTCATCGTCGTGCCGTAGTCGAGCAGCACCGTCTCGTAGGGGACGCCGCATTCTTCGAGCATCCAGCGGGCCACGCGGCCGCGCGACATGGGGTGGGTGTAGAGGGTAAAGGGATGGGCCATGGCGCTTTTCCTTGGGAATTGAACGAAGGCGCCAGCGTAGGCTGCCGCCGTGTCAGAAACTGTCAGCAGCGGTGTGGGGCCATGGCGGGCGGCGCCCTGTTCAGTCCGGCCTGAGCGCAAAGCCCATCTGGTCGCGCCAGCGCCGCATGAGCGTGTGGCGCCGCGCCGGGTAGCGCAGACCGGTTTCGGTCAGCGCCACCACACGGTCGGCGCGAAAGTGGCGGAAGTCCTGGCGCAGTTCGCACCACGCGGCGAGCATGCGGGACTCTTGAAAGAAGGCCATCGCAAAGGGCCACACGGTGCGCTGGCTGACGGTCTCGTGCGTATCGCGGTAGCCGATGTGCACCGACTGCTCGGTCCGGATGGCCCGGCGCAGCGCGGGCAGCCAGGGTTCGGGCGCAACCGGGCGCCCCGGCGGAACCAGCAGACCACTGGTGTCCACGGTCAGGCGCAAAGGCGCCGGCAAGGTGGCGCGGATGCGTTCCAGCGCTTGGCGCGCGGCCTGGGCCAGCGTGGGGTCGGCTTGCAGCGCCACCCAGCGCACGCCCAGCACCAGGGCCTCGATCTCGTCCTCGCCAAACATCAGCGGCGGCAGCGTGAAACCGGGCTGCAGCACATAGCCCATGCCGGCCGCGCCGTCGATCTGGGCGCCCTGCTCGCGCAGCGTCGCCACGTCGCGGTACAGGGTGCGTGGGCTCACGTGCAACTCGGCGGCCAGGGTGGTCGCGCTCACCGGGCGCCGGTGCCTGCGCAGGGCTTCGAGCAGTTGCAGCAGGCGGGCGGCGCGGCTCATGGTGACGGCGTGGTGGCAGTCTGTGCCGGCTCAGGCGAAGTGGTCGAACGAGGGGAAGGCCTGGCGCAGCGCGTGGCCCGCGGCATCCACCACGCGCAGGCCCGGTGCCGCCTCGATCTGGCCGATGCGCGCGACCGGTGTGGCCGCCTGCCGCGCCGCTTCGGTCACGGCGGCGCGGGCGGCCGGCGGGGCGGGAAAGACGAGTTCGTAGTCGGCGCCGCCGGGGACAGCGCATTGCAGCAAAAAATCGGACTCAAATTGGCCGTCAGCGCTTGATAGATAAGGCTTTATAGCTATCAATTCGAGAATTTTTTCCGCCACGAGGTGTGCCCCCACCCCGGAGGCACGCAGCACGTGACCCAGGTCGCCCGCCAGGCCGTCGCTCAGGTCGATGGCGCTGCTGGCCAGGCCGCGCAGGCGCAGGCCCAGGGCGACGCGCGGGTTGGGGCGCTCCAGGCGCTGGCGGGCGCGGGCCAGCAGCGCCTCTGGCAGGGCGATGCGCCCCTGCAGGGCTTCGAGTGCCAGGCGCGCATCGCCCAGCGTGCCACTGACGTAGAGGTCGTCGCCCACCTGCGCGCTGCTGCGCAACAGTGCCTGGCCGGCCGGCACTTCGCCGAACGCCGTGATGCAGATGGCAAGCGGCCCGCGCGTGGTGTCGCCGCCGACCAGTTCGCAGCCATGCTGGTCCGCCAGGGCCAGGAGGCCGCGGGCAAACGCCGCCAGCCAGGCGTCGTCGGCCTCGGGCAGGGCCAGCGCCAGCGTGAAGGCGAGCGGCTCGGCGCCGCAGGCGGCGAGGTCCGAGAGGTTCACCGCCAGCGCTTTGTGGCCGAGCGCCTCCGGGTCCACGTCGGGGAAGAAATGCCGCCCTTCGAGCAGCATGTCGGACGTCACCGCCAGCTGCATGCCGGGGCGCGGCACCAGCAGCGCGCAGTCGTCGCCCACGCCCAGCGCCGAGCGCCGCACCGGGCGGGTGAAGTGGCGTGCGATCAGGTCGAATTCGCCCATCGAATGGCCTAGAGTGGCGCGCCCCGGAAGCGCTGCGCGGCCTGGCGGCTGACCTCGGCCAGCAGTTGCTCTTCGCGCTGGCGCTCGCGCAGCCAGCGGGCGTCGTTCTGGCCGGCGGCCGCCTCGCTGCGCAGCAGGTGCAGCGCGCCCGAGGCGCCGTGGGCGGCGGCATGCCCGGCGATCTGGTCGATGGTGCGCATGATGTGCTCGCGCAGCGGCATGTGGTCGCCGCTGGCCGGGTCCACGTAGACCGCGTCCATGCCGAAGCGGCAGGCCTGGAAACGGTTGTAGGTGTAGACGAGGTAGTCGTCCTCCTCGGGCATGAAGGGCTGGTCGGCCAGGAACCAGGCGCCGAGCGACTGCACGTAGCCGGCCAGCGCGGCGGCGCGTTCGATGGTCAGCGGCGTGTCGAAGACGCGGATCTCGCTGGTGCCCGACTCGGGCTTGGGGCGGATGGCCCAATAGAAGTCCTTCCTGCTCTTGACCACGCCGGTGCGCGTCATCTTGTCGAAATACTGCTCGAAATCCGTCCAGGCCAGGGCCATGGGGGCGCGGCCCGAGAGCGGGAAGGCGAACACCGAGTTGAGGCGCGCCGAGTCGAAGGCCGTGTCCTGCCCCTGCACGTAGGGGCTCGACGCCGACAGCGCGATGAAGTGCGGGATGTAGCGGCTCATGCGGTGCAGCATGAGCAGGGCCGCGTCGGCGTTCGGGCAGCCGATGTGCACGTGCTGGCCGAAGATGGTGAACTGCTTGGAGAGGTAGCCGTAGAGCTGCGAGAGCTCCTGGAAGCGCGGCTTGTCGTAGATGCGCCGCTCGTGCCACTGCTGGAACGGGTGCGTGCCGCCGCCGACGACGGCGATGTTGAGCTTGTCCGCGCTTTTCACCAGCGCGTCGCGGATCTGGCTGAGCTGGCCCAGCACCTCGCTCGACGAGTGGCATACACCGGTCGAGATTTCGATCATGCTGTTGGTCATCTCCGGCACCACGCTGCCGGGCAGCGGGGCCTTGCGCATCAGGCGCAGCATGTCCTCGGCGTAGGGGGCCAGGTCGTAGTCGTGCGTGTTGACGAGCTGCAGCTCCAGCTCGACGCCCAGCGTGAGTGGCTCGGACTGGTTGAAGGCTTCAAGACTCATGCTGGTCTCCGGTGCTCACGCGCGTCGTCAGCGCCCAGGGGTTGGAACTCTCGCCCGCACGGTAAATGGCCAGGGTGCAGATCACCGCCCCCGCCACTTCCATGAGCAGGATGGCCGGCAGCGCGATGGCAGCGATCATCGGGCCGATCTCGGGCGAGGCGCGCACGAACTGCGAGGCGATCAGCAGCGCGATCGACGACATCGGCGTCATGGCGCTGGCCACCCACAGCGCCTGCTGCCAGCTGGCGCCACTGCCCACATTGCCCAGTGCCACGCCCAGCATCTTGGCCACCAGGCGTGCGGCAATCAGCGCCAGCACCAGGCCGGCCACGCGCCCGCTCCAGTCCGCCTGGGCGGCCACGGTCGAAACCAGCACGAACATCAGCATGGTGAGCAGCGCCGAGGCATTGCCCAGGTGGCGCGGCCAGGCCCAGGGGCGGGGATTGAGCTGCTTGAGCAGGATGGCGCCAAGCAGCGCCGCGAGCGGCGCGGAACCGCCCAGGTGCGCCGCGACGGCGGTGGCCGCCGCCACCAGGGTGAGCAGCAGCAGCGAGGTGTTCTCGCTCGTCGGGCTCATGAAGCGCAGGGCCGTGCGCAGGGTCAGTGCCAGCACGGCGGCCACGACGATGGACACCCCCAGCACCACCAGCACCGGGGACAGCGTGTCGGTCAGCGTGACGGCGGGGCGGCCCAGCACCTCGGCGCTGGCGCTGCCGAGCGTCAGGGCGTACAGCGTCGACAGGGTCGCCAGGACGATCGCGCGCTCGGTCACCGGCCCGGCCGCGCGCGTGTCGGCCACCACGCGCGTCAGCACCGAGGGCGAGGCGGCCAGCGCCACCAGGGCCAGCGGGCTGGCGACCTGGGTGGGCAGATCGAGCCAGACCAGCGTCCAGTACACCGCGAAATAGGTCAGCGCCGATTCGGCCACGCTCTGCACCAGCACCATGGGGTTGTGGCGGAACCAGCGCAGCGGGATGCGGCCGCCGGCCTCGAACAGCACCACCGCCAGGCCGAGTTCCAGCAGGAACAGGCTGGTGCCCTGGAGCGGCCAGGGGGAGCCGCTGAAGCCGGCCAGGCCGGCCAGTGTGCCGACCACGGTGTAGCCCACGACCTTGGGCAGGCCGACGTGGCGTTGGAGCAGATGGCCGGCGATCGCCGCGACCGCCAGCAGCAGCGACCACTGCACGGTGGGCAGGCCTGCCGAGGGGCGCAGCCATTGGCCCCAGAAGCTCAGGATGTCGTTCATGTCATGGTTCCTTCGGTCTGCCGGCGGGGCCGCAAACCTGTTTTCCATAGGCGCTCTGGAAGCCCGACGAATATACAAGGCGCCCGACGCGGCGCCGTGTAGGCAGGCTGCGCGCTCAGGCGGCCGGGCCGGTGGACGTCTGGGTGGGTACGGTGCCAGCCGCCGCAGTATCGACCGCCGCGGCGCTGGGCGCCGGGGCATCCGCCGCAGCGGTGTCTGCGGGCGGTGGCACCGGGGCGCCGGCCTGCTCGTCGAGTTGGTCGCCCGACCAGCGCAGCGCCCGCGCTGCAATCGGCGGCCCCACGGTTTCCAGCAGCGCCACGGCGGCCAGAACCACCGCGCCCACCAGGGCGCCCTGCTCGGGGAACAGGGAGAGTGTGGTGTTCACCAGGCCGATCGCCAACCCGGCCATGGGCAGCAGCAGCAGGCCGGTGGTCGCGGCCTGGCGCGGGGTCGCGCCCAGTGCCACGCCCGCGCCGCCCACGCCCAGCCATTTGGCGGCGGCGCGCGCGCCAACGAACACCAGCACGGCCGGCCATTGCTCCAGGATCTCGGTGACGTGCAGGTTGGCGCCGGCGTAGACGAACAGCACGATGAAGAACAGCTCGAACGAGGCGCCGAACTCGATGCCGGCGATCAGCTTGGCCCGTTCCATGCTGCGCACCACCATGCCCAGCACCAGCGGCGCGAACAGGGCCGAGAGCTTGAGCACCAACGCCGCGCCCACGGTCATCATGACGGCGCCAATGACCAGCGCCAGCTGGTATTGCCCGGCCGCCTTGGTCTTGCGCGCCGCCAGGTGCAGCAGCCCGCCCATGGCCAGCCCCAGTGCGCCCGAGCCCAGCACCTGGTACAGCGGCGCGCCGAGCATGACGGTCCACGGGGCGTTGGCTTGCCCGTACAGGGCCGGTAGCACCGCCGCGAAAGCGACGAAAGCCAGCACGTTGTTCAGCGCCACGAGCAGCATGGCGCGCTCGGTGACCGGGCCCGAGGCGCGCAGCTCGTGCGCCACGTGGATCAGCACCGCCGGCGAGGAGGAAACCGCAATCGTGGCGATCACCGCCGCCGTCAGGCCGGAGACGCCGACCAGCCCCAGTCCGAAGTACACCGCGCAAAAACTCAGTGCGCTTTCGGTCAGCGAAACCAGTACCACGCGGCGCTCGTGCGCCAGGCGCTTGGTATCTATGGACAGGCCCAGGCGGTAGAGGATCAGCGCCAGCGCCACGTCCACCACGATGCGCGACTGCGCCAGGCCGGTGGCGCTGATCACGCCGAGCACGTTGGGGCCGGCGACGAAGCCGACCACCATGAAGCCGGTGATGCTGGGCAGCCAGCGCCAGCGGTGTGCGACGTAGCCGCCGAGCGCGCCGCAAAACAGCAGGAAGCCGAAAAAGAACAAGGTATTGGCCGACAGCGGCCAACCGGGGAGGAAGTCCATCGCCGTGATCAATGCAGCACGCGGGTGCCGTGCTGGCCGGCGTCGAGGACAAAGCGGGCGATGGGCACGTCGAAGGGCTCGCCGGCCTCGGTGACGAAGCGGTAGCTGCCTTCCATGCTGCCGGTTTCGCTGCGCAGCCGGCAGCCGCTGGTGTACTGGAAATGCTCGCCCGGCCGCAGCAGCGGCTGCTGCCCGACCACGCCCAGGCCGCGCACTTCCTCCTGCGGCCCGCGCGCGTCGTGGATCACCCAGTGGCGCGCGATCAGCTGCGCCGGGGCGCTGCCGGTATTGGTGATGGTGATGGTGTAGCTGAAGGCATGCAGCCCGCGCTCGGGCGCGGATTGCTCGGCGACGTAGGCCGTCTGCACGTCGATGTCAAAGGGGGGCTGGTGCATGGCGCGCATGGTAACTGCGACAATCCACCGCATGAGCCGCACCTACCGCATTGCCCCTTCGATCCTCTCGGCCGACTTCGCCCGCCTGGGGGAAGAAGTCACCAGCGTCATCGCCGCCGGCGCCGACTGGATCCACTTCGACGTGATGGACAACCACTACGTGCCCAACCTCACGTTCGGCCCCATGGTCTGCCAGGCACTCAAGCCGCACGCGAAGACGGCGGCCGGTGCGCCGGTGCCGATCGACGTGCACCTGATGATCGAGCCGGTGGACGCCCTGGCGGCGGCCTTCGCCGACGCCGGCGCCGATTCCATCAGCTTTCACCCGGACGCCACGGCGCACGTGCACCGCAGCATCCAGGCCATACGCTCCAAGGGGGTGCGCGCGGGCCTGGTGTTCAACCCGGCGGCGCCGCTCGACGTGCTGGACTGGGTGATCGAGGACCTCGACCTGATCCTCGTCATGAGCGTCAATCCGGGCTTCGGCGGCCAGGGCTTCATCGATTCCGCGCTGCGCAAGATCGAAGCACTGCGCCGGCGCATCGACGCCAGCGGCAAGGACATCCGCTTGCAGGTGGACGGCGGCATCAAGCAGGACAACATCCGCCGCGTGGCGGACGCCGGGGCCGACACCTTCGTGGCCGGCAGCGCGATCTTCGGCCAGAGCGACTACCGCGCCGTCATCGACGCCATGCGCCGGCAACTGGCCTGATGCCCGGCCGCGCTACTGCGGGACGGGCGTGATCGTGGTGATCGTGCTCTCGCGCAGCAACCCGCCTTCGGGCACCGAGCCGCTGCCGGCGTCGCGCACGCGGGCCACGCAGGCGGCGTGGCTCTCGTCGCTCTTGAACACTTCGCAGCGCTGCAGCGCGTTGTTGTCCAGCCGCTCGGCCTCGCTGCTGGTGAGGTTGCCGCGGCGTGCGGCCTGCAGCGCGGCACCGGCTTCGCGCAGGCAGGTGTCGCGCGCCTGCCAGGTGTTGCCGGACATGCAGGCCTGGCGATCCTGCAGGTAGCGCTCGCGCGCCGTGCCGTCGGGCGCGGCCTGGGCGGCGCCGGCCAGCAGCAGCACGGCCAGCGGCGCGTATCGGAGGGTGTGGAAGGTGGGCATCTGAGGTCCTTTGGCAGAAAGCTCCGACCAAATGCGGAGCACCGGCCCAGAGTGGCAGGTGGGCGGGCCGGCGTCTGTCGGACGGCGCAGACATTCGACCAGGGGCGAAATCCCTCGCGTGCCATCGCCTGAGAGCTTGTCCGTACACTTCGCCGCTTTGCCAAAGGAGACCGCATGGGCACGCTGGCGCTGCAAGGGCGCAACCTGGAACTGGACGCCGCCATCCTCGACCTGGACGGCACCCTGGTGGACACCCTGGGCGATTTCACCGAGGCGCTGGGCCGCATGCTGGCCGAGCTGGCGCTGCCGGCGGTCGGCCCGGAGCCGGTGTCGCGCATGGTCGGGAAAGGCTCGGAACACTTGCTGGTTTCGGTGCTGAATTACGCCTTCGCGCAGCAGGGACGGGAACTTTCAGCTATTGAAATGGAAGCGATCTACGCCCGCGCGTGGCCCGCTTACCAGCGGCACTACCAGGACGTCAACGGGCAGCGGGCGCGCGTGTACCCGGGTGTGCGCGAAGGGCTGGAGGCGCTTTCACGCGCCGGGCTGCGGCTGGCCTGCGTCACGAACAAGCCCACGGCCTTCGCGGCCGCGCTGCTGGATGCGACCGGCCTGGCGCACCATTTCGAGCAGCTCGCCGGCGGCGACGCCTTCGAGCGCAAGAAGCCCGATCCCCAGCCGCTCCTGCGCACCTGCGCCGCGCTGGGCACAACGCCCCGCCGCACGCTGATGATCGGCGACTCGGCCAACGACGCCCAGGCGGCGCGCGCGGCCGGCTGCCCGGTGTTGCTCGTGACCTACGGTTACAACCACGGCCGCCCGGCGCGCGAAGTGGACGCCGACGCGTGGCTGGATTCGCTTGCCGCGCTGGCGCCGGCGTTCGCGGCCCCCGTCGAAAGGTTCTAAGCCAGGCGCAGCGGCGCCCCTGCTTGCGGCAGCGCCGGCGCCGCCGCGCCGCCGCCGGCCAGCCGGAACACGGATACCGCCTGCACCAGTTGCGCCGCCTGCGCGCGCAGGCTGTCGGCGGCAGCGGCGCTCTGCTCGACCAGGGCCGCGTTCTGCTGCGTGGCCTGGTCCATCTGCGTGACCGCCTCGCCCACCTGGGCCACGCCCTGGCTTTGCTCGGTGCTGGCGGCACTGATTTCGGCGACGATGTCGCTCAGCCGGGTGATGGCCTGAACCACCTGGTCCATGGTCGTGCCGGCGCGGTCGACCAGCACGGAACCGGCCTCGACACGCTCGACACTGGCGCCGATGAGCGCCTTGATTTCCTTGGCCGCCTCGGCGCTGCGCCCGGCCAGGCTGCGCACCTCGCTGGCCACCACGGCAAAGCCCCGGCCCTGCTCGCCGGCGCGCGCCGCTTCCACAGCGGCGTTCAGTGCCAGGATGTTGGTCTGGAAGGCGATGCCGTCGATCACGCCGATGATGTCGGCGATCTTGCGGCTGCTGTCGTTGATGCCCTTCATCGTCTGCACCACCTCGGCGACCACGCTGCCGCCCTGGCTGGCGACATCGCGCGCCTGGACGGCCAGGCTGCTGGCGGTGTGCGCGTTGTCGGCGTTCTGGCGCACGGTGGAGTTGAGTTGCTCCATCGAGGCGGACGTCTCTTCCAGCGCGCTCGCCTGCTGTTCCGTACGCGCCGAGAGGTCGGCGTTGCCATGGGCGATCTCGCTGCTGGCGCTTGCCACGCCCTCCGCGCCGCGCCGGACCTCGCCGACGATGCCGGCCAGGCGCTGCTGCATGCCCGAGAGCGCTGCGAGCAGCTGGCCCGGCTCGTCGTTGGCGCGTGTCTGCGCCGTCTGCGCCAGGTCGCCCTCGGCGATCGCCAGGGCGAGTTGCCGGCTGCGTTCGAGCGGCCGCACGATCGAGCGCGTCACGAACGCGGCGAGCAGCAGGCCGGCCAGCACGGCGAGCGCCGCACCCAGCCCCAGTATCCATTCGCTGGCCTGAGCGACGGCGGCGGTGCGCTCCTGGCTTTCGCGCAGCAGCTGCGCCATGTGCTGGCGCAGGCCGTCCAGGGCGGTCAGGGTGTTCTCGGCCAGCGGGCGCAGGTCCTTGTCGACCATGGCGGGCACGTTCGGCTCGCCGCCCCGGTGCAGTTCGCGGATCTCGGCCAGTTTGGCGGCATAGGCCTGCTCGGCCGCCTCGACCTGGGCGAGCAGCGCCCTGCCGGAGTCGAGCGTGACCAGGCTGCGCACACGCTGTGCGGCATCCTGCAGCTCGCGGTCGGTCGCTGCGCTGCTGGCCGTGAGCTGCTCCATGTATTCGCGGTCAATGGCCTTCAGGAAGGCTTCGGTGCGCACCCAGTTCAGCCGCAGGCCCGCCGCCCAGCGCTCGGTCTGCATCTGGCGTTCGAGCTCCTGCGTGGAGACGCGCTGGCTCTCGCTCGCCAGCGCCATGATGCGCCAGATCCCCACGCCAGCCAGCAAGACCGTGATCAGCAAGACAAGGCCGAAGCCCAGGCCCAGGCGCGGGCCGACGCGGAGATGGCGCAGCATGTGGAGATCGCTTCGAAAAGTGGGAGGCCGGGCAGGTTAGCGCCGGTGCAGCCGGGACCGTGTCAGAAGTGCGACAAGGCGCTGGGTGCGCCTCATTCCTTGCCCAGCAGGGCGTCCTTGAGCTTCCAGTCGGCGGGCTTGTTGCCCAGCCAGATCCCCAAAAGCGCATTGAAGAAGGCCGGCTCCTTGAACGGCTCGCCTTGCACCACGCCCTTGACGGTGATGATGGTGCCCTTGCCCGGTACCCAGTCGATGGTGAAGGTGTCGCCGGCCTCCAGCTTCTTGTGGTCCGAGAAAATCTGGCTCATGCGCAGCACGCCCGGGATGAGCTTGGAAAAGCTGGCGCGGTCCATGTTGTCTTCCATGCCCCGCGAAAACAGCTTGCCCAGTTCGCCCGAATCGATTTCGCGCAGCATCGTGATCGACAGGCGCTTGTTGCCCGGAAGGGCGAAGACGTCCTGTGGCGTACCCGCTTTTTGCTCGAGGTAGAGGCCCGCCGTGTACACCTTGAAGACGGCCTTGTAGCGGATCCCGGCGCCGTTGAGCAGCAGCGCGGCATCCTGGACTTTCACGCTGTCGGCGTACTTGACGTCGGCCAGGGTCACGGTGGCCGCCTGGGCGCCTGCCGCCAGCAAGGCGCCAAGCAGGCAGGCGAGGGCAGTGTGTTGAAAGCGCAGCATGGGCGGCTCCTAAAAAAGAACGTTCGTACTATTTTGAAGTGTTGCAAATTGTTGTGGTTTGCACAACAGGGTTTTCGCCTAAGCGCACCACCGAGGCTTGCGCGGCGTCAAGTCGCTGGGGCTCCAGGGGTTTGCTACACTTTGCCGATGTTCATTCACCGCGCTTTCATCGCAGGTCCCAGCGACCGGGGAGCCTGGCCCTGGCGGGGCGGCACCGCAGCGCATTCCTAGCGCGTCCGGCCTGCGGCTGGGCGCTTGCTCCGGGGCCGCAGACGGCCCTTTCGATGAACTTGGCGCGCCAGCCCCCTGGCCCGCCTGCCGCCTGGCAGGATTACCGCGTGATCACTGAACTTGAATTCCAAAGCCTCGCCCGCGAAGGCTACAACCGCATTCCGCTGATGGCCGAGGCCTTCGCGGACCTCGAAACCCCGCTGTCCCTCTATCTGAAGCTCGCCTACAGCCAGGGCGGCGGCGCGAACAGCTTTCTGCTCGAATCCGTCGTCGGCGGCGAGCGCTTCGGGCGCTACAGCTTCATCGGCCTGCCGGCGCGCACCCTGCTGCGCGCGCGCGGCTTCGGCGCCGATGCCGTCACCGAAGTCGTCACCGATGGCCAGGTGGTCGAGACGGCCGGCGGCAACCCGCTGGATTTCGTCGCCGCCTACCAGCAGCGCTTCAAGGTGGCGCTGCGCCCCGGCCTGCCGCGCTTTTGCGGTGGCCTGGCGGGCTACTTCGGCTACGACGTGGTGCGCCACATCGAGAAGAAGCTCGCGCGGTCCTGCCCGCCCGACACCTTGGACATGCCGGACATCCTGCTGCTGCAATGCGAGGAGCTGGCCGTCATCGACAACCTCTCGGGCAAGCTGTACCTCATCGTCTACGCCGACCCGGCGCGGCCCGAGGCCTACAGCAACGCCAAGAAGCGCCTGCGCCAGCTGCGCGAGCAGCTGCGCTACTCCGTCAGCGCGCCGCAGGTGCAGGCCAGCCAGGTCCACCCGGCGCAGCGCGAGTTCGCCAAGCAGGACTACCTTGCTGCCGTCGAACGCGCCAAGGAGCTGATTGCCGCCGGCGACTTCATGCAGGTGCAGGTGGGCCAGCGCATCCACAAGCGCTTCGACGCCAGCCCGCTGTCGCTGTACCGGGCGCTGCGCTCGCTCAACCCCAGCCCCTACATGTACTACTACCATTTTGGCGACAGCCATGTGGTGGGCGCCAGCCCGGAGATCCTGGTGCGCCAGGAGCAGACCGGCGCCGGGCAGAAGGTCACCATCCGGCCGCTTGCCGGCACCCGCCCGCGTGGCGCCACCCCCGAGCTGGACAAGGCCACCGAGCAGGAGCTCATCAACGACCCGAAGGAGCGTGCCGAGCACGTCATGCTGATCGACCTGGCGCGCAACGACATCGGCCGCATCGCGCAGATCGGCAGCGTCAAGGTCACCGAAGCCTTCGCCGTCGAGCGCTACAGCCACGTGATGCACATCGTCAGCAACGTCGAAGGCCTGCTCAAGCCCGGCATGAGCAACATGGACGTCCTGCGCGCCACCTTCCCCGCCGGCACGCTCACGGGGGCGCCCAAGGTGCACGCCATGGAGCTCATCGACCAGCTCGAACCCACCAAACGCGGCCTGTATGGCGGCGCCTGCGGGTATCTGAGCTACGCGGGAGACATGGATGTGGCCATTGCCATCCGCACGGCCATCGTCAAGGACGGGCAGCTGTACGTGCAGGCCGCGGCCGGCGTGGTGGCCGACTCGGTGCCCGAGCTCGAATGGCGCGAGACCGAACACAAGGCGCGCGCCATCCTGCGCGCCGCGGAACTGGTCGAGGAGGGCCTGGAATGACGCGCGCAAACGCCAGGGTGCAGCATTGCGAGGACATGCAGGACGTGCGCCGCGCCGTCGACGCGCTGGACGACCTGCTCGTGCCGTTGCTGGTTGAGCGCAGCGGCTACATGACGCAGGCCGCGCGCATCAAGCAGCGCGTCGGCCAGGTGCGCGATGAGGCCCGCATCGAGGCCATCGTGCGGCGCGTGCGCGAGCGCGCGGTCGCGGAGGGCGGCCAGCCGGACGTCATCGAGCAGATCTACCGCAGCATGATGGAGGCCTGCATCGCTTTCGAGGAGCGTGAGTTCGCGCGCCTGCGCCGTCCCACCACCCAGGGAGAAGTCGCATGAAGCTCTTGATGATCGACAACTACGACAGCTTCACCTGGAACATCGTCCAGTACCTGGGCGAGCTGGGTGCCGATGTGGAGGTGGTGCGCAACGACGAAGTCGGCCTGCCCGAGCTGCAGGCGCGCCTGGACGCCGGCGGCATGGAGCGCCTCGTCGTCTCGCCCGGTCCCTGCTCGCCGGCCGAGGCGGGCATTTCGGTGCCGGCCATCGCGCACTTCGCCGGCAAGCTGCCGATACTGGGCGTGTGCCTCGGACACCAGGCGATCGGCGCGGTGTTCGGCGGCCGCATCGGGCGCGCGCAGGAGCTCATGCATGGCAAGGCCAGCGCCATCACCACCACGCAGACGGGGGGGTTCGCCGGGCTGCCGCGCCAGTTCACGGTGAACCGCTACCACTCGCTGGCCATCGAGCGGGCGAGCTGCCCCGAGGTGCTGGAAGTGACCGCCTGGACGGACGACGGCGAAATCATGGGCGTGCGCCACAAGGAGCTGGACATCGAGGGCGTGCAATTCCACCCCGAGAGCATCCTCTCCGAACACGGCCACGCGCTGCTGCGCAACTTCCTGGAGCGGCCATGAGCGGCGCCGGCATGCCGCGCGTCGACCTGCGCAGCGACACCGTCACGCAGCCCACCGCCGCCATGCGCGCCGCCATGATGGCGGCGCCCCTGGGCGACGACGTGTTCGGCGACGACCCGTCCGTCAACGCGCTGCAGGAACGCATTGCCGCCATCACCGGCAAGGAGGCGGCCCTGTTCATGCCCAGCGGCACGCAGAGCAACCTGTGCGGCATCCTGGCGCACTGCCAGCGCGGCGACGAATACATCGTCGGCCAGAACGCCCACACCTACCGCTACGAAGGCGGCGGCGCTGCCGTATTCGGCAGCGTGCAGCCGCAGCCGCTCGCGCAGGACGCAGCGGGCCGCATGGCCCTGGGCGACATTGCCGGCGCCATCAAGCCCGACGACCCGCATTTCGCGCGCACGCGCCTGTTGTGCCTGGAGAACACCTGGAACGGCCAGGTCATGCCCGACGACTATGTGCGCGGCGCCACCGACCTGGCCCGCGCGCACGGCCTGGCCACCCACCTCGACGGTGCGCGCGTCTTCAACGCCGCCGTGGCCACGGCGGCGCCCGGCCAGAGCGCGCTCGCACGCGTGCGCGCCATCGCCGACCATTTCGACAGCCTCTCGGTGTGCTTCAGCAAGGGCCTGGGCGCGCCCGTGGGTTCGGCCCTGTGCGGGTCGCGCGAGCTGATCGCGCGCGCCCGGCGCCTGCGCAAGATGGCGGGCGGCGGCCTGCGCCAGGCCGGCTTCCTCGCGGCCGCGGCCACGCATGCGCTGGAGCACCACGTGGACCGGCTGGCCCAGGACCACGTCCTGGCGCAGCAGCTCGCCGCCGGGCTGCAAGGCATCGCCGGTCTCGATGTGCGCTCGGTCAGCACCAACATCGTGTTCGTCGACGTCGCGGACGGGCGCGGCCCGGCCCTGCTCGACTGGCTGGCGCAGCACGGCGTGCTGGCCACGGGCCTCATCGGCGTGCGCTTCGTCACCCACCTGGACGTCGACGCCGCAGGCATCGCGCACGCGCTGGCCTGCGTGCGGCAGTTCTTCGACCGCCCGCCCGCCGCCGCCGGTGCGCCCGGTGCGGGCAGCCCCGCCGTGTATTGACCCCTTCATGCAGAAAGCCACCATGACCATCACCCCGCAAGAAGCGCTGCAGCGCACGGTGGAGCACCGCGAAATCTTCCACGACGAGATGCTCCACCTGATGCGCATGATCATGCGCGGCGAGATCTCGCCCGTGATGACGGCGGCCATCATCACCGGCCTGCGCGTGAAGAAGGAAACCATCGGCGAGATCACCGCCGCCGCGCAGGTGATGCGCGAGTTCTCCAACAAGGTGCAGGTGCAGGATGCCACGCACCTGGTGGACATCGTCGGGACCGGCGGCGACGGCGCGGCCAGCTTCAACATCTCCACCTGCGCCATGTTCGTCGCCGCCGCCGCCGGTGCGCGCACCGCCAAGCACGGCGGGCGCAGCGTGTCGAGCAAGTCCGGCAGCGCCGACGTGATGGAGCAGCTCGGCGTGCGCCTGGACCTGCCCCCCGCCGCCATCGCGCGCAGCATCGCCGAGGTCGGCATCGGCTTCATGTTCGCGCCCAACCACCACCCGGCGATGAAGAACGTGGCGCCGGTGCGCAAGGAGCTCGGCGTGCGCACCATCTTCAACATCCTCGGGCCGCTGACCAACCCGGCCGGTGCGCCCAATATCCTGATGGGCGTGTTCCACCCCGACCTCGTCGGCATCCAGGTGCGCGCCTTGCAGCGCCTGGGCGCCGAGCACGCGCTGGTGGTCTATGGCCGCGACGGCATGGACGAAATCAGCCTGGGCGCGGCGACGCTGGTCGGCGAGCTCAAGGACGGCCAGGTGCGCGAGTACGAAATTCACCCTGAGGACTTCGGCCTGGCGATGGCCAGCAACCGGGCCTTCCGCGTCGAGACGCCGCAGGCCTCGCGCGACCTGCTGCTCGGCGTGCTCGGCGGTGCGGGCGGCCCGGCGGCGGACATCGTCTGCCTGAACGCTGGCGCCGCCCTGTACGCCGCCGGCGTGGCCGATTCGATCGCCGACGGCCTGGCGCGCGCGCGCACGGCCCTGGCCAGCGGCGCCGCGCGCCAGCGGCTGGACCAGCTGGTGGCGTTCACGCAGGCGCAGGAGGCCTGAGCCATGTCCGACATCCTGCAAAAAATCGTCGCCACCAAACACGAGGAAGTGGCCGCGGCGAAGAAGCGCGTGCCGCTGGCCACCATCCGCCAGGACGCCGAGAGCCGCGTGCTGACGCGCGACTTCGAGGGCGCGCTGCGCGCCAAGATCGCCAAGGGCCAGGCGGCGGTGATCGCGGGGGTGAAGAGGGGGGGCCCCGGCGGGGGGGGGCTGCGCGGGGGCTCGGAGCCGGCCGACATGGCCCAGAGCTCCGCCGAGGGGGTGGGCCGGGTGAGGGCGGCGTGCCTGGCGGTATGGACCGACCGCCAGTATTTCCAGGGCAGCGTCGACTACCTCAAGCAGGCGCGCGCCAGCTGCCAGCTGCCGGTGCTGCGCAAGGATTTCCTGGTCGACGAGTGGCAGGTGTACGAGTCGCGGGCCATGGGCGCGGACGCCATCCTGCTCATCGCGGCCTGCCTGGACGATGCGCAGATGGCGGGTTTCGAAGCCATCGCGCGTGCGCTCGACATGGCGGTGCTGGTCGAAGTGCACGACGCGGCCGAGCTGGAACGCGCCCTGCGCCTGCGCACCCCGCTGGTGGGCGTCAACAACCGCAACCTGAAGACCTTCGAGGTCGGCCTGCAGACCACGCTCACGCTGCAGAAGGACGTGCCGGCCGGGCGCCTGCTCATCACCGAATCGGGCGTGTCCACGCGCGCCGACGTGCAGCTGCTGCGCGCGGCCGGCGTGCAGGCCTTCCTGGTCGGCGAAGCCTTCATGCGCGCCGAAGAGCCGGGGCTGGCGCTGGCGGAATTGTTCGCCTAATCCGTTGCTATTCGTTAAGTAGCTGTCGGCCTATACGTACTAAGCGCTGGAGCCCCATTTGGCATGAAATTCGAGCTTCCTGCGCCCGACCAGCTGCAAAGCGCCGACCCGCGCGACTGGCCCGTGGCGCCGGGCTGGCAGCCGCTGGTCGATGCCTTCTTTCGGTCCGAGCGGGGCGTGCAGCTGCTGGCCTTCCTGCGCGGGCGGCTTGGGGCAGGCGCCAGCATCTTCCCGCCGCAGCCGCTGCAGGCGCTGGCGCTGACGCCGCCCGAGGCGGTGCGTGTCGTCATCCTCGGGCAGGACCCCTACCACGGGCGCGGCCAGGCGCACGGGCTGGCGTTTTCCGTGCGGCCGGGGGTGCGCGTGCCGCCCTCGCTGGCCAATATCTTCAAGGAAATCGAGCGCGACCTGGGTACGCCGCCGCCCGCCTTCCCGGTGCCCGGCGGGAGCCTGGTGGCCTGGGCCGAGCGCGGCGCGCTGCTGCTCAACACCACGCTCACGGTCGAGGAAGGCCAGGCAGGCAGCCATGCGCGGCGCGGCTGGGAGCAGCTCACCGACGCGATCATTGCGCACGTCGCGGCGCAGGCGCAGCCGGTGGTCTTCATGCTCTGGGGTGCGCATGCGCAGTCCAAGCGCGCCCTCATCAACGCGCCGCAGCACCTGGTGCTGTGCGCCAACCACCCCTCGCCCCTGTCGGCCCTGCGCCCGCCCGTGCCCTTCATCGGCTGTGGGCATTTCGGCCAGGCGCGGGCGTTCCGCCGGGCGCACGGCGGCTAAGTTTTCATCACAAGGGAGAGCACACATGGCACAGCAGTTTCTGGAAATGCCCGACCGCCAGGGCTACTTTGGCGAATACGGCGGGCAGAGCCTCCCGCCCGAACTCAAGGCGGTGATGGACGACATCAACACCGCGTACGAACAGGTGCGCCAGACCAAGGCCTTCCAGGACGAGCTCGCCGACCTGTACGCGCACTACGTCGGGCGTCCCAGCCCCATCTTCTACGCCAAGCGCCTGTCCGAGCGCGTCGGCGGCGCACGCATCCACCTGAAGCGCGAAGACCTGAACCACACCGGCGCGCACAAGATCAACCACTGCCTGGGCGAAGCCCTGCTGGCCAAGCACATGGGCAAGACCAAGGTGCTGGCCGAAACGGGCGCCGGCCAGCACGGCGTGGCGCTGGCCTCGGCCTGCGCGCTGGTGGGCATCGAGTGCGAAATCCACATGGGCGAGATCGACATCGCCAAGGAGCACCCGAACGTCACCAAGATGAAGATCCTGGGTGCCCGCCTGGTCCCCGTGACGCGCGGCACGCGCACCCTCAAGGACGCCGTGGACAGCGCCTTCGACGAGTACCTGAAGGACCCGGTGAACTTCTTCTACGCCATTGGTTCGGTGGTCGGGCCGCACCCGTTCCCGAAGATGGTGCGCGACTTCCAGAGCATCGTCGGGCGCGAGGCGCGCGCGCAGTTCCTGGCCGAGCACCAGCGCCTGCCCGATGTGGTGACCGCCTGCGTCGGCGGCGGCTCGAACGCCATGGGCATCTTCACCGAGTTCCTGCCGGACGCCGGGGTGCAACTGGTCGGCGTCGAGCCGGCCGGCCGGGGGCTCGACACGCCCGACCACGCCGCCACGATGACGCTCGGCACCAAGGGCGCCATCCACGGATTCGTCTGCTACAACCTGCAGGATGAGAAGGGCGAACCGCTGCCGGTGTATTCGATTGCCTCGGGCCTGGACTACCCCGGGGTGGGCCCGCAGCACTGCTACCTCAAGGACGTGGGCCGCGTGCGCTACGAGACGGCGACCGACGCCGAGTGCCTGGACGCCTTCATGACGCTCTCGCGCACCGAGGGCATCATCCCCGCGCTGGAGAGCGCCCACGCCGTGGCCTACGCCATGAAGGCCGCCAAGACCATGGCGCCGGAGCAGAACATCCTGGTCAACCTCTCGGGCCGGGGCGACAAGGACGCCGATTTCGTTGCCCAGCACCTGGGGCTGTGAGATTTGGATGAAAAAGGGCGCCAGCGCTTATCCCATAAGCGCTGAGAGCTATTTTTTATGTAGCACGTCGCGCGGACTGCGCGCGAGCAGCATGGCGTCGCCGTAGCTGAAGAAGCGGTAGTGCGCCGCCACCGCGTGCCGGTACAGCGCCATCACGCGCTCGTAGCCGGCCAGCGCGCTCACCAGCATCATCAGCGTGCTCTTGGGCAGGTGGAAATTGGTCACCAGCAGGTCCACCACCTGGAAGGCAAAGCCGGGCGTGATGAAGATGCGCGTCTCGCCCTCCACCTGGCCGCTCTGCGCCCAGGATTCGAGCGTGCGCACGGTCGTCGTGCCGACAGCGACCACGCGGCCGCCGCGCTGGCGGCAGCGCTCCAGCGCGGCCAGCGTTTCGGGCGGGATGCGGTACCACTCGGCGTGCATCTGGTGCTCGGCCAGGTTTTCCGTCTTCACCGGCTGGAAGGTGCCGGCGCCGACGTGCAGCGTGACGCTGGCGCGTTCGATGCCGCGCGCCTCCAGCGCGGCCAGCACGGCGGCGTCGAAATGCAGCGCGGCGGTGGGCGCGGCCACCGCGCCGGGCGCGCGGGCGAACACCGTCTGGTAGCGCTCCGCGTCCTCGGCCTCGTCCGGGTCGTGCGCGGCGTTCTGCTGGCGTGCGATGTAGGGCGGCAGGGGCAGGTGGCCGCAGCGCTCCATCAGCGCCCAGGCGCTCTCGCCCGCCGGGCCGTGCAGGGCAAAGCGAAACAGCGGGCCCTCGGCGTCGGGCCAGCGGGCGAGCAGCGTGGCGTCGAACCCGCCTGCGGCGAGGCCCCCGGCCAGGTGGATGCGCGCCCCCACGGGCGGCTTCTTGCTCACCTTCATGTGCGCCACCACTTCGCCACCATCGAGCACGCGCTCGATCAGCAGTTCGAGCTTGCCGCCGCTCGCCTTTTCGCCAAAGAGGCGCGCCTTGACCACGCGCGTGTCGTTGAACACCAGCAGGTCGCCGGCGGCGAGCAGCGCCGGCAGTTCGCGGAAGATGTGGTCGCGGGGGGTATCGCCCCGACCGTCCAGCAGGCGCGAGGCGCTGCGCTCGGCGGCGGGGTGTTGGGCGATGCGCTCGGGCGGCAGGTCGAAATCGAAATCGCTCAGCGTGAAGGTGCGTGCGGGGCGTTCTGGCAGGGAGGTCGGCATAGGGCAGGGGCTGGACAGGCCCGCAAAAATCGGCGCAAATCCGCCGCAAAGGCGCGATTGTGGCAGCCACCGGCCCGGTGCGCGTAAGCTTTCGCGGCAACCCTTCATAAGGACAGCGCGGATGGAAACCTTTGTCTGGGACCACAATTTCATCACCGGCGTCGAGGACGTGGACGCGCAGCACCGGGTGCTGGTCGACCTGTTCAACGAGCTGAGCGCGACGTTCAGCAGCGCCGACGGGAACCGCGACGCGGTCCTGACCGAGACCTTCGCACGGCTCCTGGCCTACACCGAGTACCACTTCCGCGACGAAGAAGCGCTGATGCGCGGCGTCGGCGTGGACCCGCGCCATATCGAGCTGCACACCGCCCAGCACGCGCAGTTCGTGGCCCAGATCGCGGCCACCTGGGCGGCGCGCCAGACGCTGCCGAACGCGGCCGAGTCCATCGTCGGCTTTCTGGTGTCGTGGCTCGGGCTGCACATCCTGGGCACGGACCAGGCGCTGGCGCGGCAGATCGTCGCCATGGCGGCCGGCGCCAGTGCCGCCGAGGCCTGGGAGCGCGAGGTCGCCGTCGGGAGCACGAGCAACAGCCAGCAGGCGCTGCTCAAGGTGATCGGCCGGCTCTACCACGTGCTGGCCGGGCAGAACACCGATCTGATGGCCGCCAACCGCCACCTGGAGGAGCGCGTCGCCGAGCGCACCGAGGCGCTGGAGCGCACCAACGACGACCTGCGCCGCGCCAACCTGCAGCTCGAAGCGTTCTCGCGCACCGACAGCCTGCTGGGCATTGCCAACCGCGCTTATTTCCAGGAGCGCCTGGACCTCGCCTGTGCCGCCGCCTTCCGGCGCGAGCAGCCCCTGGCATTGCTCATGATCGACGTCGACCACTTCAAGGAATACAACGATTGGTACGGCCACCCGGCGGGCGACGCCTGCCTGCAGGCCGTCGCGCAGGCGGTGCAGCAGGCCATGGTGCGCAGCACCGACATGGTGGCGCGCTACGGCGGCGAGGAGCTGGTCGCCGTCCTGCCGGACACCGACGTCGCCGGCGCCACGACGGTGGCGGCGCGCGTGGTCGAGCACGTCGCGGCGCTGGGCCTGGCGCATGCGGCGTCCCCGGTGGCGCCGCAGGTCACCGTGAGCGTGGGCGTGGCGGCACAGGTGCCGCCTGGCCAGCGCGACAGCGCCAGTCTGGTGCAGGAGGCCGACGCCGCCCTGTACGAGGCCAAGGCCGCGGGCCGCAACCGCTGGGTGTTGGCGCTGTAGGCCGGCGCACGAACCTCAGGGCGGGGCATGGCCGGGCAGGCCGGTCCACATGGCGTGCAGGTCGGGGAAGTTCCATTTCGCCGGGTCTTCGCGCGCGGCGATGCGGTCCTGGCAGGCAGGGGCGCCCAGGTCCAGGGTCTGCGGGGGGATGCGCAGGCCGGAGCGCAGCGAGTAGAAGGCCAGCACCCTGGGCGTGACGAGCGAGCGGCTGCCCTGCTCGGTGACAACCGCCAGGCGCCCCGAGGCCAGCCGCACCAGCGAACCCACCGGATAGATCCCTATGCGCTTGATGAACGCCTGGAACACGCGCGGGTCGAAATGGCTCCCCGTCCATTCGGCCATGCGGCGCAGCGATTCCGACGGGTCCCAGCCGCGCTTGTAGGGCCGGTCCGAGGTGACGGCGTCGTACACGTCGCACACCGCCGCCATGCGTGCGATCAGGCTGATCTGGTCGCCGCCCAGGCGGTCGGGGTAGCCGCTCCCGTCCATCTTCTCGTGGTGGTGCAGGCAGGCGTCGAGCACCGGCGCGCCGACCTGGCCGGCCTCCTTGAGCAGCTCGTAACCCGCCCGGGGGTGCCCGCGCACCACGGCGAATTCGTCGTCCGTCAGCTTGCCGGGCTTGTTCAGCACCTCAATGGGAATGGCCGCCTTGCCCAGGTCGTGCAGCAGGCCCGCAAGCCCTGCGCCGCGCGTGTGCACGTCGGACAGGCCGAGCTGGCGGGCGAGCGCCACCATCAGCGCGCACACCGCCACCGAGTGCAGGTAGGTGTAGTCGTCCGCCGTCTTCAGGCGTGCCAGGCTGATGAGCGCGCCGGGGTTGCGCGTGACAGAGTCGTCGATCTCGCCCACCAAGTCCTGCGCCTGCTCCGCGTCCACCGCGCGCCCCATGCGCGCCTCGTGGAACATCGAGAGCACCGCCGCGCGCCCCTGGCTGCAGATGCTTGCCGCCGCGCGCAGCTCCTCCTGCATGCCGGTGGGGGCGTGGCGGCGCGGGGCGGGAGCGGACGCCGCGGCCGCGGCTGCGGCCGCGGCGCTCTCCATGGCGTGTACGGCGGCCAGGTCGCTGAAGTCGGTGTCGATGCGCGCTTCCACCTCCTCGCGCGTGAGGGTCGCCGTGCCGGCCGGGACGTCCAGGCCGCGCTCGGTGTCGATCCACAGCTCGGTGATGCTGGTGGCGCGGATGCGCGCCAGGTCGGACGCGTCCTTGAGCAGGAACTTCGCGCGCCAGAACGGGTGGTCCATCCACGAGCCGCAGAACTCCTGCACGTACATGCCGAGCACGAGGTCGCGGGTGTGGATGCGCTTGAGCATGGGGCGGTGGGTTGTGCGCACCATTCTAGGGCGTGGCCTGGGCGCGGTTGCCCGCCCCGCGGTGCAGTCTATGCTTGCGTTTTCTGCACCCTGGAGCCGCCCCGACCCCATGCCCGCGCCGCGCGCACTCGCCCCCGCCGTCCAGAAGGCCCTGCGCAAGCTGGGGCTGGCGCGCGACATCGACCTGGCGCTGCACCTGCCGCTGCGCTACGAGGACGAAACGCGCATCGTGCCGATCGCCAGCGCGCGCGACGGCGAGCTGGCGCAGATCGAGGCCACCGTGACCGCGAGCGAGGTGCAGCTGCGCCCGCGCCGCCAGCTTGTGGTGCAGGTGCAGGACGCGTCGGGCGAATGCACGCTGCGCTTCTTCAGCTTCTACCCCTCGCAGCAGAAAACACTGGCGGTGGGCGCACGCCTGCGCATTCGCGGCGAAGTGCGCGGCGGCTTCTGGGGCCGGCAGATGCTGCACCCGGTGTTCCGCCAGGCGGGCGGCGAGCTGCCGACCGCGCTCACGCCGGTGTACCCGACCACGGCCGGCCTGCCGCAGCCCCTCCTGCGCCGGCTGGTCGGCAGCGCGCTGGCGCGCGCCCAGCTGCCGGAAACGCTGCCCGAGGGCTGGGCGCCGCCGGCGGCTGATTTTTCAAGCAAAAATGGCACCCAGCGCTTACCCAGTCTGCGTGAAGCGCTCACTTTTTTGCATAGACCGACGGCCGATGTGGCACTCGCCACGCTGATGGACCACAGCCACCCCGCGTGGCAGCGGCTCAAGGCCGAGGAGCTGCTGGCGCAGCAGCTCTCGCAGTACCAGGCGCGGCGCGAGCGCGCGCGCCTGCATGCCCCGGTGCTGCCGGCGGCGCAGGGCGCCAACTCCCTGGGGGAGCGCCTGCAGGCCGCGCTGCCGTTCGCACTCACCGCCGCGCAGCGGCGCGTGGTGGGCGAGATCGGCGCCGACCTGGCGCGCGCCCAGCCCATGCACCGGCTGCTGCAGGGCGATGTCGGGTCGGGCAAGACGGTGGTCGCGGCGCTGGCCGCCGCGCGCGCCATCGACGCCGGCTGGCAATGCGCCCTGATGGCGCCGACCGAAATCCTCGCCGCGCAGCATTTCGCCAAGCTCGTGGGCTGGCTCGAACCCCTGCTCGCCGCCGAGGGCAAGAGCGTCGCCTGGCTGGTCGGCGGGCAAAAGAAGAAGGAGCGGGCGGCGGCGCTCGCGCAGGTGGCCAGCGGCGCGGCGGCGCTGGTGATCGGCACGCACGCCGTGATCCAGGAGCAGGTGCAGTTCAAGCGCCTGGCGCTCGCCATCATCGACGAGCAGCACCGCTTCGGCGTACTGCAGCGCCTGGCGCTGCGGCAGAAGCTGGCGGCACCTTCCGGTGGCGCAGCGCCCGCCCGCGAGCCGCACATGCTGATGATGAGCGCCACGCCCATCCCGCGCACCCTGGCCATGAGCTACTACGCCGACCTGGACGTCTCGGTGATCGACGAACTGCCCCCCGGCCGCACGCCGGTGGTCACCAAGCTGATCGCCGACAGCCGCAAGGACGAGGTCGTCGCGCGCATCGCCGCGCAGGTGGCGGCCGGGCGCCAGGTGTACTGGGTCTGCCCGCTGATCGAGGAGAGCGAGGCGCTCGACCTTTCCAACGCCACCGCCGTGCACGCCGAGCTGTGCGAAGCCCTGCCGGGCGTGGCCGTGGGGCTGCTGCACTCGCGCATGCCGCCGGCGGAAAAGAAGGCGGTGATGGCGCTGTTCACGGCCGGGCATCTGGGCGTGCTGGTCAGCACCACCGTCATCGAGGTGGGGGTGGACGTGCCGAACGCCTCGCTCATGGTGATCGAGCACGCCGAGCGCTTCGGCCTCTCGCAATTGCACCAGCTGCGCGGGCGCGTCGGGCGCGGTGCAGCGGCGTCGGCCTGCGTGCTGCTCTACGCCACCAACGACGGCGGGCGCGTCGGCGACACCGCCAAGGAGCGCCTGCGCGCCATGCAGGAAACCAGCGACGGCTTCGAGATCGCCCGGCGCGACCTGGAGATCCGCGGGCCGGGCGAATTCCTCGGCGCGCGCCAGTCGGGCGACGCGCTCTTGCGCTTCGCCGACCTGGCCACCGACACGCGCCTGCTCGACTGGGCCCGCGAAGCCGCGCCGAAAATGCTCGAGGACCACGCCTCATTCGCGGCGCAGCACCTGGAGCGCTGGCTGGGCGGAAAATCCGACTACCTGCGCGCGTCACCCCATGACCCTCACCGAACTCAAGTACATCGTCGCCGTGGCGCGCGAGCGCCATTTCGGGCGCGCCGCCGAGGCTTGCCACGTGTCGCAGCCGACCCTGTCGGTGGCGGTCAAGAAACTCGAAGAGGAACTCGACGTCAAGCTGTTCGAGCGCAGCGCTGGCGACGTCTCGACGACGCCGCTGGGCGAGGACATCGTGCGCCAGGCGCAGGCCGTGCTGGAGCAGGCGGCGGCCATCAAGGAGATCGCGCGGCGCGGCAAGGACCCGCTCACCGGCCCGCTGACGCTGGGCGTGATCTACACCATCGGGCCCTACCTGCTGCCCGAACTGGTGCAGAGCGTGATCAAGCGCACGCCGCAGATGCCGCTCATCCTGCAGGAGAACTTCACCGTGCGCCTGCTGGAAATGCTGCGCAACGGCGAGATCGATTGCGCCATCATGGCCGAACCATTCCCCGATGCGGGCCTGGCGGTCGCGCCCCTGTACGACGAGCCCTTCGTGGCGGCGGTGCCGAGCAACCACCCGCTCGCCGTCCAGGCATCGGTCAGCGCCGAGCAGCTGCGCAACGAACACGTTCTGCTGCTCGGGGCCGGCCACTGCTTTCGCGACCACGTGCTCGAGGTGTGCCCCGAATTCGCGCGCGTGGCGCCGCAGGGCGACGGCATCCACAAGCGCTTCGAGGGCTCGTCCCTCGAGACCATCAAGCACATGGTGGCCGCCGGCATGGGCGTGACCCTGGTGCCCCGCCTGGCGGTGCCCGAAGCCGCGCTGGCCAGCAGCCCGCGCCGGCGCGGGGCCGACGAGGGGCATATCCATGCCGGGCATATCCGTTACCTGCCGATCGCCGACCCGGACGGCGCGCCCGCGCCCACGCGCCGCGTGGTGCTGGCGTGGCGGCGCAGCTTCACGCGCTTCGAGGCGATCGCGGCGCTGCGCAACGCCATCGTGGCCTGCGCCTTGCCGGGGGTCAAACGCGTGAATTGAATGCGTTCTATAGTGGGTCGGGTGTGTCTGCTCTCAACCTTTGAAGGAGTAATTCATGGCAAAAGCCAAAACCGCTGCCAAACCGACCTCCCGTCCGTCCCCGGCCGCACCGCGCATCAACATCGGCATCTCCGAGAAGGACCGCGCGTCGATTGCGCAAGGTCTCGCGCGCCTGCTGGCGGACACCTACACGCTCTACCTGACTACGCACAACTTCCACTGGAACGTCACCGGCCCGATGTTCAATACGCTGCACACCATGTTCATGGGGCAGTACACCGAACTGTGGAACGCCGTGGACCCGATCGCCGAGCGCATCCGCTCGCTTGGCCACACGGCGCCAGGTTCCTACGCGCAGTTCGGCCGGCTCGCCAGCCTGCCCGACGCCCCGGCCGAGCCGCCGCGCGCCCTGGAAATGGTGGGCGTGCTGGTGTCCGGCCACGAGGCCGTGGCACGCACCGCGCGCGAGCTGTTCCCGCTGGCCGACAAGGCGGGCGACGAGCCCACCGCCGATCTGCTGACCCAGCGCCTGACGGTGCACGAGCAGACCGCCTGGATGCTGCGCTCGCTGCTCGAAGACTAAGTCTTCAGGGCTTGTCCTACAGGCGGCGGTGCGGGGCGCCGGGATGATGGCCATTTTTGGGCGCCACCCGGCGCCTTGACCCGAAGCAGCGCTGCCATTCATGCGAATTCTGTACGTCGAAGACCACCGCGAAGTGCGCGAAACCATCGCCCTGCTCATGGAAGCCGAAGGCCGGACCGTGGTGCAGTGCGAAACCGGCGAGCAGGCGCTGGAGCAGGACCGGTTGGCGCACGAGCGCGGGGCACCGTTCGACCTGGTCGTCACCGACGTGAGCCTGCCCGGCATGTCGGGCACCGATCTGGCGCACGCCCTGCTGGCCGCGAACCGCGGGCGCTGGGTCATTCTTTGCTCGGGCTACGAACTCGGCGCCCACGCGCACGCCTGGGGTGCCCGCGTGCGTACGCTGCTCAAGCCCTTTGAAATCGAAGCGCTGGACGCGCTGCTGAACGAGGTGGCCGAGTCGCTCAGGCAACCGCAGCGGGTGTAGCCGCTGCGTGGCGCGGCAGCGTGACGGCGAACACGGTGTGCCCGTCCGCGCTGTGCACTTCCACCGAGCCATGGTGGCTGTGCACGATGCTCTGCACGATGAACAGGCCCAGGCCGAGGCCGTCCTGGCGCCCGGCGTGCGCCTCCCGGCCGCGAAATGGCTGGAACAGCACGGGCAGCAACTCGGGGGGAATGCAGCCGCCGTTGCGCACCGCCAGGCGGACGCAATCGGGCCGCGCGCCGTCGAGTACCAGGCGCACCGCCTGGTCGGGGCTGCCGTGGCGCAGTGCATTGCCCAGCAGGTTGGACAGGACCTGCCCCAGACGCTCGGCGTCCCATTCGCCGTGCAGGTCACCCTGCGCGACCAGTTCCACGCGCCCGGCCTGCGCCTCGCCCAGTTCGGCCAGGGCGCGGGTGCACACCGCGTCGAGTTGCAGCGGCACCGGGCGCAGGACGAGACCCCCGTGCTGGCGGATGCGCGTCACGTCCAGCAGGTCTTCGATCATGCTGCCCATGCGGCGTGCGCTGGCCAGCATGCGCTGCGCCAGCGCGGCGGGCCGCCCCTCGGGGAGGTCGCGCACCAATGCGCTGGCGGACGCGGTGACGGCCGCCAGAGGGGTGCGCAAGTCGTGGCCGAGCACGGCCACGAACATGTCGTTGATGCGCAGCGCCTCGGTGCGTGCCGCCAGTTCGCGGGCCAGCGCGGCCTTCTGGCGGTGCAGCGTGAAAAACACCTCGGCCTTGCTGGTCAGCACCTGCGGGTGCACGGGCTTGTAGAGGAAATCGACCGCGCCGCTTTCGTAGCCCTTGAATTGCCAATCGAGGTTGTGCGTGCCCGCAGTGATGAAAATCAGAGGGATGTGGCGCGAGCGCTCGCGGCCACGGATCAGTTCGGCCAGCTCGAACCCATTCATCTCCGGCATCTGCACATCCAGCAGTGCCAGGGCGATGTCGTCGTGCAGGAGCAGCAGTTCCAGGGCTTCCGGGCCCGAGCGGGCCTCCAGGACGCACACGCCCTCACGCGCCAGCAGGGCATGCAGCGCCACCAGGTTTTCGGGGACGTCGTCCACCACCAGGCATTTGATGGGTGCCCCGTCCGCGCTGATAGGGTGATTCATGGCGCCCTTTGTACTTGTTGCACCAATGCTGCTGCCAGCCCGGCGGGCGGCAGCACGTAATCCACGCCCCACGCCGCCAGGCCGGCCTGTGGCATGGTCGGCGCCTGGGCGCTGGCCGGCGATTGCACCATGGTCAGGCCCCCCAGGCGGCCAATGGTGGCGAGGCCCGCCGCGCCGTCGGCATTGGCGCCGGAGAGCAGTACGCCGATGAGGCGCTCGCCGAACTGGTCGGCGGCCGACTCGAACAGCACGTCGATGGCGGGGCGCGAGAAATGCAGCGGCGCGTCCACCGACAAGCACAGGCGCGGCCCGGCGTCGATCAGCAGGTGGTAGTCGGGCGGCGCGAACACGATGGCGCCGGCTTCGACCGGTGCGCCGTGCTGGGCTTCGCGCACCGGCAAGGCGCAGCGTGGGGCGAACACTTCCGTCAGCAGACTGGGCCGCTGGCGCTGCATGTGCACCACCACCACCACGGCGGCGGCGTAGCCCGCCGGCAGGGCGGGCAGCAGCGTCTGCAGGGCCTCCAGTGCGCCGGCGGAGCCGCCCACGACCACGGCGTCCACCGGTGCGCGCCGTCCGGGGCGCGCGGGCGGCGCAGCGGGGGTGCTCGCCAGCGCGCTCATGGCGCCGCCTTTCGGTAGATGCGCTGCTCGGGTGCGAAATCGTCGAAATCGCCCGAGCGGCCGGAGAAGCGCAGCGATTCCTTGCTCCCCAGGCCGAGAAAGCCGCGGTGGCACAGCGCGTCGTGGAACAGCCCGAGCGCCCGGTCCTGCAGATCGCGCTCGAAGTAGATCAGCACGTTGCGGCACGACACCAGCTGCACTTCGGCGAACACGTGGTCGGTCGCCAGGCTGTGGTCGGAGAACACCATGCGTTCGCGCAGCGATTTGTGGAACACCGCACGGCCATAGGCGGCCGTGTAGTAGTCCGACAGCGAGGTGGTGGCGCCCGAGGCCGCATGGTTCTGTGTGAAGGCCGGCACGCGCGCCGCATCGAAGACGCCGCTGGCGGCCGACTGGAGCGCCTGCGGGTTGATGTCCGTGGCGTACACCAGGGTGCGTTCGAGGAGCCCGGCCTCGTGCAGCAGGATGGCGATGGAATAGGCCTCCTCGCCCGCGCTGCAGCCCGCGACCCACACCTTGAGCGAGGGATAGGTGCGCAGCAGCGGCAGCACACGCTCACGCAGCGCGCGGAAATACTCGGGGTCGCGGAACATGTCGCTCACCTGCACGGTGAGGTAGTCGAGCATGCCGGCGAACACGTCGGGCTCGTGCAGCACACGGTCCTGCAACTGCGAGAGGGTCTTGCATTGGAAGTGCGTCTGCGCGGCAAGCAGGCGGCGCTTGAGCGAGGCGCGGGCGTACGAGCGGAAGTCGTAGTGGTAGCGCTGGTAGATGGCCTCGATGAGCAGGCGCTGCTCGATGTCGGCGATCTGGGCGAGTCGGCGGTGCGGCACGGTCGTCTCGCGGCCTACTTGGGCATCCAGACGCGCACCAGCGACATCAGCTTGTCCACGTCCAGCGGCTTGGCGATGTAGTCGTTCGCCCCGGCGGCCAGGCATTTTTCCTGGTCGTTCTTCATGGCCTTGGCGGTCAGCGCAATGATGGGAATGCGCCGCCATTCGGGGCGCAGGCGGATCTCCCGCATGGCGGCGTAGCCGTCCATCTCGGGCATCATGATGTCCATCAGGATCAGGTCCACCGCGCCGGGCGTGCGGTGTGCGTCCAGCCACTCCAGGGCCTCGCGGCCGTTGCGCGCGATGGCCACCTGCAGGCCGGTGGGTTCGAGCACGCTGGAGAGCGCAAAGACATTGCGCACGTCATCCTCCACCACCAGCACCGTGCGGCCTTCGAAGGCCTGCTCGCGGTTGCGCGCGCTGCGCAGCATCTGCTGGCGTTCTTCGGGAAGCTCGGACTCGACCTGGTGCAGGAACAGGGTCACTTCGTCCAGCAGGCGCTCGGGGGAGTGTGCGTCCTTCAGGATGATGGAGCGCGAGAAGCGCCGCAGCTGCTGCTCCTCGGCCGGGGTCAGGGTGCGCCCGGTGTAGACGATGACGGGCGGAAAGGACACGCCGTCCTGCTCGGTCATTTTCTCCAGCAGCTCGTAGCCGCTCAAGTCGGGCAGGTTGACGTCCATCACCATGCAATCGAAGCTGTTGGCGCGCAGCAGCTCCAGCGCCTTGCCCGCGGTGTCGGCGCCGGTGATCTCCACGCCGTCGGTGGCCAGCAGGGCGCGCAGGCTTTCGCGCTGCACGTCGTCGTCTTCCACCACCAGGACGCGGCGCATGTCCTGGCTGAACTTGCCCTCCAGGCGCTGCAGTGCCTCGACCAGCGCTTCGCGCTGAACGGGCTTGAGCGCGTAGCCGACGGCGCCGCGCTCCATGGCCTCCTGGCTGTAGTCGGCGACCGAGACGACGTGCACCGGGATGTGGCGCGTGGCGGGGTTGCGCTTGAGCTGGTCGAGCACGCCCAGGCCCGAAAAATCGGGCAGGTTCATGTCGAGCACGATGGCGCTCGGCTGGCGCTGCCGGGCGGCGTCCAGGCCTTCGCCGGCGGTGGCCGCCCAGGCGCATTCGAACCCCATGTCCTGCGCCAGGTCCTGCAGAATTTGGGCAAAGCGCGGGTCGTCCTCGATGATCAGGATGCTGCGCGAGCCCTTGGCCCACGGCGGGGCGAAAGGTGCGGCGGGTGCCTGCGCCACAGCCGCGGGCCGTGCGAGCGGTAGCTGGGGGGGGCGCGCGGGCTCGGCGTCCGGTGCGCGCCCGAGGGTGAGCGTGAAGGTGCTGCCCTTGCCGGGGGCGCTCGACAGCGCCACATCGCCGCCCAGGCGCTGCGCCAGGCTGCGCGAAATCGACAGCCCCAGGCCGGTGCCGCCGTACTTGCGGTGCGTGCTGCCGTCGGCCTGGCGAAACGCCTCGAACACCAGCGCATGCTGGTGCGGCGCAATACCGATGCCCGTATCCTGGACGGCGAAGGCAACGCGGCCGTCGGCCTGCATGGCCACGTGCACGTGCACCGAACCCTTCTCCGTGAACTTCAGCGCGTTGGAGAGCAGGTTCTTGAGGATCTGCCCCAGGCGCCGCGGGTCGGTGTGCAGCGTTTCGGGTACGCCGGGTGCGATCGAGCTGGTGAGTTCCAGGCCCTTTTCCCGGGCGATCGGTTGCAAGGGCTCGAGCAGCGCGGCCAGCGTCTTGGCGATGGGAACGGCCTGCGGTTCCACATCGGCCTGGCCGGATTCGATCTTCGCCAGGTCCAGGATGTCGTTGATCAAGGCCAGCAGGTCGTTGCCGGCGGCGTAGATCGTCTGCGCGTACTTCACCTGTTCGGCGTCGAGGTTGCCGTTCCTGTTGTCGGCGAGCAGCTTGGCCAGGATCAGCGTGGAATTGAGCGGCGTGCGCAGCTCGTGGCTCATGTTGGCCAGGAACTCGCTCTTGTACTGGCTGGCGAGTTCCAGTTCGGCGGCCTTGGCGCTCAGCACGTCCTGCGCGTCGAGCAGCCGCTCGCGCTGTTCTTCGAGCTGGCTGGTCTGCTCTTCGAGCTGTGCATTGGTTTGCTCCAGCTCGGTCTGCTGCAGCTCCATCTGCGCCTGCGAGGCCTGCAAGGTGCGGCTTTGCTGCTCCAGCTCCTCGTTGCTCACGCGCAGTTCTTCCTGCTGGGTCTGCAGTTCCTCGGCCTGGCGCTGCGTCTCGCGCAGCAGGCGTTCGAGTTCGGAGCGGTCGCGCGCCGCGCGGACGGCCAGCGCCAGCATCTCCGAGGCGCGCTCCAGAAGTTCCTGGTCGGCGGCCGAGAGGGTGCGGAAAAATCCCAGTTCGATGACGGCGTACGCACGTCCGGCGTAGAGGGCGGGTGCGATCAACAGCTCGCTCGGCTGCGCCGTGCCGGTGGCGGAAGAAACGCTCAGATAGCCCTCGGGCACTTCGCGTACCCAGTGCACCGAGCGTGTGCGCACGGCCTGCCCGACCAGGCTTTCGCCGCTGCGCAGCGTCTCGGCGCCGGGGTGCGGCTCCAGGGCGTAGCCGGCGAAGCGCTCCAGCCGGCCGGCATCGGTCACCAGGTAGGCGGCGGCCACCTGGGCGTGCATGTAGCGGGCGAGCTGCTGCAGGGCAATTTCCCCCAGGGTTGCCAGCGTGTGGTCGCCCTGCAGTTCCAGGCCCAGGCCCATCAGGCCGCGGTCCACCCACGCCTGGCGCGCCTTGGCGCGCTGTTCGCGCGCGGTCATGGCCGCCGCGAGCGAGATCAGCACGAGCAGGGTCACCGCGCCGCCCCCGATCACCCAGGTCGACCAGCCGGCGGTGTCCTCCCAGGCCTGGCGCCGATCGCGCTGCAGCTGCATCAGACGCTCCAGCAGGTTGGTGCCGAGTGCGCGCACCTGCACCATGGCGGTCTGGCCGAGCCCGCTGCGCATCTTCTGGAGTGCGCCGAGCGTATCGCCCTGGCGGTGCAAGGCCACCACGCCGGCGAGTTCGACCAGCCTGGCATCCACCAAGGTGGCGAACTGGCGCCCTTCGCGCGCCAGGCCCTCCTCGCCGTCAAGGGCGGCGCGCAGCGACTCCATGTCGTGCCGCGCGTTGGCCACGGCCAGCTCGTACGGCGCCAGGTAGCTGGTGTCGCCGGTGAGCAGCAGGCCGCGTTCGCCGGTCTCGGCGTCGGCCACCTGGCGCAGCACGCGCTGCAGGTACTGGATGGACATCGTGGTGTCGTTCAGGCGTTCCACGGCGGAACTGCGCTGCGTGGCGGCCAGGTAGGTCATGGCGCCGATCAGCAGGGTGGCAAGCGCCGCGAGCAGAAAGCCGAGCAGCACGCGCCGCGACACGGACGGGTCGAACAACTGCGTGGCGCCGGGCTTGCCGGGCTCGGGCGGGGTGGGGGTGGGGGGGGTGGTACGGGGGGGGGGGGCGGGGGGGGGGGGAGGGGGCGTGGTTGTGGCGCGGGGCCGCCGGGTTGGGCCGGCCCGCGCCTGCGCACTGCCCCGCCGCACGCCGCCCCCGCCCCGCCCCCGCCATGCCCCCTGTCCGCTCGCGCCTTGCCCTCTCCCTCGACCTGACCCGCTGGAACCGCCCCGCCGGCTGGCTGCTGCTGCTGTGGCCCACGCTCTCGGCGCTGTGGGTCGCCGCGGGGGGCTTTCCCGGCTGGCCGCTGCTCACCATCTTCACGCTCGGCACCATCCTCATGCGCAGCGCCGGCTGCTGCGTGAACGACGTGGCGGACCGGGATTTCGACCGCCATGTCGCGCGCACGGCCGCCCGCCCGGTGACCACCGGCGCGCTGTCGGTGCGCGAGGCGCTCGCCGTGGGGGCGGTGCTGGCGCTGGCCGCCTTCGGCCTGGTGCTGCTGACCAACGCGCTGACCGTCGCGCTGTCCTTCGCGGCGCTCGCCATCGCCGTGGCCTACCCCTTCGCCAAGCGCGTGCTGGCCATGCCGCAGGCGGTGCTGGGCGTGGCCTTCAGCTTCGGCATCCCGATGGCCTTCGCCGCCGTGCGCGGCGAAGTGCCGCTGCTGGCCTGGGGGTTGCTGCTGGGCAACCTGTTCTGGGTGCTGGCCTACGACACCGAGTACGCCATGGTCGACCGCGACGACGACCTGAAGATCGGCATGAAGACCTCGGCCATCACGCTGGGCCGGTTCGACGTGGCGGCGATCGTGGTGTTCTACCTGGTTTTTGTGCTGATATGGGTCCTGGCGCTTGTCCCGCTTCAGCTGGGCGCTATTTTTTATGTAGCTATCGCGGCGGTGCTGGCGCAGGTGGCCTGGCACGGGTGGCTGATCCGCGGGCGCACGCGCGCCGGGTGCTTCCGCGCCTTCCGCATGAACCACTGGATCGGCTGCTCCCTGTTCGTGGGCATCGCCGCGGGCTACGCGATGCGCTGATTGCTTCTAAAAGAATAGCTGCTAGCTCTTATGGAATAAGCGCTGGAGGCCAAAAAGACCAATATTTTTGGCCGCTGTTCAGTGCGAGGTGCCGAATTCATCGCCGAGTTCGCGCGCCCGTTCCCCGGCCGCGGCGATGGCGTGGCCGAAATGGCCTGCGACCCCGGCGCGCTCCAGCACCTCGATGGCGGCGTGCGTGGTGCCGCCCTTGGAGGTGACGCGCTGGCGCAGCACCTGGGGCGGTTCGTCGGAACGCCGTGCCAGTTCGGCGGCGCCCGCCACCGTGGCGAGCGCCAGGCGGTGCGCCTGGGCCGGGCCGAGGCCCAGGTGCACGCCGGCCTCGGTCATGGCTTCGAGCAGGTAGAACACGTACGCCGGGCCCGAGCCGGAGAGCGCGGTGACGGCGTCCAGGTCCTGCTCGCGCTCCACCCACAGGGTTTCACCGGTCGGCGCCAGCAGTTGCTCGATGCGCTGGCGCTCCTGCGCCCCCACGGCGGTGCGCGCAAACAGCGCGCTGATGCCCCGGCCGATGAGCGCCGGCGTGTTCGGCATGGCGCGCACCACGCGCTCGGTGCCCAGCCACTGGGCAATGCTGCTGCTGCGGATGCCGGCGGCCACGCTCAGGTGCAGGGCCTCGGCGGTGAGCGGGCGGACCTGCAGCGCCGCCTCGCGGAAGACCTGGGGCTTGACCGCCCAGACCACCAGGTCGGCGCCGCGCAGCTGCGGGCCGGGCAGCGCCTGCGCCGCGATGCCCCAGCGCGCCTGCAGCGCCGCGCGCGCCGCCTCGGCGGGCTCGACGACTTCGATGCGCTCGGGCGCCAGGCCCTCGGCGACCAGCCCGCCGATGATGGCGCTGGCCATGTTGCCCCCTCCGATGAAGGCGATGGACGGTGCGGTGGCGGCGGGCGCCGGAGAAGCAGAATCGGACATGGTGTGCGGGCCGTGGCAAAAGTTCGCGGCCATTGTCGCCGCTGCCGGCTGCGCCTGTTCCTAGAACGTGTTCACCATCTTTTCATGGAGCCCGCAAGGCAGCCAGCAGGGTTGTTCCGCTTTGGGCCTGCCTGCGGCGTTCCAAATCCCGTCTCAGGGCGCGAGCGTGGCCTGGCGCACCGCGTGCTCCCAGCGCGCCATCAGCTCCTCGGCGCGTGCCGGGGCCAGCGTCGGCTCGAAGCGCCGCTCGGCGCGCCACAGGCGCGAGAGCTCCTCGGTGCCGGCGTACACGCCGCTCGACAGGCCGGCCAGGTAGGCCGCGCCCAGGGCGGTGGTTTCGACCACGGCCGGGCGCACCACGGGAATGCCCAGCAGGTCGGACTGGAACTGCATCAGCAGGTCGTTGACGCAGGCGCCGCCGTCGACGCGCAGCTCGGCCACCGGCGCGCTGCCGGCGGCCACGGCGTCGCGCGACATGGCGTGCAGCAGCGCCGCGCTCTGGTAGGCGATGCTCTCGAGCGCCGCCCGCGCAATGTGCGCCAGCGTGCTGCCGCGCGTCAGGCCGGTGATGGTGCCGCGCGCCTCGGGCTGCCAGTAGGGCGCGCCCAGGCCGGTGAAGGCCGGCACCATCATCACACCGCCGGCGTCGGGCACGCTTTGCGCCAGTGCCTGCACTTCGCTGCTGCTCTCGATGGCGCGCAGGCCGTCGCGCAGCCACTGCACGACGGCACCGCCGACGAACACGCTGCCTTCCATGGCGAACTCGGGGGCGGCAAGCGTGGGGGCAATCTGCACGGCGCCGGGCCGCCCCAAGCCGTGCAGGGCCCCCTCGGGGGGCAGCGCAGCACGCGCAGCGGCAAGCGTGGGGGCCACCTGCGCCGCGCTGGTGGTGAGCAGGCCGTTTTCCGACCGGCGGAAGGCCTGGCCGGTGTGCATCAGCAGGAAGCAGCCGGTGCCGTAGGTGTTCTTGGCCATGCCGGGGGAAAAGCAGGCCTGGCCGAAGAGGGCGCTCTGCTGGTCGCCGGCCACGCCGCCGATGCGCAGGCCGTGGCCGAGCAGCTCCGGGCGCACCTCGCCGAACACACTGGCCGAAGGCTGGACGCGCGGCATCAGCGCGGCGGGAATGCGCAGCAGGGCCAGGAGCTCCTCGTCCCACTGGTTGGTGCGCACGTTGAACAGCATGGTGCGCGCGGCATTGGTCACGTCGGTGACGTGCTCCGCACCGCCGGTGAGCTGCCAGATCAGCCAGCTGTCCACCGTGCCGAAGGCGAGTTCGCCGCGCTCGGCCGCGGCGCGTGCGCCGGGCACGTTGTCGAGCAGCCACTGCAGCTTGGTGCCGGAGAAATAGGCGTCGATCAAGAGGCCCGTCTTGGCCGCGATGGTGTCCGCATGGCCTTGCTCGCGCAGCTGGGCGCAGGCCGGCTCGGCGCGCCGGTCCTGCCAGACGATGGCGTGGTGCACCGGCTCGCCGGTCGCGCGGTTCCACAGCACGGTGGTCTCGCGCTGGTTGGTGATGCCGAGCGCGCGCACCTGGTGGGCGCCAATGCCGGCCGATTGCAGGGCCTCGCGCGCCGTTTCGAGCTGCGTGCGCCAGATCTCGCGCGGGTCGTGCTCGACCCAGCCCGGGCGTGGGTAGATCTGGGTGAGTTCGCGCTGTGCCTGCGCCGCGATGTGGCCGCGGTGGTCGAAGACGATGCTGCGCGAACTGGAAGTGCCTTGGTCGAGGGCGAGCAGGTAGGTCATGGTGGGGCTCTCAGGGCGCGATGTCGCAGACCACGCTGGCGTCGGCGAGCAGCGCCGGGAAGGGTTCCGGCGGCGGTGCGTCGGTGAACAGCCGGTCGATCTGTGCCAGCTGCGCCAATTGCACCATGGCCGGACGGTTGAACTTGCTGTGGTCGGCCGCCAGCCAGACCTGGCGCGACTGGGCAATGATGGTCTGCGCGACCTTGACTTCGCGGTAGTCGAAGTCGCGCAGCGAACCGTCGGCCTCGATGCCCGAGATGCCGATGACGGCGATGTCCACCTTGAACTGGCGCATGAAATCCACCGCCGTCTCGCCGACGATGCCGCGGTCGCGCGAGCGCAGCACGCCGCCGGCGACGATCACTTCGCAGTCCGGGTTGCTGCTGAGCGTGGCGGCGACGTTCAGGTTGTTGGTGATGACGCGCAGCCCCCGGTGGTGCAGCAGCGCGCGCGCCACCGCTTCGGTGGTGGTGCCGATGTTCAGGATCAGCGAGCAGTTGTTCGGGATTTCGCGCGCCACGCGCTGCGCGATGCGCGCCTTGGCGCCGGCGTTGAGCGCTTCGCGCTGCGTGTGGGCGATGTTTTCCACCGTGGAGCCGGGCACGCGCACGCCGCCGTGGAAACGCGTGAGCAGGCCTTCATCCGCCAGGCGCTGCACGTCGCGGCGCACCGTTTGCAGGGTCACGCCCAAGGTCTCGGCCAACTGTTCGACGGTGGCGCTGCGGCGGGCCTGCACTTCCTTGAGCAACTGCAGCTGACGGGGGTTGGTGTTCACGCCCCGACTTTAAAACGAACAAAAAGGAATCGATTCAGGGTAAACCTGGGGGACAAAACGAATTGAAAAGAACAAAAATGAAGAAATGCGAAGTATGAATTGCGCGTTTCGGTCGCCGCTCCCGGGAGTGCGGCGCGGTGCCGGCGGAGTGGGGGCGTGGTGATGGAACTCGCGCTGGCGGCCGTGGAGAAGACGGTGGGGCCCGAGACCTTGCTCTACCCCATGGACCTGGAGTTGCACAGCGGCGCCGTGACGGTGCTGCTGGGTGCCACGCAGGCTGGCAAGACCAGCCTGATGCGCATCATGGCCGGGCTGGACACGCCCTCCGCGGGCCGCGTGCTGGTCGGCGGCCGGGACGTCACCGGAACGCCGGTGCGTGAGCGCAATGTCGCCATGGTCTACCAGCAGTTCATCAATTACCCGTCGATGACGGTGGCACAGAACATCGCGTCGCCGCTCAAGCTGCGCAGGGAGACGAACATCGAGCGCCGCGTGCGCGACCTGGCCGAGCGGCTGCACATCGAGATGTTCCTCGACCGCCTGCCGGCCGAGCTGTCCGGCGGCCAGCAGCAACGCGTGGCCCTGGCGCGCGCGCTCGCCAAGGGCGCGCCGCTGATGCTCCTCGACGAGCCCCTGGTCAACCTGGACTACAAGCTGCGCGAGGAACTGCGCGAAGAGCTGACGCAGCTGTTCGCGGCCGGCGACTCCACCGTGGTGTACGCCACCACCGAGCCGGCCGAGGCGCTGCTGCTCGGCGGCTACACGGCGGTGCTGGGAGAAGGGCGCTTGCTGCAGTACGGGCCCACGGCCGAGGTGTTCCATGCGCCGGCCTCGCTGGCCGTGGCGCGCGCCTTCAGCGACCCGCCCATGAACCTGCTCGCCGCGCGGCCGAGCGGCGCCGGCCTGGCGATCGCCGCCGGTCCCGAACTGCCGCTGCCGGCCGGCGTGGCGCTCGGCGGGCAAGCGCAGTACACCGTTGGCGTGCGCGCCAGTGCGCTGCGCCTGCAGGAGCGCGCTGGCGACCTGAGCATGCACGGCGTGGTCGAACTGGCAGAAATCTCCGGCTCGGACACCTACGTGCACCTGGCTTCGCCCATGGGCAGCCTGGTGGCGCAGGTGCCGGGCGTGCATTACTTCGACCTGGGCCAGCCGGTGGCGCTGTACGTGCAACCCGGCCAGCTGTATGTGTTCGGCGCCGACGGGGCCTTGCTGCACGCCCCGATTCGGCGGGGAATCTGACATGGCACGCATCACCCTCGACCTGGCGCATTCCTACAAACCCCAGCCGGTGGCCGACAGCGACTACGCGCTGCTGCCGCTGAAGATGGAGTTCGAGGACGGCGGCGCCTACGCGCTGCTCGGGCCTTCGGGCTGTGGCAAGACGACCATGCTCAACATCATGTCGGGCCTGCTGGTGCCGTCGCACGGCAGCGTGCTGTTCGACGGGCGCGACGTGACGCGCGCCAGCCCGCAGGAGCGCAACATCGCCCAGGTGTTCCAGTTCCCGGTGATCTACGACACCATGACCGTGGCGCAGAACCTGGCCTTCCCGCTTAAGAACCGCAAGGTGCCCGAGGCGCAGATCCGCGAGCGCGTCGGCGCCATCGCCGAGATGCTGGAGCTGAGCGGCCAGCTCGACCAGCGCGCGGCCGGCCTGGCGGCCGATGCCAAGCAGAAGATATCGCTCGGCCGGGGCCTGGTGCGGCCGGACGTGGCGGCGGTGCTGTTCGACGAGCCGCTCACGGTGATCGACCCGCACCTCAAGTGGCAGCTGCGGCGCAAGCTCAAGCAGATCCACCACGAACTCAAGCTCACGCTGATCTACGTCACGCACGACCAGATCGAGGCGCTGACCTTTGCCGACCAGGTGGTGGTCATGACGCGCGGCCGCGCCGTGCAGGTGGGCGCCGCCGATGCGCTGTTCGAGCGGCCGCAGCATGTCTTCGTCGGCCACTTCATCGGCTCGCCCGGCATGAACTTCCTGCCCGTGGAGCACGCCGAAGGCCACCTGCAGCTGGCCGAGCACCGGCTACCCGCGCCGGGCGCGCGCACGCTGCCGGCCGGGCCGCTGCTGGTTGGCGTCCGGCCCGAATACCTGGCGCGCGCCGAGCCCGGCGCGGCCGGCGCCCTGGCGTGCCAGGTGCTGCGCGTGCAGGACCTCGGCACCTCGCTGATGCTCACGGCCGAAGTCGCGGGGCAGGTGCTGCGCGCGCGCTTCGACCCGGACGCGCGCCTGCCGGCGCCGGGCGAGACGGTCTGGCTGCAGGTGCTGGGCGAGCACACCTGCTTCTACCAAAACGAGGAGCTCCTGTGAGCACGACCACCAAGCCCGTGAACCAGAAGGCCTGGTTCCTGATCCTGCCGGTGCTGATCTGCGTTGCCTTCTCGGCCATCGTGCCGCTGATGACGGTGGTCAACTACTCGGTGCAGGACATCATTTCGCCCGAGCGGCGCGTGTTCGTCGGCACCGAGTGGTTCGCCGCCGTCATGCGCGACGAGGAGCTGCACCAGGCGCTGCTGCGCCAGCTGACCTTCTCCGGCGCGGTGCTGCTGGTGGAGATCCCCCTGGGCATCGCGCTGGCGCTGTCCATGCCGGCGAGCGGCTGGAAGTCCTCGGCCGTGCTGGTGACGGTGGCGCTCTCACTGCTCATCCCCTGGAACGTGGTCGGCACCATCTGGCAGATCTATGGCCGTTCGGACATCGGCCTGCTCGGCGCAGCGCTGAACGCCGCCGGCATCGACTACAGCTACACCGGCAACGCCACGCACGCCTGGATCACGGTGCTGGTGATGGACGTGTGGCACTGGACGCCGCTGGTCGCACTGTTGTGCTTCGCCGGGCTACGCAGCATCCCGGACGCCTACTACCAGGCCGCGCGCATCGACGGCGCGAGCAAGTTCGCCGTGTTCCGCTACATCCAGCTGCCCAAGATGCGCGGCGTGCTGATGATCGCCGTGCTGCTGCGCTTCATGGACAGCTTCATGATCTACACCGAGCCCTTCGTGCTCACCGGCGGCGGGCCGGGCAATGCGACCACGTTCCTCAGCCAGTACCTGACGCAAAAGGCCGTGGGCCAGTTCGACCTGGGCCCGGCGGCGGCGTTCTCGCTGATCTACTTCCTGATCATCCTGCTGCTGTGCTTCGTGCTCTACAACTGGATGCAGCGCGTGGGCACCCAGGCCGCCCAGGAGCCCGTGGCATGAGCGCGCGGCGGGCGCCCGGGCCGGGCCGAAAAATAGGCATCCAATTGGCCTCCAGCGCTTATCTGGTAAGCGTTCATAGCTATCAATACCGTAGTTTTTCCCACGAAGGAGCGCGCCATGGCTAAGCCGGACCAGCGCTTTCAGAAGCGCAGCATCTTCCTGGTGCTGTACCTCGTGTTCGCCCTCCTGCCGATCTACTGGATGCTCAACATGAGCTTCAAGACGAACGAGGAGATCCTGTCGAGCTTCTCGTTCTGGCCGCAGCACTTCACCTGGGGCAACTACCAGACCATCTTCACCGACCCGTCGTGGTATTCGGGCTACATCAACAGCCTGATCTACGTGGCGATCAATACGGTGATCTCGCTCACCGTGGCGCTGCCGGCGGCCTACGCCTTCAGCCGCTACCAGTTCCTGGGCGATAAGCACGTGTTCTTCTGGCTGCTGACCAACCGCATGACGCCGCCGGCCGTGTTCCTGCTGCCGTTCTTCCAGCTCTACACCACCGTGGGGCTGATGGACACGCACATCGCCGTGGCGCTGGCGCACCTGCTGTTCAACGTGCCGCTGGCGGTGTGGATCCTGGAGGGCTTCATGAGCGGCATTCCGCGCGAGATCGACGAGACGGCGTACATCGATGGCTACAGCTTCCCGCGCTTTTTCCTCACCATCTTCCTGCCGCTGATCAAGGCAGGCGTGGGCGTGGCGGCGTTTTTTTGCTTCATGTTCAGCTGGGTGGAGCTGCTGCTGGCGCGCACGCTGACCAGCGTGAACGCCAAGCCCATCGTGGCGACCATGACGCGCACCGTGAGCGCCAGCGGCATGGACTGGGCCACGCTGGCCGCCGCCGGCGTGCTGACCATCGTGCCCGGCGCCATCGTCATCTGGTTCGTGCGGCACTACATCGCGAAGGGCTTCGCGATGGGGCGTGTTTAAAGGGGGTCCGAGATGTTCGAGTGGATGGCCTGGACCACCCCGGTGGCCGTGTTCTTTACCTGCATCGTGCTCCTGCTGATCGGCATGACGGTGTGGGAAATCAAGTCGCCCACGGTGCTGCGCAAGGGCTTCCTGCCCATCGCGACGACGCGCGGCGACCGGCTCTTCATCGGCCTGCTGACAGCGGCCTACATCAACCTGGCCTGGGTCGGCCTGGGCGAGAAGATGGCGCAGTGGTTCTCTCTGGAGGCGGCGCCTTCGGTGTGGATCAGCCTGTTCCTGTCGATGGCAGCGCTGGTGCTCGTCATGCGCAAGGCCTAGCGCTTACCGGTTTTCGGGAAATCCGGCCAGTTCCTCCCCCTGCGGCCGGGGTTCATTTGTAAGGAGGGGAGTCCCAATGAGGAGACAAGTGATGAACATGCAACTGAAGGCCGTCGCATTCGCTGCCGCCGCGCTGGCGCTGGGCCAGGCCGCTTGGGCTGGGGAGGCAGAGGCCAAGAAGTGGGTCGACAGCGAATTCCAGCCCTCGACGCTCAGCAAGGACCAGCAGATGGCGGAGATGAAATGGTTCATCGAAGCCGCCAAGAAGCTGCAGGCCAAGGGGGTGAAGGAAATCTCGGTGGTGTCCGAGACCATCACCACGCACGAATACGAATCCAAGACCCTGGCCAAGGCCTTCAGCGAGATCACCGGCATCCAGGTCAAGCACGACCTGATCCAGGAAGGCGACGTGGTCGAGAAGCTGCAGACCTCGATGCAGTCGGGCAAGAGCATCTACGACGGCTGGATTTCCGACTCCGACCTGATCGGCACGCACTACCGCTACGGCAAGATCATGAGCCTGACCGACTACATGGCCGGCGCGGGCAAGGACTACACCAACCCCGGTCTGGACCTGAAGGACTTCATCGGCACCAAGTTCACCACCGGCCCGGACGGCAAGCTGTACCAGTTGCCCGACCAGCAGTTCGCCAACCTCTACTGGTTCCGCGCCGACCTGTTCGACCGCAAGGACATCAAGGACAAGTTCAAGGCCAAGTACGGCTACGACCTGGGCGTGCCGCTCAACTGGAGCGCCTACGAGGACATCGCCGAGTTCTTCACCAACGACATCAAGCAGATCGACGGCAAGGCCATCTACGGCCACATGGACTACGGCAAGAAGGATCCGTCGCTCGGCTGGCGCTTTACCGATGCCTGGCTGTCCATGGCCGGCACCGCCGACATCGGTGCGCCCAATGGCCTGCCGATCGACGAATGGGGCATCCGCGTGGCCGACGACAAGTGCACGCCGGTGGGCGCCTCGGTAGCCCGTGGCGGTGCGACCAATTCGCCGGCCGCCGTCTATGCGCTGACCAAGTACGTGGACTGGATGAAGAAGTACGCGCCCAAGGAAGCCACCGGCATGACCTTCGGCGAAGCCGGCCCGGTTCCGGCGCAGGGCCAGATCGCCCAGCAGATCTTCTGGTACACCGCCTTCACGGCCGACATGAACAAGCCCGGCCTGCCGGTGGTGAATGCCGATGGCACGCCCAAGTGGCGCATGGCCCCCGGACCGAACGGCCCCTACTGGAAGCAGGGCATGCAAAACGGCTACCAGGACGTGGGCTCGTGGACCTTCTTCAAGAACCACGATGCCGACCGGACGGCCGCCGCCTGGCTCTATGCCCAGTTCGTGACCGCCAAGACCACCTCGCTGAAGAAGACCATGGTCGGCCTGACGCCGATCCGCGAGTCGGACATCCAGTCCAAGGCCATGACCGACATGGCGCCCAAGCTGGGCGGCCTGGTCGAGTTCTACCGCAGCCCGGCGCGCGTGGCGTGGTCGCCCACCGGCACCAACGTCCCCGATTACCCCAAGCTGGCCCAGCTGTGGTGGAAGAACGTGGCCCAGGCCGTGACGGGTGAGAAGACGCCCCAGGGCGCCATGGACACGCTGGCCGATGAGATGGACCAGGTCATGGCCCGGCTGGAGCGCGCGGGCATGGAGCGCTGCGCGCCCAAGCTCAACAAGAAGGAAGACCCCAAGAAGTGGCTGAGCGACAAGCACGCACCGTGGGCCAAGCTGGGCAATGAAAAGCCCAAGGGCGAAACCATCGCCTACGGCACGCTGCTGCAGGCCTGGAAGGACGGCAAGGTCCGCTGACCGCGGTGGATGGGAGGCGGCTTGCACTGCCTCCCGCCGCCAGACGCCGGTCCCAGCGGTCAAGCCCGACATGCGGCACAATGAAATCCAAGGGTTAACCCTTATCAGGCGCAGTGTTTCATGACCCCAGACCCTTCTCCATTGCCCACACCCCGTGCCGAACTGGTTGAACGCCTGGCGCGGGCGGCGCAGTACGACCTGGTGGTGATCGGCGGGGGTGCGACCGGGTTGGGCGTGGCGCTGGACGCTGCGACGCGTGGCTTTCGCGTGGCGCTGGTGGAGCGCGCGGATTTCGCCAAGGGCACTTCGTCGCGCGCCACCAAGCTGGTGCACGGCGGGGTGCGCTACCTCGCCCAGGGCAACATCGCCCTGGTGCGGGAGGCGCTGCATGAGCGGGCCACCCTGTTGCACAACGCCCCGCACCTGGCGCAACCGCTGCCCTTCGTCATGCCGTCCTATCGGTGCTGGGAGGCGCCGTTCTACGGAGCGGGGCTCAAGATGTACGACGCCCTGGCCGGCAAGGCGGGGCTGGGCGCGACGGAATTCCTCGGCCCGGCACGCACGCTGCAATGCCTGCCCACCGTGCAACGCCAGGGGCTCAAAGGCAGCGTGAAGTACTGGGACGGCCAGTTCGATGACGCCCGGCTGGCGCTGGCGCTGGCGCGCAGCGCAGCGCGCAGCGGTGCCGTGGTGGCCAACTACGTGGAGGCCACCGATCTGCTGAACGAAGACGGCCGCGTGGCCGGCGTGGTGTGCCGCGACGCGGAATCGGGTCGCCCCCTGACGCTGCGCGCGCGCTGCGTGGTCAATGCGACCGGGGTCTGGGTCGATGCCCTGCGGGAAAAGGACGCCCAGGCCATCGGCCGGACGGTGGCGCCCCTGGTCGCGCCCAGCCAGGGCGTGCACTTGGTGGTGGACCGCGACTTTCTTGAATCCGACCACGCGCTGATGGTGCCCAAGACCGCGGATGGGCGCGTGCTTTTCGCCGTGCCCTGGCTGGGCAAGGTCATTCTGGGAACCACCGATACCCCGCGGCACGACCTGGACCGCGAGCCCACGCCTTTTGCGGAGGAGGTGGATTTCATCCTCGGCGAATCCGCGCGTTACCTGCGCCGCGCCCCGGCCCGCAGCGAGGTGCGCAGCGTATGGGTTGGCTTGCGTCCGCTGGTCAAGCCGCAGGACGAAAACGGCGACAACACGAAGAGCCTGAGCCGAGAGCACACCGTGCTGGCCAGCCGCAGCGGGCTGGTCACGGTCACGGGAGGAAAATGGACTACCTACCGTGCCATGGCGGAAGATGTGTTGCAAAAATGCTTCAGTGCGGGGCTTCTGGAAGCGCGCAAGGGCGGGGCGACCAACCACCTCGCGCTGGTGGGCGCGGGCGGTGCCGGCGTCCACCACCGTTTGTGCGATGCGCCGGGCTGGCACAGCTATGGCAGCGAAGCCGCCGCGGTGCGCCAGCTCCCCGGCGCCGGCGCGCACCTGGGCATGAATCTGACCGAGGCGATGGTGCGGTTCGCCGTGCGCCACGAATACGCACGCACGGTGGAGGACGTGCTGGCGCGCCGCTGGCGCGCCCTGTTCCTTGATGCCCGCCACGCGGGCGAGATGGGCGCGCGCGTCGCGCAGATCGTTCAGGAAGAAACCGGCCTGGACCCCCAACTCGAGCCCTTCGAGCAGCTGGCGCGCCAGTACGCCAGCCTCCCGACCTAAGAAACCCGCTGCAACCTCTTGACGCGCGGCAGCATTCCAGTGAGAATAGCCGGCTTCGCTGAGAAATTAGCGGAATCTCTGCCCAGCGGAAGTGCTGCAAATGGTTTGCGGCGTGGACGGCGGGCCCAAGACTGACTGGCTGATGCGGTTTCCCGGAGCTTTCCGGGTCGGCGCTTTGCTGGTGCAAGTTGGGAATATAGAAATGATCCAGACTGAAACTCGGTTAGACGTTGCCGACAACACCGGCGCGAAGTCCGTCCTGTGCATCAAGGTGCTGGGCGGCTCCAAGCGCCGCTACGCCAGCGTGGGCGACATCATCAAGGTGAGCGTCAAGGAGGCTGCGCCTCGCGGTCGCGTCAAGAAGGGCGAAATTTACAGTGCCGTGGTGGTGCGTACCGCCAAGGGCATTCGCCGCGGCGACGGCTCGCTCGTGAAATTCGACGGCAATGCTGCGGTGTTGCTCAATGCAAAGCTGGAGCCGATCGGCACCCGCATCTTCGGCCCGGTCACGCGCGAACTGCGCACCGAGCGTTTCATGAAGATCGTGTCCCTGGCTCCCGAAGTTCTCTAAGGACAGGCGATGAACAAGATTCGCAAGGGCGACGAAATCGTCGTACTCACGGGGCGTGACAAGGGCAAGCGCGGCACGGTGGTGCTGCGCGCCGACGACTCCCATCTGGTGGTCGAGGGCGTGAACCTGGTCAAGAAGCACGTCAAACCCAACCCCATGAAGGGCTCCACGGGCGGCATCGTGGAAAAGGCCATGCCGATCCACCAGTCCAACGTGGCGATCTACAACGCGGCCACGGGCAAGGGCGATCGCGTTGGGATCAAGCTGCAGGCCGACGGCACGCGCGTTCGCGTGTTCAAGTCCAGCGGCGCTGAAATCAAGACGGCCTGAGGAAATAGAAATGGCACGACTTCAAGAACACTACCGCGACAAAGTGGCGCCCGAGCTCATGAAGCAGTTCGGCTATACGTCGCCCATGCAGGTTCCGCGCCTGACCAAGATCACGCTCAATATGGGTGTGAGCGAGGCCGTCGCCGACAAGAAGGTGATGGACAGCGCGGTTGCAGACCTGACCAAGATCGCCGGCCAGAAGCCCGTGGTGACCAAGGCCAAGAAGGCTATCGCCGGTTTCAAGATCCGCGAAGGCCAGGCCATCGGCTGCATGGTCACGCTGCGCGGCGTCAAGATGTACGAATTTCTCGACCGTTTCGTGACGGTGGCGCTGCCCCGCGTGCGCGACTTCCGGGGTATTTCCGGTCGTGCTTTCGATGGCCGCGGCAACTACAACGTCGGCGTCAAAGAGCAGATCATTTTCCCTGAGATCGAGTACGACAAGGTGGATGCCTTGCGCGGCCTCAACATCAGCATCACCACCACGGCCAAGACCGACGAAGAGTGCAAGGCGCTGCTCTCCGGTTTTCGTTTTCCGTTCAAGAACTGAGGCAGCGTATGGCAAAAGTAGCTTTGATCCAGCGCGAACTCAAGCGCGAAAAACTTGCTGCGAAGTACGCAGCCAAGCACGCAGAACTGAAGGCCGCGGCTTCCAACATGAAGTCGAGCGAAGAAGAGCGCGAAGCAGCGCGCCTGGGCTTGCAAAAGCTCCCGCGCAATGCCAATCCCACGCGCCAACGCAACCGCTGCGAGATCACCGGTCGTCCGCGTGGCACGTTCCGTCAATTCGGTCTGGGCCGCGCCAAGATCCGTGAACTGGCTTTTGCAGGCGACATCCCCGGTGTCACCAAGGCCAGCTGGTAAGCCGGTAGGAGAGATACAACATGAGCATGAGTGATCCCATTGCCGACCTGCTGACCCGCATCCGCAATGCGCAGATGGTCTCCAAAGCCAGTGTCGCCGTACCCTCTTCCAAGGTGAAGGTGGCCATTGCCCAAGTCCTCAAGGACGAAGGCTACATCGACGGTTTTGAAGTCAAGACCGAAGGCGGCAAATCGCAAATCGAAATCGCCCTCAAGTACTACGCCGGTCGTCCGGTGATTGAGCGCATCGAGCGCGTCAGCCGCCCCGGTCTGCGTATCTACAAGGGATGCGACGCCATTCCCCAGGTCATGAATGGCCTCGGTGTCGCCATTGTCACCACGCCCAAGGGTGTGATGACCGACCGCAAGGCGCGCGCTACCGGTGTCGGTGGCGAAGTGCTTTGCTACGTGGCTTAAGCCGTGGCATTGAGGAGAAACTGAATGTCCCGAGTAGGAAAAATGCCGGTCACCATCCCCGCGGGTGTGGATGTATCGATCGCCAACGGCCTGATCAGCGTCAAAGGTTCGGGCGGCGCATTGTCGCTGGCCCAGAATGCCCTGGTCAACGTGGCCAGCCAGGATGGCAAGCTCCGCTTTGCGCCTGTGGATGAGAGTCGTGAAGCCAATGCCATGAGCGGTACCTTGCGCCAGCTCGTGAACAACATGGTGGTTGGCGTCAGCGCCGGGTTCGAGCGCAAGCTCAGCCTGGTCGGCGTGGGCTACAAGGCCCAAGCGTCCGGTTCCAAGCTGAATCTGTCGGTGGGTTACTCCCACCCCGTGAACAAGGAGATGCCCGATGGCATCACCGTCGCCACCCCGACCCCGACGGAAGTCGTGATCAAGGGTGCCGACCGCCAGCGCGTGGGACAGATCGCCGCCGAGATTCGTGCGATTCGTCCGCCTGAGCCCTACAAGGGCAAGGGCATCCGCTACGCGGACGAACGCGTCGTGATCAAAGAAACCAAGAAGAAGTAAGGAGCTGCACCATGTTGACCAAAAAAGAGCAGCGCCTTCGTCGGGCCCGCCAGACGCGCATCCGCATTGCCCAGCAAGGTGTGGCGCGTCTGACCGTGAACCGTACCAATCTTCACATCTACGCCGCAGTCATTTCGAGCGACGGGGGCAAGGTTCTCGCAAGCGCCTCCACCGTGGAAGCCGAAGTCCGTACCGCCCTGGGCGGCTCCGGCAAGGGTGGCAATGCCGCCGCCGCAGAGGTCATCGGCAAGCGCATCGCCGAGCGTGCCAAGGCCGCTGGCGTCGAGAAGGTGGCGTTCGATCGCGCAGGTTTTGCGTACCACGGCCGCGTCAAGGCGCTTGCCGATGCTGCCCGCGAAGCGGGTCTGCAGTTCTAAGCGGAACGGATAAAAAATGGCTAAATTTCAACCCCGAGTGCAAGACGACGGCCGCGACGACGGCATGCGCGAGAAGATGATTGCGGTCAACCGCGTCACCAAGGTCGTCAAAGGCGGACGTATTCTTGGTTTCGCTGCGCTGACCGTGGTCGGCGATGGCGATGGCCGCGTCGGTATGGGCAAGGGCAAGTCCAAGGAAGTGCCTGCGGCAGTCCAGAAGGCCATGGAAGAAGCGCGCCGGAACATGGTGAAGGTGTCCCTCAAGAATGGCACCATCCACCACCAGGTCACCGGCCACCACGGCGCCGCGGTGGTCATGATGGCGCCCGCTCCCAAGGGGACAGGCATCATCGCCGGCGGCCCGATGCGCGCCGTGTTCGAAGTGATGGGCATGACCGATATCGTGGCCAAGAGCCATGGGTCTTCCAACCCGTACAACATGGTTCGCGCCACGTTCGACGCATTGACCAATTCCACCACGCCTTCGGAAGTTGCTTCCAAGCGCGGCAAGTCCGTCGAAGACCTCTTCGCCTGACAGGAGCGCACCACATGTCTACAGCACAAACCGTGAAAATTCAGCTGGTTCGCAGCCCGATTGGCACCCAGCAGTCGCACCGCGCTACGGTGCGCGGCCTGGGCCTGCGCAAGCTCAACAGCATCAGCGAGCTTCAGGACAGCCCTGAAGTGCGCGGCATGATCAACAAGATCAGCTATCTGGTCAAAATCCTCTGAGAGGTTGATGATGGAACTCAATAGCATCAAGCCGGCAGCAGGCGCCAAGCACGCGAAGCGTCGTGTTGGCCGCGGCATCGGCTCCGGGCTGGGAAAGACGGCCGGTCGTGGCCACAAGGGTCAGAAGTCCCGTTCCGGCGGCTACCACAAGGTGGGCTTTGAAGGCGGTCAAATGCCTTTGCAGCGCCGTCTGCCCAAGCGCGGCTTCAAGTCGCAAACGATCCAGTACAACGCGGAAGTGAGTCTGTCGGACCTGGCCGCGCTCGGTCTGGCCGAGGTCGACATGCTGGCGCTCAAACAAGCCGGGCTGGTGGGCCAGATGGCCAAGGTGGTCAAGGTCGTCAAGAGCGGCGAATTGGTTGCGGCCGTCAAGCTGACGGGCATCGGTGCCACGGCGGGCGCACGCGCGGCCATCGAAGCCGCTGGCGGCAGCGTCGCTTAACGGCGCCGACGAGAGGTTCTTTGTGGCAACTAACGCGGCTCAAATTGCCAAAACCGGCAAGTTCGGCGATTTGCGTCGCAGGCTGGTGTTTCTGCTGCTCGCGTTGGTCGTATACCGCATCGGGGCGCATATCCCCGTCCCCGGCATCGACCCGGCGCAACTGAAGCAACTCTTTGGTGGTCAGCAAGGCGGCATCCTGAACCTGTTCAACATGTTCTCGGGAGGTGCCCTGGAGCGATTCACGGTATTCGCACTGGGGATCATGCCGTACATCTCGGCGTCCATCATCATGCAGCTCATGAGCTACGCGGTGCCGACGTTCGAACAGATGAAGAAGGAAGGTGCCGCCGGTCAGCGCAAGATCACGCAGTACACCCGTTATGGGACACTGGGTCTCGCTCTGTTCCAGTCACTGGGTATCGCGGTGGCCCTGGAGAGCTCGGCGGGCCTGGTGCTCAGCCCTGGTTTCGGTTTCCGCATGACCGCCGTGGTCAGCTTGACTGCCGGCACCATGTTCCTGATGTGGCTCGGTGAGCAAATCACCGAGCGCGGCCTGGGCAACGGGATCTCCATCCTCATTTTTGCCGGCATTGCGGCCGGGCTGCCCAGCGCGGTGGGCGGTTTGCTCGAACTGGTCCGCACCGGCTCCATGAGCATTCTTGCAGCGCTGTTCATTGTCCTGGTCGTCTGCCTGGTGACGTACTTCGTCGTGTTCGTCGAACGCGGCCAACGCAAGATCCTCGTGAACTACGCGCGGCGGCAAGTGGGCAACAAGGTCTATGGGGGCCAGTCCTCGCACTTGCCGCTCAAGCTCAACATGTCGGGTGTGATTCCGCCGATCTTCGCGTCGTCGATCATCTTGCTGCCCGCGACGGTGGTGAACTGGTTCAGCGCGGGGGACTCCCTGCGGTGGCTCAAGGACATCTCGGGGGCATTGACGCCGGGCCAGCCCATCTACGTGCTTTTGTACGCGACGGCCATCGTGTTCTTCTGCTTTTTCTACACGGCGTTGGTATTCAACAGCCGCGAGACAGCAGACAACCTGAAGAAGAGTGGCGCGTTTATTCCGGGCATCCGGCCGGGCGATCAGACCGCACGGTACATTGATAAAATCCTGGTCCGCTTGACGCTTGCCGGCGCAATCTACATCACGCTGGTGTGCCTGCTGCCGGAATTCATGATTCTCAAGTACAACGTGCCGTTCTATTTCGGCGGCACGTCACTTCTGATTATCGTGGTGGTCACCATGGACTTCATGGCCCAGGTGCAGAACTATCTGATGTCCCAGCAATACGAATCGCTACTCAAGAAGGCGAACTTCAAGGGTGGTGCCGGGGTATGACGAAGGCTTGCTGCAATCCTTGGATATGCGGCACTACAGGATGAAGCCTTCGGGTTTCGCATTCGCTCTGCGCCAAGGCGCAACGCAAACAAGGTGCACATGGCATGGCCGCGCACCACGACTGGTTTTAGGAGAATGAAATGAGAGTTTCGGCTTCGGTCAAGAAAATCTGCCGCAACTGCAAGATCATCC
>Ga0066256_1000636_pt1 | contig 76170 bp, 73 predicted proteins | sample ThiBio_1000_biof_FD_87107 | JGI IMG/M metagenome (GOLD analysis project Ga0066256, IMG submission 87107) | Wastewater bioreactor microbial communities from Cape Town, South Africa - Thiocy_expt_1000_biof (version 2) | ecosystem: Engineered > Bioreactor > Thiocyanate-remediating >... | reverse complement strand
CACCGACGCGCCCGACCGGGCTGCGCAACCCCGACCAACTCCACCCGGCCGGGCGCTCACCGTCGTGCACTACGAGGGGGTCAATATTGGGCGCCGATCCAGGGTCAAGTTTGCGCGCCGATTGACAGCATGGCCAATCGGCTCGTGGTTGAAGGACCAAATTCTTTTCGCGGGGGAGGCGAATCCGACGAACCGCTCATTCGCGCTATTGCGTGTGGGCGAGCCTGGTTCGACGAGTTGGCCAGCGGTAAGGCGTCGTCGTTCAGCGAGATCGCGGACCGCGTCGGAGTCACAGACCGGTACGTCAGTCGGATGGTTGATCTCGCATTCCTGGCGCCGGATGTTGTCGAGATGGTCCTGAGGGGCGAGCAAGATCCTAATGTGTCAGTGAAGGCGCTGACAGTCGATAGCAGCTTACCGGTGCGGTGGGATGACCAGTGCCGGTCTCTTCGATTCGACGTCCGCTAGTTGTTCCAGCGGAGGTTATCGGGAATGCGGAGCCGATAAGCCAGACGACCTAGCGAGCCGGCCTCATGCGGTATCTAGAGGTAGTGCGTGAACGGCAATCTGGGAGAGCCGTCGTCCGGTCCGGCCGTCAGAATCTCGCCGGCTAGGTCGGCGAATCGCAGCGCCTCAGGCAGTCCGTCGGAAAAGCTGGCACTGTTGAGCTTGGTAACCGGCGTCCGCTCAGGCAGAGCTCATCGCTAAGGAAAGAACGCAACACCCGAGGGCCCTACCGTGTCGACCAGAAGTGCGCGGTCCAGAAAGAGATTCCGGGCCTCACAGCTCGTCTCGGCTATCACGAGGCATCCATGGCACGCAGCGCCATGCAGAGCTCGATCGTCGGCTGCTTCCGCTGGATCGTGATCCGCGCAAACTGGATCGCCCGAACATAACCGCTGTCTTTCGAGCGCGCTCTCCATGACTTGTGCAAAGCGACGGCCTACCTCGACTAGGCCGCCAAGCGTACCCTGATTTCCTGCCGAAGCCGTGTAGATGAGAATCCCAACCGGTGGAACAGCCACGCCAGGTCCTTGGGAAATGTAGATGCGCTCCCGAATGGAACTGGCGGGATAGCCGCAGTCGATGGCGACCTCGGTTATCAATGCGTGCGCGAGGGAATGGGCGAGTAGGTATTCCGGGCGAAGCTGGTCGCTAATGGCACGATCGGAAATGTTCTCTCCGCGTTGCCGGCGCTGCTGGAGCCACTGATCCGCGCCGGAGCGCAGCGCCCCGATTCGATCTTGCACCTGAGGCCGGGTCCGCCAGTTTTGAAGGGCGTCACGGTCAAGGGTGAGAAAAAGGCCCTCGCCGAACTGCTCAACCGCGGGCAGCCATTGTGGGTTGCGGGCGAGCGGTGCACCGCGCACGGCAAGACCAACATCCTCGAACTCGTCCGTGACAACGGGAGCAGGTTCAAACCTCGTGAAGCCATACAAGCAGGCTACTTCCCGCAACCGATGAACCGCGACCAGTGAAGAGACGCCCTGTAGCAAGGGCGAATTGCCCGGGTCCCAAATTGGCCTCGCAAGCGTTTCAGCATGCAGCAACGCGTCAGGTGTGGGCGTACCTATGACAGGTTGGCCGCTTGCCAAGATCGAGAACTCGGCAAGACGCGGATTTTCAGCCTGTTCCTCCTGATCGTCGGAATGCCGCATTGTGGCGATGCGCGACCAGACATCCGCGTCCGAATATCCTTCCAGCGTCGCGGCGACCTGAGGATTGAAGCGTCGGGCGAGCGCAACATCCTCTGGGGAGGCGCAGTTCTGCAGTGAAGACCAAACGCTCCGCACCAGCTCGGCCAGCTGGTCGACCGCAGTCGGAAGGGAGATGATGCGGGTAACCTGCGGGAAATAGGTGTTTGTGGCGCTTCGTGTCAACAACCGAAGCATGTGCGTGCAACTATTTGGGTCCCGACCGTTGTCGATCCACGGCCATTCCGCCCGGCACGAACCCAATCGCCCCGGCAGGAATAGGTCATTGAGCGACAGCGACGCACCACATTCGCAGTAGACGCGCGTCTGTCGAGGATCGCCGGTGGTCCCACCGTCCTCAAGCCAGAGCGGTTCCTGGCATCCTTCGCGACCAGGCGCGTTCTGGTGAACCACGCGCCGCCAATCGACATCCTGAAGATGACCGTCCTCGCACCCGCAAACAAAGCGAATGGGCGACACGCGGCGGCGCTTCCCGTCATCTCCGCGATAGTCGAGTCGCTTTGGAGCCTCCAACTGCTGGAAGCGCACAAGCCGTCGCCGATCCGGCGGATCGCCCGGAAGGACATCGCACACGAACCAATGAGGGAAAACCTTCACCCTGACCTTTGGCGAAGGTCTGCGCGGATCGCGCAAATCGAGCGGCGGCGTTCGCAGTTGTGGATCGCCATTCGTCGCAAGACGGCCGTCGTTCCCGTCCTGCAACCGCAAACGCAGAAGTCTGGAGAGTCTCGGCTCTTCGATCAGGCGGAAAGCACCGCCGCGCTGATCCCAATCGTCGAGGCCCATCACCAGCACCGATCGATCTGGGAGATCGAGCATCGCTCCGGGGCCGTAGTAGCCGATGAGTTGGCTCAGTCGTATCTGATTTTCGGTCACGCCTTCCCCCTTCAGTTCAACGCATTGCCGAAGGGATCGAGAATCTCGACCGACGAGACGTGCTCGACATCCCGCATCGAGCGTGACGCCTTGAAGTTTCCGTATTCGGGACCGCTCGCCGTCAACAGTGGCGACAACGGATCGCGCACAAGCGCCTCCCCAACCGGATAACCGTAGTAGAAGCGGCCGCCGTTTTGGGTCGCGTCCGCGGCCAGCCTAACCCAGAGATCGATCAGGTTCTCGACTTGCTGACGCAACGCCGATAGCCCACCAACGACATTCATGGACTGAGCGCGGCGCACAAACTCGTCTGCGATCGCCTGCCGGAGATAAGCGTGATCTCCAATCTTGCCGGCGGCGCGCTCTTCGGCAAGCAGCGGTTCAAGATGGCGAGCGAGCGCCACAACACTGGGAGCCAGGGCTCGATCAACGGCGCGTGCGGCCCAAGGCGTCACGCTCGTCGCCTCAACCGTGCGATAGAACGATGCGTGGAACTGACGGAAGCCTTCATAGTGAAGGCGGTCGCGCGCCTTGTGGACGTTGAGCAACGCAAGGACCAGGCCGGGCTTGTCGGCGACACGACCGATACGGCTCGTAGCCTGGATATACTCGGCTGCGGCCTTGGGCTGCCCCTGAACGACCATCAACCCGAGCCGACCGATATCCAGACCGACAGAAATCATGTTGGTGGCGAGCGCCACGTCGACGCCGTTCGGCGTGAAAGCCGAGCGCGCAAGCGCATCTTTGGCCGCGGCGACATTGTCGGTGCTTTCGCGGGAGGTCAGCTCCAGCACGTCACGAAGCACCCGGTTGTCGAAAGGCTGATCCTTTGGATTTTCGCGGCGGCGACGTGTCCCATAGTCGGCGAGCTTCGCCCTCACTTCGTCCTCGACAATTCGCCGCGCGCCGCCAAGCTCGCGCAAGGCATTGAAGTAGCAAAGCGCAGTCAGATAGGGATCGGCCACATCGCCCAACGGCATGTCCTTGGCGCCTGCCGCGAGAAGCGTCGTCAAGGAGCGCAGGAACAGCAGCTTCGGTCCCTTGCCGGGAGCGGCAAGCCCCACATAGAGACGGCCAGGGCTTTCGGTCGCCGGCACCGTGATGGCAAAGAAGGAGTTGCGACGATCGGGGCCGGGAGGTGGAAAGATCGCTGTCCGCGAACGGTCGAACAAGGCCTTGATCTGCGCGTCCGCCCGCCGAACGGTCGCAGTGCTCGCGACAATCTTCGGCCGGACGATCCGATCACCATAATTGCGCGACGCCAACCGATCCAATGCGATTTCATAGAGCGCCGCGACGGTGCCGAGCGGTCCGCTAATGAGGTGAAGCTCGTCCTGAATGATTAGCGCTGGAGGCAGCAGCCGCGCGCTGCCGTACAGCTTGCGTCCAGTGCCGGGTTCGGCCGCACCATAGAAGCCGTAATCGTCTTCGCGGTCGACGTGATCGAAGAAAGCTCCGACTCTGTCGACAAACGGCAGGCCCGCAAACTTGTCCACCGTGGCGATGAGGAACGCCGGCAAGCGCCGGTAGATCGCATCGTCGACCGTCAATACCGGCAGCGGCTTACCCGAGCCGAACGGACAAAGCGAATTCGAGCAGCCGATCTCCATATTCTGCGGCGCGACATCGCTTGGCGTGCAGCGGAAACTGTCGCGCGTGAAAGGCTCACTGCACCACGGGCAGGCCTTGATCGGGGCCGGCGCTTCACGCCCGTCCCGCTTGTAGCGTCGAATGCGAGTAACCGCGGTATCGGGGCCGGTATTGCCCCTTCCACCCAAGCGATTTGGCGTTGCCGCCGCACCGACCCAAAGCCCGATCTCGATCGGCCAGTCACCGAGCGTGTTGCGCCCACCTTCGCGCCAAGCCGGCTCGCCACGCATTAATTCAAGCGCGCAGACAACGCCAGCGGCACGGGTCAACTGATCGAGGGTAAGGAGCCGCAGCGTATAGCGCATCAGCACGGCGACACCGGCGCCGAGCTTGCCGCCATTAGTGATGCGTCGATGTGCGATCGTCCAGGCGGCGAGGCCGAGATAGGCTTCGGTCTTGCCGCCGCCGGTTGGGAAAAAGAGCAGATCGACGGTTTCGCGATCGGCATGTAGTGGATCGTGCAGACCCGCCAGATTGAGCAGAATGAACGCGAGTTGGAACGGTCGCCACTTAGGCGCCTTCTGAGCAGTGGGATCTCCGCCGTGGCCCGCCGCGCGTTGGCGATTGGCACGCTCGATCGCTTCGTTCATCGCCCGGAACGCAAGCCGCGCGTGCGGATCGCGTTCGAGAAGGGCAATCCCCTCGGAGATGCGCTTGCTCACCTCGCGTGCAGCATCGACGAGGCGCCGAGCGGTCGCCTGCCTTGGCGCACCTGCGATGGACGAAACCAGTTCGCCCTGCGCAGCTATCCATACGTCGTAGGCGGCCGGTAACCCCTCCAGCGCGCGGCGCAGATCGTCAGACCCGGTCCCCGCCAAATCGGCGAGCGCCTGCATCCCGAACTCGACATTGGCGATGTCCTCGTTCGGCTCGACGCGTTCGACCTCGGCGGTCGGCAAATAGTCGGTCGCGGCTTCGCGCACGATACCGTCTGGATCGGTCTTCCAGTCGGCGGATGTGTTCACGCCTACGGCGTATTCACAGACATCGCGGTAGTGCAGATCGGCGATCGCCTCGTCCAAATCGTTGGAGCCAAAGCCTCGCATGTTGACGCGTGGGTGAAGCCCAGCCTCACTGCGCACGGCGAGCCGCACTTGAAACGCATAGGTCACATCCTGATAGCGCCGACGCACTGAACTGCGGCGGTTCACGACCATGATGGTCAGCACGCGCAGGCTATGCTTCGTGCCGTCCGGTTCCGTGATGTCGTAGGGACGCGCGTACAATACCAGCTCAAGCGCGCCCGAGGAGCGCTGCCGGCCGCCGGAATTCGGGACGAAGATGGAAGCCCGCTTTCCATCCGTGGGGACGGCCACCTTCAAGGTCTCGTTGCCCGGCACGCGCTCCCAGAGCACCTCTGGCGCGTCGGCTTTCTCGTCGAGAAGCTGGAGTTCGTCGAGACGCGGGACCGTCACATAGTCACCCCAGGACAGGTTCACCTCCACCTCGCGCACCGACGCATCGAGTAAAACCGTGAGGCCAAGCGACGACGGCGCGCGAATGCGGACCACGGGCGCCAAATCTTCCTGCGCATCGTCGGCGGCGCGCGCACGCCCAGTTTCGGCATCGCTGCCGAGATCGTCGCCGACGACGGGATCGCCTTCTTCGAAGAAGTCGTCTTCTTCCTCCTTCGGAGGGCCGGCGGGCAGACCGACCGCCTCGGGCAAGGGCGCCAGATAGCCGGTCACATACCAGCCCGAAGGCTTTTCCTTGAGCTGCTCGCGGCCAAGATCTGCATCCAGTGGGCCGGGACCGATCAGGTCGCGGCGCAGCGTGTCGATCAGACGCGCGCGGACATCGGTCGAGGTCGTCACGCGATCCTCCCCTCGCGCTGCGCAAGCTCGGTGAGCGTGCGGTCGAGCCAGTCGCTCCGATAGGCCGTCCGCAGCCCGATCTTCGGCCGAAAGCCGGCATCGTCGAGCAGGCGCTCCAGCGCGACGAGACGGTCGCGCAGCTTCAGCCGCACGCCGATGCGCAAGCTCGACTTGTCGGGCCCACACATCACCCAGGCGTCGGGGCGGGCGAGGGCGTGCGCCCACAGCGCCTTCTCGCCCTCATCGAGCATGGCGATCTCGCCGTCTCGGATCAGCGCTCCGGCGCGCTCGGCGTCGGACACCTTGTGGACGGCCTTCAGCCCTTCAAGCAACACCGTGCGATCGATCTGCTGCTCTGGCCGCCTATTCTGGAAGCCGGTCTGGGTCTCGATCAAGCACTCCTCCACGGTCTCAAGCCCATAGCCCCCACGCAGTGCACGCCAGGCGTCGACGCGCCACGCCTCGACGATGGCGTTCGTGTCCATGAGAACAGGGCCATTCCAGCGCGCCACATGAACCTCACAACTCGTAGGGCGCCGGCACGCCATGCGCGTCGAAGGTTTCGGCGAGGTCGTCGACGGAGAGACCGAGCAGGCTCGCGATCTTGCGCGTCGACACGCGGCCCTCATCGATGGCGCGGGCGACGATCTCGACAAAGCGTTTCGAAAACTTCGGCGGCCGATGGGAAGTGGCATCCTCCGCAAAATGCCCCGTGGGATGGCCGTTGTTGCGAATGGCGTCCCCGGGCACGGCAAGCGCCGTGGACTTTGCCAAAAGTCCCAGCGTCACCAGCCGCCACATCAGCGCCGAGGATGTCACCTCCAGGCGATCTGCCGTCGCATTGAGCGCAGCGGCCAGTGCGTCGCCGCGAAGCGTGCCCCAATCGACCACGGTCCGGACAATGCGCGCCGGCATCAGCAAGGCCGAGGCGAAGGCGTTGGCAAGCTGCTCGACCCGATTGGCGCCGCCGGTTTCGGTCGCGTCCTCGATATGGACCGGCGGCATCGCATCCCATGTGAGGATATGAAAAAGCTCGTGCGCGAGGTCGAAATGCCGGCGTCCGGGGACTTCGTCGCGGTTGATGAGCACGACGTCGAGATCGGGCAAACGGCAGGCTGCGCCCGACACACCGACATGGCTCGGAGTGACCATGAGCACGAGAATGTTGAGCTTCTGCTCCATCACATCTGCGAGTCGCCGCGCAGGAACATCACCAAGCTCGTAGGTCGCCGCGAAGCGTTCACCGGCCTCGGCTGCGTCTTCGAAGCGCGAGGTCTTGGTCAGCCGCAGTGACCGGCGCACCAGCGACGGCTTCTCGCCGATCTGCGTGCCAAGCGTGCGAAAGGCGGCGATGAGCTGGCCCGCGATCTTTTCATACGCGCCGAGCACGGCGGCAGGCACATTGCTCTGCCGCCAGTTGAAACGGCCCTCGCCGACGAGGCGGAAAGGATCGGTGAAATAGTCGAGCGAAGCGCCTAGCTTCTGGACGGCCACCAGCAATTCGTCGGCCGAAAGCCGGCGCTCGCCGGTCTCGATGGCGGAAACGGTCTGCCGGTCCTTGAAGCCAAAGACACGCGCAAGGTCATCCTGTGAGAGGTTCTTCTCCTCCCGCAGGGCCTTGAGTCGCGCGCCAATCAGGTTGGTGTTCATCCGGCATCCCTTCGCTGGATATCGAGATAATCTTGCGAAATGGAATTTGCAAGATTATATTGCGCCAAGGGCCTCGATTTCGACGATGAAATTTTTCGATCAGGAGATCACCAATGGCTGACAAGAGAATGTTCATTGAGCGCCGCGCTGAGACGGGCGACTACGCCGTTCGCCGGCCGAATTCGGAGCGCGCGAGTGTCGTGCTGCCGACCCAGGGTGCGGCGATCGATTGGGCTGAGGAGCGGGGCGGCGACGTCTTCGTCGAACGCGTCCGCAATACCGGCAAGGGGCATCCCGACAAGTGGCGGCGCCCCTAAGGCGCTCGCTGACGACCCACTATTCGACTGGGTCGCCTTCCTCATCCTCTTCATCTTCCGGCACCCCGGCCCGAATCTCCGGTGCGATGCCGAGCCGCACTTCCTCGGCGTGCCGGGAGGCGTTGAGAGCGAGAAGGCGGGCGAGGACCTCGTCGCGGAAGGCCGAGGGCCAGAACAGGCGGCCCTGGTAGGTGTGGTCGTCCTCGTTGGTCTCGTCGAGGAAGATCGGCTCGGCGCGCTCGGCGAGATCGTTCCAGCCATAGGCGCGGAGCACGGCGCGGTCCATTTCGGCGTGAAGTTCGCGCAGGCGGACAATATCCTCGCAGCGTTCGTCTAGATCGTGGAAGCGGTTGTAAGTCTTGGTCATCCCCTCAATGCGGGCGACCATCAGCGCGGCGCGATGGTCGTGATAGGTTTGGCCGGCGCCTTCAAGGGCGGGATCGGCCTCTAAGACGTCCGGGAAGGGGAAGGTCTCGAAGCAGTCGGAGGGCGTATAGCAGAATCGATCCTGCAGAAGAGCGCCGAAATTAATCGTCCAAATTTCATGAACTCGAGACTGTATGACCGAGAACGCTGTCATCTCTTCACGCGTAATCGCCACGTGGGGTGCCGAGATCAATATGTCTGACCCGACAAAGGCGAATACGTTATGAACGCTGATCTTCGGGCGCATTATGACGCGAGAAAGCCCTCGCGTAGCGGCGCGCAGTGCCGGACGCGTTCGTGCAAACTGCCACCAAGGACGATTCTCTGACTTCGTGCCCTTAGCCCGCGAGGCCTTCACTTTGCGCTCCAAGATGGACAGCAAGGCTGGCCACTCGCGTGCCTTGTCCTCGGGAAAATCATTGAAGTCGATTATATATCGATCTGGCGACAGGTCCGGACGTTCTAGAAATGCCTCGCCTCTCATTAGGGGTCGAATGACTTCCCTGTTTCGCGGGTCGTCCACAATTAATGCGTCCATGGACGCATAGGTCTCAGGCTCACCACCATTCTCAGAGAATAGGAAACCCTGCCCGGTATACTTCACTCCCTCGAAAGCCTTAGAGCGATTGGAGGAAATGCGCGCCGGTGCTGTGTTCGGGCCAGAAGGAAGCAGGAAGCTGGTGATAATTGGACGCTTACTCTCATCAAGGATCGGGTCACCGAAACCCTGTCCCCGTCGAACCCAAATCGCACTAACTGTAACGGCAGCTTGACCAGTCCAGGGTATCCGTCTCCTCGCTCGATAAATTATCCCGCCGCCATGAACGATTCGCTCTAGGCCGGCAGCTCGGGTATCCCCACGCGAGATCGTCTGCGTCGCCAGCAAGGCGAACGTCCCACCGTTGCGGATAAGGTCGAAAGCCCTCAGAAAGAAGGTTGCAACGAGGTCCACTTGACCTTTCGTGCCGAAATGATGCTGCAACCATTTCAGGTAGGGGTCACCCAGAGAACCGGAAATTTCACTGCCAGCGAGGAACGGTGGATTCCCAACAAATGCATCAAAGCCGGTGTTCTGCCGCGCGAACACCTCGGGGAATTCCACTGTCCAGTGAAACGGCCGCAGCACACGCTCGCCCGCACGTAGGCTCTCTGCGGCGGCGCGCAGCTCGTCCCACTTCGCCTCTCCAATGCCGGCAACCCAACTCTCAATGGTGGCGCGGCGCTTCTCGCGCGCTTTCGCCTTGTCCTCGGCAAAGAATGCGGAAATGGCCGCATCGCCCAGGACGCGCACCAGTTCGATTTGGCTCTCGACGAACTGATACTTCTTTTCGAGCACCGTGCGCATCGTGTCGTCCGGCGCGGACTGGATTTCAGCGCGAGCCCTCGTCGCCTCCGCCACGCGATCCGCGACGAATTTGCGAAATAGCGGCAGGCCGGGCTTCGACGTATCCCAGTGCATCGCCGCAATCTGTGCCGCATCGAGGCCGACGAGGCTATCGCCGCATTTGAGCGCGTGGTCGAGGAAGGTGAATTCGTGCTCGCGCGCGAGCGTCGCCAGCCACAGCGAGAGCTTCGCCAGCTCCACCGCGCGCGGGTTCTTGTCCACACCATAGAGGCAGCGCTGCGCGACGAGCCGCTTGGCATGCAGCTCCTCGTCCTCGTCGTCCGGGATGCGGGGCCGCGTCTCGGGCCAACGCGTCCATGCCTTCACCAGCCGCGCCGCCAATTGCCGGCAGGCCTCGACGAGGAACGCGCCCGAGCCCATTGCCGGGTCGCATACCCTCAGCGCTAGCACCTCCTCAGGCTTGGCGTCGGCCCCGAGCCGCTCGAAGGCCGGCTCCAGTGCGTGTTCCACAATCGGATTGGTTAGATCGCGCGGCGTGTAGTGGCTTCCCGTGCGCCGGCGCTCGTCATTCGGCTGCAACAGCGGCGCCCCGGGCGCGGCGAGCATCGCGCCGGGTGACGCACGTTCGTCCACACGCGGCTTCAGCGCCCCTTCAAGCTCGGCCTGCGTCTTCGCCGCCGCGACCGCCTTCGCCACCTTGTCGGGCAGCTTTACATCGTACAAGTCCCTAAGCCTTTTCTGCCGCTCCGAGCCTTTCAGCACCGCGAGCTCGGCGAGATCGACGAATACCGGCACCCTGTCGTTCTTGCCGCCGCGCAGTGCGAGCGCCGGGCCGTGCATGGTCTCGACGGTGAAGCCCATTACGGTCTCGTAGACGCTGCCGATCTGCTCGACATCGAGCGTGCGGTAGGACAGCCGCTCGCCGCCCAGCACCAAGAGCTTGTCGAGCACGCCGAGGATCGTGCCGTCCGACACCGGTGCGGGAGCGATCGGGTCGCCGGGCGCGTCCTGGCCGAGGAGGAACGGATAGATCGCGGGATCAAAGAGATCGCCGCCTCGGCCCATGATGAAGCCCCCGCCACCGCCCTTATGGACGAGGCGGAATAGGACGAGGAGCCGCGCCCAGGCGCCGCGGCGCTCCTCCATCGTGTCGGGATACCGCGCGGCATCGGCAGTGAGCTTGGCATGCAGCGCGCGCACGCCGTAGCCCTGATCGTAAAGACGGCGCGCCTCTTCGTCCGTCGCCGACGGGATGAGGCCGCGATCCTCGGCATAGAGCAGGAAGACGAGCCGCAGCAGAACCGTGAGCAATCCGCCGTAGAGGCGATCGGGTTGCTCCTTGGCGAGGCGCGCGATCCTCGCCTCGTCCGCAGCATGGAGTCCGCGCAAGAGCTGGTGCAGGCTGGCGAGCACCTGCTCGGCCAGTTTCGCTGAGACCTCGGCCTGCGCGTCGCGGCTTTGCTTCAGCAGCGCCGGCAAGCGACGCTCGGGCGCGTCGTTGTGCAGGCGGAAGGCGTTGAGCGCGAGCTTCAGCCCGCCGAGCATCGGGCGCCCGGCCACCGTCGCGAGCGCGCGCAGGGGGAACGAGAGCCAACCGCTCGTTTCCCCCTTGGGCGCATAGACCAGGCGAAGCTGATCGTCGGTCAGGAGAATGCCGGCACGCACGCCCGCTTCGTTTTCGCGCAGCAGCCGCTCGAAGCGCTGGTGGGGCGTCGCCTGCCAGCCGGCAAGCGCGCCGCGTTGATCCGGCGCTACCCGAGGCTCTTCAATACGGACGAGCAGCTCCGGCCGGCCCTCCGGATCGATCACCGCCCAATGCGGTTCGAGAACCGTATCCGCCTCATCGATCGCAACCAACAACCCGTCCGGCAACGGCTTGCCATTGGGCAGACCGGCGATCTGATGCTCGCGCCAGCCAAGGATGCGTGAGAAGAACGTCCAAGCATCGGCGAGCGCTTGCGCCTCACCCTCGGTCGCGAGGCATTCGGCGACCACATCGCCGTCCACGCGTGTCTGTTCTTCGGGCACGAGGCCATAACGTTCGAGGATGAGTGGACTGAGAACCAGACCGACTGGCTGGACGTAACCGAGCCATTCGAGGTTCGGATCGCGGTTCGAGTCTCCTTGCGCCATTTCAGTTGCTCTTCGGCCAGAGATGGACAAGACCGACGATTTCTAGCCGGTCGGCGACGACATCGTAGCTCTTCCGCGCGCGCTCCGGTTCGGTGTCAATATCGCGGGCAAGGCGCTCGTATTTTGCCTGCCAACGGCGCCGGTCCCGGCGCGCTTGCTCGGCCTCGGCCTGGTCGAATTCCATCTCGATCTGGTCAGGTTTAAAGGCCGCTTCGCGCTTGGCAATGCGTGCGCGCTGTTCGACGAGGAGGTTGCGCAAGGCTTCCGCTTCCTGCTCGCCGACGGCGACGAGCTCGCGGGCGACCTCGGCCCGCCTCGCATCCGCGCGCCGCTGGAGTTCCGGCTCTAGATCGCCGGCATCGCGGATAGCCGTGGCGCGCAACCGATCGACAATTGCCGATGTCGGCGTGCGGTTCTCGCGCAGCGCGTGTTCGAGCTGGTCGAGCGTTGCCTCCTCGCCCCGCTCGCCAAACGGACGCAACGGAATCGTGCGGCGATCCGGTTCGGTCCAGGCCGCCGTTACCATCAACAGTTCTTCGTGCAGCCGTGCGGCGCCCGGGCCGTAGAGCGCGAGACGGCCCACCAGCACCACGCGCGGCTGCGCGCCCGGGCCGATGATCGAACACACGCGGCTGAGGCCGCTGGTGAAGCCCTGGCTTAGGAACCGCGACAACAGCCGGCGCACGAGGCGGTGTTCGAGATGAACCTGCACCACGTCTTGCGCATCGACGCCTGTATCCGGATCGCGTGCGGGCTCAAAAGCGATAGCCTTCAACGGTGCCTCGGCGCGCCAGGCCTTCAGCTTCTCCCGCCGGCCACGTCGGCGGATGCGGAGATCGTCCAGCGCCTCCTGCCAGCCGCCATGTCCAAAGACGGTCGTCGCCGGGTCCAGCCGGAACAGCTCGGTGCTGCCGAGCTCACCGGCACGCGCGGCATCGAGCGAAGCGCCCGCCCGGCCAAGCGCCGCAGCCACAACTGCTTTCAGGTCCGTCGACTCCACGCCCACCCGCTTCCGGGAGTCTTCGAGGAGCTTGCGCATGCGGTCGAGTTCGCGCGCCTCGCGCTGGAGGCGCCGCTCTTCGCGATCATCCATTTCTTCGCGCGCTTTCGCGAGGCGGGGGTCCTTTTCCAGCGCATCGATCTCGTCGGTCACACGCGCATTCCGCAAACCTTTGCGGGCAAGCAGGTCGGAGATCCGATCCGACAACACCTCTCCGGCCGAGCCCAGCTGTTCGTGTATCCGCTCCGTCTTTTCGACCAGCACCTGAAGCACCCGATCTTCCGGGCGCTGGTGATACACGAAATACCGGCACCATACTTCGGGCGAAGGTTGAAGCTTGCGATCGATGCGGCCGTTGCGTTGCTCAAGCCGCGCTGGATTCCACGGCAGGTCGATGTGGATCAGATCGTGGCAGCGTGCTTGAAGGTTGATGCCTTCGCGCGCCGCATCGGTGCAAATCAGAATGCGAAGCTGATCGGTCGTCGGATCAGCATTGAAACGCCGCTTCAGCTGTTCGCGCCGGTCAGTAGAGGTCGCACCTGTGAAGCACGCGATGCGGTCCTCGGGGTCGAGGTCATGCAATGCTTCCAGCAGCCGTCGTTCGAGCCAGCGCCGCGTATCTTCGTATTCGGTGAACAGGAGCAGACGCCTATCGGTCCACTGGCCGCCGGCGGTCATGTGCTCCCGAATCCATGCGTCCAGCTTTGCGATACGGGCGTCGGGCCGGTTCGCATGCCGGCGCGAGATCTCCAACATCTCGTCAACGAGCGCCTTGTCGCCGACGCCCGCGTCGATCGCCTCGGCCGCTTCGTCCTCCTCCTTCTTAATCTGCGCTTCCGCGCTCACCTCGTCCTCCGGCTCGTCCTCCAGCTCGATCGGCTCAAGCAGCAAGGCGGTCGGTTCGACGTTCGGCGCATCCGAAAGCTGATGTTCAAGTCTATTGCGATGCTTTTCGAGCGTGCGCGTAAATGCCGCGATCGACGAGAGCAACCGCTGTTGCAGGCCCACCAGAGCCAACCGCGAGCGCGCGACTGCAGCGGGCGGCAGGTTGCGCGTCCGCTCGGTGATGAGCGCGTCATAGGCGGCGAGCTTGTCGGCAAGTACAAGTTCGGGTGCATCGGCCGGCAAGCCGTCGATCATGATGGCTTCGACGTGCCTCGTCGGAAAGCTCTCGCCGAAGCGCTTCAGGTCCGATTTCAGGCGCCGCACCATAATCGGCGCGAGGTCATCCGGGCGCACCTCAACGCCAGCCGTGAACCGCTGCGGATCGAGGATTTCGAGGAGCTTGGCAAAGGAGTTGGAGTGCCCGTTGTGAGGCGTCGCCGTCAGGAAGAGCCGATGCTCAAAGCGCGGGGCGAGAGATTCGATAGCTCGCGTGAACTGGCTGTCAACGGCATATCGGGATCCGGAAGCGGGCGCCGCGTGATGCGCTTCATCGAGGATGAACAGCGATTTTGCCCGGAATTCGCCCAACACGTCGCGGAGCCCGGCTGTGTAGACCTCATCCGTGACAAGCGAATGCGAGAGCAGAAATAGCGAACCTGAGGACCATGGGTTCACGGCGAAGCCGCGTTCGCGCCGAACAGTAGCTAGATATTCGCGATCGATGATCGTGAAGGCGAGGCCGAACTTGGCCTGCAACTCGTCCTGCCACTGGCGCGTCATCGATGGCGGCGCGCACACCACGACAAAATCTACGCGGCGCCGGAGGATGACTTCGCGCAGGATCAGGCCGGCTTCGATGGTCTTGCCAGCACCGACATCATCAGCGATTAGCAGATTGACTCGAGGCAGGGCGAGCGCCTTGGCGAGGGGGACCAGCTGGTATGCGTCGAGATGAATGCCGGCTCTGAAGGGCGCCTGAAAGAGCTTTCGGTCGGCCGCGGTCGCGCTGTTCCAGCGGATCGAACGTAGGTAAGCCGAAAAGACCTCTGGGTCGTCGGTCCCTGGCCTTTCGAACATGGATAAGTAGCTATCTGCGACAACCGAGGCGTCGACTTCGTCACACCAGAGCACTTCGAGTGCCTCACCCTGGGCGTCGTCGTCGATGCAAGCGAGCAACGCTCGAACATTCTCTCCGCTGCCCGTGACACGTTCAACTAGCCAACGACGGGTGCGCACCTCGACGAAGTCTCCGGTCGTCGGAACGCCTTGCTGATCGTTCAATCCCTGGGCCCCCTGAAACCCCTCCAAGCGAAATGCGAAGATAGGGCATGGCGGCCCAGTCGGCAAAGAGCCGGTGTGAAGCTCAGGGCCAGGCCGCGGCGGAGAGCTCCGCAGCGGCAACGACTGACGGGTCACCGCCACCGCAGCGGTTCCACTAGCAACAGTCCGGCAGCAAGCCGCGAGCGTCTAACCTTCTTGCCCCCCCGGAACGGTGCCGCGGCACGTGATATGGCAGACGACCCAAGGACCGATGAGCTTGAGAATCCGCAGCGCTTTTCGTGGGCCAGCGCAGACGTGCGGGGGCGTTCGGCGCCATGTTCGCGCAGCATATGGAACTGATCCGGCGTCAGCAGCCTGCGCCACTCGGCATCTGAGTGGTAACCGGGTAGGTTTTGGACATTTGCACCTCCCTCGGCAGCAATAACCCAGGCTGTCGACGCCAAGCAACTCCAAGGGGTAGCTGACCCGCCTCGCTTGAGGCAAGCGAACCACGAAAATCCGGGTTTGAGAAAGCGGCCCTAGTTGGCTCTCAAGAGTCGCTGAATCGCGCTCTCAAGGACCGAAAGTCGCGATGCTATTTTGGGCTAACCCTCGGACACGTCGCTAGAATAGCGTTCCGTGCAAAATTCTCCGGTAGAATCAGCAGCCTAGGCGGTGGAGAATAAGAGATTCGAACTGTCAGTACAGTTACGATCAGTAACCATCGGAAATGTCGGGCTATTTCGTCGGCTCTCTAGGGGATAAGGGTAGCTCCGCTTAGGAGGCTCAGCCGTCATTTTGCCTGCGATCTATGTGAGCAATGTTGAAGATGCGAACCGCTTGCTCGATCAAATACGAGCGTCGGCCAAGCGGGTGCATGATTGGGTCGCACTCAGCCCGATCCTATGGAGATGCTCAGGCGAATGAAGTTCGATACAGTGGGGTTCCATCCTATTGAGGACCGCCCGCTGAACGTCATCGAACAGAATGGACCTATGCGATCGCTGCGGTGGCGGCCCGACGGCTGCCGGAGATCCATCCCGATGCTGGCGGCTTCGAACTGGCTTCGGGCGCGCATGCGTCACTCGAGCTGGACATCAAAGTGCCGGGACTTGTCGGTGGGGAGACCTTTGCGGGGGTGGATCCGAGGAACAACCGAAAGCTCGACTTCGACCTCAGGAAGATGAGCAATCGAGGCGAAGCGTTTCGCTACGTGTTCTTCATGTCGCCACTCTATCCATCGACGTCACGCCAACGGATACTCGAGCGTGACGGGATACAGGTTTGGTCATTCCATCACCAAGTGCTCGACGCGGGAGTTAGCAGGTGATCCCGGAGGCAGCCGGCGCCTCTGCAGCCGGGATTTTCCAGCTCGCCGATGCCTTTCGATCTGCTGCAATGGCAACTGCTCGCGCGCCTACGCTGGCGACCAATGGGCCGGACGCGGCTACTTGCGTACCACTCGTGCGAGCTGTTTCTCATCCTTCCTGAAAGAGCACGGGCACGACGTCGAAGCATCGCGTTCCCATGGGCACGATCTTCCCGCCATGCTCGAGGCTGCCATGGGCGAGGGTTTGCAACCCGTCCCACAGATTGTAGCTCAACTGAAGAAAGTCACCGAGAAGAACGACTACGTTCGGGTCCGCTACATGGTCGTCGAGCAGCCCTCGGATATCTCAGCAGAAAAGGTAATGCGGCTGGTCGAGGCGGTGCGCGAATGCGTCCGCCAGGCACTGGGCTACGACGAATTCGGTAATCCCCGACCGAGGCAGGCTACGACGGGACAAGCGAACCATGAAAGTCGGCCTTTGAGAAAGCCGTCCAACCGCCCGCCCAAACAGGGGTAATTCACGCTCTCAAGGAGCGGAGGTCGCGATGCTATAGTCGGCTAAGCCCCGCACATGTCGCTAGAATAACGTTGAGAGCGATTCCGCTAGCAAAATCAATAGACTAGATGGCGGAGAGAAAGGGATTCGAACCCTTGAGACGGTTACCCGCCTACACACTTTCCAGGCGTGCGCCTTCGACCACTCGGCCATCTCTCCGCGCTGAGGCGGGCGCCGTCGCCGGCGTCGCGAAGCCCTGCCGCGGTGAGGCGGCGGAGGGGGCGGAACCACCCCTCCAAAGGCGCGCGCACTATACTCATCGCGCGCCGCCCCGCAAGGGCGCAGCGGCTTTGCCCGCGGCAGCCTTGTCGCACCGGCGCGCACGTGCAAAAAGACCCACATTCAGGGGCTTGCCAGCCCCGCGGCGCCAATCGATACGGAACTTATGCGGCTCGTCCTGAGGGTTGTGGGCACTGTGCTGATCGCCTTTGCGGTGATTCTGATCATCATCGACGGCACCCGCTCGCTCGCCGCCAACGGGCTGGTGTTCACGCCGCTCGAGGCCACCTGGGAAAGCATGAATGGGCAAAGCCTGGCCGCGGTGCGCGAGTTCCTCGGCACGCGCCTGTTCGGACCGGTGCTCGACCCGGTGGTTTCGGCCGTCCTGAGCTTTCCCGGCTGGGCGGTGATCGGCGTCCCCGGGCTGCTGCTCGCCTGGGCCGGCCGCTCGCGGCGCGAGCGCGTCTTCCTGCGACAGGATCAGATATGACGCTGCACAGCATCGCCGCGTTCCGGCGCTACATCGCCTCGCTCCCGGCCACCGAGATCGTCGAGCAGTGGGACGGCCATGTCGCCAAGGTCGGCGGCAAGGTGTTCGCGATCATCGCCGATGCGGGCACGCCGATCGTCTTCAAGGTTACCGAGATCTCCTTCGACGGGCTGACGAGCCTCGAGGGGATCGGCCAGGCGGCCTATTTCGCCAAGCGCGCCTGGGTCAGCGTCGACAAGGGGGCGCCGCTCAGCGATGCCGAGCTCAAGGCCTACATCAAGGCCTCGCACGAGATGATCGCCGCCAAGCTCACGCGGAAGGCGCGCGCCGAGCTAGGGCTCGACTGAATAGACCTTCAAGGGGGCGCCGGCGGCCGACATTTCGCGCAGCCAGCCGGGCAGCGTGCCCGCGGCAAACAGGCTCACGAACGAATCCGCGGTGTGGGCCACGAGCCCGCGCACTTCGCTCATTGCCGGGCAGATCGCCACCAGCGCGATACCGCGGGCCCGGAGGATCGCCCTCCCCTCTTCGATCGGACCGTTGAAGAAGCGGAAGGTGTCGAGCACGCCCTGCTCGTTGCGGTGATAGGGCGCGGCGACCACCGCGTGCGGCGTGTAGAGCAGCATGTGGCTGCCCAGATCGATCGGCGTCATGATCCGCTCGGGCGGCAGCCCCGCAAGATCGGCGAAGGCGGCGGGCATCAGGCAGCTCTGGCGCCCGGGGCGGTTGGGGTCGATCGTGCCCGCATCATAGGCGGGAAAGGCGGCGACGACGAGCGTGCCGAACACGGCAACGATCAGTCCCGCGGAGGCGGCGACGCTGCCCAGCATGGCGAGGATCGGACCGAAACCGTTGGTCCTGACCATCCGGTGCCAGGTCGCGCCGATCAGCGCCGCGCAGGCGGGCGCCGCGAGCGGCACGGCGAAGCGGGCGGCGCGGATCTGCAGCAGCATGACCACGAAGGCGATGGTGAGGACCAGTCCGTAGACCAGCCAGGCGCCGCGTTCCTGCGGGCGTCGAACGATGTTCCAGGCGACGACGGCGAGGCCCGTGACCACGGGAACAGCGACGGCGACGACGTAGACCGGGCCGCTGGCAAAGCTCGTCCAGAGCGGTTCGGCCTCCGAGATGCGATCGACCCAGTTGGCGAGCAGCCACGGGTCCATCTGTCCATAGGGGCCAGCGAGGATGGCCGGGAAGGACAGGACGACGAGCGCCACCGCGATGGCCCCGGCCACGAGGCCGGCGCCCAGGCGGACCGGCACCGTCCGCAGCGGCAGCAGCGACAGGACGAGGAAGGCGAGGCCGCAGAGGATTGCGGCCAGGGCATAGGTCCCCGAGATCGCATCGGCCGCGGGCACCAGCCAGCGCCCGGGCGGCACGCCCTGGGCGAGCCCCAGCAGGGTCGACAGCGCAAAGCTCAGCCCGAAATCGCGCAGCGCCACCGACTGCCGCGCGGTCGCGACCCAGGCGAGGCCGAAGGCCATGATGGTCGCGCCCACCACCGGCAGCGACTCGATCCCGATGGTCAGCGCCGCACCCGCCGCGACACCCGCCCCGAGCGCAAAGCGCGGCCGCTCGAGCGCGACGACCGCGCACCAGAGCATGGCGAGCGCCAGCAGGATCTGCACGGCATGGTGGTCGAGCCGGCCCGGCGCAAACTCCACCAGCGTGATCAGCGAAAGCGACGAGAGCAGCAGCCCCGGCCAGAGCGCCGCGCGGCCACCGAGCCGGAGCGCCAGCCGGGCCGTCAGCCAGAGCAGCGGCACCAGCAGGAGCAGCGGCCAGGCATAGACGAGCGCGATATCGGCGGCGGCGCCGAACGCCGGCCGCAGGAGGAACAACAGCGACGCTTCGGGCAGGTCGATCAGCCGCGACCAGTGCATCAGGGCGCCATAGGGCGTGTTGAGCCGGTGCTGCACGAGGTCGAACCAGCCCTGCCCGTCGAGGAAATCGTGCACCATTGTGAGGCGCATGGCGTCGTCGGTGTCGAGGATCAGCGGAACCGTGGCGGCCGTCGACAGCGCCTTGGCGACGAAGGCCACCGCGGTCAGCGCCCAGCAGAAGAAAAGGGGGAGCACCCCCACCTTGTTGTCACCCGCCATCGCGCCTCTCCGCGCCCGGCTTATCCCGAATGCCGTTAAGATCGGCTGAAATGGCGGCGCCGGGCGTTGACGGCGTTCCTGCCCGATATTCTAGTGCGCTCACGGCACGCGCCTTCTGAGGGCTTCTCCATGATCGCCATCCTGCTCTATCTCATCGGCCTGGTTTCGGCCGTCGTCACCGTGGTCGTCGTCGGTTTTGAGGCGCCGGCGATCTACGCCGCCCTGAGCTCGGCCTATGCGAGCGGCCTGCCCAATGTGCTGCCGGCGCTCGGCAAGGTCGCTGCCGGCCTCGGCTGGGCGCTCGCGCCGTTCCTTGGCGGCCTGCTGCTGATGGGCTTTGCCCGGATCATGATCCTCCTGGGCTCGATCAACCGCGCGCTGCGCGGCCCGGCCTGACACCAAAGAAGCGGGCCGCTCCTTGCGGGGCGGCCCAGTTTGTCAGGGAGACGTCAGGGATAGGGTCGGCGATCAGCTCGCCGGCTGCGGCACGATCCGGATATAGGGCTTGGGCGCCGTCCAGCCATTGGGGAATTTCTGCTTGGCCTGCTCGTCGCTGAGCGAGGAGGCGATGATGACGTCTTCGCCCTGCTTCCAGTTGACGGGGGTCGCCACCGAGTGCCTGGCGGTCAGCTGCAGGCTGTCGATGACACGCAGCACCTCGTCGAAGTTGCGACCGGTCGAGGCCGGGTACTCGATCTTGAGCTTGATCTTCTTGTCCGGGCCGATGACGTAGACGGAGCGCACCGTCAGCGAGGTGTCGGCATTGGGGTGGATCATCTCATATTTGCTCGCGATCTCCCGGTTGTGGTCGGCGATCAGCGGGAAGTTGAGTTTTTGTCCCTGCGTTTCCTCGATATCGCGGCTCCAGCCTTCGTGGTTCTTGAGCTCGTCGACCGACAGGCCCACCACGACGACGCCGCGCCGGTCGAATTCCGGCTTGAGCTTGGCGGTATAGCCCAGCTCGGTCGTGCAGACCGGGGTGAAGTTCTTGGGGTGGGAGAACAGCACGGCCCACTTGCCATCGATATGATCGTAGAAGTGGATGTGGCCCTCGCTCGTTTCAGCTTCGAAATCGGGCGCGATATCGCCAATCAACAGTGCCATCGTATAGCTCCTTGCCGGCCCTTCAGACGGGCCGCGTTGTTGTCGGCTGCACTATCGACTGTTTGTATGCAGCGCGTCAGGGCAGGACGGGGAATGGCTTTGCGTTTTCGCCGGGACCGCCGACAAGTCGTTCTGCGCACTGCACTTCCGGCCGAAACCGTCAGAGGAGCGTGGCGGCGACACCGGCGATGGCAATGAAGGCGAGCCAGGGCATGAAGGCGAAGGCAAACGCCACGCCCTGCCGGGCATGCACGACACGGCCAATGAGGAAGAAGGCGGTGAAGGCCACGATGCTGGCCATCAGCACGGCATTGTCGCCGGAAAAGAAGCCGAACAATGCGGACATGGCGAAACCCTCGGACAAGAGCTGCCACAACAGCGCGAGGCGATCAGCGATCCGCTAACGGGGTCGCTGCAGTTTGATGCGATTTGTCGGTTAGCGCGCCATCTCGGTGCACAGCCGGGTCATGCGTTCCACCTCGTCGGCAGCCGCGTCCCACAGATTGTCGCGAATGGTGATGTCGAGCGCGCAGGAGCAGTAGCGCCGGCAGTAGGCGGCATCGTTGCCCTCGCTGCAGCTTGCCTCGCAGCTCATGGTGAAGCTGGTGAACTTGTCGACCGGCATCTGGTCGAGCCAGTTGGCCAGCGGCGTGATGGCAGCGAACAGCAGCGGCTGGTGCACGAGGTAGATGATGAGGCTCCAGCGGCCGAGCCGGGCCAGCACGCGAGCCCACGGCGACGAACTCGACCAGGTGAAGATCGGCGCCGCTTCGAACAGGCGCATGCCGATGAGGCCGAGCAGAACGACACCGAACCAGGGGAACATCGGCACGAGGTCGGCCGTCTCGGGGACGGCGGTGAAGAACCCGATCCAGGCCAGCCAGCGTGTGTTGAACAGCGCGGAGGCGAATACCGCCGGCAGGAACAGGAACACGATCGCCGTGCCGATCGGCGCCCACAGCGGTGCGCGCACCAGCGGCAGGGCCAGCAGCGAGCTCAGCGCGATCGCATGCAGCACGCCGAAATAGGCGAAATACTCACCAAACTGGAACCATGTTACAACACTGACACCCAGTGCCGCCGCCACGAGGATGGCCTGGCGCTTCCAGTAGCTCCGCCAGTCGATGCCGTCCTTGTGGGCGAGCCACAGACCCGCACCCACGAGCAGCAGGAACGCGGTGAGGATGGCGCGCTGGAGGGCGAACCACAGCGCATCGACGCCGATGCCCACCTCGATGATGCGGTAGAAATTGAGATCCCATGTCGCGTGGTAGGCCACCATCGCGAGGATGGCGAGACCGCGATAGACATCGATGGCTTGGCGGCGGCTCTGGCGGTTGGCTGAAGACGCGGTCTTCCGATCGTTCCGCCAGAGCGAGGAGAAAGCACCCTGCATGGCGCGTTTGTGCCGCAATTGCCGCAGCCTGGGAACCCCTCGGCGCAGCCTCCGTTAGTGGGGCAGCGGGGACAAGAACACTCACAAGAAAGGTAAACCCATGCGCAAGCTCCTTTTGGCCGGCACGGCCCTCCTCACCCTCACCATGGCGCTTCCAGCCTACGCCCAGGACAGTGACGCGGCGGCAGGCGCCGGTGCGGCGGTTGGCGCCACCACGGGCGGCACGATCGGCTTCCTCCTCGGCGGACCGGTGGGCGCCATCATCGGCGGCTTCTCTGGCGCCGTCATCGGCGGCACGGTCTCGGAGGCGGCGGTGACCTATGCCGGCAACCATCCGGTGGAACAGGTCTATCTCGATACCGACCTCGATGTCGGGGTGAAGGTTTCGAGCGACGTCACGCTCTATCCGATCGAGGGCGAAGACGACCTCAGCTATTTCTACGCCAACGGCCGGGTCTGGATCGTGACGACCTCGTCGGGCGAGATCGTCGCCTCGCCGGGCTTCGTGGTGCCCGAGACGGCGGTGGCTTACGTCAAGGCCAACCCCACGGCCTCGGTGACCATCGAAGGCGACGTCGCGCCGGGCTTCGTGGTGGCGGGCGACGTGGATGTGGTCGACGTGCCGGAGGCCCGCGGCTATGCCTATCTCTACGTCAACGACCGGCCGGCGCTGGTCGATGCGCGCTCGCGCACGGTCATCTGGATCGAGTAGGCCAACTCCACTATCCTGCCAAGGGCCGGACAGCCTCGTCCGGCCCTTGGCATGCCCGGAGGTGACCGCTTGCCCGAACCCTGGCTCAGACGCGACTGGATCGCGCCCGGCATGGAGCTGATCGCGCAGGGCGGCCGCACCGGCCAATTGTACGTGCTGCGCGACGGCGAACTGGAAGTGCTGCGCGACGGCACGCACATCGCCACCATCAAGACCCCCGGCTCGGTGATCGGCGAGATGAGCGTGCTGCTCGATGCGCCGCAGACGGCGACGGTGCGCGCCGTCACCGCCGTCGATTTCTTCGTCATCGACAACGCCATCGAGGTACTGCGCAGCCATCCCGACTGGCTGCTGCAGATCGCCCGGTTGCTGGCGCAGCGGGTCAAGGAGACCACGGCGCAGCTCGCGGCGGGACGCGGCGACGACGACGCGATGGTGCTGCCGCAGAACTTCATCTCGAGCTGGGGCGATCCGGCGGTATGAGCAAGCCGAGCCTCACCATCACCTATTGCACGCAGTGCAACTGGCTGCTGCGCGCCGCCTGGATGGCGCAGGAAGTGCTCTCGACCTTCTCGCTGGAGATGGGCGCGGTGACGCTGGTGCCGGGCACCGGCGGCATCTTCGAAATCGCGCTCGACGGCGAGCTGATCTGGGAGCGCAAGCGCGACGGCGGCTTCCCCGACGTCAAGCAGCTCAAGCAGATGGTGCGCGACCGCATCGATCCCGGCCGAGATCTCGGCCATATCGACCGGGTGCATGGCGCCGCCGACTGACCCCCTTGCGCGACGGGGCCGGCGGGGCCACATGTCGGCAACCTTTGGCTCCTTGGAAGGACGACCCAGATGTGGACCAGAATTGCGGGCGCCGCCGGCGCCGTCGGCATCGCCCTGCTGCTTGCCGCCTGCGGCAACAACAATGGCCAGGACGTGGGCAAGATCACCGTCGACTGGACCGGCAACGACGTCGTCATCGAGGCGGTGGAGGACCCGCAGGTGAAGGGCGTTGTCTGCCATGTGAGCTATTTCAACCGCTCGCTGATCGACCGGCTGCAGCAGGGCAACTGGTTCGAGGACCCCTCCTATTCGGCCATCGACTGCGCCGCCTCGGGTCCGGTGACGGTGGGCAACATCTCGCTGTCGGCCGGCGGCGAGGAGATCTTCAAGCAGCAGCGCAGCCTCATCTGGAAGTCGCTGCGCGTCAGCCGCGTCTACGACCAGGCCAACAATTCACTGGTCTACCTCGCCCATGCCCGCGAGCTGCAGATGGGTTCGGGCAAGATGAGCCTGTCCGTGGTGCCGCTCAATGGCGAGACCGTCACCTGGACCAACGGCCAGCCGGGACAGTAGAACGCGTTTCCGGCCTGGCGCCTGGTTCGGGGCCGCTTCCGGGCCGCTATTCCCCCTCGGCCACCCTGCCCCGCACCTCCGGCGTCGTCAGCGCGCCGAAGATGCGGCTCAGCAGCCCCTGCTCGCTCGCGCGGCCCTCGGTCTCCTTGCGGAGCTCGACCAGCAGCGCGCTGGTGCGTTCGAGACGTTCGCAGGCGAGGGTCGCCACGTGCAGCGCCATCAGGGGTGTGCGCTCGAGGAAGGGGATCGCGTCTTCGATAACGCGCAGGGTCGTGGGAGCCTCGGCGCGGACGGAGGCCGAGTGGTCGACGCCGAGCAATACGCTCATTTCCCCGATGAGGGCTCCCGCCTCGCTGATGGTGGCGAGAGGCACGCCGTCGCGCTCGACAAGGAGCCGGCCGCGCTCGAGCACATAGAGCTCGCCGCCGGACTCGCCGGCCTGGATGAGGGTGTCGCCGGCGGCGAGTTCCAGACGGGGCTGGCCGGTGACGAGGGCGAGGATGGAGGCCATCAGCTTTTTTCTCCGGAGACGGTGGCCATGAGGCGGCCGAAGACGCCATTGGGCTCGGGCGGCTTGCCGCGCGCCACCTGCTTTTGCGCCTCGACAAGGAGCGCGGAAGTGGCGTCGAGCCGCTGGCTCAAAAGCATCGCGACGCGCAGGGCGACGAGCGGCTGTCGCTCGAGATAGGCGAGCGCGTCTTTCACCACGCGCACCAGCGTGGGCTTTTCGGCGCGCACCGTCGCCGTGTTCTCGGTGCCCAGCAGCACACTCATCTCGCCGATCAGCGCGCCGGCGCTGCTGATGGTCGCGAGCGTCACGCCGTCGCGCTCGACGCGCAGACGGCCGGATTCGAGGACGTAGAGATCGCCGCCAGGGTCGCCCTCCTTGATCAGCACATCGCCCGGCTCGAGGCGCAGCGAGGGCTGCGAGAACGTGAGGGTGAGGAGAGTGGCCATGGGTCGCTCCGCAGGGTGGAGCGAGGCTAGCTTAGGCGGGAGTGCGGGGGAAGGGGCGGCTTGCCGGACGGCGCGGGCAGCCTCTAGATAAGGCGGCTTGGGGGGCGATCATGGGTTTTGCGGTCTTCGTGCATCGGCCGGATTCGATCTATGACGATCGTCCGGAAGAGCAGTATCAGTTCCCTCGCCAGTATCTCGGCCGCGCTCAAGCGGCCGTCGGCGACTGGATCGTTTATTACGAGCCCACCAAGGTTAAGCACACCCGCGCCTATTTCGCCGTCGCCAAGGTCGCCACCATTTTGGAGGACCAATCGGCGCCCGGCATGTATCTGGCTCGCATTGAGCCGGGCACGTACCTGCCCTTTCCGATCGAGGTGCCGTTCATATTGACAGGCGGACAGCCGACCGAAAGCGGGCTGCTCAACGACGAGAACAAGCTTTCCGGTCGCGCCCAGGCCGCGGTTCGTCCGCTCTCGGCGGTTGACTTCAATCGCATCGTCACAATCGGGCTCGAGGATCCCGACTTGGCACTGCCACGCATCGGGAGCCTCCTCACCGGCTTTGCCGAGGAGCAACTGCCGTTCGAGGTGGAGCGCCGGCGGGCCGAGCAGTTGATCTCACGGCCGATCCGAGACCGTGTATTCCGCACCATCGTGCTGCGGGCCTATGATCAGCGCTGCGGCATAACTGGCTTCAAATTCATCAATGGCGGCGGACGCGCAGAAGTGGATGCCGCCCACGTTCGGCCCGTTGAAGCCAACGGCCCGGACATACCCCAGAACGGCATCGCGCTGTCCGGAACGGCCCATTGGATGTTCGACCGCGGACTCATCGGCGTGGCCGACGATCTCTCGATCCTGGTGTCGCGGCAGATCAATGATCGCGATGGCGTCGAGGCGCTTATCAACCCGACCGGCAAGCTCATTGCCCCGAGCGCGCCACACCTCCGCCCACACCCGCGATACCTCTCCTGGCACCGCGAGCATGTCTTCAAGCTTTAGGACGGCTACTTGTCGTCGCCCATCTTCAGCGCGGCGATGAACGCTTCCTGCGGGATCTCGACGCTGCCGAACTGGCGCATCTTCTTCTTGCCGCGCTTCTGGGCTTCGAGCAGCTTGCGCTTGCGGGTGGCGTCGCCGCCATAGCATTTGGCGGTGACGTCCTTGCGCAAGGCGCGGATGGTCTCGCGGGCGATGATCTTGCCGCCGATGGCCGCCTGGATGGGGATGACGAACAGGTGCGGCGGGATCAGCTCCTTGAGCTTTTCGCACATCTGGCGGCCGCGGCTCTCGGCCGCCTGGCGGTGGACCAGCATGCCGAGCGCGTCGACGGGCTCGGAGTTGACGAGGATGGAGAGCTTGACGAGGTCGCCCTCGCGATAATCGTTGAGGGTGTAGTCGAAGCTGGCATAGCCGGCCGAAATCGACTTCAGCCGGTCGTAGAAGTCGAACACCACTTCATTGAGCGGCAGGTCGTATTCGACCATGGCGCGGTTGCCCACATAGGTCATGTTGCGCTGGATGCCGCGGCGGTCCTGGCAGAGCTTGAGGATGCCGCCCAGATATTCGTCGGGCGTCAGGATCGTCGCCTTGATCCAGGGCTCGCGAATTTCCTTGATCTTGGTGACCTCTGGCATGTCCGCCGGATTGTGCAGCAGCAGCGTTTCGCCATTGGTCTGCTCGATCTGGTAGATGACCGATGGCGCGGTGGCGATGAGGTCGAGATTGAACTCTCTGGAAAGCCGTTCCTGAATGATCTCGAGATGCAGCAGGCCAAGGAAGCCGCAGCGGAAGCCGAAGCCGAGCGCGGCAGAGGTTTCCATTTCGAACGAGAAGCTCGCATCGTTGAGACGGAGCTTGGCCATCGCCTCGCGCAGCTCCTCGAAGTCGGAAGCATCGACCGGGAACAGGCCGCAGAACACCACCGGCTGCGCCGGGCGGAAGCCGGTGAGCGCCTTGTCGGTGGGCTTCTTGTCGTCGGTGATGGTGTCGCCGACATTGGTATCGGCCACCTGCTTGATGGCGGCGGTGAAAAAACCGATCTCGCCGGGGCCGAGGTCGGCCATCTCCACCATCTTGGGGGTGAACACGCCGACGCGGTCGAGTTCGTAGACGGCCCTGGTGGCCATCATGCGGATGCGCTGGCCCTTCCGGATGGTGCCGTCGATGACGCGGATGAGGACCACGACGCCCAGATAAGTGTCGTACCAGCTGTCGACCAGCAGCGCCTTGAGCGGCGCCTTGATGTCGCCCTTGGGGGCCGGCAGGCGATGCACGATCGCCTCGAGCACGGTGTCGATGCCGATACCCGATTTGGCGCTGATCTCGAGCGCCTCAGAGGCGTCGAGGCCGATCACGTCCTCGATCTGCTGCTTGACGCGCGGGATGTCGGCGGCCGGCAGGTCCACCTTGTTGAGGACGGGCACGATCTCGTGGTTGGCGTCGAGCGCGTGGTAGACATTGGCGAGGGTCTGCGCCTCGACGCCCTGGCTGGCGTCGACGACGAGCAGCGAGCCCTCGACGGCGGCCATCGAGCGGCTGACTTCATAGGCGAAGTCGACATGGCCGGGCGTGTCGATCAGGTTGAGGACATAGTCCTCGCCGTTCTGCGCCTTGTAGTTGAGGCGGACGGTCTGCGCCTTGATCGTGATGCCGCGCTCGCGCTCGATATCCATCGAGTCGAGCACCTGCTCCTTCATCTCGCGCGCTTCGAGGCCGCCGGTGGTCTGGATCAGCCGGTCGGCCAGCGTCGACTTGCCGTGGTCGATATGGGCGACGATGGAGAAATTGCGGATGTGGTCGAGCGGGGTGGTCATCAGGTACCGAAATCAGGCGTTTCGGGGCTGATAGCAGGCCCAAAGGGGCGGCGCAAACGTGGTTTCTTGGGGGTTAACGGCCCTTTTTCGGTCGCCCTCCCCGGTCCGGCGCGCCAATGCACCCGGCCCATCGCGCGGCGGCGCCCAAATCGCAGACGCCGACGCGGCGATCGAGCGATCGCCGGCGCAGCGCGCCTCGCCCGCACATTGTCGGATTTCTTCAATTCGGGCGGGGTGGCGGTCGGTAGGACTGGTGGCATCAGTTCACCCCCCGCAAGGAGACCCCGATGTCCAGCCTCACCACCGCCGTTCGTTCCGTCAGCTTCGCTCTCGCCCTTGCCGCCGGCGCGGCGCTGGGCGGCGAAACCGTCGTCGACCTGCCCAACGGCATCAAGGGCACGCTGGCGCTGCCCGATGCCGGCGCGACCGGCCCCGCCGTGGTGATGCTGCACGGCTTCGGCAGCTCGCGCGACGAAGTGGGCGGGCTGTTCGCCCTGCAGGCGGCGACGCTCGCCGCCGAGGGCATCGCCTCGCTGCGCATCGACTTCCGCGGCACCGGCGAGAGCGCCGGCGACATGGCCGACACCACGTTCGAGGGCCTGCTGGCCGATGCCGCTACCGCCCGCGCCTATTTGGCCGACGTGGAGGGCGTCGACGCGGCCCGCATCGGCGTCGTCGGCTACAGCTTCGGCGCCGCCATCGCCATGCTCGACCCCCGGGCCTATGCCTCGGTGGTGGTGTGGGGGCAGATGGGCGACCTGCAGGCGGAGTTCCACGAGTTCCTGGGCCAGGAGTTCTACGACAGGGCCAGGGCCGAGGGCGTCGCGAGCGTCGACCTGGGCTGGCGCGTGGTGACGCTCAGGCAGGGCTTCTTCGACAGCCTCGAGACGCACGATCTCGCCGCGCGCTTTGCCGGCTATGACGGCCCGTTCCTCACCATCGCCGGCGAGGCCGACCCCGCGACCGGCTACTTCGAACAGTATCTCGGGCTCGCGGCGGGCAAGAAGGACTCGCTGGTGATCGCCGGTGCCGACCACATGCTGGGCGTCTTCAGCGAGCAGCCCGAATTCGGCGAGCAGGTGATCGCCGCGACCACGCAATGGCTGGGCGACACACTCTAGGCCTTTGCATCGAACTGCGTCTTTCGCGGCCGGGCTTTGTCCGGCCGCCTCCGCATAGTGGTATGGTTGCGCCGACCGGCAAATCTGTCACAGTCCGCCTCCGACAGACACACGGTACCGCATGCAGATCGTCAAGACGCTGGATGGCTGGTCCTCGCCGGTCATCGATTCCGTAACGCACACTGTCTTCACCGAGGCCGGCACCATCCAGTTCCGCCCCGACGGATGCTGGGACTTCGCCATCATGAAGACGGCGCACGGCACGATGGTGCTGCGCACGGGGCTGACGACGAGCGCGGTGACGCACCATTACGCCGCCGGCGACGAGATCCTCTCGATCGGCTTCAAGGCGAGCAGCTACATGACGCTGATGCCCGGCGAAACGATGCGCGACCAGGGCGTGCTGCTCGAGCGCGTCGGCCGCGACCGGTTCTGGCTGGGCAGCGACGTGCTCGAGATCCCCACCTTCGAGACCGTCGACGCATTCGTGGCCAAGCTGCTGCGCTGCAGCATCGTCGAGGACAACCGGCTGGTCGCCTCCGTCGTTTCGGGACATCCGATGGCGATGTCGGAGCGGACCATGCAGCGGCACTTCCTCAAGACCACCGGGCTCACCTACAAGACCTTCTCCCAGATCGAGCGGGCGCAGCAGGCGATGGCGCTCATTGCGCAGGGGCGGCCGGCCGCCGACGTGGCGTTCGCGCTGGGCTATGCGGACCAGCCGCATATGATCCGCTCGATCAAGGCGATCATGGGCCAGACGCCTGGGCAGATCGCGGCGCGGCAAACTGTCGGAAATCTTCAATCCGGCTGACCGGGCACATCCTAGAACGGATGCATCGCAACTCCAGCAAGGATGCATCAGATGACCATCACCCCGTTCAAGATCGCCATTCCAGACGAGAAGCTCGCCGACCTTAACCAGCGCCTCGCCAATACGCTGTTCGCCAGCGAGGCGCCGGGTGCGGGCTGGAGCGCCGGCCCGACCGCCGACTTCGTCACGAGCATGGTCGAGCGGCTGAAGAGCGGCTTCGACTGGCGCGCGCAGGAAGCGGCGATCAACCGCCATCCGCAGTTCCTCACCGAGATCGACGGCCAGACCATCCACTTCCTCCACGTCAAGTCGGGCGCGGCCAAAGCGACGCCGCTCCTGCTGCTGCATGGCTGGCCGGGCTCGTTCGTCGAGTTCCTCGACGCGATCGATCCGCTGACCGCTGCCGGCTACGACCTCGTCATCCCCTCGCTGCCCGGCTTCGGCTTTTCCGGACCGACCCGCGAGTCCGGCTGGAACGACGGCCGCATCGCGCGCGCCATGCTCGAGCTGATGTCGCGGCTGGGCTATGAGCGGTTCGGCGTGCAGGGCGGCGACGCAGGCGCGGTGATCGCGCCGGCCATCGGCCGCGCCGCGCCCGAGCGTGTGATCGGCGTGCATGTGAATGCGGCGACGATGGGCTTTATCCCGATGGGTCCGATCGAGCCCGACGATATCGCGACCTTCACCGATGCCGAAAAGACCCGGCTGCAGCGGCTGCAGCAGTTCATGGCCGAACGCTTCGGCTTCAACGCGCTGCAGTCGAGCCGGCCGCAGACGGTGGCCTACGGCATCACCGACTCGCCGGCCGGGCTGATCTCTTGGCTGGGGGACATGTTCGCCGGCTTCGGCGACAGCCCGAAGGCGATCGCCCAGGACAAGTTCCTGACCAATGTGCTGGTCTACTGGTTCAGCGGCACCGCGGCCTCGTCGATCCGGCTGTATTTCGAGAATGCACATGATCCCGAGGCGTGGACGCCCAAGCCGAACTCCGGCGTGCCGACGGGCGTGGCCGTGTTCGGCCGCGACGAAGTCGCCATCCGCCGCTTCAGCGAAGCAGGCAACACCATCGCGCGCTGGACCGAGCTCGACAGCGGCGGCCATTTCGCGGCGCTCGAAGTGCCGCAGGTCTGGGCCAGGGAAGTAGACGCCTTCTTCTCGAGCCTCGAGCACTAGGCGACAGGGCGGGCCGGCGGCATGCGCCGCCGGCCACGCGGCAAAACGCGGCGGCAGCGAGTTTTACGGGCAGGCGCTGCCGCCGCAGGGGACCGGAACCAGCGCCAAGCTCCCAAGCGCTTCCGAACGGCGATACGGCGGATGGAGGTCGAACCGTCCGGTGGACCGACGCCGAAACTATGTCACGGCGTGATTGACCTGTCCACCGCCGCTCACGCCCGCGTGAGCCTCACGCGGCGTTTGTCATGCGATGACATATAGCCGGGTTGCGCGCACGAGGCCAGCCATGCGGCTAGGCACCGAAGACATTGCGGTCGAGGAAGGCATTGCGGAACTTGCCGGACGGATCGTGCCGCCGCGCCAGCGCGCGGAAATCGGCGAGGCGCGGATAGCGCGGCAGGAAGGCCTCGGGCGGCAGCAGGAACAGCTTGCCCCAATGCGGCCGCGGCGCGAACGGCGCCAACGCCGCCTCGAGCGCCGCCAGTGCCGGCTGCACCGCGGCCCAGTCGCGGAGCCATGAGAAGTGGAAGCCGACGCTGTCCTCGCCGTAATTGACGCTGAGCCACAGATCGTCGGCGGCAATGGTGCGGATCTCGGCGACGACCAGCGCCGGGTGAAGCTGCGTCTCGATGGCATGGATGGCACGCATCGCGGCGCCGGCATGGTGGCGCGCGACGAAGTATTCGGACTGGTACTCGTAGCCGATCTCGGGGATGGCGCCGATGCGCGCGTGAGTCAGGCGGTCGTACCAGGGGCCGACGACGCCGAGCTGGCCGGTGGTGCCGGCCGGGTCGCGGCCCATCACCGGGCTCGACTCCGCCGGCGCGGCACGGCCGCCGAAGAATTCCGCCGGGGGCGGCGGCGCATCGGCGAGACCCTTGAGCCATGCCTGGTCGACACGAACGCCGTTCCAGTGCGTAAACAGGCTGACGCTGTAGGCGCTGCCCATCAGCGCATCGAACGCGCCGACGACGCGCTCGAAATCGAGCCCGTGATAGACGTTCTGGCGGACCTCGAAGCGTGGCACGAGATCGAGCGTGAGCGTGGTGACGATGCCGAGCGCGCCCAGGCCCACGACGGCGCCGTCGAAATCGGCATCGCCGCGCGCGAGGCGAACGAGCGCGCCCGTGGCGTCGACAAATTCGAGCGCGGCGACCGAAGCGGCGAGATTGCGATTGGTATTGCCCGAGCCATGCGTCGCGGTCGCCACGGCGCCCACGATGGTGAAGTCGGGGATGGAGCCGAGATTGAACAACGCCCAGCCGGCGCGGTCGAGCACCGGACAGAGCTGGGCATAGGTGATGCCGGCATCGACGGTGACGGTACGCGACGCCGTGTCGATCTCGATGCGACGCTCGAGGGCGCGGAGCGAGACGATGCCGCCCGGTGTGTCGGCGATGTCGTTGAACGAATGCCGAGCCCCGATCGGCCGGAGCCGCGTCGCGGTGCGGACGGTGCCCTGCAGCTCGGCGACAGTGCGCGGAAAGTGCGTGTGCGCGGCGGCGAAGGCGATATGCTCCGCCCAGTTATGCGTGATGCGGTTCATTGGTCCGGATATCCCATGGGGCGCGAATCCCGCCGCGATCCTAGGGGGTTGCCGCTAGCGCGTGAAGCCGAGGCGAGCCTGCCTACAGGCCCAAGGCAACCCGCGCTGGCGGGCGCGCGTTCTCCCGGCATGCTCCGTATTCCGGCCCCGATCGCACTCGTCCTGTTCCTGGCGCTCTCGGGCGCCGCCCCGGCTCAGGAGGAGCGGCCTCCCCTGCCCCGCGAGCGGCCGGAGCCGACCACAACCACCCAGGCGCCCGCGGGTCTCGACCTGCCGCGCGACCGGCCCGACCCGATGGGCGCGGCGCAGATCGCCGGCCCGGTGGCGCCGGCCGCTCCCGCCGAGCCGCCGGTGGAAGAGCCGGCCGCGCCGCCGCGCGACTATCAGGTCGCCTGCCCCGCCGTGCTCAATGGCGAGGTCACCGCCTCGGCGCTGCCGCCGATCCACGAGAATTTATGCGGGCTGCAATCGCCGCTGTCGCTCGAGGCGGTCAGCGCCAATGGCCGCTCGGTGCCGCTCAATGCGCCGGTCACCACCGATTGCGGCATGGCAACGGCACTGCCCGGCTGGGTGGCCGATGTCGACCGCTGGCTGATGGCGACCGAGGACACGCGCATCGAAACGGTGAATGTCGGCACCAATTACGCCTGCCGCAACGTCAACAATGCCAAGGGCGGCAATCTCAGCTTCCACGCCTTCGGCGATGCGCTCGACGTGATCGGCTTTTCGCTCGAGGACGGCCGCACGATCACCGTGGAGGCGGCCTGGCCGGGGACGGTCGAGCAGGGCAGCCGCATCATCCGCTTTGCGCATGACGCGGCGTGCACGCATTTCACCACCGTGCTCGGGCCCGAGGCCAACGAGCTTCACCGCGATCATCTGCATCTGGATCTGGGCTGCCATGGGCAGCGCTGCACGGCGCGGCTGTGTGAGTAGGGGCCATCGCCCCCTTACGCGCAGGGGTGGTGCGACGGGCGGTCGGCCCAGTCGCGCAGGCCGACAAGCGGCTCCGAACCGTCCTGGACTTCGTTGAGCCAGGCCAGGAGACGGCGGAGGGTGGTGAACATTGTGTGCATGGCAACTCTCCTTTCGTGCCCAGAAGGTGCCCCCGGAAGCTGGCCCAGACAATGGACAAGAGCTGTGCTAGCACTATAGATTATCTATATGCAGCGCTTCCCGATTCCGCTCAACGCCTTGCACGCCATAGAGATTGTGGCGCGCAGCGGGGCGCTGAAGCCGGCTGCCGACGAGCTTGGCGTCACCATCGGCGCGGTGAGCCAGCACATCCGGCGGGCCGAGGCGCGGCTGGGGGTCGAACTGTTCGAGCGCACGCCGCAGGGCCTGCGCCCCACCGCGTCGCTCGAGGAGGCCCGGCCCCTGCTGGCGGGCGGCTTCGCCAGCCTCGCCGACGGCATGCGCGCGCTGCAGCGGCCGGGCGACAGCGTGCTGACGCTGACGCTGGGCAGCGTGTTCGCGTCGCGCTGGCTGATCCGGCGGCTGCCGCACTTCTCCGCGCAATATCCCGGCATCGAGCTCCGGATCGTCGCCACCGGCCGGCTGATCGACCTTGCGACCTCGGACATCGACTGCGCCATCCGCTATGGCGACGGCCGCTGGCCTGGCGTCAGGACAGAGGCGCTCGGCTGCACGACGTTCAGCCCGGTGGTGGCGCCCGACTTCCCGCATGCACTGGAACACCCTTCCGATCTGGGCAGCGTGCCCGTCGTCGACGACACCGCGACGATGCTGAGCTGGACGCGCTGGTTCGAGGCCGCCGGCGTGCCGATGCCGACGCTGAGCGGACCACGCTACTCCGACCCCATCCTCGCCTATGACGCGGCCTTCGCCGGCCAGGCGGCACTGCTGGCGGTCGACCGCATGACCGACCAGGCGGTGAACGATGGCTGGCTGAAGCGCCCCTTCGCGCTCAGCGCCAGCACCAATCTCGACTACTGGTTCGTCACCAGCACGCAACGGCGCATCCCGCGCAAGGTCGCGCAGTTCCGCGAATGGCTGCTGGCGGAGATGGGTGCATGAGAGCGCACACCTTCACCAGCAGCGACGGCGTGCAGCTTGCCTATGACGAGGCCGGTCACGGCCGGGCGACACCGATCGTGCTCTGCCACGGCCTCGCGGCGACGGGCGAGCAGTTCGCCGCCGACGCGGCCTTCTTCGCCGGACTGGGCCATCGGGTCCTGGTGCCGCATCTGCGCGGCCATGGCCGCTCGGCAACGCCGGAACCGCCGACGGAGACAAGCCTGAGCATCGCGCGCCTCGCGGCCGACCTCGCCGAAATGCTCGACGACGCCGGGGCCGACCGCGTCCACTGGGTGGGCAATTCGCTGGGCGGCATCGTGGCGCTCGAGATGCTGCCGGCGCGCCGCTTCCGCACGCTCGCCACGTTCGGTACGACCTATGCGATCCGCCTGCCGCGCATCGGCGGCCACCGGGTGATCGCTGCCGGTCACCGGCTGCTCGGCGGCAACGCGCTCGCTGCCCTCGCCGCGCGGACCACCTCGCGCGACCCTGCGGCGCAGCGGCTGATCGAGAAGATGCTGCGCGAGGTGCGGCCGGAGGTGACCGCGACGCTGGCGGGCGTCCTCACGCAATACGACCTCATCGCCGCCGGGGAAGCCGCCGACATTCCCGTGCTCCTGCTGCGCTGCGGCGAGGACCGGCTGGTCAATGCCGGCCTTGGCGACACGCTGCGGGCCATGCAACGCAAACCGAACTTCCGGCTGGTCGATGTGCCCCGCGGCGGCCACGTCGCCAATCTCGATGCGACCGACGCGGTGCGGGCCGCGTTGCTCGCGTTCTGGTCGGACAGCTAGAGGGACCCATGCGCGATCGCTTCGTTGCCGCCCATCGCGGCGGACCGCTCGGTGCCGGGCCGCACCGGGAACTCATGCTGTGGGCCATCGCCTGCGCCGAGCATGTGCTGCCGCTCGCCGGTGCGCCGGACGAGCGCCTGCGCCGAGCGCTGGTGGTCGGCCGGAAGTGGGAAGGCGGCGCGGCCACCACCGGCGAGGCGATGAAGGCGTCGCTGCTCGCGCATGGCGTCGCGCAGCAGGCCACCGACCCCGTGGCGATCGCCGTCGCCCGCGCAACGGGCCAGGCCGTCGCCACCGCGCACATGGCCGACCATTCGATGGGCGCCGCCCTCTACGCCCAGCGCGCCGCCTTCGCCGCAGGCGGCGACCCCGACGCCGAACGCCGCTGGCAATTGGCCGCCCTCGCCGACGGCATCCGCGAGCTGATCACGAGCGAACTGCCGGCAAAGGCCCGGCATTTCCGGATGTAGTCGGCATCGCGTCCTCGCCCGGCGTCTCTACGAGCGATACATCTTACTCCCGCGCCAGCACGATGATCTTGTCGCCGGCCTCGTAGGTCAGCGTTTCGGACTTCCTGGGATTGACCACCACGCCACCCATCTTGCGGGCGTCCAGTTCCATGCCGGGGCGCTTGCGGACGTAGCCGAGGGCGACTTCGCCGCGGCGGCGGCAGGCTTCGGTGACGGTGTAGAAGGTCATGGGCTGGCCGAGTTCGAGATAGGCTTCGGCCTTGCGCATAAGGATCTCGCTGCCCTGCTCGTCGAGCAAATCGCCGAAGATGGCGCCGATATTCTCGTTCTCGCTGGCCTGCGCCAGCATCAGGCTGACCAGCTTGTTGCTGACCACGAAATCGTCGGCGCGCGTCACCTCGGCGAGCTCGCGGTTGCGCACGTCGATCATCTCGGAGACGACGTTGATGTGTGCGCCGGCGCTTTCCGCGATCTTACGCAGGTGCAGCAGCGTCACCAGGGTGCGCGTGTCGGTGGCCTGTGGGTCCATGTGGTCGGAATAGCCCAGCACCAGCACGTGATCGTAGGACGGAATGTCGAGGCCCTCGAGCGCGGCGCGGCTCGAGGTGTCGACGATGCCGTATTCGACCTGCAGATTGCTGCCCGAGATCATCAGCGTCGACACATCGGCCTGCAGCTCCGGCGTGTCGGCGGCGATGGTGAGCATGCTGCCGGGCGCAACATAGCGCGACAGCTCGAAGGCGATGATGGGCGCGCGCCGGTTCCAGCCCAGCAGCAGCGTGCGCTCGGCGGTCTGCTCCTGCCGCCGGTAGAGCGCGATGGCGGTGTGGTCGACATTGAGCGGGCTCGCCGTCACCTCGATGGTGCTGTCGTCCTCGGCGATGAGGATGGCCTTCATGCCCGGGCGGATGGCGGTCTCCATCGGCGGATTGAGCCAGACCTTGCCCTCGGCATCGGTGACGCCGATCAGCGTCGAGCTGTCATAGGCCATCATGGCGTCGCCGAAGCTCGAGCCCTCGATGGCCTTCTGCTCGATGGTGTAGATTTCGCTGCCGTCGAAATCGAGCAGCTCGGAATAGACCGCGCTCAGGCCCGACTGGCGCGAGGAATGGACGACGATGCGCGCGATGAGGTCGTCGGCGAGCACGAGCTGCAGTTCGTTGCCGCCCACCACCTGGGCCAGCTCGGCATTCTTGCCGTCGCGGATCTCGGCGGCGATCTGGTACTTTTCGGCGCGGCGATCGGGATCATGAATCAACGCCAGCACGGTCTTGATGACGCGGCTGTCGGGGTCCTCGGCCTCGGGCGACACGACGATGATCGAGCGCGACGTCTGCGGGCTCGTGATCGCGAGGTCGCCCAGATCCGTCGGATCGCCGGAGCGGCAGATGATGCGGGTGTTGCGCAGATTGGGCACCTTCTGGGCGATCTCGTCTTCCATCTCCACCTTGTCGCGGTCGGCCATGATGACGATGCGCGGCCGGCGGCGCGACTGATTGGCGATGGTGAGCTCGGCGATGATGTCGAAGATCGAGGCCGACCAGTTGAGGATGATGGTGTGGTCCTTCTCGAGCACGATCGAGCGGCCCTTGCGCAGTTCGTCGAGCTTGCCCTCGAGGCCCGAAGAGAGGACGCCGATGAGCGTCGCCACCACGAAGATGCCGCCCAGCGTCACCAGCAGCATCACCCAGCGGAAGGCCCAGCCCGCGTCGGCGCCCATGGTGCCGGCGTCGAGCGTACGCATCAGGCTCTCCCACACGGCCTCGCCGAAATCGAGCGGGCCGGAGCCTTCGGGGGTGATGCCCAGCAGCGTGATCACCGCGCCGGCAATGACGATGAGGATGATCGACAGCACCGCCAGCCAGCCGATCAGCGCGATCGGGCCGGCGGCCATGGATTTATCGAACTCGTAGCGCAGCCTTGCGCCAAGACCGCGTCCGCCCTTGCCGTCCCTGTTGGCCATCAGATCAGTGCTCGCCCAAACGCCCCTGAATATTCAATCACTTGGCAGCTCGATTGAGAAGCCGGAGGGCGCGGCAATGTCGCACGGTTTCCACCGGCGCGCGCGAAATGCTATTGGGGGCGACGCAATTGACGGCAGTATTGGCGTGAGCTCTCGACTTCTTGTGATTGTGGCGGTGGCGGCAACCCTGGCGGTTGCCGGCTGTTCGTCGACCAAATTCCCCAGCCTCGCCAACATTGCGCCGCAGCCGGCGCAACGGACGGCGGCGGTCGACATCGAGGTCGCCAGCGCCGACCCGGTCAGCCCCTCGAGCCTCGACGGGCTGATCGCGAAATACTCCACCCACTACAATGTGCCCGAGTCCCTCGTCCGCCGCGTCATCGTGCGCGAGAGCGGCTACAACCCCAGGGCGCGCAACGGCCCCTATTACGGCCTGATGCAGATCAGCTACGCCACCGCCCAGTCGATGGGCTATCGCGGCCCGGCGAGCGGCCTGCTCGATGCCGAGACCAACCTCAAATACTCGGTGAAATATCTCAGCGGCGCCTACCTCGTGGGCGACAACAATGCCGACCAGGCGGTGCGCAACTATTCGCGCGGGTACTACTACGACGCGAAGGCCAAGGGCCTGCTGGAGGAAGTCGGACTGCGGTAGAAGCGGCGGTTCCGACTTTGCCGCTCAACAACAAGCCGGTGCTCGACCATGGCGACTTTGCCATCGTTTGACCGCGATCTGTCGTCACATCGCCACGGTATGACTTAGGCTATAGTGTCGGCCTATCGGGTTGACTTCACAACAGGGTGCAGCGTGGCGACGGCGGCGGAGATTTTTGCGGCGGAGGGCAAGCTCGGCTTCATGATGAGCCTGTCGTCGGCGGCGATGCGGCTGAGGGCGGTCGATACCGATCCCACCGATGGGGTTAACACGATCGAGGTCGCCAGGAGTGGCGTCAATGCGCCGACGGTGGCCTACCAGGCGGCGGCCTGGGCCACCGCAACGCAATACCTCACCCTGCTCGATGCCGACGACATGCCGGCCCTGCGCCCCGTCGCTTCGCGCAGCACGAACTTCCCCTCGATCGGCCTCGAGAGCGGCGTGTTCACCAACCGCAATGGGGCGGCGCTGGTGGCGCGCAGCGACGATGCGCTGTTCATCGCCTTCCGCGGCAGCAACGACATCGATGGCGGGATCGGCAGTTCGCCCGATTCCAAGCAGTGGGGCGACAGGCGCAGCGACCACTGGAAGCTGTTCCAGCAGCTTGACGCGGCGATCAAGACCTATCTGGCGCAGCACCCCGAGATCACCAAGGTCTATGTCACCGGCCACAGCCTGGGCGGCGGCATGGTCAATGCGTTCATGCAGTCGCACAAGGGCGACATCTATGAAGGCGTGAGCTTCGGCTCGATCCGCTACGGCAAGGGCACGAGCCGCAGCGACGACCGCGTCACCAATGTGTGGAACGACAGCGATATCGCGCTGGCGCTGGGCGGGCGCGCCGACGGCCACAATATCCGCTTCAAGGTGGTCGGCCCCGACCCCACCGGCGAGCACATGCCCTGGCTCTACCAGGCCGAGATCAAGTTCCTCGCCGAGCTGGGCTACGGCATGGACGAGCTGGCCGGCTACAACCGCGTGGTGTTCGGCGCGCTGCCGACCGGCCTGTTCAGCTCGGGCATCGGCATCGGCGCCGACAGCCTTACGGGTACCGGCGGGCGCGACCTGATCCTGGGCGGCGCCCTGTCGGACCGCCTGCAGGGCCGGGCCGGGCTCGACCGCATCGACGGCGGCAGCGGCGCACGCGACACCGCCATCTACAGCGAAAAGAGCGCCGGCATCACGGTGGCGCTCGACGGCGCGAACTGGACCAGCGTTCTGATCGGCAGCCGCACCGAGGACCTCATCCGCAATATCGAGGATGTCGAAGGCGGCAAGCGGGCCGACGTGCTAATCGGCGACGGCAACAGCAACCGCCTGTCGGGCAATGGCGGCGCCGACTACATCACCGGCGGCGACGGGCGCGACACGCTGGCGGGCGGCGCCGGCCGCGATGTGCTGACCGGCGGAGAGGGCGGCGACGCCTTCCTGTTCAACGCCAAGGCAGGCAAGGGCAATGCCGATACGATCGTCGACTTCACGCCCGGCGTCGACCAGATCCAGCTCGAGAACACGGTCTTCAAGGCGCTGGGCAAGACCTTCACCCCGAGCGAATTCTACGCCGCCGCCGGGGCGACCAAGGCGCACGACAAGACCGACCACATCATCTACGACACCCTCACTGGCCGGCTGTACTACGACGCCGACGGCAAGGGCGGCAGCGGCGGCGCGCTGATCGCCACGCTCGAGGGCAAGCCGGCGCTGAGCTGGGACGACTTCGCGCTGGTCTGAGCGACCCCGCGTCCCGGACCGTCAAATCGCCGGTGCGTAACTCGCCAAGGCGGATTCTCGGCGGACCGGCATCGCGCTAGCCCTTGGTCGTGGGAAACCAATGAGGGCATCAGCGTATGTTTCGTAAGCTATCGGCCGAGTTCATCGGCACATTCTGGCTCGTCTTCGGGGGGTGCGGCAGCGCCCTTATCGCGGCGGGCTTCCCCGATGTCGGCATCGGCTTCGTGGGCGTCGCGTTCGCGTTCGGCCTGACCGTGCTCACCATGGCCTATGCCGTGGGCGGGACTTCGGGCGGCCATTTCAACCCCGCGGTGTCGCTCGGGCTCGCCCTGGCGGGTCGCTTCGAGTGGAAGGATCTGATCGGCTACTGGATCGTCCAGCTCGTGGGCGGCATCGCCGGTGCGGCCGTGCTCTACCTGATCGTGTCGGGCAGGGCCGACTTCACCGCGGGCGGCTTCGCCTCCAACGGCTATGGCGAGCTGTCGCCGGGCGGCTATTCGATGGTGGCGGCGCTGCTCGCCGAGATCGTGCTCACGGCGGTGTTCCTGCTCATCATCCTCGGCTCGACCAGCAAGGCGGCGCCGGCGGGTTTTGCACCGCTCGCGATCGGCCTCGGGCTGACGCTGATCCACCTGATTTCGATCCCGGTGACCAACACGTCGGTCAACCCCGCCCGCTCGATCGCCGCGGCGATCTTTGCGACCAACGGGGCTCTCGGCCAGGTGTGGCTGTTCATCGTCGCGCCGCTGGTGGGGGCCGCCATCGGCGCCCTGATCTGGAAGTACCTGCTCGCCCCGGGCGAAAGCCCGGCCGGCGTCGGCCAGTCGTAACGGCGCAAACGAAAACTCCGGCGGGCTGGTCCCGCCGGAGTGCTGTTCATCGTCAGCCGGAGCGGCGCCGCTCCGTCAGAACTCCGACCAGTCCGGATCGACGGCGGCGTTGCCGCGGCTCAGATACGACTTGGCCGCCTGCGTCACCCGCTTCTGCAGCGACTTGACCCCACCGGCCCTCGCCGGCGCCGGGGCTTCGGCGCGAGCCGCCACGCGGCGGCCGGTTTCCTCGATGGCGAACACGTCGACGATGCGGTCGAGCTCATTGGCCTGGCTCTCGGTCTGCTCGATCGAGGCGTTGATCTCCTCGACCAGCGCCGCATTGTGCTGGGTCATCTCGTCCATGACGCGCACTGCGGTCGTGACCTCGTCGATCGCCGAGGCCTGTTCGCGGCTGTCGCGGGCGATGCCGTCCATCAGTTCGCTCGAGGCACGGGCGGCCCCCAGCATGGCGACGAGCTTCTGCGCCGCGTCGGCCACGAGCTTGGAACCGCTCGCCACTTCCGTGCCGGACTGCTCGATCAGCGCCTTCACTTCGGCGGAGGCACTGGCGGCCGACTGGGCGAGGCGACGGACCTCGACGGCGACGACGGCAAAGCCCTTGCCGGCATCGCCGGCGCGCGCCGCTTCCACCGAGGCGTTGAGCGCCAGCAGGTTGGTCTGGAACGCGATGTCGTCGATCAGCCCGATGATGTTGCTGATCTTGGCCGAGGAGGCCGTAATCCGCTCCATCGCTTCGTTGGCCGAGCCCATCACCACGCCGCCTTCCTCGGCGGTGCGGGTGACGGTGGCGGCAACGCCCGAGGCATCGACCGCGCGCTTGGCGTTCTGCGCCACGGTGGTGGCAAGCTGCTCCATCGCGGCGGAGGTTTCCTCGATGGTGCCGGCCTGCTTGGTGGTGCGCTCGCTGAGGTCGTTGGCGCCACTGAGGATCTCGCCGGTCGCGAGCTTGAGCGAACGCGAGGTGTCCTTGAGCTGGCCGACGATCTCGGTGAGCTTTTCGGCCACGCGGTTGGTGTCGGATTTGAGCCGGGCGAAGGCGCCTTCGTAGTCGCCCTCGACCCGCTTGCTCAGCCGCGTATCGGCGAGCGCGGCGAGCACGTCGCCGGTTTCGCCGAGGCCGCGATCCACCGTGGTCACGAGGTTGTTGATCGACTGCGCGATGGCGTTGAGCTCGGCGTCGGGGAACTCGGTGTCGACACGGCGGCTGAAGTCGCCGGCCACGGCAGCATCGACAACGTCGCCGAAGGCACGGCGGAGCTCGGCCATCATTTCCGCGCGGCGCTTCTGATCGGAGATGATGCGGGCGGCTTCCGCCTCCGTCATCTCGGCGACCTTCATGCCGTTCTCGCGGAACACTTCGAGCGCCGATGCCATGGCGCCGATCTCGTCGCGACGCTTGGCGTAGGGCACTTCGACGCTGTAGTCGCCCTCGGCCAGCTTGCGCATTACGCCGGTCATCCGGTTCACCGGCTTGGCGATGGAATTGCCCAGCAGGGCGAAGGCGAGCAGTCCGATGCCCAGGATCACCGCGCCGCCGATCAGGTCGCTGCGCAGCATGGCATTGGATTCGGCCAGCAGCACTGCCTGCGGCACCGCGATCAGCGCCGTCCACGAGCGGGTGCTGCCCGGCAGGTCGATGCGCTGCGCCGTGAGGCTCCACATCTGGCCGTCGGGGCCCGGGCCGGTCGACTGGTGGGTCTCTTTGTCGCCCATGGCGGCGACCGTATCGGTCACCCACGCATTGGCGGCCTGGTCGGATGCCTTGGTGCCCAGCACCGAGGCATCCGGATTCATCACCCACACGCCGTCGCCATTGACCACGCCGAAGAAGCCGACGCCCAGCGGCGCCTCGGCGCCGATGAGGTTGGTGATCTCGCGCCCGTCGAACGGCACCAGCGCGAGGCCGACCGTCTTGCCGGTGCCGTCATGGATGGGAGCCTGCACGGAGGTGTAGAGCTGTTCGCCGGTGAGCGAGGGGCCGGTGACGTCGGCGCCCGTGGCGAGGCCGCTGTCGAACCAGGCATAGCCCGCGCCGGTCGTATCCTCGAGGCTGGTGATGGTCACCGCTTCGCCGGCCTTGGGGCGGGCGGCGTAGACGCCCGAATAGCCGTCGTCGGAGCCGAAGCCCGAGCTGAAGAAGTCGAGGCGCATGTTGAGCTTGGCCTCGGGGGAGAACATAACGATGACGCCCAGCGCATCGGGCACCGCTTCAGCGGCATGCCGCGCGATGCCGGGGAAGCTCCTGAGCGAGGACGACTGGTCGGCGATCAGCGCTTCGGCGGTGGTCGCCGTGGCTTCGGCGAAGGTGGCGTAGCGGCTCAGCCAGATGCGGATGTCGTCGGAGCGACTATTGGCGATGGCGGCAAGGGTCTCATCGGCCGCGGCGAGGTCTTTCTGCCGGGCGGTCGAGACGACGTAAAACAGCGAAACGGCGATGGCGACCGAAAAGATCGCCGCGGCGGCCAGTATGATTTTGCCCCGGAGCTTGAACTCCGGCAGCCGCAACAGGGATTTGGGGGACATTTGTGGATGTGGTCCTTCTGGAGCAGTGGGGAGATATACCCGGGCGCCAGCTAGCATGATCCGCGTTAACATCAGGCAAAGCCGGACCCCGCAGGTTCCCGGTGCTCGGGGCGGCGGGCGCTAGTGTGCGGGCCGCACCGAGCGCGCGACCTGGACGAGGCAGGCAAGGCCCAGCAGTCCCACTCCGGCGACCAGCCACAGCGCCGGCCGCACGCCGACCGCTTCGATGAGCGTGGCGAGGACGAACGGGGCGACGGAGGCCAGCACCTGCCGCACCGACGCCATGAGGCCGAGGCGCGCGCCGTAGGCATCGGGACCGAACAGGGCGAGCGGCAGCGATCCGTGCACGATGCTCTTGAGGCCCGAGCCGAAGCCGAGCATCACCGCGAACAACACCGCGGCAACGAGCGCCGGCGCGCCGAAGGCCAGCACCGCAATGGCGGCCGGCAGGAGGGCGAGCGCGAGCAGCGCCGGAAAGACGGGGTGCCGCGCCGCTCCGGCCAGCAAATTGGCGAAGCGGACCAGCACCTGGGCCGGCCCGAACAGCGTCGAGACGAGGAGTGCGCTGGCGCCCAGGCCGACCGCGGTCAGGAGCGGCACCATCTGCGCGAGCACCGCCGAGAGCGCGAAGCCCGACAGCGCAAACCCCGCGGTGGCGAACCACATCGCCGAAGCCGGCGCCGCCGGATGCGGCACGGCCGGTTCGGTCGGCGCCGTGGCGGCAGGTGTCGCCGCGCGGGCGCCGGCGCGCCGCTGCGCCAGCAGCGCATGGATGGGAACGCAGACGAGGAGCGTCGCGGCGGCGAAGGCGACATAGGCGGTCCGCCAGCCCACGACCGCGTCGAGCCACGCGGTCAGCGGCCAGAAGATGGTCGAGGCGAAGCCCGCGATGAGCGTCAGGTGATTGATGCGGGCGCGCGCGCTGGCGCCCGCCACCTGCACCAGCGCGGTGAAGGCCGCATCGTACAGCACCAGCGTGCCGGCGACCTGGGTGAGCACGATGGCCGCGGCGAACACCATGCCATTGGGGGCCAGCCCCGCGACGAGCAGGGCCGCGGCGGCGACGATGCTGCCCAGCGTCATCACCGCGCCGGCGCTGTGACGATCCATCCGCTTGCCCACTTCGTGCGCGACAAGGCCGCCCACGAGGAGGCCCAGCGAGAACGCGCCGAACAGCCAGGGCTCGGGCCAGCCCAGCGCGGGCGCGGCGTTGCGGGCGAGGATGGCGAAGCTGTAATACAGCGTTCCATAGCCGACGATCTGCGAGACGCCCAGCAGCCAGACCACCGCGACGGCAGGAAGCGGGTGGCGGCCCGCAAAGGGTAGAGCGGCGATAGCGGCAGTCCTCGATTCAGCGGCAGCAGGATGACGAATCGGCTGCCGGAGAGCAACAGGCGGACGCGGCCTGCTGGCGGGCGCGATGTCGCGGTTTGCAGATCGCCGGACGTTCGCCGAGGCGCATCACGGCACGCTCGCCGGTCACCTCGACCGCGGCCACGTCGTAGACCTTCATGGGCTCGCCGGGCCGGCTGACCTCGACGGTGACGCGGGCGTCGCCGGCAAGCCGCACCTTGCGGTCGACCTGGGCGAGGATGGCGCGGAACTTGCCCACCCGCATGGGTCCAGCGCCGTCGCGCGCCGGAATGTCCTCGACCTGGAGGATCGTCTCCTGCCAGGCATCCGGATTGCCGCCGCAGTCGAGCGTGACGAAGGAACCCGCCTTGACCTCGGTCACGTGGTAGCCCGGCTGCACCTCGGCGCCGGTTTCGTAGGCGAGCACCAGCGCCTTGTCGTCATGCGGTGCGAGCGCGGCCAGCAAATGGCTCAGTGAGCTGTCCGCCTGAGGGGGCTTGGCCTGGGCGTCCATGTCGGATATCCTCATTTCAATGATTCTTGAGATGTTGAAATGAAAATCGACGAAGCGCAAGCCCTCGATGCGTTCGGGGCGCTCTCGCAGGCCACCCGGCTGCAGATGGTCCGAGCGCTGGTGGTTGCCGGACCCGACGGCATGTCGGCGGGCGCCGTCGGCGAGGCGGCCGGGGTGTCGCCCTCCGGAGCCTCCTTCCACCTGTCCACCCTCGAGCGGGCCGGCCTCGTGACGTCGAGGCGGGTGTCCCGCTCGATCATCTATGCGGCCAATTATGAGGGGCTCTCGGGCCTCGTCGCCTTCCTCATGCGCGACTGCTGCCAGGGCCACCCCGAGGTCTGCGCGCCGGCGGCGGAAGTCGCCGCATCCTGTTGTGCCCCTGCGTCCATGGAGATGTCCCGTGCCTGCTGACACCTACAATGTGCTGTTCCTGTGTACGGGCAATTCGGCCCGCTCCATCCTCGGCGAAGCGCTGCTCAACCATCTGGGCGGCGAACGCTTCCGGGGCTTTTCGGCGGGCAGCTTCCCCAAGGGCAGCGTCCATCCGATGGCGCTCAGCGTGCTGGAGGAAAACGGCGTTCCAACCGACGGTCTGCGCTCCAAATCGTGGGACGAGTTCGCGGGGCCGTCGGCGCCGCCGATGAACTTCGTGTTCACCGTATGCGACAACGCCGCCGGCGAGACCTGTCCGATCTGGCCGGGCCGGCCGATGACGGCCCATTGGGGCATCGAGGACCCGGCTGCCGTGGACGGCCCCGAGTTCCGCCGGCGCGCCGCCTTCGAGGACGCCTATCGCTTCATGCGCAACCGGGTCGAGGCCTTCATCAGCCTGCCGCTGGCGAGCATCGACCAGATGGCCCTGGCGGCCCGTCTCAAGGGCATCGGCACCATGGACGGCTCGACCCTGCGCGCGCCGCAGGTGGCCTGATGGCGACACTGCTGCGCCCCGTGCCGGCCGACGCCCCCGCGCTCGCCGCGGCCCTCGATGCGGCGCACCTGCCCACGGAAGACCTCAGCGATGGCGGCAGGCGCTTCTTCGCGCTCGACGCGGCGGGCCAGCCGGTGGGCTATGGCGGCTACGAGCTCTATGGCGAGGAGGTGCTGCTGCGCTCGGTGGTGGTGCTTGAGCAGCATCGCGGCAAGGGATACGGCCATGCCGTCACCGCCGCGGTGCTGGCCGACGCAGCGCGTGCCGGGGCGCGCCGCGCGTTCCTGCTGACCACCGGCGCGGCCGCTTTCTTTGTCCGCGAGGGCTTCCGTCCGATGGATCGTCGCGACGCGCCGGCCGCGATCCTCGCGACCAAACAGGCGACGACCATCTGCTCGTCCGCCACGCTGCTCGCCCGCGCCCTGTCGTGACGGCCAAGCTTCCGCGCCGGCTCGCCGCCGAGGCCGCGGGCACGGCCTTCCTCGTGATCGCGGTCGTCGGCTCCGGCATCATGGCCGAGCGACTGACGGCGGACGCGGCCCTCGCCCTCCTCTGCAACGCGGTGGCGACGGGCGCGGCGCTGGCCGTGCTCATCGCCGTCCTCGGCCCCGTCTCGGGCGCGCATCTCAATCCCGCCGTGACACTGGTTGCCGCCCTGCGGCGGGCGCTGCCGCCGCGCGACGCGGCATTCTACGTCCTCGCCCAAGTGGCGGGCGGCATCGTGGGCACGCTTCTCGCGCACGCCATGTTCGAGCTGCCGCTCGTCGCCCTGTCGCAGCAGGCCCGCACCGGCGGCGGGCAGTGGCTGGCGGAAGGGCTCGCGACGTTCGGACTGGTGGCCGTGATCCTCATCGGCGGAGGGTCGCGGCGCGACGCGCTGCCCTGGCTCGTCGGGCTCTACATCACCAGCGCCTACTGGTTTACCGCCTCCACCTCCTTTGCCAATCCGGCGGTGACGCTGGCCCGCACGCTCACCGACACGTTCAGTGGCATCCGCCCGCTCGATGCTCCCGGCTTCATTGCGGCGCAATGCGCGGGGGCACTGATCGCGGTGGTTGCCGTGCGGGCATTGGGGACCGGCAGCAGGGCCCGCTGAGCGGGACCGCTACATCGCGGGCGCGACCGGCTGATCGTCGCGATCCGTCTCGCCCACCGGGCCGGCACCGGCTCCCGGCAGCTCGATGCGAATGCTGGCGCCGGTACGGCGGCGCTCGCAGGAGGTGATGGTCCAGCCATTGTCATGGGCGATCTGCCGCGCCACGGCGAGGCCCAGCCCGCTTCCCTCCGCCACGGAGCGATCGCGCTCGAGGCGCTCGTTGCGCACCAGCGCCTGCTCGAACGCCACGCCCTGCAGGCCCGGGCCGGTATCGTGGACTTCGACGCGGTATCCAGCGCCGTTGCGGCGCAGCGCGATGAGCACCCTGCCCTCGCGCGTGTATTTGATCGCGTTGGAGACGAGGTTGGCGGTGACGCGCATCAGCGCGTAGGCGTTGACGCTCGCATCGGGCGCTGCGAGGACGAGCTTGAGGCCGAGCCCCCGCTCGGCGGCTTCGGGCCCGAACATGTCGGCGACGCCCCGCAGCACCGCGTGCAGGCCGGGCTCGGCGGCCGTGGGCGATGCGACGCTTGTCGCCGCGAGCCGTTCGGCGACGAGCTGCTCCATATAAGACAGCGCCGACTCGACCTGGCCGGCGTCGGTCTTGCCACCCTCGGCCTTGAACATCTGGCGCAGCGAGAGGCGCAAGGCATGCATCGGCTGGCGCAGGTCGTGCACGGTGTCCTTGACGCTTTCCTCGCGCTGCCGCGCCAGCGCGGTCACCTCGTCATAGCTGTCCTCGAGCGAGGCGAGGCGCTGGCTGAGCGCGAGGTTGCGGCGGGCATGGGCGAGCGTCTCTTCCATCGCCGTGCGGCGCAGATGGTTGTAGCGGTCGAAGATGGCGAGGCCCATCATCAGCGCGTCGACGACCAGGGCAAGGCGGATGGTGTCGTAGGGCGTGACGAATGTCTGCTCCAGCCCAAGCCCGAAGCGGGCGGTGAACAGCAGCGCCGGAATGAGGCTCGCCGTCCACGAAAACACGTAAAAGCGCACTTCGCGGAAGCGGGTGCGCGCCGCCAGCAGCCCGGCCGCAACGAAGGTCAAGACGCTGACCGAGATCATGATGACGAGCAGTTGCTTGAGCAGTTGCGGATCGACCACCCACAGGACGACATCGATCGCGAGGACCCCGACGATGATCGTCAGCAGGATCCGATGCATGACCGGCTGGTACCGGGCGGTCTGGAGGAAGGTGATGGCGAACAGACTGCCGAACACCATGACGGCCGACCCCGCCACTACGGAGGCCATCGAGTTGAAGCGCGGGAAGCCCGGCCAGAGGAACTGGAATGCCGCTCCCTCGCCGTGCATCACATAGACAAGGATGGCCGTCAGATACCCGGCATAGGCGGCAAAGACCGGTTCGCGCAGCACCGCGAGGGCCACGGCGGCGAGAACGATGATGACCAGCATCATGCCGTAGAAGGCGTAGCTCTTGGCGTCCCGCACGCGCGCCTGGGCGGCGAAGCTGTCGACCGTCTCCACCGACATCGAGATTCTGGACGAGCCCTGCGAGTAGTAGGCGACGATGAGGGTCGCGGCCTCGCCCGGCGCGAGGCTGAACGGGGCGACCATCTGCGGATCGTCGATCGGCCGGGCGCTGAAGGGCGAGTCCTCGGTCAGGTCGAGCAGCGTCTGCACCGCGCCATCGGCGCCGACCAGATAGACGGCAATCTTCTGGGTGAAATTGGCATGCGCGAAGAAGCGCCAGGCGGTCTCCGAGGCGGTGCCGTTGACCAGATGGGCCCGCAGCCAGATCCGGGCCGCGGTGTAGCCGAAATCGGGGACCGGACCCGGCAGCGGGTGCATTTCGACCCCTTTTGGGTCGATCAGATCCGTTACCGACATTTGCCATTCGGGGTCGGTGGTGTATTCAAAGTGCTGGCTGAGTATTTCGGTTTCCGCGGGACCCGTCATGACCAGCGGACCGCGCTCCTGGGCTCTCGCCGGCGCGGTGAGGAGCGTCATGACGAGAGCAAGGACAGCAAGCGCGCCGGCTATGAGCGCCGCCCGCCCCGCCGATCCGGGACACAGACCGTGACCCGGGTCTTGCTCGCCGACGATCATGCGTTCGTCTCTTGGGGGGTGGCCAAGGCGCTCTCGACTCTCGACGGCATCGACATTGTGGGGTCCGTTACGAACGGGATTGAAGCAATCGTCGCGATCCGGAAGTCGAAGCCGGACTGCGCGATCCTTGATTACAATATGCCGGGCGCCAACGGACTGGAAGTCTTCCTCGAATCCAAGCGCTGGTCGCCCGAAACCCGCTTTATCCTGCTGACCGGCACCGCCACGCCGCAGACCATCAGCACCCTTGTCGAAGCGGGCGTCCACGGCGTCTGCCTCAAGGACGGCACGGAAACCGAGATCGTCGAGCTGTTCCGCCAGGTCTGCGCCGGACGGACAGTCGTCAGCGCCAGCGCCCGGCGGATGATGAAGGCGCCGGCGGTCAGCGTCGCCCTGACCGAGCGCGAGCTGGCCGTGCTGCAGGCGGTGGCGCGCGGCCACACCAATGCCAGCGCGGCGGAAACGCTCGGCGTCAGCCCCAAGACCGTCGACAGCCACCGCACCAACCTCATGCGCAAATTCGGCGTCAACTCGACGGCCAGCCTGCTGCTGGCCGCGGTGAACGCCGGTCTCCTCGACCCCGCCAGCATCCGCTGAACGCCGCCCGCCGCAAATCAGGTGATCGCCTGATGGGCCGGACCCCCGCCATGCGCTGAACTGCCCAGGTCGGATCGGCCTGCCGGTCGGCACCCGGGAGGGGGACATGGACTACGCCGCACTGGCTGCCTATTTCGCCGCACTCGCAGCGCTGACGGCGGCGCCCGGCCCGATCGTCGCCGTGCTGGTCGCCCGCTCGGTCGGCAGCGATACGCGCGGTGCCGTGGCTTTCGCCACCGGGCTGTGCCTGGGCGACGTGCTGGCCGTCTGCGCCATCGCGATGGGCGTGGGCAGCCTCGCGCAGAGCAGCCCCGAATGGTTCACGCTCGCCAAATATGCCGGGGTCGTCTACCTCCTCTGGCTCGCCTGGCGCATCTGGACCGACGGCTCCGCCATGGCCGCTGGCCAGCCCCGCCCCGGCGGACTGCTCGCCTCGACCGGCGCCGGCCTGGCGCTGTGCCTGGGCAACCCCTCCACCGTGCTCATCTACATGCTGCTGCTCCCCACCGTCGCCCCCGCGGGCATCGGCAGCGCCGACCAGCTCCTGCTGGTCCTGCTGACCACCTTCCTTGCGGTCGGCGGCGTGTTCTTCGGCGCCATCCTGCTGGCGCGGCAGTTCAGCCGCGTGATCTCGTCGGCCCGCTCGTCGATGATCCTGAGCCGGGCGACCGCCCTCGTCATCGCCGCCACATCGCTGTGGATGCTGGTGGCCTGACACGCTGTCCCATCCGCCGACCTCATGCGCGCTGAACGTCAACTCGACGGCCAGCCTGCGGCTGACTGCGATGACCTTGCTCGATCCTGCCGGCATCCGCTGAACCCGGGGAATTTCAGGTGATCGCCTGATGGGTCGGCTGGCGGCCTTTGCCGACATTGGTCGCGTCCAGTTTTGAGGGGGGGAGATGGACTACCTGGCATTCGGTCCGTACTTTCTTGCTCTCGTCGCCTACGCGGCCTCTCCCGGCCCGCTCATGGCGGTGCTGGTGGCGCGATCGCTCGGGGACGACTGGAAGGGCGCCACCGCCTTTGCCGCCGGTCTTTGCCTCGGCGAAGTGATTGCCGTGATCGGTGTCGTTCTGGGCATTGGCATCTGGGCCCAGGCCCAGCCCGAACTCCTGGCGCTGGTGAAGTATCTGGGTGTCGCCTACCTGTTGTGGCTGGCGCTCAAGATGTGGCGCAGCAGCGCCGAGGGCCGCGCTCCACAGGTGCAGGTGACCGGATGGGTTGCCGCCGTCGGCGCCGGCGTAGCCCTCTGCCTGGGCAACCCCGCGACGCTGCTGATGCAGATGCTGCTGCTGCCCATCGTTGCCCCCACGGGTGTCGTGAGCAGCTGGCACCTCGGGCTCGTGGTGCTGGTTACCTTCGCGGCGTTCGGCCTCATCTTCTTCGGGACGATCCCGCTCGCCCGCCAGCTCAATCGAGTCGTCGCCTCGCCGCGCTCATCGAGCCTGCTCGGCCGCGCCACCGCGGTGGTGATTGCCGCGACATCGCTGTGGATCCTTGCCACCTGACGACCGCACGGCGCAAAGACCCGCGCCCGATCCTGTCAGCCTTTGCCCGTGCTGCCCGATCCACTAAGGTGCCCGCCGATCATTCCAGCGGAATCACCATGCACCTCGTACTCGTCGACGGCTCCGGCTACATTTTCAGGGCGTTTCATGCCCTGCCGCCCTTCACGAGGTCGGACAAGCTGCCCGTCGGCTCGGTGCTGGGCTTTTCCAACATGATCTTCAAGCTCGAGCAGGACCTCAAGGCGGAGGACCAGGCTCCGACGCACATGGCCGTGGTGTTCGACTATTCGGGCCGGACGTTCCGCGACCAGATCTATGCGGAGTACAAGTCGCACCGGCCACCGCCGCCCGAGGAGCTGGTGCCGCAGTTTCCGCTGACGCGCACGGCGACGCTGGCCTATGGGCTCCCCTCGATCGAAATGGAGGACTGGGAGGCCGACGACATCATCGCGACCTATGCCTGCATGGCGCGCGATGCGGGCGCCAAGGTGACAATCGTTTCGTCCGACAAGGATCTGATGCAGCTGGTCGACCCCGACGGCTCGATCCGCCTGCTCGACACCATTCCCCGCCCGGGCCAGCCGGCGCTGCGCTGGATCGGGCCGGACGAAGTGTTCGAGAAGTTCGGCGTGACGCCCGACAAGGTCATCGACGTGCAGGCGCTGTGCGGCGACGCCGTCGACAACGTGCCGGGTGTTCCCGGCATCGGCGTCAAGACGGCGGCCGAGCTGATCAACACTTACGGCTCGGTGGAGGCGCTGCTCGAGAGCACCGCCAGCATCAAGCAACCCAAGCGCCGGCAGACGCTCGAGGACAATGCCGAGCTCGCGCGCATCTCGAAGAAACTCGTGACGCTGAGCCGCGACGTGCCGGTGGCGCTGCCGCTCGACGGGCTGCTGCGCGAACCGATCGATCCGGGCAAGCTCTTTCCCTTCCTCAAGGCGATGGAGTTCACCAAGGCCATCGCCTACCAGGCCAAGATCCTCGAGGTGAATCCGGACGATTGGGAGCCCGATCCGGGGCTCGCGCCGGCGCAGGTCAAGCCGATCGGCTTCAACAACGAGGCCAAGGAAGTTGCCCGCGCGGCTCGGCTCAGCGCCGAGGGGCGGGCCGAGAACGCCGCCGTCAAGTTCGCCGCCGAGCGGCTCCAAAAGATGCGCGCGATCCCGATCGACCGCGAGGCCTACACCACCATCGTCGACAGGGCGACGCTCGAAGAGTGGATACGGCAGATCCGGGCCCAGGGCTATGTCGCAATCGACGCAGAGAGCACCGGGCTCGACAACCAGACCGCCGATCTTGTCGGGCTGAGCTTCGCGCTGGCGCCGGGCAGGGCCGCCTACCTGCCGCTCAACCACGTCACCGGCAACGGCATGTTCGGCAGCAAGGTCGAGGGCCAGCTCGACGAGCGCGACGCGCTGGCACTGCTCAAGCCACTTCTGGAAGACCGTTCTATCCTCAAGATCGCGCACAACGTCAAATACGACCTCGGCCTCCTGCTGCGCTATGGCATCGACCTCAAGCCATTCGACGACACGCTGCTGATGAGCTATGTGCTCGACGGCGTGCAGTACAATACGCTGAGCGAGCTCAGCGCCCACTGGCTCAACCACACCGGCATCGAGATCAAGGAACTGATCGGAACCGGCAAGAACCAGAAGACCTTCGCCGAAGTCGATATCCCCGCCGCGGCGCGCTACGCCGCCGAGGATACGGACCTGACGCTGCGGATCTGGAACCTGCTCAAGCCGCGCCTCGTGGCCGAGAGCCAGAGCGCGCTGTACGAGACCGAGGAGCGCCCGCTGGCGCCCGTTCTCGCGCGCATGGAGGGCCGCGGCATCGGCGTCGACCGCGCCATTCTGAGCCGCCTCACCGGCGATTTCACGCAGCGCGCCGCCGCGCTCGAGGCCACGGCCTACGAGCTCGCCGGGCAGAACTTCAACCTGGGCTCACCCAAGCAGCTGGGCGAGATCCTGTTCGACAAGATGCAGCTTCCGGGCGGCACGCGCACCAAGACCGGCGCCTGGTCCACCGGCGCCGACGTGCTCGAAGGCCTCGCCGACCAGGGCGTGCCGCTCGCCCGCACCATCGTCGACTGGCGCCAGCTCACCAAGCTCATCGGCACCTATACCGATGCCCTGCCCGGCTACATCAACCAGCGCACCAGCCGCGTCCACACCACCTATTCGCAGCACTCGGTGCTGACCGGCCGGCTCTCCTCGAACGAGCCGAACCTGCAGAACATTCCGGTGCGCACCGAGGACGGCCGCAAGATCAGAACGGCGTTCGTGGCGCCGGCCGGCCGCATTCTGATTTCGGCCGACTACAGCCAGATCGAACTGCGCGTGCTCGCCCACATCGCCGACATCCAGGCGCTCAAGGATGCGTTCGAGGAGGGCCTCGACATCCACGCCATGACCGCGAGCGAAATGTTCGGCGTGCCGGTCGCCGGCATGCCGTCCGAGGTGCGCCGCCGCGCCAAGGCGATCAATTTCGGCATCATCTACGGCATCTCGGCCTTCGGTCTCGCCAACCAGCTGGGCATCGAGCGCTCCGAGGCGGGCGAGTACATCAAGACCTATTTCGCGCGGTTCCCCGGCATCCAGGACTACATGGCCGAGCAGCGCCGCAAGGTGAAGGCGGACGGTTACGTCACCACCATCTTCGGCCGCAAGATCGCCTTCCCCAACGCCAATTCCTCGCACGCCGCCGAGCGCAGCTTCGTCGAACGCGCCTCGATCAACGCCCCTATCCAGGGCAGCGCCGCCGACATCATCCGCCGCGCCATGATCCGCATGGAGCCCGAGCTCAAGCGCGCCGGCATCGCCGCCGACATGCTGCTGCAGGTGCATGACGAACTGATCTTCGAGACCGATCTCGGCCACGAGGACAAGGCCATGCCGGTGATCCGATCGATCATGGAAAACGCCGCCCACCCCGCCGTGAAGCTCACGGTGCCGCTGCAGGTCGACGCCCACGCCGCGCACAATTGGGACGAGGCGCACTGAGGCGGGCGCCTCCGCCATCACTCCCGCGCGATTAGGTCGAGTGAGCTGTCGCGTCAGGTCCGCACCCACAGGCTGACATCCCCGCGAAAGCGGGTCCCCGCTGGCGCGGCATGACATTGCGGGCACGCCCACATGACAAGGCCCCGCCGGATCGGCGGGGCCCTGCAGTCAGGCTCTCTCGAGCTAAGGCTTAATGCCAGGTCTGGCGGTCGTACCAGGTGTCGACGTCCTTGCGCACGTCGTCCTTGGCCTTGCCGTAGCGCTCCTGGATCTTGCCTTCGAGCTGGTCGCGCTTGCCGGCGATCACGTCGAGGTCGTCGTCAGTGAGCTTGCCCCACTGTTCCTTGACCTTGCCCTTGACCTGTTTCCAGTTTCCTTCGACGCGGTTCCAGTCCATGAGATGTCTCCTCTTGCATGGGGATGTATGCGAGGGAAACGCGGCGGCCCGCTCAGCGTTCCAGCGCCGCGGCGGCCCGCCGCAGCAGGTCGAGCGCATCGGCGCGGCGCGCGTCGGCCCAGGCGATGCGCAAGCGCTGAACCGTCGCGCCATTGTAGAGCGAGACCATGTAGTCGGCCTCGCGCAGCACCGCCGCTTCGGCCGCATCGACCGCCACCGGCTCGAGCACGAGGCGCGGCCCCGTCTCGCGCATGGCCGCAAGGTCCATCACGGTCGCGAGAGCGGGATGCGCCGCCGCAAGCTCGGCGCGCCGCGCCAGCGGATCGTCCGCACCCGCGCCGGTCGCCTCATCGAGCAGCAGCACCAGCAGCATCGCCTTCTTGCGCGACAGCGGCGCGGCCTCGAGTGCGGCCAGCGCCGCATGAATAGAATTATGTTCTATCATGCGGTCAAGCTGCCGTCGCCTGCACGAGGCACCCTCACCCCAGATGCTTGTGAAACCACGCAAGGCTGCGCGCGCTCGCCTTGGTACACGCGGCCTCGTCGAAGCGGTTGGGCCGGTCGGAGTTGCAGAAGCCGTGATCGGCGTCATAGGTGTGGATGTCGACATCGGGGTGCGCCGCCTTGAGCTGTTCGACCTGCTCGAGCGGAATGCCCTGGTCGCGCGTGCCGAAATGCATCTGCGTGGGAACGCGCGGCGTGAGCCCGATATAGTTGGGCACGCCGCCGCCATAATAGCCCGAGGCCGCCGCGACCCCCGCCACCTGCGCCGCCGCCCGCCAGCTGTTGGCGCCGCCGAAGCAGTAGCCGGTGACGCCCACCTTGCCGGCAGCGCTCGCCGCCTCTACCGCCGCCCGCATGTCGAGCAGCGCCGTCGCGTGGCTGTAGCTCTCGAAGATCCTGTTGATGACCTTGAACTGGTCCTGCCCGTAATTCTCGCTCTCATAGCCGAACTCGACGCGGTCGAACATCGCGGGCGCAATGCAGAGATAGCCATGGCTCGCCCACCGCTCCGCGACAGACCGCACCCAGTTATTGAGCCCCCACACCTCGCCCAGCAGCACCACGCCGCCACGAGGTTTCCCGGAAGGCTCAGCACGATAGGCGTTCAGCGTGAAGCCATCGGAGGCGGTGAGGGTGATGCGGGGCATGAGTAGCGAACTCTCGGCGCGTAACGCGACTGGACTGATAGGCTCGTACTGCAGCTACCGGGCATATGCTCGAATGGTGTTCACAGCATGAATGAAGGCCGCAGTCTTGTCGGCGAATGACAAATCTGCTGTCTTGCCCTCAATCGCCACCTTTATCACAGATGCATGGCGCTTGAGCTTTCGTATGGTGGGTGGGACAGGGCGTCCCTGGCTCAGCAACCACAATCTAGCAAAAGCTTCTTTTGGCGCTGCGATCGTGTCAGGCTGATCGTGAAAACCTAATCCGCCAATTAGCCAGGCTTCGCTTGCCATGACCACTGGGGCCGGGAAGGTATGGTCATCCTCAGCCCTTCCTTGCGCCCCGTACATCCAGTTCTTCAGTATTTCGGTACAGAAGGCAAACGTCTGGGTTGGCTCGACAGAATATTCTGAAGGCTCCGCAGAACAAATTTCTCGACCAGGAAACACTGCTAGGAATACTTGGTGAATATCACCATCTATGTGAACGATTAGTATGTCTACATCATCACTAACGCCAGCAAACAGCCCTCCGCCAAAAAATCTCTTTCTAGCGACGGCGTCGTTTCTTAGGCACCATTGGTAGACCGTATGCCAGCCGCCCCCCGAGTGTGTGCCACTCGTTCGATCAGGGACAGGCTGCAGAGGTAAGAAATCGGCATCTATGCCCTCAGTGGCCAGCGCCTCACCTATCGCCCAGCGGACAATCTCGAAGTCCGTCTTACCCTCGCTGACCAAACCTACCCGAACTGCAGTCAAAAACGAACCTCGCCCAATGCACCTGGAATCTCCCCCGCGAGCCACAATTCGGACATTGATCGCCCTGCCTTTTTGGCAATCCACTGTTCGCGCGTAAGTCCGTCTGGAGGCCGTATGCGGGTTACCTGAGAATAGCCGTCCTGCCCACGTGAGACCGTGAATATGCGCGTCGCGTCATCGAAGATGTCAATCGCATCCATGGCTGTCGGATTGTGGCTCGTCATAAACACCTGACGTTCGCGCGAATGCTCACTCTCCTTAGTCAAGTCGACGATGCTAGAAACGGCGTACTGGGTCATCCGGGGATTCAACGCACTGTCGACGTTGTCTAGTGCGAATATTGGCGGGGCTTCCTTGTGGGCCAGCAAAATGACCATGAATGTCAAAAACAGGACGCCCTCACTAGCGTCATAGGCGGTTACGCGGTTTCGCTCGGCATGCATGAACCGGTCGCGGAAGTACAGCGTCTGGTCACCAGTCTTTATCTGGGTGGACATTTGCAGTGCGCCCGGGGAACCAACTCCAAACTGATTGGTCCAGCCGGTTGACCAAACCAGATTGAATATTTCGTCTATCCAGCTCTTACGTTTGGGCTCTGCGGATCCCCAGTCCGATAGCAGCGACGCCATCGCTTGCGGTAGCCCCTCCCCATGCAATCCAACGGGCGGCTGTTGGGCAGTCCCTACTTCTGTGCCTCGCAGGAACTCCGTCTGCGGCGAGTAGATCGCATATGAACCAAATGAATCAAGCGCTTCAACCACCGGGGTAGGAAATGGGACAAGGGACCGCACTTGGTCATACATGCCCCGCGACGCAATGGGCCTAGCGGGCAGACTAGCACCGTCGACAGTGGCACCATTGCCGCTTCGACCAAAAACGGACTTCTCATTCCAAGTAGCTCGTTCTGAGTGGAAGGAAAGAGATGTCGCCGTTTCGGACGAGACGGCGTCAAATGAGTACGTCACGTCGTTTGTGAAATGACTTTCTAATCTAAACGTTCGTGGTAGGTCGCGATTCTTGAAGGCCGATTTGAAGAGCGACGGTGGTGACAGACGGATACCCTTTGCGACGAGGTCGATATCGGTAATCCCCCTCCCCAGGGCGGCGCTGACCATTCCAAGCGCCTCGAGTAGATTGGACTTGCCCGAACCGTTCCCCCCGACAAACAAATTTACGCGACCAAAGCTAACCGACTGATTTACAATCGATTTGAAGCGCTTGATTTCTATTGAACGAAGCAATCGCGGTGCTCGGTTGGGTGCGCAAACTCTGTAGAGGTGGGCGCTCGACTAGTCAAAGACCTTGGCAAAGTATCGTTCCACGTGAACTAAGAATCCGTTCACGTGGACGGCTTGGGCGAACTTGACGATGCTGGCAGCCGTTTGGGGACCAAGATTTGTCTCCGCAACGCCCTGAGAATCCTGGCCTCTCCGGACTTATTTCTCCCACTTATCCCCGTCGCTTCCAGCGGTGGTATTATCTCCCCACTGCGCCCTCATCGAGCGACTCGAGACGAACGGGCGGGGGCGCAGGGCCGGGTGGTGCGGGGGTCGCCTCGCACCCGGCGGGACAGAGCGGATCGTGCGGGCATTCCCTGGCCCGGGGTCCGGCGCAGGTGGGCACCATGATCGGTGTCCATCGCGGAGCGGATGGGCGGATCGTCGCCCCATCCCTCCAGAGCGGCGCCGCGCCAGCACTCAAGGCAGCCACCTCTCCCCTCTGACCGTCCGAGCGCCCGGATCGCAGCGGCGAGGCGACGAGCCTCAATGTTTGCGGACTACCCGCGTCGAGGCCCAGCCTCGCCGCTGCAGCTCTTTACCCGAAAGGGCAAGAGCATCCCCATCGAGCGACCGGTCGAGCCCGGTCAGGGGCTTCCGCTCGCCTTCCTTTCCGGAATCCCCAACCCGAGGAGGCCAAAGCCATGGCCAGCGTCTTGTTCTCATCACGGTCCTCGGCTCATACTCCCCCCGCGGCGCGAGAGATGGAGTAATCGAGTGAGGCAGCTTCTCATTGCCGCGCTGGGCGCCTTGACGCTGCTCGTGCCCCTGCCCGCCACCGCACAGACCAGCCTCACCGCTTATGACGCGGTGCGCGAGGCGCTGGTGGCGGTCTGGGACGAGCTGCCGCTCAGCGTGCGCAACGCGACGCTTGTCGATAGCACGCCTGCGGGCTTCGGCCAGTTCGACCGGCGCGCCGGCAAGAGCTTCAAGCCCGACGAGGCGGTCACCGTCTATGCCGAGCTCTATGGCTACGGCGTCACGCCGCGGGCCGATGGCGGCTATGTGCGCGAGCTCAGCGCCGACCTGGCGCTGGTCGACGGCAGCGGGGCGGTGCGGGCCAACCAGATCGGCTTCTGGAGCCGTTCGGAGGTGTTCGAGCACCGCCCGCTCGAGATGCATCTGAGCTTTTCGGCGACGCTGAGCTCCTTCCCGCCGGGCGACTACACGCTGCGCTTTACCGTGCACGACACGCAGGCCGACGAGCAGACGAGCTTCGACGTGCCGATCGCGCTGGTCGCCGCGCAATAGCGGTGGCGCCCGCCGCCAAATCGCACTACACGCCCGCCATGAGCCGCCTCTCCCCCTTCGCCGCCGTGGTGTTCGACATGGACGGCACGCTGCTCGACACCGAGCTGGTGTTCCGCGACATCGTCTGGGATGTGAGCCGCACCCTCGGCTTCACCATGACCGACGACATCCATCTGAGCATGGTGGGGGCGAGCCACGAGGCGACCAGCGCGCTGCTGGTCGAGGCCTATGGCGCCAGCTTCCCCTATTCGCAGTTCGACGCCGAATGTCGCCGCCTGATGAAGGGGCGGATGGCCGAGGCGGTGCCGGTCAAGGCCGGGGTGCCCGAACTTCTCGGCGAGCTCCGGCAGCGCCGCATCCCCATGGCGGTTGCCACCTCGTCGCGGGCGCCGCACGCCTTCGGGCATCTGGGCACGGCAGGGCTGCTCGAGATGTTCGAGACGATCGTTACCCGCGACGACGTGGCCAATCCCAAGCCCGATCCCGAGCCCTATTTGCTCGCCGCCAGGCGTCTGGGGCTCGCGCCGGGCGCGTGCCTTGCCATCGAGGATTCGCTGATGGGCGTGCGGGCCGCCAGCGCGTCGGGCATGCAGACGGTGATGGTGCCCGATCTTGTGCAGCCCACCGACGAGGTCCGCGCCCTCTGCCGGGCAGTCATGGGGTCGCTCCATGAGTTGCGCGCGACGGCCTTCGCCACACCGGTGGCGTGAGGCGTTTAGGCGCAATTTGAATTAACTGTGCCGCGATCGGGCAAGGCGCCGGTCACCACCCCGAAATCTCAGCAAAATCAGGGCTTTCCCGTCGCCAGGGGAGCCGTTAACCTCACTTTAGGAACCTAAGAAGTATGGTTAAATCCTGGTAAATTTCGGTTCCATCGGCGGAAAAGCTCGTCTAGGGTGCCTCCGCTAATCGGCCAAGAAGCCGGGACGCCAAGGGGGCGAGTCCGGGGGAAGGACGGGGGATTGAGGGCGAACGCGCTACCTCGCGCGCTGGTGACTGTCATGGCCGTGGGCGCTGCCGCGCTCATGGGTTTTGTCACGTCTGCCGCAGCCCAGGACCTCACCGTCGCCTATGTCACGCCGGCCGAACTCACGCCTGAACTCGCCGCCTCCCGTCTCGCGCCGCCGCCCGTGGCGCTGCGCGGCTCGTTCTCGGCGGTGCAGCCCGAACTCACCAACGACCTGCTCGCCGCCTATGTGAAGCGCCAGCAGGAGCTCAAGACCTTCAGCGGCTTCGACGCCGCGCCCGCCGAGCTCACCCAGGACGTGCTGCTGAGCTATATCGACCGGACGCGCGGCACCAATCTGGCGCTCGACGCCATCGACACCATGACTTCGCAGCCGGCGCTTAATGGCGACATGCTCGAGGTCTATGCGCAGAAGAAATTCGTGCCGACCGGCAAGAAGCTCAAGCTTTCCAAGGACGAGCAGCTCTGCCTGACGCAGGCGATCTACCACGAGGCGCGCGGCGAGAGCGAAGCCGGCCAGTGGGCCGTCGCCAACGTCATCATCAACCGCGCGATGAGCAAGAAATTCCCGACGACGCTGTGCGGCGTGGTGTTCCAGAACGCCGACAAGGGCCGCTACAAATGCCAGTTCACCTTCGCCTGCGACGGCCGGTCGGATTTCGGCACCGAAGCGGGCGCCTGGAGCCGGGCCACCAGGATGGCGCAGGTGGCGTTCCGCGAGTTCCAGGTCGGCGATCGTCCGGGCGTGGTGCCCAACGACGCGCTGTACTACCACACCACCGCCGTGGCCCCGAGCTGGTCCAACAAGTTCGACCGCGTCGCCACCATCGGCTCGCACGTGTTCTACGCGAACTGAGGCCAGCCGGCTGAGCGAGACGACCGGACCCGCGCAAGCGGGTTTTTTGTTGCCCGCCCGGTGGCGCCGGACAGCAGAAAGCCCCTCACCCGGCGTCGACAAGGACCGCCGGATGAGGGGGCTTTGCTGCGGGTTCTACTCCGCCGCCACTGCTTCGCGCTCGAAGCGCCGCATGTTGGCCTCGAACATCCGGGCGAGGCTCGCCGCCGCGGTGTCGTAGGCGCCGGCGTCGGACCAGTTGGCGCGCGGGTCGAGGAGGCGCTTGGGGAGGCCGGCCACCGCCAGCGGCACCTCGAAGCCGAAATTGGGATCGACGCGCATGGCGGCGGTGTCGAGCTCGCCCGACAGGGCCGCGTCGACCAGCCGGCGGGTCGCGGCGATGTCGATGCGCTTGCCCACGCCGAAGGCGCCGCCGATCCAGCCGGTATTGATCAGCCACACCTGCGCGCCACCCTCGGCAAGCCGGCGCACGAACAGATCGCCATAGACATGCGGATGGTGCGACATGAACGGCGCACCGAAGCAGGCCGAGAAGGTCGCCGTCGGCTCGGTGACGCCGCGCTCGGTGCCCGCCACCTTGGCGGTGTAGCCCGAAAGGAAATGATAGGCTGCCTGCTCGGGCGTGAGCCGCGCGATCGGCGGCAGCACGCCGAAGGCGTCGGCGGTGAGGAACACCACCGAGCGCGGCGGCGCCCCCAGGCCGCCCGGCGCCACCGAGGACAGCAGGTCGAGTGGATAGGCGGCACGCGTATTTTCGGTCAGCGACAGGTCGGCGAAATCGGGCTCGCCGCTCGCCTCGTCGATCACGACGTTCTCGATCACCGTGCCGAAGCGCTTGGTGGCCGCGAAGATCTCCGGCTCGGCGGCGGCCGAGAGATTGGCGGTCTTGGCATAGCAGCCACCCTCGATATTGGCGACGCCGCTGCCGCTCCACAGGTGCTCGTCGTCGCCGATCAGCGGACGCGATGGATCGGAGCTGAGCGTGGTCTTGCCGGTGCCGCTGAGGCCGAAGAACAGCGCGGTACTGCCATCCGGCCCGACATTGGCCGAGCAGTGCATGGGGAACACGCCGTTGAGCGGCGCGTGGAAATTGAGCAGCGAGAACACCGATTTCTTGATCTCGCCGGCATAGTGGGTGCCGCCGATCAGAACGATATTCCGGCTCATGTCGAGCGCGATCACCGTGCCGGTGCGCGTGCCGTGACGGACAGGGTCGGCGACGAAGCCCGGGAGGTGAAGGATCGTCGCCGCCATCGGCGCACCCTCGCCCGCATCGCGGATCAGGAGGTTGCGGATGAACAGGGCATGCCAGGCCGTCTCGGTGAACACGCTCACCGCCATGCGGAAGGCCGGGTCGGCGCCGGCCGACAATTGTTCGTGATAGAGGGCCCGTCCGGTGGTGAAGGACAGCATGTCCTCGAGCAGCAGGTCGAACTGCGCGGGCGCCATGGCGCCCGAGTTTTCCCACCAGACATGCGGGTCGGTGAGCGCATCGCGGACGATGTACTTGTCCTTGGGCGAGCGGCCGGTATAGGCGCCCGTGGTCACCGCGAGGGCGCCCGAGGAGGTCAGGCGCCCTTCGCCCGCCATAAGTGCGGCGGTGACCATTTGCGCCCGATTGGCGCCGCTACGGATCGTCGCAATGCCTTGGAGCCGGCGCAGTAGAACCCCAGTTTGAGCCATTTCGACCTCTACAAAATCCCTCGTGACGATGCGCAACCACTAGGAGATGCGCCCGTTGCGGGGACAGAGGGCAATCGGTCGTAGGACGGAAGTTCTAGGAAAAAAGGCAAGGCCGCCCAAGGAATGGCGACGCAGGACCGTCTAGTGTACAACGGTTGGGCGCCTTACTTTATGCGCAATTGTGGCAATCTCGTTCCGCCACATTTGGCAGGCCCGGCCGAGTGCCAACTGACCCAATAGAAAGGGACTTGGATGCCTAAGATCGCCCTGGTGGACGATGACCGCAACATCCTCACCTCCGTGTCGCTGACGCTCGAGGCCGAGGGGTACAACGTTTCCACCTATACCGATGGTGCCTCGGGCCTTGAGGGGCTCACCTCGGACAAGCCCGACCTCGCCATTCTCGACATCAAGATGCCGCGCATGGACGGGATGGAGCTGCTCCGCCGCCTCCGCCAGAAGTCGGATCTGCCGGTGATCTTCCTCACGTCGAAGGACGAGGAGATCGACGAGCTGTTCGGCCTCAAAATGGGCGCCGACGACTTCATCAAGAAGCCGTTCAGCCAGCGCCTGCTGGTCGAGCGCGTCAAATCCATCCTTCGCCGTTCCGCCCCGCGCGACGGCCAGGCCGGCACCACCGCCGAGCCGCAGCCGGGCAAGGCGCTCATCGAGCGCGGCAATCTGGTGATGGATGAAGAACGCCACACCTGCACCTGGAAGGGCCAGCGTGTGACGCTGACCGTCACCGAGTTCCTGATCCTGCAGGCGCTCGCGCTCCGTCCGGGCGTCGTGAAATCGCGCAACGCGCTGATGGATGCCGCCTATGACGACCAGGTCTATGTGGACGACCGCACCATCGACAGCCACATCAAGCGGCTGCGCAAGAAGTTCAAGGCAGTCGACGACGAGTTCGAGATGATCGAAACGCTCTACGGCGTCGGCTACCGCTTCAAGGAACAATAAGGTCCCATGGCCGTCACCGGACAGGATCTGCCAGGGCTGCGCAAGTCGGCCGCCTCGCCGCGGCACGGCAATGCCGGACTGGCGCAGTTCTGGGGCGCCGTGAAGACGGAGGCGGGCCGGGTCGTTTCGGCGATCCAGCGCCTCCTCGCCCTCACGGTGTTTTCCAGCCTCACCTGGCGGATCATCACGCTCAACCTGGTGGCGCTCGCGGTGCTGGTGACGGGCATCGTCTATCTCAACCAGTGGCGCGCGGGCCTGATCGATGCCCGCGTGCAGTCGTTGCGCGTTCAGGGCGAGATCATCGCTGCCGCCATCGCCGCCTCGGCGACGGTGGACAGCGACGTGATCCAGGTCGACCCCGAGCGCCTGCTCGAGCTCAAGCTGGGGGCGGCCTCGCCGCTGAGCTATTTCGACCCCAGCCTCGAATTTCCGATCAATCCCGAGCGCGTGGCACCGCTGCTGCGCAACCTCGTGACGCCCACCAAGACGCGGGCCCGCATCTACGACCAGTCGGGCTTCATGATCCTCGATTCCGCCTCGATCTATTCGCGCGGCGAAGTGCTGCGCGGCAAGCCCATCGCCACCAGCGGGGGCGACTGGTGGACCTCGATCCTCTCCTGGGTGCCGGGCGACGATTTCCCGCCCTACCAGGAATTCGGTGCCAATGAGGGCCGCCGCTACCCCGAGGTCGCCGCGGCGCTCAACGGCTCGCCGGCCGACGTGGTGCGCGTCGACGCCGACAACCAGCTCGTCATTTCCGTCGCCGTGCCGGTGCAGCGCGTGCGCGCCACTGTCGGTGTGCTGCTGCTCTCGACCCAGCCGGGCGAGATCGACTCGATCGTGGCCAGCGAGCGCTGGGGCATGCTGCGCATTGCGCTCGTTGCCGCCACTGTCACCATCATCCTGTCGCTGCTGCTTGCCGGCACCATTGCCGGTCCGCTGCGCCGCCTCGCGGCCGCCGCCGAGAAGGTGCAGTCGTCCATCTCCTCGCGCGAGGAGATTCCAGACTTCACCTACCGCACCGACGAAGTGGGCCATCTGAGCCGCGCCCTGCGCTCGATGACCAGTTCGCTCTACAACCGCATCGAAGCCATCGAGCGCTTCGCCGCCGACGTCGCGCATGAGCTCAAGAACCCGCTGACCTCGCTGCGCTCGGCGGTCGAGACGCTGCCGCGCGCCAAGCGCGAGGAAGACCGCGAGCGGCTCAACGCCATCATCCAGCACGATGTGCGCCGGCTGGACCGGCTGATTTCCGACATCTCCAATGCGAGCCGCCTCGACGCCGAGCTGGCGCGCGAAAGCGCCGAACCGGTCGACGTCGAAAAGCTCGCCGAGACGATGGTGTCGATCCAGCACGACCTGGCGACCTCACGCAAGGTGAACGTCGTTCTGGAGAGCCGCACCGGCAAGTTCCCGGCGACCGCGCTCGGCCATGACAGCCGTCTCGCGCAGGTGGTCAACAATCTGATTGACAATGCGGTGAGCTTTTCGCCCGAGGGCGGCACGGTGACCGTCGCCATCCGCACCGACGAGGACCGCATCGTCACCACCGTCACCGACGAAGGCCCGGGCATCCGCGGCGACATCTCGCGCATCTTCCAGCGCTTCTATACCGACCGCCCCGACGGCGAGCATTTCGGCGACCATTCGGGCCTGGGCCTCGCGATCAGCAAGCAGATCATCGATGCGCATCGCGGCACCATCAGCGCCGCCAATCGCAGCGACCGGTCGGGCGCGGTCTTCACTGTGGTGCTGCCGCGTGCCACCATTGAGAAGGGCCAGCGACCGAGGAAGTAGGCAATGGCAGCGACCAACATCCATGCCACCGGCCTCGTGCTCGGCTCGACCGGGCTGATCCTGCGGGGACCGAGCGGCGCGGGCAAGTCGCTGCTCGCCCTTGAGCTCATCGACGAATGGGAGATGCGCGGCGAAGCCGCAAAGCTCGTCTCCGACGACCGCATCGATATCGAAGCAACGGACGCCGGTCTCGTGATGCGGGCGCCAAAGACCATCGAGGGACTGATCGAACTGCGCGGCCGCGGCATCGTCAGCCGGCCCTTCGTGGCGCATGCGCCGCTGCATCTGGTCGTCGATCTCGTGGATGCGCTCGAGCGCATGGTGGAAGAGGATTCGCTCGTTGCCAGGCTCGAGGGGATCACGCTTGCGCGATGCCCCGTCCCGCGGGCTGGCATTGTGGATAGTCGTCACCAAGTACTACTGATCCGTGAGGCGCTGCGGGTACTTAGCCCAACCCGGAGGCGCGGCAAAAAAACCGCTTGAATCAGCGGACTCACGGGGCGAAATTCCGTGCCGTTCACGTCCGGGGCGGACCTGTCAGGGGATAGTCTATGATTGGTCTGGTTCTGGTGACGCACGGCGCCCTCGCCGTCGAATTCAAATCCGCACTCGAACATGTCGTGGGTCCGCAGGAGCAGGTCGAGACGATCTGCATCGGCCCCGACGACGACATGGAAGCGCGGCGCAACGACATCATCGACGCCGTCGGCACGGCCAATACCGGCGAGGGCGTGGTGATCCTCACCGACATGTTCGGCGGCACGCCATCCAACCTCGCCATCTCGGTGATGAAGACGGTCGACGCCGAAGTGATCGCTGGCATGAACCTGCCCATGTTGGTGAAACTGGCGCGGGTACGCGGCGATATGGAGCTCAAGCCGGCGGTGACGCTCGCCGCCGAAGCCGGCCGCAAGTATATCAACGTCGCCAGCGAGTCGCTTGGCGGTTAACCGCTTCGTGTTTACATTCCGCCCATGGATACCGCCGCCAATGCCGGCCGCGCGCTCGCGCAGCAGATGACCATCGTCAACCGCAAGGGCCTCCACGCCCGCGCCTCGGCGCGCTTCGTGCGCACCGCCGAGTGCTTCGACGCCGACGTGAAGGTGACCCGCGAGGGCTCGACGGTGAATGGCAATTCGATCATGGGCCTGATGATGCTGGGCGCCGGTCCGGGCTCCACCATCCTCGTCCAGGCCAGCGGCCGGCAGGCCCGCGAAGCCCTCGACGCCATCACCCTCCTCGTCAAGAACGGCTTCGACGAAGACAGCGAAGGCGCCACGGCGGAGTAGTCGTCGGATATAAAGCTTTCTTTATGTCCCCATTGCCGGAACGGCCTGCCGCCTCTATAAGGCCGGCAAACAGCCCTTTCCGGAGACCTGATATGGCCGACTACGCCGTCAAAGACATTTCGCTCGCCGACTATGGCCGCACCGAAATCGGCATGGCCGAGATCGAGATGCCCGGTCTGATGGCGATCCGTGAGGAGTACGCCGCCGCGCAGCCGCTCAAGGGCGCGCGGATCGCCGGCTCGCTGCACATGACGATCCAGACCGCCGTGCTGATCGAGACGCTGGTGGCGCTGGGCGCGGACGTGCGCTGGGTGAGCTGCAATATCTTCTCGACGCAGGACCACGCCGCTGCCGCCATCGCCAAGGCCGGCATCGCCGTGTTCGCGCATAAGGGCGAGACGCTCGAGGAGTACTGGGACTTCACCGACCGCATGATGGACTGGCCGGGCGGCCAGGCGCCCAACATGATCCTTGACGATGGCGGCGACGCCACCATGCTGGTGCTGACCGGCGCCAAGGCCGAGACCGATCCTTCGATCCTGTCGAAGCCCGGCAACGAGGAAGAGGAGATCTTCTTTGCCACCATCAAGAAGCGCCTCGCCAAGAGCCCGAACTTCTACTCCAAGATCCGCGCCAGCATCCGCGGCGTGTCGGAGGAAACGACGACCGGCGTGATGCGGCTCTATCAGCTGCACGAGCGCGGCGAGCTGCCCTTCCCGGCTATCAACGTCAACGACAGCGTCACCAAGTCCAAGTTCGACAACAAGTACGGCACGCGTGAATCGCTGGTCGACGCCATCCGCCGCGGCACTGATGTGATGCTGGCGGGCAAGGTCGCTATCGTGTGCGGCTATGGCGATGTGGGCAAGGGCTCGGCAGCCTCGCTGCAGGGCGCCGGCGCCCGCGTGCTGGTGACCGAAGTCGATCCGATCTGCGCGCTGCAGGCGGCGATGGACGGCTTCGAGGTCGTCACCCTCGACGACGCCGCGGGCCGTGCCGACATCGTGGTCTCGGCCACCGGCAACAAAGACATCATCACCGTCGATCACATGCGTCAGATGAAGGACATGGCGATCGTCTGCAATATCGGTCACTTCGACAACGAGATCGACGTCGCCGGCCTCAAGAACTTCAAGTGGACCAACGTCAAGCCGCAGGTCGACCTGGTGGAACTGAGTTCTGGCAAGCGCATCGTGCTGCTGTCGGAAGGCCGCCTGGTCAACCTGGGCAACGCCACGGGCCATCCGAGCTTCGTGATGTCGGCCTCGTTCTCGAACCAGACGCTGGCGCAGATCGAGCTCTTCACCAATGCCGCCAACCTCGAGCACAAGGTGCATGTGCTGCCCAAGAAGCTCGACGAGAAGGTGGCGCAGCTGCACCTCGCCAAGCTGGGCGCCAAGCTGACGGAGCTCAGCAAGCAGCAGGCCGACTATATCGGCGTGCCGCAGCACGGACCGTTCAAGTCCGAGCATTACCGCTACTGAGGGCCGCGGCTCTTCTCACGGCGCATCGTCGGGCCACGGCTCGACGGTGATCTCCGGCCACACCGATCGGGCGCGCGCGGCCTTTGCCTCGTGCGCCTTTTTGTTGGCCAGCACCGGATTGGGCGCGATGCGAAACGCGAAATTGTCGTCGAGGCCGAACGGCGCGACGATGGTCAGCGTGTCGTCTGGCTCGAGCCGCGCCCCGACGGCGTGGGCCTTGCTGGCATAGCGGCCCAGCATCTGTGCGGACGATGCCAGCGGCTCGAACGGCATTCCAAATTTCTGTGGGAACCACAGATGCACGCGCGCCTGGTTGCGCACCTGCACGGGCAGCGGCAGGTGCGCAAAGCGCTCCGCCAGCCGCCGGATCACGGCATCCTCGGCGTCCCAACTGAGGTCCGACGCGTCGTGGTAGAACACGTCGATGTCGTTGATGCCGGTAAGGTCGGGGCGACCCGTCAGCCGGTTCCACACCAGATTGTAGATCGCGCCGGCGACCAGCAGATGGTCGGGCAGACCGTCGGCGCGCAGTCCCTCCAGCACCTCGATCAGCAGCGGCGACGCGCGGATGATCGCCGCCAGCGCGTCGCGCTGCGTGTCATGGGGCAATCCGGCGTAGCGGAGATGGTCGGCCATGGCGCGAGTTGGACGCCGATTCCGGCCGCGCCAGCTACGCGGCCAGCGACTTCTCCACATGCTCGCGCATGCGGGTGAGCCGTTGCTGCAGTTCGAGCACACCCTCGAGCGTCTCGCCCGTTGCTTCGGCCAGCGCCAGCGAGGCGCGCTGGCCGTCGAGCTTCAGCGCCATGCCCTTGTCGGTCGCCGCCACGTCGAGCACCCGCTCGTCGTCCCTGTTGCGCGAGCGCTGCACGAGTCCCGCCGCCTCGAGCTTCTTGAGCAGCGGCGTCAGCGTGTTGGAATCGAGCAGCAATTCCTCGGTCAGCGCCTTCATGGTCGTCTGCCCCTTCTCCCACAGCACCATCATGACGATGAACTGCGGGTAGGTCAGGCCGAGCTTGTCGAGCAGCGGCCGGTAAAAGCGCGAGAAAGCGTGGCTCGCCGAATAGGCGGCAAAGCAGATGAGCACGTCGAGTTTGATCTGTTTGGCGATATCGTCGGACATCTGGAAGCTCCCATTCGAACCCCCAGTATATAGATCGCGTTCGATCTGATCGCAAGCGCTCAAATCATGGCTGCCATGCGATTCCGTGCCTACCACTCAAATCAGTCGTATGCGATCTAATCGCCATCGATCGAGAGCACGGGCTCCCGACGACACCAACGGGAGAGACCACAATGACCAAGATTGCTCACACCAAGACCGTCGTGTTCATCACCGGCGCCTGGATGCACATCTCGAGCTGGGACAAGTTCCGCAGCGCCTTCGAGGCCGCTGGCTACACCACTCATGCCCCCGCCTGGCCCTATCTCGAGGGCAAGCCGGCAGACCTGCGCGCCAATCCCGACAAGCGGCTCGGCAGACTGACGTTCGGCCAGATCGTCGACCACTATGCGCGGTACATCGACACCCTGCCCGAGCAGCCCATTATCATCGGCCACTCGATGGGCGGCCTCATCACGCAGCTCCTGCTCGACCGCGGCTACGGCGTGGCCGGCGTCGCGATGGATCCCGGCCCCACGGCCGGTGCGTTCCCCGGGCTGATCTCGCTGCTCGCGGCACTGCCGCCGGTGCTGTCGGGCCCGAGCACGCCCTACCTGATCAGCCGCGACGGCTTTGCCAGGAATTTCGCCAATGTGCAGTCGCCGGCCGAGCAGCAGGCCGCCTATGACGACTATGTGGTGCCCACCTCGAGCCGCATCTTCTACCAGGCCGCCGGCATGATCGGGACCGGCGTCAATGCGAAGGCCCGCACGCAGCCGCTGCTCGTGCTCTCGGCCGAGCACGACCGCACGGTGAGCCCCTTCCTCGCCCGGCAGGTCTACAGCCTCCAGAAGAAGGCCGCGGCGCGGACCGACTTCCACGAGTTTGAGGGCCGCGACCATTTCCTCGCCGGCGGCAAGGGCTGGGAAGAGGTCGCGCAGTACACCCTCGACTGGGCGGCGCAGGCCGCCTGATCGGAACCTTCCCGTGCCTGCTCCGTTTCCCGCCGCCTGCGAATCCGACTAAGGAGGGCGGCGGGAGGAGCCCAATGGCCACGATAGTTCGACTGATGAGTGCGGTGCTGACCGCCCTGGTGCTGACCGCCTGCTCGACAGTGGGTCCGGGCCCCGGCCCTGGCGGTGGCACGCTCGACCCGCTCCGCGACGATATCGGGGCCCTCCTCATCGCCTTCGACCTGCCGCGCGGCCTCGGGCCCGCCAAGGGCTCGTTGTTCACCTACGATGTCGCCAATGGCGGCCCGGCCGAACATCTGCGGCTGACGCCGCTCCAGGCCGATGTCGACGGCATCCCCGCCAGCCTGCCGCCCCCGGGCATGGACCGGCAGTACTACCTGTTCGCCTTCAGCGAAACCGACAAGCTCGCCATCCGCAACGCCCAGCTCACCGCCCAGGCGCGCGGCGCCACCGCGCAGAACGTCACCCTGGGCATGATCCCGAAGCTCTGCACCGCCGGCCAGGTCGACCCGAACGTCGTCACGGTCTCGGTCTACGCCGTCCTCCCCGGCAAGTCCCCGCTCCCCTTCCTCAACCGCACCCTGCTGTCGACCCTGCTGCAGCAGCCGGGGAGCACGCAGATGGGCCCCTGCGTCTGATCTAGCCGATGGCCTGGTCGACTTCGGCCGCCGTGGGAATGGCAGGCTGGGCCCCCGGCTTGAGGCAGGCGAGGCTTGCGGCGACAGCGGCGCGGCGCATGGCCTGTTCCAGCGACAATCCGGAGTCGAGCCCGGCCGCGAGATAGCCCACGAACGTGTCGCCGGCTCCGACCGTATCGACCGGGGTCACCTTCATGGCCGGCACGGCAACAGGTTCGCCGGCGGCGGTACGCGCCCTGGCGCCCTCGGGACCGAGCGTCACGATGATGGTACGGCCGGTGGCCTCGACATAGCCGCGCATCCTGTCGTCGAGGTCGCCCTCCCCCGCCAGCAGCGCGAATTCGGTTTCGTTGGCGACCACGATGTCGGCGCGCTTGGCGGCCTCGCGCGTCGTGGGCAGGAACGGCGCCGTGTTGAGGATGGAGCGCGCACCCCGCTCGCGCGCGACCGACAACGCCCGGATGGTCGAGCCGGGCCGGATTTCCTGCTGCACCACGAGAACGTCGTTCGACGTCAGCGCGCCAAGCGTCCGGTCGGCGTCCTCGATCGTGACATGATCGTTGGCCCCGGGCAGAATGCCGATGACGTTCTCGCCCGCTTCATCGACGAAGATCATGGCAACGCCCTGCGCCACGTCGAGCCGCTTGACCTCGGCGAGGTCGACGCCGCCCGCCTCGAGCAGGGCCAGCGCCTGGTCGCCCATCGTATCGCGGCCGGCCGCGCCAATCATCCTGACGGCCGCGCCGGCGCGGCGGGCGGCCAGCGCCTGGTTGGCGCCCTTGCCGCCGGCGGCGGTGGCAAAGCTCGTCCCGGGAACCGTCTCGCCGGGCGCGGGAATGCGGCTCACCTTGCCGATGAGGTCGAGATTGATGGAGCCGAAGACGACGATCATGCGATAGCCTTGAGAATGGTGTTCCAGTTGCGCATCGTCGCTACTACACCCTTGGGGATGGGCTTGTCGACATTGAGCGCGCTACGGCCCAGATAGGTGCCGTCGTCCTTGCGGTAGACGATGAAGCACAGCTCCTGCGGCCGGATGCTTGCGACATCGTAGTCGCCGGCAATGTTCGCGAATTTGAACCCTTGCGGCAGGTCGGTGTCGAGCAGCACCACGTGGAGCTGCGCATCCTCCCCGGCCGTACGTCCAAACGGATCGGCCGCGACCAGGGCCTTCAGCTCATCAAGCGTGCGCAGCACGATGGGCACGTCGAAACCGAACGCCGCCTTCAGTCCGGCTTCGATCTTCTGCTTGAGCCCCTTGCCCGCCTTGGCGTCGAACAGCACATTGCCGCTCGCCAGCAGCGTCTTCACGTCGGTGAATCCCAGCGCCTCGAATGCCGCCTTGAGCTCGGCGCTCTTGACGGTGCGCTTGCCCAGATTGACGCCGCGCAGGAAGGCCGCATGGCGCGTCATTTGGTCTTGCCGTTGGGCCAGATGGTTTCGCCCCGCTTGAGCATGTCGACGAATTCGACGATCTTCCGTTTGCGGCCGGCCTCGGTCTTCATCTTGTGCGTGCGGAAAGCGAGCGCGAAGCGGTTCTGCGAGGTCAGCGTCCCGAACATCCGCTTCGCCTCGGGCTCGGCCTCGATGGCGGCCAGCAGGTCGGCGGGGAAGTCGTCGCCCTTGAAGTCGCCATAGGCCTTGTCCCAGCGGCCGTCCTGCTGGGCGCGGCTGACCTCGGCTTCACCCGAGGGCTGCATGCGGCCCGCCTTCCGCAGCCGGTCGACATGGCCGATATTGATCTTGCTCCAGGTCGAGGTTTTGGTGCGCGGCGCGTATTTCTGCAGATAGCTCCGCTCGTCGAAGGACTTGCGGGTCGAGTCGATCCAGCCCCAGCACAGCGCGGCGTCGAGGCACTCGGCATTGGTCACCGTGGGGAGCCCCGAATCCTTCTTGTGGATCTTGATCCACATCTCGGCAGCACTCGCATGGTGCTTGCTGTACCAGCGCTCGAGCGCGGCTGCGTTCTTGAACTCAACGATCCTGTCGGGGTCGACGACAATGGGAGCCATCAGCCGGCGACCGGGCGCAGGGCCTTTTCGAGCGCCGGGTCGAGCCGGTCCGTCTCGGGCAGCACAATGCCGAAGACATTGGTCAGCACGTCGCGGATTTCGATCAGGCTGGTCAGCATGCGCGTCGTCGTCTCGCCATTCTCATGCGTGTTGAGGCGGTTGTTGCGCAAGGCGTGGCGCTTGGCCCCCTCGATGCGTGCGGCCATGAGATTGTCCCGGTGCCGCTGCATCGCATAGTCGTTCATCGCCACCAGGTCGTCATTGCCGAGGGGCGAAGCGGTGAACTCGTAGAGCGCGCGCCACTCGCCGGCGATCTGCGTATCCAGCCGCCATTTGGGGTAGCCGCCCGAGAGGCGGTAGCGGCCGTGCGGCGTCTCCTGCTCGTCATCGGCGCGCAGCCGGATCGGTCCGGTCATGCCGGGGCCGCCAAAGCCGACATCGGCGAGCCAGGTCACGCCGCCCACATCGACCAGCAGCGCGATGTGCGAATTCTGCTGCGGCTGGTGGTCGGCCGGATAGCCCCACAGCACGCCCGCGCCGACGGCGGTCACGGCATAGTCCATCGATTGGAGCACTGCCTTGAGCAGCAGATTGTGCTCGAGGCAGTAGCCGCCGCGGCGCTCGAGCAGCAGCTTCTGCTCGATGTCGCTCAGTTGCAGCCGCACCGGCCGCTCCATCAGCGGGTCGAGATTCTCGAACGGAATGGTACTGACGTGCACGCGATGGATCGCCTGCAGCGTTTCGATCGTCGGGGCGATCGACCCCGCGTAGTTGATGCGCCGCAGATAGGCGTCGAGATTGGCCTCGTCCGTCACCCGTTGTCCTCGCCGCCGTTTCCGGGAGGGCGATAATGGCCAAGCCGGTTCCGTTTGTCACCACACCAGGCTGGGTGCCGGCGCAAGGCTCAGGATTTCCGGGGCGTAGCGCAGCATGCCGCGCAGTTCGGCCGGCAGTTGAGGTACGCCCCCACTGTCCGGCACCAGCGCAATGTGGTGCGTGCGATTCTTGATCACCGGCACCGCCGGCACGTCGTTCACCGATTCGAGGGTGGAATAGGCGGCCAGCGGATCGAGCCCCGCTTTGCGCAGGAACAGGCGCAGCCACAAATGGTAGGTGCCGATCTGGTCGGCAAAGCGCAGCTCGGAGACGATCGCCGTGCAGCCCTCGCCCAGCCGCAGCGGACGGGTGGCGCTCGAGGGCATCAGCGTGCGGGTCAGGATCACCGAACTTTGCCGCTCTTGCTCCAAAAGTGATGCCCGATTGGCCTGCCATTGTGCGCTTTTCAGGTACATCTCAATTGTGCGTCGCCGCTCCGGCATGCCGGCATAGCCGCGCAGCAGCATCACCCGGTCGGGATGCCCGGCGACGCGGAACTGCCCCAGCAGTCCGCCGCCCGCTTCGGCAAAGGGCGCCGCCAGCGGTCCCTCGATCAGCCCCAAATAGGCGTCGGCCCTGTCGTTTTCGGCCCTGACATCGTGGAACTCCACGACCGGCATCGCCTCTGTCTGTCCCACCCACTGGTAGTTCATCGGTCCTCTCCAATCCTCTTCCGCGCGTTGGAAAAGGACTGTACGACTCTATGACTGACACCTGATGTCAGCGTTTGAGAGGGGAGTGTTTCACGTGCGCGCCAGCCGCCTCCTGTCCATCATGATGCTGCTCCAGGCCAAGGGCCGGATGAGCGCGGAATCGCTGTCGCAGGAACTGGAAGTGTCGGTGCGCACCATCTACCGCGACATCGACCAGCTCAGCGCCGCGGGGGTGCCCGTCTATGCCGATATCGGCCGCAATGGCGGCTTTGCGCTGCTCGACGGCTGGCGCACGCGGCTGACCGGCCTCACCGCGCCCGAGGCACGGGCGCTGTTCCTGTCGGGCTTGCCCGGGCCGGCGAGCGAACTGGGGCTCGGCGACGAGGTCGCGGCGGCCGAACTCAAGCTGCTCGCCGCCCTGCCGGCCGACTGGCAGATGGAAGCCACGCGCATGTCGTCGCGCTTCCATCTCGATCCCAAGGGCTGGTTCTCGAGCGGTCCGCGACCCGAATTCCTCAAGGCGGTGGCCGAAGCGGTGTGGACCGAGCGCCGCGTCACCATCCGCTACGATAGCTGGACGCAGATCAGCGAGCGCACGATCGAACCGCTCGGCCTCGTGCTCAAGGGCGGCATCTGGTACCTCGTGGCGCAGCGCGAAACCGGCATGCGCACCTACCGGCTGAGCCAGATCCAGGCGCTCACGCCGCTCGACGAGCATTTCGAGCGACCGCGCGACTTCGACCTGCCCCGGCACTGGCGCGACTCGACCGCCAGCTTCGAGCGCGAGATTTACATCGCCACCGCCCGCGTCCGCGCCACCAAGCGCGGCGTGGTGCGGCTCAAGGAGATCAGCCAGCCGGTGCGCGAGGAGATCGAGGCGCAGACGCTCGACTTCGACGAGGAGGGCTTCGCCACCTTCAACGTCCCGATCGAGGAGGAAACCTGGGCCGCCCGCGAGATCACCGCGGTGGGCGCCGAGGTTGTCGTCCTCGAACCGGCAACGCTGCGCGCCCGAATGGCCGATATCGCGCGCCGCTTTGCGAGCCTGTACGGCGTCTAGGTGTCGAAGCTATGAAGGTTGTTCATTCGGAGAGGGACTGAGAAGCTGGGGTTGCGAAGCCAACCAGCCTTCAGCGGAGCTCCCCGAATGAACGTCCACAAGAATGCGCGCCTGACGCCTGCAGGTCG
>Ga0066256_1000634_pt1 | contig 76600 bp, 77 predicted proteins | sample ThiBio_1000_biof_FD_87107 | JGI IMG/M metagenome (GOLD analysis project Ga0066256, IMG submission 87107) | Wastewater bioreactor microbial communities from Cape Town, South Africa - Thiocy_expt_1000_biof (version 2) | ecosystem: Engineered > Bioreactor > Thiocyanate-remediating >... | reverse complement strand
AGAGGACGGCGCAAGCCTCGGCGACGTGGCAAAGCTGGATACGATGGTGACGGTGGTGGACGCGGTGAACCTGCTGCGGGACTACGCGTCGCACGATTTCCTGCGCGACCGCGGCGAGTCGCTCGGCGAGGACGACAGGCGCACCCTGGTCGATCTTCTGGTCGATCAGATCGAATTCGCCGATGTCATCGTGCTCAACAAGGTGGACGACGCGACGCCGGTGCAGCGCGAGACCGCGCGTCAGATCCTGATCGTGCTCAATCCCGAAGCCGAGATCATCGAAGCCAACTTCTCCAGAGTGTCACCGCACAAGATTCTCAACACCGGACGGTTCGACTTTGAGAAGGCGCAACAGTATCCGGTCTGGTTCAAGGAACTGTATGGTTTCGCCGATCATGTGCCCGAGACGGAAGAATACGGCGTGACGAATTTCGTCTATCGCGCGCGCCGTCCCTTCGATCCGCAGAAGTTTCACGCCTTCATTCATTCAAGCTGGCCGGGCGTGATCCGCGCCAAGGGCCATTTCTGGCTGGCGACACGCCCGCAATGGGTCGGCGAACTCAGTCAGGCCGGCGCGATCGTGCGCAACGAAGCCATGGGTTACTGGTGGGCCGCGATTCCGAAGCAGCATTGGCCCGAACATCCGGAATGGCGCGCGGCACTCGACAAGAACTGGTCGAATGTGTGGGGCGACCGACGGCAGGAAATCGTCTTCATCGGCACCGGCATGAACGTCCCCGAACTGACTCAGCGGCTCGATGCATGTCTTGTTGCCGATACCGGCAAGGACGAAATGAATGTTACGGCATGGATGGACTTGCCTGATCCGTTTCCGGCATGGAGTCGCGCGGGCGAAGTCGCCTAACCAATGCGACGGATTATTTCAAGGTTCCATTAACGACGCACGTTAAGGGTCGGGAACCGGTTTTTTGGTACATCTGCGCGGGAAAGAAGACCAAACGCCCCGCAGAGGACGAAATGGCTGCCTTGGCAGAAACTCCGCAGACGACACGACGTCTGCTGCTCGCATCGGATTGCGAAGACAGCAGCGAAGAATTGACGCGCATCCTGCGGAACGCAGGCAGCGTCGAAGCGATTTCGATTCACGATCTGCCGGATTATCCTGCGAAGGATTTCGCCGGCGTCGTGATCGACATCGACCTGTCGTCTCCGGCAACCGTGCAGCGTGTCCGCAGCAAGCTCGTTCGCGAGGCCTATCAGTCGCTGCCGCGGCTGTTCGTGCTGGCCGACTCGCTTCATCACGGGCCGACCCAGGCATGGGCGCTCGGCGCCACCGACACCATCCAGCGCCCGCTCGATCCGGACGGCATCCTGTCCCGCATCCGCCATGTCTTTCCGGAAACGCCGGAAGACGAGCGCGCCACCGATGCGCGAATCCTGAGCAATGGCGTCACCGCCGCGCTGGTGGTGATGTCGAAGATTTTCCGGCGGCTGCCTGCGGGCATTCCCCTCACCCTCGACGACGTGATCGAAGCGGAAACGCAAATCCTGCGCGCGCTGAAGCGTTCGTCGCTGCGGCAGTGGCTGATCGCCATCAACAAGCATCACAACCGCAGCTATCGCCACACCCTGCATGTCACCGGATTCGCCGTGGCCTTCGCGCAACATCTCGGCATGCGCGAGGACGATCAACGCCGCCTGACCCGTGCCGCGCTGCTGCATGATGTCGGCAAAGCTTTCATTCCCGTGCCGATCCTCAACAAGGTCGGCAAACTGACCGACGAGGAAATCGGTGTTCTCGCCCAGCACACGCGGCTCGGCTACGACGCCCTGAAGGAGCAACGCGGTTTTCCCGGCGAGGTCATGGACGTGGTGCTGCATCATCACGAAATGCTCGACGGCACCGGCTACCCCGACGGCCTGCGCGGATCGCAGATCAGCGACATCGTCCGTATCATCACGCTGGCAGATACTTACGCCTCGCTGCTCGAACCCGATGCCGAAACGGACGCGATGACGCCGGAACAGGCGTTCGCGATCATGGAATTGATGGGTGACAAGCTCGACAGCGCGTTGCGGCAGGCGTTCCGCCCGGTCGCGATGGGGCTATAACCGGCCGTTCCTTCGTTCAGGACCTGTTGGGCGATATTGATTTCGTCCATTCCTCCCTATTAGATGCACGTGCAACTAATTCAGAATGCGCCGTCACATGCATGACCGGCGCGGGAGGACCGCCATGCCGCTCGACCATTCGCTGACACGCCGTTCGCTGCTCACCACCGCCGCGCTCGGCGCAGGTCTTGCCGCGCTCCGCATGCCCGCGATGGCGCAGGCCGCCTATCCGACCCGCCCCGTCAAACTGATTGTGCCTTATGCGGCCGGCGGCGGCACCGATTTCTTCGCGCGGCTGGTCGCCACCTCCATGAGCCCGGGTGCGGGCACGCAGATCGGCGCGGAAGCCGCCGCGAAAGCCGATCCCGATGGATACACCTTCCTGCTCGGCGACACTTCGACCTACGCATCGAACAGCAGCCTCTACCAGAAGCTGAATTACGACCCGCAGAAAGACTTCGCGCCGATCTCGCTCACCGGCCGTTTTGCGATCGTGCTGCTGGTCAACACCGGCAAGCTCAATGTCGGATCGGTGAAGGAACTGATCGCCGCCGCGAAGAAAGCACCGGGCAGCATCGACTATGCCAGCGCCGGTGTCGGCTCGCCGTTTCATCTGGCGGCGGAACTGTTCGCGCAGTCGGCAGGCCTTAAACTCAATCACGTGCCCTACAAGGGCGCGGGGCCTGCGCTGCAGGATCTCGCGGGCGGACAGATCGGCATGATGTTCGTCGATTTCGCCACCGCGCGCTCGCAGCTCAGCCTGAAAGGCATCAAGGCCATCGCGGTCTGCTCGCCCGGCGAATTCTACGGCCTGCCCGGCGTCCCTGCGGTCGCCGCGGACGTGCCCGGCTTCGAGGCCTGGGCGTGGCAGGGATTCTCCGCGCCGGTGAAAGTCTCGCCCGACGTCGGCGCGAAGTTGCGCGAGGCTTATCTGAAAGCCGTCAACGATCCCGAGAACAAGCAGAAGCTGATCGCCGCCGGTATCGACCCGCTGCAAAGCACGCCGCAGGAAATGGCGGCCTATATCGCGTCCGAAACCGCGAAATGGAACAAGGTGATCAAGACCGCAGGCATCAAGCTGGATTGACGCGCCTCACGTCTCGGCGACCGGGCCCGCCTTCTTCTCCAGCGCCTCGATGCGCGCCTTCAGCGCCTCGTTTTCTTCGCGGGCGAGGCGCACCATGTCCTTCACCGCATCGAATTCCTCGCGCTTGACCAGATCGAGATCGCGCAGGATGCGCTCGGCCTGCGTGCGGATGACGGTTTCCACCTCGCGCTTGACGCCCTGCGCCGCGCCCGTGGCGTCATTCATCAGGCGTGCGATTTCGTCAAAAAAACGGTTGCTGGTCTGGGTCATCGTCAAACTCCGGGGGCGATCGCCGTGTATATAATCTCAACCAGACAATGGTGATAGCCTTGCCGGGACGCAAGATGTAAGACCCGATCGAAGCATCGCCGCCGGAAATGCCATTCATGCTGCTGACTATCGCGTTCCCCGTCTTCGATCCCATCGCCGTCTCGATCGGCCCGTTCGCGATCCGCTGGTACGCGCTGGCCTATATCGGCGGCATCGTGCTGGGCTGGATGTATGCGCGAAAGATCATCCGGACCGAACAGCTGTGGGGCGGCAAGGCGCCGTTCACGGTGCAGGATTTCGACGATTTCATCCTGTGGGTGACGCTCGGCATCATTCTCGGCGGCCGCACCGGCTATGTGCTGTTCTACAACCTGAGCTTCTTCGCGCAGCATCCCACTGAGATCTTCAAGCTGTGGACCGGCGGCATGTCGTTCCACGGCGGGTTCATGGGCTGCGTCATCGCGGTGCTGCTGTTCGGCTGGAAGCGCAACATTTCGGTGCTTTCGCTCGGCGATGTCACCTGCGCCGTCGGCCCGATCGGCCTCCTGCTCGGGCGGCTGGCGAATTTCGTCAACAGCGAGTTGTGGGGCCGCCACGCCGACGCCAGCGTGCCGTGGGCAATGGTGTTCCCGAATGGCGGACCGCTGCCGCGCCATCCCAGCCAGCTTTATGAAGCAGGCCTCGAAGGCGTCGTGCTGTTCATTGTGCTCGCGCTGCTGATCCGCGCCGGCGCGCTCAAGCGCCCCGGCTTCATCATCGGCGCATTCGCAACGCTCTATGGCATCGCGCGCATCACCGGCGAATTTTTCCGCGAACCCGATCCGCAACTCGGATTCCTGTGGGGCGGGCTGACCATGGGCATGCTGCTCTCGGTTCCCATGATCCTGGCGGGGCTCGCCTTCATGATTGCGGCATGGCGGCGCAGCGCGCGCACTGCGAACAAGCCACGGGATGAACAGGCGGCCAAAGCGTCATAATGTCGTAAAGTCATATTGAACGACCGATTCTGTTTCATTGAAAGATTGCCGTGCCCGATACCTCGCCCCTTGAGGCCCTGATCCGCAAGCAAATCGCCGCGAACGGCCCAATGCCGGTGTCGCGCTACATGCAGCTTTGCCTGACGCATCCCGGCCACGGCTACTACATCCATCGCGATCCGCTAGGCCGCGGCGGCGACTTCGTCACCGCACCGGAAGTCAGCCAGATGTTCGGCGAACTGGTCGGCCTGTGGGCGGCGTCGGTGTGGAATGCGATGGGCATGCCGTCGGAGGTCAAGTTCATCGAACTCGGGCCGGGCCGCGGTACCATGATGGCGGACGCGCTGCGCGCGATACGGATTTTGCCGGCATTCCACGACGCGATCAGCGTGCACCTCGTGGAGACAAGTCCCGTGCTGCGCGACCGGCAGCGCGAGAAGCTCGCCGACGCGGCGCATGTGGAATGGTACGACAGCATCGACGACATTCCCGAAGGACCGGCGATCATCTTCGCCAACGAGTTCTTCGACGCACTGCCTATCCATCAGGCCGTCAAGCAGGACGACGGGTGGCACGAACGCGTGATCGAGATCGATGACGACGTTCTCGCCTACGGCATCGCGAAGAATCCGATCCCGCGCTTCGAGGTGCTGCTGCCGCCGCTGGTGCGCGCCGCGCCGAACGGCGCCATCTTTGAATGGCGGCCGGACAACGAGATCATCACCATTGCGCGCCGCCTGCGCGATCAGGGCGGCGCCGCACTGATCATGGACTACGGTCATATCCGCAGCGATGCCGGCGATACGTTCCAGGCGGTGGCCAAGCATGCCTTCGCCAATCCGCTGAAGAACGCAGGCCTCGCCGATCTCACCGCCCACGTGGACTTTCAGGCGCTGGCCCGCGCGGCGGAAGACATCGGCGCGCGCGCGCATGGACCGGTGGAGCAAGGCGCGTTCCTCAAGCGGATCGGCATCGAGCGGCGCGCCGATGCGCTGATGAAGAATGCCACCGAGGACGGCAAGAAACTGATCATCGCCGGACTGAGCCGCCTGACCGGACCGAGCCCTGAAGGCATGGGCTCGCTGTTCAAGGTGCTCGGCATCTCGCATCCGAGTATTGGCGTGCTGGCCGCCCTGTCGGATCAGGGAGCGCAACGATGATGTTCACGTCGCCGCTGCTCTCGTCGGTGCCGCGCCTGCGCCATGCCTTCTTCACGCGCGAAGGGGGCGTCTCGGCCGGACTTTATGCCAGCCTCAATGGCGGCGTCGGCTCCAATGACGATCCGGCTCATGTCACCGAGAACCGGCGGCGCATGGCCGAATATCTCGGCGTCGCGCCGTCGCATTTCCTGTCGCTGTATCAGGTCCACTCGCCGGATGTGGTGGTCGCGACGCAGCCCTGGGCTGCCGATGCCCGCCCGCATGCGGACGCCACCGTGACCAATGTGCCGGGCCTTGCCATCGGCGCCACCGCCGCCGATTGCGGACCGGTGCTGTTCGTCGATCCGTTGGCCCGCGTGATCGGGTCGGCGCATGCCGGCTGGAAAGGCGCGTTCGGCGGTGTGCTGGAAAACACCATCGCCGCGATGGAAAGCCTCGGCGCGGCGCGCGCGTCCATCGTCGCCGCGATCGGACCCCTGATCCGCCAGCCGAGCTACGAGGTCGGCGCGGAATTCGTCGCACGCTTCACCGAGGCGGATGCCGCCAACGCGCGATTCTTCGTGCCGTCAGCGCGCGCGGACCATTCGATGTTCGATCTTGCGGGCTATATCCGTCTGCGGCTGGAGCGAGCCGGACTGCAGGCGATCGACGACACCGGCATCGATACCTATCCGGACGAGCGCCTGTTCAGCTATCGCCGCTCGGTTCATCGCAAGGAGCCGGATTACGGCCGCAACATCCACGCCATCGTGCTGGAAGACTGACGCGGCAAATCTTACGGCACGCGCCGGCTCGCACCGAAGTCCTCGATCCCCTCGCCTTTCGACGGAGCCCCGGCCGGTGCTGTGCCCGGCGGAACGATCATCGCCGCCACAGTGGTCGTCACGCCCGGACGTCCCCACAGCGTGGATTGCACCGTGAATTCGGAGCGGATGACCTTGGCGGGAATCTTCGCAACGCGATCCATCCAGCCCAGGCAGTCAAGGTCTGCCGTGAAGCACAGCGCCGCCCACCCCTTCTGAAGCGTCGCCGGACGCGGAATCCCCCACGTGTACTGGAACTGAAACGGCCGCCGATAGAACGGATGATCCTGGCTGTAGAACGCCGTGGCAAACGCGAGGCGGTCATCGCCGCTGACCGACGTGAACGGCTCGCTGGTTTCCTGATGCCAGCGACGCGTCATTTCATGCGCCGCGGCGCTCAGAAAATTCCGCCTCATGTCGTAGGGATGCGTATTGCGATAAAGCGCATGGAACGGCGAGCCTACGAGGCAGACCAGCAGGATAAGCGAAACGCCCGCGAAGAGATTCACGGAATCGAAGCGGTCCACGGCGAATTTCACCGATGACACCGCAATCACGATCGCAAGGAACAGGATCTGCAGATTCCACAGCGACGGCAGGTCGGTGCGGAGCGCGACACTGACGATCGGAGGGAGCAACGTGGTCGCAACGAAAATCCAGAACAGCAGAAGCTGACCGGAATTCAGGCGAACGATGTCTGAGACGAAGTTTCTGAGGTTGGACCGGATCATCAGCAACCAGGCGAATGCCGGCAACAGAAGATACGCCGCGATCCCGGACAGAAACCAACCTGCCTCCTGCAGCGCCGACGTGAACGAATATCCGCCGTGCGCTTTCATCGCATATTCAAACGGCTGCGAACCGTTGGTCGCAAGCCACCACAGATGCGGGCCGAGCACGGCGAGACCGGCGAGCGCCGAAACCCACGGCGCCGGCGACCTGAAATAATCCCGGCGCTGAGGATGCGCGATCGCGGCCACGGCAAAGCCCGCGATCAGAAACACCGAGTAATATTTTCCCAGCATGGCCAGCGCAGCGACGGCGCCCGCGGCGATCGACCAGAGAAACGTCCGGCTCTCGAACGATCTCAGGAAGCAATATGTCGCCAGCGGCCATGTGGCGAGGAGCACCGTGTTGGCATTGAAACGCTGGGCGTGAAACTGATAGGCGGGCAGCAGCAGCAACAGCAGCAGGATGATCGCCCGGCCGTCACCGCGCACGAAGCGGCGGCTGATGAGATCGACGCACCACATCGCGAGCGCCGAGTTGACCATCGCGAGCAGATAGAACGACCAGTCCGTGACCGGAAACACGCTGGTCCAGATCGCCGCCATCCATCCCATCAGCGGCGGATGCTTGGGATTGCCCCATGCGAACTGCCGTCCGACCGTCCATGTTTCAAGAACATCGGGGTGAAGATCGCCGCCCCAATAGGCGACGACGAGATACGCCATCCAGATCGCGACAAAGCCGATCAACAGCGCCGGAATGGCCCAGCCGCGCTCGATCCCGTTCAGCCAAAGCTCGACAGGACGCCGCCAGCGGGAGCCAGCACGTGCGGCCACGGGGGCGGCATCCAGGGTCATGTGGGCAAATCATCCAAAGAATTTCAGACACTTCTATAGATCGCGCGAATTCTGAAAAGCGAATTCCGCGATCGGCTCGAAGAATTCCAGCCTTATGGTTTGCAAGCGCCGCCCCGGCGGCCCGATTGCGGGCTTAGAGACTGTGTTTGAAAAGTCCTCATCCTGAGGAGGCGCGTAGCGCCGTCTCGAAGGATCGAGGACTTTTCCCTGAAAATCGCGCCCTTCGAGACGCCGTTTCTGACGAAACGGCTCCTCAGGACGAGGTTTTCAAAGTTTTCAAACAGTCTCTTAGACAACCCGCGGCCGGCAGGCGCGGTGCCGGTCCTTCCCCTAGACCTTAACGTGTTTTAACGATATCGCTCGATCCGGCCCGACGGCACGCCAGATGCGCGCGGGACAGGGATTTTCGGGTGGCGTCGCATATGAAATCCGGAACGCTGACAACGTGTTGGGCCGCGCTGCGGCTATTGGCGCTGTGCGCCGTGGCCTGCATGGTCGCGGGCTGCGCGGGCGGCGGCGGCGCCATGACGGCCGTCTCGACAGGACAATCTTTCGGCCCCACCGTGGCCTTTGAATCCGTCGACGGCCCACCTCCGCAGGTGTTCGACAAGCTGGTCCGCGCTCTCGAAGCCGAATCCGGTCCCCGCAGTTTCACCGTGGTCTCGCGCGAGGCTCAGGCCTCCTATCGCGTCCGCAGCTATCTGTCGGCGCAGGTCCGCCGCGGCCAGACCGTGATCGCCTGGGTCTGGGACGTCTATGACCGGGACCAGGAGCGCGCCATGCGCCTCAGCGGCGAAGAGCCCGCCGGCAAGAGCCGCGATGCCTGGGCCATGGCCGACGATCAGATGATGCGCCGAATCGCCATCGCCGGACTGAACGGCCTCAACAGCCTGATCAACGGGACCGCACCGGCACCGGATTCAGCACCGGTCGCTCCCCGATCCGGCCCGGCGGTCGCCCAAAGCGATGAAAATCGTCCTGAATCGGCAACCGGACAAATGCAAGCGCTGGCTTTCAGCGCCGATTAAGGATGCACAGGCGCTCAGCCGCCTGTTTTTGCAGGAAAACACGGTGCGGCATATTGCCAGCCTCGTTCGGTCCTTGTTATCACGCCCGGCACAAGGCGTAGGCAATTGGGTTCCCTGGTGCAGGCGGCAATGGACATGTTGAAAAGCGTTTCCCCGACATCAAAAGGAGAGTCCGCCATTTCAGCCAAGAACGGCTCCATCAAGCTGGTCGCCGGCAATTCGAATCCTGAACTGGCCGCCGCGATTTCGTCCGTGCTCAATATGCCGCTTGCCAAGGCGAGCGTGCGCCGCTTCGCCGACAACGAGATCTTCGTCGAAATTCTCGAGAACGTCCGTGGCTCGGATGTGTACGTCATTCAGTCGACGTCGTTTCCGGCCAACGACCACCTGATGGAATTGCTGATCATCACCGGTGCGCTGCGCCGCGCCTCCGCGCGCCGCATCACCGCCGTGATCCCCTATTTCGGCTATGCCCGTCAGGACCGCAAAGTCGGCTCGCGCGCGCCGATTTCCGCCAAGCTGGTCGCCAACCTGATCACCCATGCCGGCGCCGACCGCGTCATGACGCTGGACCTCCACGCCGCGCAGATTCAGGGCTTCTTCGATATCCCGACGGACAACCTTTTCGCAGCGCCCGTGATGGCGCGCGACATCAAGGAAAAGTTCGATCTGTCGAAGGTGATGGTGGTGTCGCCCGACGTCGGCGGCGTGATCCGCGCCCGCGGTCTCGCCAAGCGCATCAACGCGCCGCTGGCCATCATCGACAAGCGCCGCGAGCGCGCCGGTGAATCGGAAGTCATGAACGTGATCGGCGATGTCGCCGGTTACACCTGCATCCTGATCGACGACATCGTCGATTCCGGCGGCACGCTGGTGAACGCGGCCGACGCGCTGCTCGCCAACGGCGCCACGGAGGTCTACGCCTACATCACTCACGGCGTGCTCTCTGGCGGCGCAGTGGCCCGCATCACCTCCTCGCGGCTCAAGGAACTGGTTATCACCGACTCGATCCAGCCGACGGAGGCCGTGAAAAAGGCCGCCAACATCCGCTCGCTGCCGATCGCGAACCTGATTGGCGAAGCCATCAGCCGCACCGCCGCCGAAGAGTCGGTTTCCAGCCTGTTCGACTGATTTTCTCTTTCCAGCAAAAATATTTTTCGCGCGCAGATGCAGGCGCGCGAGCGGCGTTCCACGCATCCGATTCCGTTTTGTTCTCATTCACGATGCGCCTGTTGCGTATCCCATGAGACGTTAAACGCATGGATCGACTCAGGAATTTTCCGTTTCCTTCGAAAAATCCGACTCGTTCCCCGCGCTCGCGCACAAGCTGTTGAAGAGTCGGAAAATTCGTCCGATGCCTGTGGACGGGATTCGTGCCGCCGTTGCGCGGATTCCGCAAATCACCGATCAATTTGATCACAAGGTTGCCGTTGCGGCAGCGATCCCGAACAAGGATCGTGATGATCGTAAACGGAGAACTTGCAGTGACAGTCGTCGCTCGTTCTTTGCGTTTCGTTCAGCGTTCCTATCCCACGTCAACTCAGGATAACGGCAGCATGTCCCATCTGGACATCATCACGGATTCGCAAAGCAGCCCGCTGTCGGTGGTGGAGGACATCGCGTCTTCCAACGACTGGTCGTTCGAGCGCTCCGGGCAGGATGAGATCACCATCATCACGCAGGGCCAGTGGACCGACTATCAACTGGCGTTCACATGGATGGGCGACATCGAAGCGCTGCATCTGGCCTGCACCTTCGACATGAAAATTCCCGAAGCGCGGCGCAGCGAAGTGCAGCGCCTGATCGCCGCGGTCAACGAACAACTGTGGATCGGCCATTTCGACGTCTGGCTGGCGACGGGATCGGTGATGTACCGGCAGGCGCTGCTCTTGCCGGGCGGCCTCACCGCCACCACCGCGCAATGCGAACTGATGCTGGAAGGCGCGCTGCATGCCTGCGAGCGTTACTATCCGGCGATGCAGTTCGTCACCTGGGCGGGCAAGACCGCTTCGGAAGCCATGACCGCGGCAATGTTCGACACCGCGGGCGAGGCTTAATTCACTCCCCATCGTCACAAGCTGTCGCAACTCATGAGATGTCGTCCCGGCGAAGGCCGGGACCCATATCCCCTATCGGGTGAGTGCGGCCCGGTCGTGTTGCAAAATTCGCGATTCAATGGAAAGTCGGTGATTATGGGTCCCGGCCTTCGCCGGGACGACGCGAGTTTGCATTCAATGACCACTTCCTCCGATGCACTGAAAAGTTTCACCGGCACCCTGGTGCTCGCGGGCGCGGGCAAGATGGGCGGCGCGATGCTGTCCGGTTGGCTTGCGCAAGGCCTCGACCCGAAGCGCACCGTCGTGATCGAGCCCTATCCGTCCGATGAAACGCGCGGCTTCGCGGCGCAGGGCGTGCGGGTCAATCCGGACACCAAGGACATTCATGCGGACGTTCTGGTCGTCGCAGTGAAACCGCAGATGTTTCGCGACGCCGGACCGCAACTCAAGGCGCTGGTGGGACCATCCACGCTGGTCGTCTCGATCATGGCCGGCACCACTATCGCAGGCATCACCGAGGTCTGTGGCGGCAAGGTGATCCGCGCCATGCCGAATACGCCGGCCGCCATCGGGCGCGGAATTACGGTCGCCGTCGCAGCCGATGGAGTCACGCCCGGGCAGCGCGATGTCGCGGGCGCGTTGCTGCGCGCCACTGGCAGCGTCGAGTGGGTTGATGACGAAGCGCTGATGGATGCGGTCACCGCCGTGTCCGGCTCCGGCCCGGCCTATGTCTTCCTGCTCGCCGAAGAACTCGCGCGCGCGGGCGTTGCGGCGGGATTGCCCGAAGCGCTGGCGACAAAACTCGCGCGCGAAACCGTGTCGGGCTCCGGCGAATTGCTGCATCGCTCCGATCTCGATAGCGCCATGCTGCGCAAGAACGTCACCTCGCCCGGCGGCACCACCGCCGCCGCGCTCGATGTGCTGATGGGCGACGGCGGATTCCAGCCGCTGCTGGAACGCGCGGTCGCCGCGGCGACGAAGCGCTCCAAGGAACTGGCGAAGTAGTTTTTACTTTCGTCATTGCGAGGAGCCATTAGCGCGTTTACTCGCGTCTTCGACGCGCTATGGCGACGAAGCAATCCATCTTTGCTTTGCCATGGATTGCTTCGCTACGCTCGCAATGACGAGCTACACCGGCACCCTGACCGTCGCGCGCAGGCCGCCCATCGGACTGTCGCCCAACGTAATGTCGCCGCCATGCGAGCGGGCGATATCGCGGGCGATGGCGAGGCCGAGGCCCGTGCCGCCCTCATCCTGATTGCGCGCATCGTCGAGCCGCAGGAACGGCTTGAACACTTCCTCGCGCATGTCGGGCGGAATGCCCGGGCCATCGTCGTCCACGGTGACTGTGAGATAGCGATGATCGCGATGCCCTGTGATCGAAATCGCGTCGGCGTAACGGGCCGCGTTCGACACCAGATTGGCGAGACAACGCTTGAACGCCGCAGGCTTCACGATCACCACCGGCATGCCGTGAAACACCACGGTCGCCGCATGGCCATGACGCTCGGCATCGCTGCGCAATTCCTCCAGCGCCTGCTCCATATCGGTCGGCAGCGCCTGTTCGCCGCTGTCGCCGCGCGCGAAGGACAGATACGCCTCCAGCATGCCGCTCATCTCGTCGACATCCTTGCGCATGCCTTCGACTTCCGGACTGTCGCCGATCAATGCCAGTTCCAGCTTGAAGCGCGTCAGGATGGTGCGCAGGTCGTGGCTAACGCCGGCCAGCATCGCGGTGCGCTGCTCGATGCTGCGCTCGACGCGGTTTTTCATTTCCATGAAGGCGACCGCCGCGCGGCGAACCTCGCGCGCGCCGCGGGGGCGGAAGTCCGGCACTTCACGGCCCTTGCCGAAACTTTCCGCGGCATCGGCCAGCCGCAGGATCGGCTTGATCTGGTTGCGCAGGAACAGCACGGCGACGATCAGCAGGATCGACGACGTTCCCAGCATCCAGAAAATGAAGATTTCAGAATTCGATGCATAAGCGGCGCCACGCTGCGCGAAGATACGCATCACCGTGTCGTCGAGCTTGATGCGGATTTCCACCAGCGACGAACGGCCCACGGTGTCGATCCAGAACGGCCGATTGATCTGGCGGCTGAGCTGCACGGACAGGGCCTGATCGAGCAGCGAGAAGAACGGTTTCGGTCCCGGCGCAGGCATGTCGTTGATGGGCAGAAAGTCCACCACAAGGCCGAGCCGCTGCTGCGCGATGCGCTTGATCTGGGTGCGGTCCTTGTCCTGCGGATAGGTCTTGTAGATGTCGATCAGCGCCGCGACATCCTGCACCACCGCAGCGGACAGGCGGCGTGTCACCGTGTTCCAGTGCCGCTCCATGAAGACGAAGGCGATCACCGACTGCAGGATGACCATGGGCACGATGATGATGAGCAGCGCACGGGCATAGAGGCCCTTGGGCATCATCTCCTTGAACCACCGGCCCAGCCATCCGCTGGCGCTGGAGACGCGCCGCGAGGCCGTGCGAATGAGAGTGAGACCGGTGTCCAGCGTACTCATGACGATGCGCCGCGCCTGTTCATGGCGACGCCACAAGGCGATAGCCGATGCCGCGCACCGCCTGCAGGAACAGCGGATTGGCGGGATCGCGCTCGATCTTGCGCCGCAACCGGTTGATCTGCACGTCCACCGCGCGCTCGTTCACGCTGCCGTCGCCGCCGGTCAGCGCGGCGCGCGGCACGGTTTCTCCGGGCGTGGTGGCCAGAATCCGCAGCATGTCGCGCTCGCGGTCGGTGAGATGAACGACCTTGTCGCCGTCGCGCAACTCGCCGCGCTCCAGATGATAGACGTAAGGACCGAACGCGACCGATTCGACCGGCGGCGCGACCACGGGCGCCGCGCGCTTGAGGATGTTGGCGATGCGCAGCACAAGCTCGCGCGGCTCGAACGGCTTGGCGACATAATCATCCGCGCCGATCTGCAAGCCCTCGATCCGGCTCTCCGCCTCGTGCCGCGCGGTCAGCATGATGATTGGGACCGTAGACGAGGTGCGAATGGAGCGCGCGAATTCGAAGCCGGTTTCGCCCGGCATCATCACGTCGAGGATCAGCAGATCGAAATGCAGCCCCTGCAACTTGGCGCGCGCGTCGGCCGCGCTCTTGGCGGTGGTGACGCGATAGCCTTCGCCGGCAAGAAACCGCGACAGCAGATCGCGGATGCGCCGGTCGTCGTCCACCAGCAGCAGATGCGGCGCATCGTCCGGAATCCTGCGCCCGGGGCGCACCGATGTGGCGATCTCGTTCACCTTGCGTCCTTCGCCTTGCGTCCGCTCTTGAGGATCACGTCCAGCACCTTGTCGGGATCCTCATGGTCGATCATGTTCAGCAGGAACTGGCGCGCATTGTCGGCGGCCGCGGGATCCATGCCGTCCAGCGCGCGGGTGATCCGGGTGGTCTGCAGCCCGGCCAGTTTGGTCACAAGGGCCTCGCCCTTGGCCGTGGCGAAAAGAAGACGCTGGCGGCGATCATTGTCGCCCGCCTTCTGGACGATGTAGCCCTCGTCGAGCAGTTGCTTGAGAACGCGCCCGAGCGACTGCTTGGTGATCCGCAGCACGTCGAGCAGGTCCGCGACCTTCAGCCCCGGATAGCGCGTGACGAAATGGACCACGCGGTGATGGGCGCGGCCGAAGCCGAATTCCTCCAGCACATGGTCGGCGTCGCCGACGAAATCCCGGTAGGCGAAAAACAGCAGTTCGATGATGTCCCAGCGCAACGGATCGGCCCCGGCCGTACCGGGACCGGAGGCGGCACCGGTGGGCTGTCCCCCGGGATTTGCAAATTTTATGTCAGTCATGTTGACGTATATGCGTTTCAATGTTACGAAAATGTCGATGACGACGAAATATTAGTTCGTTTCGCCCGCCATTCCTGGTTCTAAACTTCGCGCGCATGGGTGCGACGAAGGCGGCCCAGGCCACAGTTTCTTTCATTGTGCGATTGTCGAGCAGCATCTCGGCAAACATACTGACTTCGCGCCTTCCGCCAAAGCGGAAACCGGCCCTGCGGCTGGCGAGGCCAAGTCAGAAACGACCAGCCCGCCGCCGCGTGGACTGACATCAAAGCCGGGAGAAGAGCGATGGGAATTTCGGGAGTTGCATTCGATAAGATCGACGGTGCGATGGTGCTGGACTTCGAGGTTCAGTCCGCAGCGAATCCGACGCCGGAGGCCGAGCGCGTCGCAAAGCTCGCCGATCCCGGTTTCGGACGGGTCTTCACCGATCACATGGCCGTGGTGCGCTACAGCCAGGCAAAGGGCTGGCATGGCGCCCGCGTCGAATCCCGCGCGAACTTCGCGCTCGATCCGGCGACCGCCGTGCTGCACTACGCCCAGGAAATTTTCGAAGGCCTCAAAGCCTACAAGCGCGACGACGGCGGCGTGAATCTGTTCCGCCCCGACGCCAACGCGAAGCGTTTCCAGAGTTCCGCCGACCGCATGGCGATGGCCCCGCTGCCCGAGCATGTCTTCATCGAAGCCGTGGAGCAGATCGTGCGTATCGACCGCGCCTGGATGCCCGGCGGCGAAGGCAGCCTTTATCTGCGGCCGTTCATGATCGCCAATGAGGTGTTCCTCGGCGTGAAGCCGTCGGCCGAATACATCTTCGCCGTGATCGCCTCGCCGGTCGGCTCGTACTTCAAGGGCGGCCCTGCCCCAGTGTCGATCTGGGTGTCGGAGAACTACACCCGCGCCGCGATCGGCGGCACCATGAACGTGTTCTTCGTGTTCGACGACGGCTCGCTGCTGACGCCGCCGCTCGGCACCATTCTACCCGGCATCACGCGCGACTCGATCATCACGCTGGCGAAGGAAGCGGGCAAGCGCGTGCGCGAGGAGACTTACACCATCGATCAGTGGCGCGCCGATGCGGCCAGCGGCAAGCTGAAAGAAGCGTTCGCCTGCGGCACCGCGGCGGTCATCTCGCCGATCGGAAAAGTCTGCTCGACCAGCGGCGACTTCACCATCAACGGCGGCGCTGCAGGTCCTGTCGCGATGGGGCTGCGCAAACAGCTTGTCGACATCCAGTACGGCCGCGCGGCGGATACGCATGGCTGGATCAGGAAGGTGCTGTGAGGACGCACTAAAGGGGTCATCCCGGCGCAGGCCGGGACCCATCACCCCTGTCGGCGTGTCTTGCAAAGAAGATGACTGCGCCCTGCTAAAACGAGAGTCGTGGGAATATCGGTCCCGGCCTGCGCCGGGACGACCTGCATTTTGGCGGCGCTACAACGCTTCCGCCGTCACCCAGAACACCTCGCCTTCGGAATCCTCGGTGTCGAGCCAGAGCAATGGCAGGTTGGGATAGGCATCGGTCAGCACATCGATGCCGCGGCCGATTTCGCAAAGCAGCCCGCCGTCCGGCGTCAGGTGATCCCTGGCGCCGTCGAGAATCCGCCGCACCAGATCGAGGCCGTCATCGCCGCCGTCGAACGCGATCTGCGGTTCGTGCAGGCATTCGCGCGGCAGGCCCGCCATGCCTTCGGCATCGACATAGGGCGGATTGGTGATGATGAGATCGTAACGCTCGTCGCCGATGGCATCGAACAGATCGCCCTGATAGAGCGAGACGCGATCCTCCAGCCCATAGTCCTCGACATTGCGCGCGGCCACCGCCAGCGCATCGGCGGAAATATCCACCGCATCGACGGTGGCGTTCGGGAAACTGTGGCTGGCGAGAATGGCGAGACACCCCGAACCGGTGCACAGATCGAGCACGCGGGTGATGCTGCCCGGATTATCGATCAGCGAGCCGCCCTCTTCTTCCATCGCGCCGCTGAGATGCGAATCCAGCAGTTCGCCGATGAATGAGCGCGGCACGATGGTGCGTTCGTCCACATAGAACGGCAGACCGCGCATGTAGATCTTGTTGACGAGATAGGCGGCGGGCTTCCGCGTGGTGACGCGCCTGTCGAACAGCGCCAGAATCTTTGCCGCTTCCTGCGCCGTGACACGCGCATGGGCGAACATCTCGAACTGATCGGGATGCAGATGCAGCGCCTCACAGACAAGGAACGCGGCCTCAGCGACCGGATCGGTGGTGCCGTGCGCGAAAGCCACGTCGGCTTCGACAAACCGGCTCACGCCATAGCGCACGAGATCGAGCAGCGTCTGCAACTCGCCCGGCGCAACCTTGAGCGAAGCCGCGGGCTTGAGGATTTTCGCCTTTGCCGCGGCTTTCTTTGCCGGAGTCTTTTTCGCGGATGCCTTCGCAGCCGATTTCGCTCTCTTCGCCATTACTTTTCCCACCGCGCCGCTGCGTTGTCGTCATGGGCCTGCGCTTCGACCCAGCCTGCATTTGTGCCGTCCCCGCGCTCTTCGGATTTCCAGAACGGCGCGCTTGTCTTCAGATAGTCCATCAGGAATTCCGCCGCCTGAAACGCCGCCTCGCGATGCTTCGAGGCCGCCAGCACCAGAACGATATTGTCGCCCGGCACCACGCGGCCATAGCGGTGGATCACGGTGACGCCGTCCAGCGGCCAGCGCGTCACCGCTTCGGCCACATGCCGTCCGATCTCCGCTTCCGCCATGCCGGGATAATGCTCCAGCGTCATCGCGGCGATGGCGTCGGGACCGTTGCCCCCGCGGCAGATGCCGGAGAACGAGACCACCGCGCCGATATCGGTATTGATTTTTGTCAGCGCGGCAATTTCCGCCGCGATGTCGAAATCATCGGACTGGATGCGGATGGTGACGGGCACCGTCATTTGGCACTTCTTGTTTTGCGCATGATCTGATCGGAAAACCGGTTCCCACTTTACCGGATCATGCGCTAGCCGCCCGTCATCGGCGGGAAGAACGCGATCTCGCGCGCGCCCGCGATGGCGGCATCGCCCTTCACATGAGTCCGGTCGATGGCGGCGCGGATCGTTTTCGGCGACGCGAAGGCGTTGGCGTATTCCTCGCCGCGCGCCACCAGCCATTCCATCAGGTCGGAGACGGTGCGCACGCTCGCGGGCGGCTCGACGGTTTCCTCGGCCTTGCCGATGCGTTCGCGCACCCAGGCGAAATAGAGAACCTTCACCGGTCTTCCTCGGTCAGATGATGAATTCCTGCGCGCAGGTAATCCCATCCGGTGTAGATGGTCAGGATCGCCGAAATCCACAACAGCACGATGCCGATCAGGACCGTCGGCGGCAGGACCATTTCGCCCGCCTCTCCCGCGATCAGGAATCCGAGCGCGACCAGCTGCACCGTGGTCTTCCATTTCGCCAATTGTGACACCGGAACGCTGATGCGGATGGCCGCGAGATATTCGCGCAGGCCCGACACCAGAATTTCGCGGCACAGGATCACGATCGCGGCCCAGAGCGACCAGCCGCGAATCGTCTCGTCCGCCGCCAGCATCAGCAGACACGACGCCACCAGCAGCTTGTCCGCGATCGGGTCCAGCATTTTGCCCAGTGAGGACTGCTGATCCCAGATGCGGGCGTAATAGCCGTCGAGGAAATCGGTCACGCCCGCAGCGATGAACACGAACAGCGCCACCCAGCGCAGCCACAGCGGCGCGCCCAGGATGGACTGCGCATACATGCAGCCGATCACCACCGGAATCGCGGCGATCCGGGAATAGGTGAGGATGTTGGGCAAAGACAGCGAGCGCTTCGCCGGCTTCGGAGTGACGACACTAACCATGCGGCTACCAATACTGCGAAAACGCGCCCGTCAACAGTCCGGGTTGTGCATTTCGAGAGGCTAAAATCCGGGCTGCGATACCGTCAGTTGCTGCCCGGATGGAAGAAGTCGAAGATTTTGCGCGCACTTTCGGCGCTGACGCCCGGAACCTTGCCGAGATCCGCCACCGAAGCGCGCTCGATTTCCTTCAAGGTTCCGAAATGATGCAGCAAGGCCCGCTTGCGCGACGGGCCGATGCCGGGAATTTCCTGCAATCCGGCCTCGCGGATATCCTTCTTGCGCAGCTTGCGGTGCGAGCCGATCACGAACCGGTGCGCTTCGTCGCGCAGCCGCTGGATGAAATAGAGCACGGGGTCGCGCGGCTCCAGCTTGATCGAGGGGCGGCCCGGAATGAACAGGGTTTCGCGGCCGGCGTCGCGATCCGGCCCCTTGGCCACGGCGATCAATGAAACCTGATCTCTCACATTCAGCGCATCGAGGATCTCGCGGGCGGCGTTGAGCTGGCCCTGCCCACCGTCGATGATGACCAGATCGGGCCATTGCGGCACCGTATCGTCGCTCGGCTTCTTGCCTTCCGCCGCGTCGTTGATCAGGCGCTTGAAACGGCGTTCCATCACCTCGCGCATCATGCCGTAATCGTCGCCCGGGGTGAGCTTGTCCGACTTGATGTTGAATTTGCGGTACTGGTTTTTCAGGAAACCTTCCGGCCCCGCGACGATCATCGCGCCGACGGCATTGGTGCCTTGGATGTGGCTGTTGTCATAAACCTCGATCCGCTGCGGCACGCGCGGCAGGCTAAGGACCGTGGAGAGACCTTGCAGCAGGCGCGTCTGGGTCGCCGTATCCGCCAGCTTGCGGCCCAGCGCCTCGCGCGCATTGGTCAGCGCATGCGCGACCAGCTCCTTCTTCTCGCCGCGCTGCGGCGCCAGCACCTCGACCTTGTGCCCGGCCTTCACGTTAAGCGCATCCGCGAGCAACTCCTGATCGTCCACGCGATGGGAGAGCAAAACCTGCTTCGGCGGCGGCTTGTCGTCGTAGAACTGCGCGAGAAACGAGCCCAGCACTTCTTCCGCGGGCATGGTCTTGTCGGCGCGCGGGAAGTAGGCGCGGTTGCCCCAGTTCTGTCCGGTGCGGAAGAAGAACACCTCGACGCAGGAATAGCCGCCCTCCTGATGGATGGCGAAGACGTCCGCTTCCTCCACCGTGCGCGGATTGATGCCCTGCTGCGACTGGATCGCGGACAGCGCGGCAAGACGGTCGCGATAGAGCGCGGCGCGCTCGAACTCAAGATCGTTCGACGCCTTTTCCATTTCAGCCGCGAGCAGGCCCTTCACCGCGCGCGAGCGACCGGACAGGAAGTCCGTCGCTTCTCGCACGAGTTCAGTGTAGCCGGGGAAATCGATCTCGCTGGTGCAGGGACCGGAGCAGCGCTTGATTTGATAGAGAAGGCACGGCCGTGTCCGGCTCTCGAAAAACGAATCCGTGCAGGAGCGCACGAGGAACGCGCGCTGCAACGCCGTGATGGTGCGGTTCACCGCACCGACCGACGCGAACGGGCCGAAATAGCGGCCGGGCCGCGTCTGCGCGCCGCGATGCTTCAATATCTGCGGCGCCCAGTGATCGCCGGTGATGAGGATGTAAGGAAACGACTTGTCGTCGCGCAGTTGCACGTTGAAGCGCGGGCGAAGCTGCTTGATGAGATTGGCTTCCAGCAGCAGCGCTTCGGTCTCGGTCGCGGTGGAGATCATCTCCACATTGACCGTGGCCGCGATCATCCGCGCGATGCGCGCCACCTGGCCGGTGGGCCGTGCGTAGGACGCAAGGCGCTTCTTCACGCTCTTGGCCTTGCCGACATAGAGCACGTCGTTGGCCGCATTCAGCATGCGATAGACGCCGGGCGATGTGGGCGCCAGCTTGACCGCGCGCTCGATCGCGGCGCGTCCCGCCGCGAAAGTGCCTTCGCTGGCGGGCTCACCCGCGTCGTCATCGACCGGCTCCGGAAGCCGGGCCTCGTCGTCTTCCTCCGCTCCCAGCGATGCGGGATCGACATCCTGCCCGCGCAGGCGCGGTTCCTGCACGGGAACATCCTGCGCCGGCTGTTCCGGCGGCTGCGTCGGATCGGAGGTGTCGTGAATCATGACCGGAATTTAGGAGCTGCGCGCCGATTCATCCAGCGTCCAAAGGGCCGGCGCTCTGGCCGGGCCGGATTGGCGAGGCGTCTCATTGGTAACACTTTCTTAGGGACGTTACCGGGGCGGTAAGCCGCCTTAACGACCGTTTAACGTAAAACTCTCGATAAATTTTACGCAGAAAGGTGGACTTTCGTAACCACAAGTCCGCCGCGCCTCGAAGGACTGACAGCCGAGGAAGTCGATGCGCGTGAGGAGAGTTGAGATGAGCAGAATAGTTTTTGGTGTGATCGCAGCCGCAGCAACATGCGCGACAATGTCCGCGCAGGCGGCCGACATCTATGGCCGCCGGCCGTATTCGCAGCCCTATACAGTCACCCAGCCGCTCGCCAACAGCTGGATGGGCCCGTATATCGGCGGCAATCTCGGCTATGGCTGGGGCACCGTAACCAACAGCGCCACCGACCCGTCCGGCGTGCTCGGCGGCGTGCAGGCCGGCTATAATTATCAGTCCGGCCAGCTCGTGGTCGGCATCGAAGGCGACCTGCAGCTCAATTCCGCCGACGACACCTTCGCGAACTACAAGTTCTCCAACCCGTGGTTCGGCACCGTGCGCGGCCGCCTCGGCTACGCCTTCAACAACATCCTGCTCTACGGCACCGGCGGTCTCGCGTTCGGATCGACGAAGTACTCGTCGGGCGGCTTCTCGGAAACCCAGACCTCCGCAGGCTGGACCCTGGGCGCCGGCGCGGAATTCGCCCTCACCCAGAACTGGTCGGCCAAGGTCGAATATCTGTATGTCGATCTCGGCGAAAAGAACTTCGTGCTGACGGGGTTTCCGCACGGCTATCAGTTCAGCACGATCCGTGTCGGCGTGAACTACCGCTTCTGATCGAAGCCGTCTTTCAAAACATGAAACACCGAAAATCCCGGGCACCTCGCCCGGGATTTTTCTTTACGGCCTGAAATCGATCAATCGCGCAAAAGCCGACACCGCGTCGCATGACGCGCCGCCCGCAGCTATTTTCACCGCGCGTTTCGTTCAGGACGAAATCACGAGATCGACCGCTTTCGGTCCCTTGCCCTTCTTGTCGGGCTCGACTTCAAAACTGATGCGCTGTCCTTCGATCAGATCTTTCAATCCCGCGCGCTCCACCGCGGTGATGTGCACGAACACATCGCGGCCGCCATCGTCCGGCTTGATGAAGCCGTACCCACGCTCGGCATTGAAGAACTTGACCGTACCCGTCATGGCCATCGGGAACCCCTCCCCGCATTGCTCCGCCGAGGCGCTAACGCGCGTCGGCCTGGCCGGCATTACGCCGGAAAGCATTGGCCTGTTGAGCGGGCCCGGGAAAACCGGTGCGACGCTCTAGCCTCGTCATTCCGCCGCGACCATTCGCGGACGCGGGATGTAAAGCCGGCTTCACCGTATCAGCATAATACGGTTCCCGATAAATTGACCATGGCGCTTTTGAGATTTTCGCACGCGCGTCGCAATGCGGAGGAGCCTCAGCCCCGGATCGCGTCGACCCGGAAACGGCCGGCGCCGCCCTGCCCGAGCGGCTTTTCCAGTTCGCGCAGGATCGCCCTCAGTTCGCCCGCCAGCGTCCAGGGCGGATTGACGATCAAGAGACCGGTCGACACCAGTCCCGCCTCCGGCGTTTGCGGCGCAACGCTGAATTCCACGCGCAGACATTTCGCCTCGCCGCTTCCGGCATTCGCCACCCACGCGACCTGATCGGCCAGCGTCTCCGCTGCGCGGCGCTCTTTCACCGGATACCAGAGCATGTAGATGCCGGTCGGCCATTTGGCATGGGCCGCGCTGAAGCCGTTCGCCAGCCGCGTGAATTCGTCGCGCTGCTCGAAGGGCGGATCGATCAGCACCAGCCCGCGCCGCTCATTTGGCGGCACGAAGGCAGGCAGCGCCGTCCAGCCATCGAGATCGACCACGCGCGCCTGCGTGTCGTTGTAGAGCGCATCGATCAGTTGCCGCCGCGCGTTCGGCTCCAGTTCGCAGGCCACCAGACGGTCCTGCGGCCGCAGCAGCGCGCGCGCAACCAGCGGCGAGCCGGGATAGGCGGTGAGATCGCGCGTGGGATTGAAGGCGCGCACGATATCGAGATAGGGCGCGACCAGCGCCATCACAGCATCGGAAAACCGCGCCTGCATCATCCGCGCGATGCCGAAACGCCACTCGCCGCCGCGCTCGGCCTCGCGGCTGGTGAGATCGTAGAGGCCCGCGCCCGCATGGGTATCGATCACGCGGAAGGCGGCTGGCTTTTCCTGCAGATAGACGAGGATGCGCGTCAGCACGATGTGCTTGATGACATCGGCGAAATTTCCGGCGTGAAAGGCGTGACGGTAGTTCATGCGAAGGGGTGTTACGACATCACGCGGAGAAAGTAACGCGGCGTGTTTTCCGGACGGTCTCCACCTGAGTTGTCATCACCGGGCTTGTCCCGGTGATCCCGATCTTAAAGCACAGCGCCCCTAAAATCGGAATGGCCGGGTCAAGCCCGGCCATAACAACCTGATGAGTTGCAACTATCCCCCGCGCACCGGCGGCATCAAAACCTTGTCGCGGCGGCAGGCGCGGCGGTCGATCTCCTCGCAGGCGCGGAACTGCAGATCCTTGTTCATGCAGATGCGCACTTCGCTGAGACGCTTGCTGTCGCAGGTCACGGCAATGGCTGAACCGGACAAGCCGGGGTTGGCCTTGACGAAGGCCTCCTCGATCTCACCCGGCGTCACAAGCTTGGGCGCGGAGAGCTGGAGATAATCGCTCGGAATCTTCACCACCGCGCGCGCCTTGCGGATGGCTTCAAAATAGCCTCGCGCGCCGAGGCCCGAGCAGGTGCCGTGCTTGTCCCACTCGTTATAAATCAGGCCGGGCGCGGGCATCAGGTCCAGCATCGACGTCATGACATTACGATCGAGCCGCGGCGACGGTCGCTGGCAATATTCCGGAAAGCCGCGATCGTATTGCGGCCACAGCCCGTGCACCACGAACGAAAACGGACGGCCCGCGCACTGGGCCTGGATGCCGCGGCTGGAATTGCCGCGCTCGCTCGCGGCCGCACAGAACGACGGCGACCATGACAGCGACAGAACATAGAAATCGAACTGGCCCGGCGCGTTCTGGCGGTGATCCTGCGCGGATACCGTCCCCGCGATCGCGCTCGTCATGACGAGGGCCAGAAGCGGAGCGGCCAGCCGCCGCGACCAATCCCGCAAGGTCAATGCTGCGATCGTCAAAGCGGACGTGAAGCTCTTCATGATGTCGCCCCCAATTCCCATGCCTGTCCGAAGCGTATTGAGGCCCTCAGAACATTTCAAGAACGAAAACGCCGCCCCGGCATTGGGCCGACGCGGCGTCATGTGAACAAAACCTGTGAGCAGCTTACGGCTTCGCCGCCTTGCAGGACGGATTGTAAGCCCAATTGCGGTCGAGCCCGACCACGCACCACTCGACGCCGGAATCGAAGCCCGCGAATCCGCCGTCCTCGATCACCGAGAAATGGACCTGACGGGCGCGGCCGTCGTTCAGCATCGCGCTGGCTGTGCAGAAGCGGCGCGGAATGCTGTCATTCGCCCACGGACGGAAGGCGATCTCGTGCACATCGGCATAGCCGGTGATTTCGAGGCTGGAATTCCAGAACTTGCTTTCTTTTTCCGCGAACTGCTGGGTGATGGTGCCGAGCGCTTCGCTGCAGGCGCGCATCTCGCCGTCATAGCGCGGACCGGAGAGCCAGATGCCCCGCTCGAGCACGCCTGCGGCCTGTGCCTGCTGGCCCAGTGTGATGCCGCCGAGGACGGCGCCCAGCGCCGCGGCCAAAATCAGGGTTCGGAATGTCGAGAAAAAATCGCGCATGGAGCGGCCTGCCGGAATCCGGGATGTCTGTTGCGCCGGAAGGTGACGCGAAGCCGCCACCCGGTCAAGTGCAGCGCGGCAACACTTGGCCGTCATCCCCGCCATGATGGCATAGCCGTTCTTTTCATGACAGGCCGGGCAGCCTATGGTGGCGGCGGAATCGAATGGAGAACAGGATGCGACGGACTGGAACGGCAATCCGCACAGCGGCCCTTACGGCGGCTCTGGGACTTCTTGCGCTGACGCCGGCGAGCGCCTTTCTCGACACGGTGCCTCCGTTCAAGGGCAACGACACCGGCGGCATCATCGCCTATTCGCTCTATAAAGAGGGCGTGGACGTGAAGGCGCTGGCCGTCGATCACTGCGCCCGCTACGGCAAGGCCGTGAAACTGACCGGCGCGGACGCCCAGTATGGCGGCTACATTTCCTTCGCCTGCGTCTGGGTCCATCCCGGCCATCTCAGCCGCCCGATTCGGGCCGCCTACTGATCCTTCATTGAACGCTGCGGAGAACCGGACGATGGCCACACTTTCATCGCGCGGTTTTCTGGTCCGCGCCGCCGGACTTGTTCTCGGTGCGGCAATGTTCGGCGGCATAGCGCACGCCGATCCCGTCGAAATGCCGAACCGCAAGCCGGGCCTGTGGGAAATCAAGGTCAATGCCGGCGCGCAAATGCCTGCCATGACCATGCAGCAATGCACCGACGCCACCACCGACAAGGACATGGCGACCTCGTTCAGCCCGATGGCGAAAGAGATGTGCGCCAAGCAGGACATGCAGAAGACCGCCACGGGCCTCGTGATCGAGTCCACCTGCAATGTCGGCGGCATGACCTCGACCTCGCACACCGAGATCACCGGCGATTTCAATTCCGCCTATACGGTGAAGGTCAGTTCGAAGAACGCAGGCGCTCCGGCTGGCGTGCCCGCCGAATCCGCGACCGTGATGGAAGCGAAGTGGCTCGGAGCCTGCAAGAGCGACCAGAAGGCGGGCGACATCGTCATGCCCGGCGGCATGAAGATCAACATCAAGGACATGCAGGCGCTGAAAGGCATGCTTCCGAAAAAGTGAGCGCTTTGACTTCTCCGCAAGAACGCGGCGAGACGAGCACTACTTTCCGATCTTCCAGGGATCGTATTTTTCTTTTGAATCCGGCACGGTCTTCATCGCGGCCTTGGCCGCGGCTTCCTCACGCGCCATCCGCTTCTTCGGATCTTCTTTCTGCGCCGCCGGTGCCGGATCAGTGCTTGGCCGCTGCCGACCGGCCTGCGCATAAGCCTGCCCGGACAACAGGGCGGCAGCCATCACGGCTATCAGCGCGGCTCTCATGTGAATGCTCCAGCGGATATGAACGCCGGAACTCTAGCGCCGTTCGGCCCCGTTTCACAGGGGATGGCGGCGGCTGGCGGTTAGAACATCACGAAGTTTTGCGAAGCGCGGTCAGGCCACGCCGAACCGCTTCTCGAAGGCCGCCACATGAACGATGCCCCGGCGATGGGTGCCGTCGCCGATCTTGCGGTCGCCATCCCATGCCTCGACCTCGAACAGCACGGTCTTGCCATCGACTTCGCGCACCCGCGAGGAAACGCGCACCGTGCGGCCGACCGGCGTCGCCGCCAGATGCCGCACGTTCACTTCCATGCCGACGGTGACATAACCCGGCGGCAAGAGATCGACGATCGAGCCCGCACATGCTTTTTCCATGTACAGAATCATCATCGGTGTCGCGAACACCGCCGGCATCGTGGAGACGAAGTGCTGGACCGTCATGTCGTGCGAGACGGTGACCACCGTCTCGCCGGACGTGCCGACCACCACTTTCTCGAGCGGGTTCATGGGATGCGGCTTACTTCTTCTGCCGCTCGACGAATGTCTTGCCGCCCTTCATCTTGTTGTGCAGCGGCGCTTCGTTGATCTGCACGGTGACGGCTTCGGCATCGACACCGAGATTCTTCACCAGCGCCTGGGTGATGTCGAGCATCATGCCCTTCTTCTGGTCTTCGGTGCGGCCTGCGGCCATGTTCACGGTCACCTCGGGCATCGGTATTTCCTTTCTTGATTTTACTTCTTTGTCTCTTTTGTCATCGCCGGGCTTGTCCCGGCGATCCCGACCTGAATGGCATCGTGCTCAACTTATCGAGATGGCCGGGACAAGCCCGGCCATGACAATGCTCATTATTTCCAGTTCACGTTGTGGCGCGCAAGCACCTTGCGCACAGCCGCGACGAGTTCGTTTTCTCTGGCCGCGAACTGCGCCTCGGCCTGCTTCTGCAGATAATCCTCGCGGTCTTCTCCGCTGGCGCCCGCGATCTGCGCACCCAAAATCAGGTCCTTGATCTGTACTTCGCCCTTCGCCTTCTCGTCGCCACCCTGAATGACGACGCAAGGCGAATTGCGCCGGTCGGCATATTTGAACTGCACGCCGAGATTGTTTTTCGGATTGCCGAGATAGAGTTCGGCGCGAATGCCGTCATTGCGCAGCATCGCGACGAACTTCTGATATTGCGCGATTTCGTTGCGATCCATCACCACAACGACCACCGGACCGAACTCCGGCGTGGTGTCGATCTTGCCGAGCATCGTCAGCGCCGCCTGCAATCGCGACACGCCGATGGAGAAACCGGTGGCAGGCACCGGCTCGCCGCGGAAGCGCGAGACGAGACCGTCATAACGCCCGCCGCCGCCGACCGAACCGAACCGAACCGGGCGGCCCTTTTCGTCTTTGGTTTCAAGCAGAAGTTCAACCTCATAGACAGGGCCGGTGTAATATTCGAGGCCGCGAATAACAGAGGGATCGATTTTAATCCGCCCGGCGTATTGTCCGGAATAGAGGCTCGACATCTGCGCGAGTTCGTCGACACCTTCATTGCCAACTTTGGAGCTTCCGACCCGATCGCGCATGTTCGCGAGAGTAACCTCATCCGATACGCCAATTGCGCTACTGCCCGCGTCGCCAAGCCCCCCAATAAAATTGATGATTGCATTGATCTGAGAATCTCTCAGACCGGCCCCCTTAGTGAAATCGCCCTTACCCTCTTCGCCGCCATCCCAACGACCTGATCCGAGCAATTTGATAATTTCATTTGCAGGAAATTTATCAGCCTTATCGATCGCTCGCATGACAGTCAGCCATTGCGCGTCGTCTGCGATACCTTCGTTTTCGCGAATGCCGTCGAGCACTTTACGGTTGTTGATCCTGACGACGCATTGCGAAGCACCGATGCCGAGCGCTTCCATCGTATCCGCCGCCATCATGCACATCTCGGCATCGGCAGCAGGCGACGCGCTACCGACCGTGTCGGCATCGAACTGCATGAACTGCCGGAAACGGCCGGGGCCGGGCTTCTCGTTGCGGTAGACGTAGCCGTGGCGGTAGGAGCGATAGGGCTTCGGCAGCGTCTCGAAATTTTCCGCGACATAGCGCGCCAGCGGCGCGGTCAGGTCGTAGCGCAGCGAGATCCACTGTTCGTCGTCATCCTGAAACGAGAACACGCCCTCATTGGGCCGGTCCTGATCCGGCAGGAACTTGCCGAGCGCGTCGGTATATTCCATCGCCGGGGTTTCCACCGGCTCGAAGCCGTAGCGCTCATAGACCGTGCGGATTTTCTCCACCATCGCGCGCGTGGCGGCGATCTCGGCGGGCGTGCGGTCAACCAGCCCGCGCGGCAGGCGGGCTTTGAGTTTCTGCGGTTTTTTGGGCTTTTTGTCGGACATGGGCGCTTGGTACCAGCCGCCCAAACGTCCGGCAAGCGCCAGTCATGCCGGTCTTCAATTCACCAGCACCGCGCCGTCACACCGTACCCCGGTGACCCATGTATCGACCTGGCCGAGCCCGAGGCCCAGCGTCTGCAGCACCGAGTTCAGCAGGGTATCGATCGAGCCGGTCGCGCCGCCGATGATGCCGGCGACCAGCGTGCCTATCCCCGGAATCGGCAGACCGAGCGGACCGACCTGCACGCCGAGTTGCAGATCGCCGAGCAGGCTCGATGTGAGGGACGACGTGAACGAGGTCGTGTTCACGGTCTTTCTGGTCTGCGCCTGAATGTCCGAATAGCTGAAGGTCACGGGCGTCGGCGCGGAATTGGCCATGGCGGCATGGGCGCGTCCGGTCACCTGCACGGCGCCGAGATTGACGAGTTGCGCACCCGGCGGGTTCGGCTTGGTGGAGAAATTCGTCATCATCGACGGCGTCACATCGCCGATCCACGCATCGACGATGCCCGGCGAAACGCCGAGCGTCACCGAGGACGCGCTGACGCTTGGATAGCCGCACGACACCGAATTGAGCGTCGCGGTTCCTGCTGCGACCTCGACATAGACCGGAAGATTGACCACCGACACCGTGCCGCTGCCGATCAGCTGAATCTTGAGCAGGATGCGCGTCTGCGCGGTGTGGACGCTTGCGCCCTGCGTACCGACGGTGATCCAGCTCGTGCCGACCGGCCGCTCGCCCACCGTCGCCATCAGCGTCACGCCCGCGATGCCCGGCAAGTTGAGATTCAGCCCCGCGGAGATCTGGTTGGTGCCGTTGGCGAGCCCCGCCGTCGCCGCGAGCAGGTCATAGGCCGAGACCTGAACGGATGTCTTCGGCTTTTGTCCGACCGTGAGATTGGAATAGGGTCCGAGATCGATCAGCGACTTCGGTGTGATCTTGTTGGTCAGGCCCGTCACCGCGGACGATACGCTTGCCAGCGCCGAGGTCGCGCCGTTGTTGCCGTTCGCGGTGGCAAGCGCGGCGATGGCGTCCGGCAGCTTGATGTTGGACGACAGCAGCGTGTCATAGGTCACGCCGGTCAGGTTGACGCGCGCCGCCAGCGCCGAGAGAAAGTCGAAGGCATCGACCTTCGCGCCGAGCAGCGCGTTGTAATCCATCACCGACAGCGACAGCGTGGTGCCGAGCATGTTGCCGAGCAGCGTGTTCAGCAATCCGCCATTGAGCGACGCCAGCCGCGAACCTATGGCAAACGTCACAAGCTGGGTGGTGCTGGCGACTGCGGTGGCCTTCAGGCTCCACTGGCTGTCACCGGTGATCACCTTGCCGAAATAAAGCGGCGTCCTGGTCTGCAGGGTGACGCGCACCGCATTGGGGGGCTTGGCCCCCGCCACGAAGCGCTGCTGCGGCAACACCGACAGGTTCGCCTTGTACACGCCGGGCTCCACAGCCACGAGTGAGTCCGGCGGGTAGTTGTTTTTGGCGACCGTCGCCGCAGCAGCGCGCGATGCATTGTCGAGATCGCTCGCGGCCACGATGGCCGCGAGATCGGCAGCGCTCTGGGCCCGGCGCTTGTCGGCGAAGATGCTGCCGACATCAATGCCAAGCGCGGTGCAGGCGATCACCAGCAGCACCGATGCCGCACTCATGATGGCGATATTGCCGCGCTCGTCGGCGGCGAAGCGGCGCAGCAATCTCGCCGGATGGCCACGGTCCTCATGGTGAGGAGCATTGTGGCCGGCCTCGCCCGGCCACAATGCATCTCGAACCATGAGAGCATTCGCAGCCTCATCCTTCGAGACGCGCGCAAGAGCGCGCTCCTCAGGATGAGGACAAGCATCAGAACTTGAATCGATCCAAGCGCTCATGATCTCAATACCCCCCACGCGGGATCGCTGCGGAACGCACGACCGTGGACGGCGGCACCGGCACGAAGGTCGGCAGCGAATAGATGAACATGCCGGACGCGTCGTAGTTGACGGACACGATGAAGACATTGGCGTCGGAGCCAGAGGTGGCCGCGTTGACGGTGAGCCTGGCCGGATCGATCAGCGGATAGGATTTGACGTTGCCGGTGACATAGGCATTCGCGAGCGAGCTGCGTTCGCTTTCATTCAGCCCCGCGATGGAGGAGCGCGCGGCCTCAGCGGCAAGCTGCTGCACGCCGTGGATCACCGCGAGATACGAACCGTACATGACGATCCCGAACACGATCATCAGGAACAGCGGCGCGATGATCGCGAACTCGACGGCAATCGCGCCATCGCGCGCCGCGGGAAAAATCTTGAGGCGATGCTTCATGGCGCTTGCCCGTGCCTGTTTCCTCACGCACATCCAAGCACACAACTTTTAAGAGCGAACTAATTCATAAAACAACTATTAGTGGTATATCTGTCCATCGCCCATGCGAGACTTCACTTAAGGGCGACCATGCGCCGCGATGCGTTTCGCGCCCCTGGAGAAACTGTTAGGTTCGCCGCCAAAGAAACTTCACCTGCCGGAAGGAACGTTGCCTTGAATATTCAGCATCCCCGCCCGCCTGTCGCCACGCCGAACGACCTCGACGCCTACTGGATGCCGTTCACGGCGAACCGCGCCTTCAAGCGCAAGCCGCGCATGCTCGCCGGCGCCAAGGACATGCACTACTTCACCACCGACGGCCGTGCGATTCTCGACGGCGCGGCGGGCATGTGGTGCAGCAATGCCGGCCATAACCGCGATTCCATCGTCGATGCGATCCAGAAGCAGGCGGCAGCAATCGACTATGCGCCGCCGTTCCAGTTCGGCCATCCCAAAGCCTTCGAGCTGGCCAGCCGCGTCGCGGCGCTGGCGCCGAAGGGCCTTGAGCACGTGTTCTTCTGCAATTCCGGCTCCGAAGCGGTCGACACCGCGCTGAAGATCGCGCTGGCCTATCACAACGGCCGCGGCGAGGCCGGACGCACCCGCCTGATCGGCCGCGAGCGCGGCTATCACGGCGTCGGCTTCGGCGGCATTTCCGTCGGCGGCATGGTCAACAACCGCAAGATGTTCGGCACGCTGCTCACCGGCGTCGATCACCTGCCGACCACCTACGACCGCGAGAAGCAGGCTTTCAGCAAGGGCGAGCCGGACTATGGCGCGCATTTCGCCGATGACCTCGAGCGTATCGTCGGCCTGCATGGCGCGAACACCATCGCGGCCGTGATCGTCGAGCCGATGGCGGGCTCCACCGGCGTGCTGCCGTCGCCGAAGGGCTACCTGAAGCGGCTGCGCGAAATCACCGAGAAGCACGGCATCCTGCTGATCTTCGACGAGGTCATCACCGGTTACGGCCGCCTCGGCTACGCCTTCGCGGCGGAGCGTTACGGCGTGACGCCGGACCTGATCACCTTCGCCAAGGGCATCACCAACGGCGCGGTGCCGATGGGCGGCGTGGCGGTACGCGACGGCATCTTCGACTCCTTCATGAAGGGGCCGGACTACATGGTCGAGTTTTTCCACGGCTACACCTACTCGGCCCATCCGCTGGCCTGCGCCGCCGGCCTCGCCACCCTCGACATCTACCGCGAGGAAGGTCTGTTCGAGCGCGCCAGGGCGCTGGAGCCGAAATGGGCCGACGCGCTGATGGAGCTGCGAAAGGAGCCGAACGTGGTGGACATCCGCACCGTCGGCATCACGGCGGGCATCGACCTGACCCCGAACAAGGACGGCGTCGGAAGGGGCGGGAGGGATGCGCGGGGCAGCCCCTGCCATGACCACGCCCGAGTGACCCGCGCCGCGGGCGCCACCGTCTGCCTGCCCCCGCCGCTGATCATCTCCGAAAGCCAGATCGGCGAACTTATGGACAAGGTCGCCAAGGTCATCCGCGCGGTGGCGTGATCGTCCTCTCAGCCGGGTGAAAAAATTGTCATCGCCGGGTTTATCCCGGCCATCCCGATGACTGAGGCACTGTGCACGCATTTTCGGGATCACCGGGACAAGCCCGGTGATGACAACGGAAATGTGGCTGCTTCAGCGCCTGACACATTAGATTTCGCGCCGAATCAAACTTGATGCTAGAGTCCCGGCAGCTATGGCTGGGCAGGCTTCATGATCCGCATTTCGACGATTTTCATCGCCATCTGCATGGTGCTGATCGCAGCGTCGCTCGGCCTGATGGTCTATGCGCTGGCGGGCCTCACCGTCCCCGAATCCGCCATCGTCGCCCTTGCCGCCCTCACCTTCCTGATCCTCTACAATGCGGTGTCGATGCGCCTGCGCGACCGCACCGATGTCGGCGGCCAGATCGCGGATCTGTCCCGCGGCACCGCCGATCTCGCGCGGCAGGGCGCCGAGCTCGGCCGCCGCATGGGCGCCATCGAGGCCCGCCTCGCCGCCATCGACAGCACCGGCCACGACCGCGTGCAGACTGTCGCCACCGAAATCAGCGAGCTGGGTTCGCTGGTCCGGCAACTGGCCGTATCGGTTGCCGCTCATGATGACCTGCTCGCCCATGCGACCGGCACCATCGTCGCGGCACCGGCCCCCACCGCATACGCTGCTGATCTAACGGCGAGCGAAACCGTAGCGGCTGCTACGCCCACCATTGCGGCAAAACCGATCGATGCTCCCGCTCCGGCCGCGAACATCACGAACGCCCAGTTGCTCGTCGCGGTGAAGAACGCCGTCGAAGCCAACCGCATCGATCTCTTTCTTCAGCCGATGGTGACGCTGCCCCAGCGCAAGGTTCGTTTCTACGAGGCGGTGGCGCGCCTGCGCGACGATCAGGATCAGGTGCTGGCCGCAGGCGACTTCATCGGCGCGGCCGAAGCCGCGGGCCTGATGGGCCAGATCGACCACATGGTGATGCTGCGCTGTGTGCAGGTGCTGCGCCGCCTGATGGTCCGCAGCAAGGATGTCGGCGTGTTCTGCAACATCGCCGGTGCGACACTGAGCGATCCGTCCGCGTTCCGGCAATGCCTCGATTTCCTCGAAGCCAATCGCGCACTGGCGCCTTCGCTGGTGCTGGAATTCAAGCAGAGTGTTTTCCGCCATCTCGGCCCGATCGAAAGCGAGCATCTCGCGGCGCTACAGCGGCTCGGCTACGGCTTCTCCATCGACAATGTCTCCGACCTGCGGTTCGATCCGCGCGAACTCGCCGACCGCGGCGTGAAGTTCATCAAGGTTCCGGCGGGAATGCTGCTCGACCAGAAACAGCTCTCGGCCTCTGACATTCACGCCGCCGACCTGTCGGACCTGCTCGGACGGTTCGGCATCGATCTGGTCGCGGAGCGGATCGAGGGTGAGCGCGCCGTGGTCGATCTACTGGATTACGATGTCCGCTTCGGACAGGGCTTCCTGTTCGCGCCGCCGCGTCCGCTTCGTCCGGAAGGCGCCGCCACGCCAGCGATGGAACAGCCCGTCTCTTCTGCGGCTGCGGCTGTTGACGCCCCGGCCCGAAAAGAAGACAAAGTCGGCGTCAAAATCGAGCCGGAGGCCATCCGCGCGACCGGCAATGCCGCGCTAGTGTCCCGCGTCCGCCCTTCGCCTCCATCTGCTGCACCCGCAGAGCGAAGGGCGGACGCGAAGGGACACTAGCAAATCTTAACCGGCGTGATCCTGTGGTTCTGACATTCGTAAAAGTGCTTGCGAAAGACGCATCACGAATGTCAGAACCGGATCACGCAGTGCGCCGAGCCTCCGCACAAAAGTGATCCATTTTCATGAGCCTGCCTGACGCCGCTTTGCGCTTCGCCGACCGTTTGCGCGATCTCACCGCCCATGTGGACGTGATCCTCAGCGACGTCTGGGGCGTCATCCATGACGGCATTCACGGCTTCCCGCATGCCTGCAAGGCGCTGCAGGCGTTCCGCGAACAGGGCGGCACGGTGATCATGATCACCAATGCGCCGCGCCCGGCGGATTCGGTGCAGCGCCAGTTGCGCAAGATGGAGATTTCCGACGAGACCTACGACGCCATCGTCTCGTCCGGCGACCTGACCCGCAACTTTGTGGCCTCACGCCTCGACCAGCCGCTGCTGCAGATCGGCCCCGAACGCGACAATCCGATGTTTCGCGGCCTCGACGTCAGGTTCACCACGCTCGAAAACGCCGAATACATCGTCTGCACCGGTCCCTACGACGACGAGGTCGAGACCGAGGAAAACTATCGCAGCATGATGGAAGAGGCGCGCAAGCGCAATCTCACCTTCGTCTGCGCCAATCCGGACATCGTCGTCGAGCGCGGCCACAGGCTGATCACCTGCGCCGGCGCCATCGCCGAACTCTATCGCAGCCTCGGCGGCGAGGTGATCTTCTATGGCAAGCCGCACAAGCCAATCTATGACCGCGCGCTCGAACTGGCCGCACAGAAGCGCGGCAAGTCCACGCCGCTGAACCGCGTTCTTGCCATCGGCGATTCCGTGCGCACCGACCTGACCGGCGCGAACATGATGGGACTGGACTGCCTGTTTCTCACCCGCGGCATTCATGCGGTGGATTTCGAGGGCATCGACGTCGCCGACGAATTCGCGGTGCGCCGCCTGTTCGGCGAAACCAAGCCACCGCGCGCGCTGATGCGCGATCTGAGGTGGTAGTTATCCCACCTCCGTCATTGCGAGCGAAGCGAAGCAATCCATCTTTTACAGCTTTAAACAGCTGGATTGCTTCGTCGCTTTGCTCCTCGCAATGACGAGTCCGACAAAACAAAACGCCCGGCACGAGGCCGGGCGTTTCAAAAACACAAATCTGTCGGAACGCAGCTTACGCCGGCACGTTGTCCGGGAACACCGCTTCGATCTTGGTCTTCAGGGTCGCGGCGTTGAACGGCTTGACGATGTAATTGTTCACGCCGGCCTTCTTGGCGGCGATCACGTTTTCCGTCTTCGACTCAGCCGTGATCATGATGAAAGGCGTGGTGGCGAGGTTAGGATCGCTGCGCACTTCCTTGAGCAGGTCGTAGCCGGTCATCGGCTCCATGTTCCAGTCGGAAATGACGAGGCCGTACTTCTTGCCGCGCATCTTGTTGAGCGCCGCCGAGCCGTCGCTGGCGTCATCGATATTCTCGAAACCGAGCTGCTTGAGAAGATTGCGGATGATGCGGATCATCGTGTTGTAATCGTCCACAACCAGAACCGGCATCGACAAGTCCATAGCCATCGCTGTTTTTCTCCCTCAAACGCAGCAACCGGCATGCGTTATCAAACCATTACGAAAAGCTTCTGCCCTCCGCAGTCCGCCGGACCCTAGCACCCGCCGCTTAAACAGCCCGTTAATCCGGTTGCATCCGGTTTATCTCAAGTTGTGACGGCTTGACTTAAGGGGCGGGGCAGGATCACGGTCCGGACCGATTTTCCAGCAGATTCAGCCGATAACCATGACGACAAGTTTTACTGTCATTCGCGACGACACCCCCGCCGACGAGATCGTCAAAGGCGCGGTCGTGGCGCTGGGCAATTTCGACGGCGTGCATCTCGGCCACCGGGCCGTGATCGCGGCTGCGGTCGATATGGCCCGCAAAAAAGACCGTCCGGCGCTGGCCGTGACCTTCGAGCCGCATCCGCGTACATTCTTCAGTCCCAACACACCGCAGTTCAAACTGACCGAGCTGAACGACAAGCTGCGCCTGCTTGCGGCCACCGGCCTCGACGGCGCGGTGGTGATGGCCTTCGATGCGGCGCGCGCCCGCACCAGCGCGGAAGATTTCATTAACCACGATCTGGTCGAGCGGCTCGGCGTCACCGGAATTTCCGTCGGCTTCGACTTCCATTTCGGCAAGGGCCGCACCGGCTCACCCACCCTGCTCGCGGTGGAGGGCCCGAAGCTGGGTATCGGGGTCCATACCGGGGCCCTTGTCGCCGCCGCGGGCGGCGGGGTGTCGCCGCCGGCGATCCGCAAGGCGCGGGGTCGGGGCGACATTGCCGAAGCCGGCGACTTGCTGGGCTACCCCTGGTTCTTTTCGGGGGAAGTCATTCCCGGCAAAAAGGGGGGCCGCGCCCTGGTTTACCCGACCGCCAATATCCGGCTCGATCCCGCCTGCGGGCTGCGCCACGGCATCTATGCGGTGCGGGCGGGTCTTGGCGACAAGCGTATCGACGGCGTCGCCAGTTTCGGCCGCCGCCCGACCTTCGACAACGGCGCGCCGCTGCTGGAAGTGTTCCTGTTCGACTTCAAGGGTGACCTTTACGGCCAGCGGCTCGATATCGCCTTCATCGGCTTCATCCGCGACGAGCTGAAATTCGATGGCATCGACGCGCTGGTGCGCCAGATGAACGACGACAGCGCAAAAGCCCGCGCCATGCTGGCGGCGGCGCCGGATGCGTTTCCGAAGCTGGGGAAGATAAGCTGAATTGCCATGGCCGGGCTTGTCCCGGCCATCTCGATCGCATGGCACCGTGCTTCATCGATCGGGATCACCGGGACAAGCCCGGTGATGACAGTTGCGAGACCACATATAAATGGCCCTCCGCCCGCAAATTTACCCGCCCTCCCGGGTTTCCCCTCCCCGCCAAAACGCGCTATTCACCCCGCCATGACCGAAAAGCCCAAATCCGACGCCCCCGACTATTCCAAAACCATCTATCTGCCGCAGACGGACTTCCCGATGCGCGCGGGCCTGCCCCAGCAGGAGCCGAAGATTCTGGCGCGCTGGAACGAGATCGGCCTCTACGGCAGGCTGCGCGAAGGCGCCAAGAGCCGCCCGAAATTCGTGCTCCATGACGGCCCCCCCTATGCCAACGGCAGCATTCATATCGGCCACGCGCTGAACAAGATCCTCAAGGACGTGGTGACCAAGAGCCAGCAGATGCTCGGCCACGATTCCAACTACGTGCCGGGCTGGGACTGCCACGGCCTGCCGATCGAATGGAAGATCGAGGAAGAGAACTACCGCTCCAAGGGCAAGCAGAAGCCGAACCTGAAAGATTCAGCGGCGATGCTGGCCTTCCGCAAGGAATGCCGTGCCTATGCCGAACACTGGCTCGGCGTGCAACGTGAGGAATTCAAGCGCCTCGGCGTGATCGGCGACTGGGACCACCCCTACACAACGATGAGCTTCCCGGCGGAAGCGCAGATCGCGCGCGAGATCATGAAGTTCGCGGCTAACGGCACGCTCTATCGCGGCTCCAAGCCGGTGATGTGGAGCGTGGTCGAAAAGACTGCGCTCGCCGAAGCCGAAGTCGAATACGAAGACCACACCTCGGACACCGTGTGGGTGAAATTCCCGGTCAACGCCGCGCATGGCCGCCTCGCGCAGGCCTCGGTGGTGATCTGGACCACCACGCCATGGACGCTGCCCGGCAACCGCGCCATCAGCTTTTCGCCGAAAATCTCGTATGGCCTTTACAAGGTCACCGACGCGCCCGCCGACAACTGGGCAAAGACCGGCGACCTGCTCATCCTCGCCGACAAGCTGGCGGAGGATGTGTTCAAGCAGGCGCGCGTCACCTCCTACGAGAAGGCGGGCGACGTTTCCGCCGACATTCTCGACGCCATCGAATGCTCGCATCCGCTGAAGGGCCTTGAGGGCGGTTATGAATTCGTGGTGCCGCTGCTCGCGGGCGATCACGTGACCGACGACACCGGCACCGGCTTCGTGCACACCGCGCCCAGCCACGGCCGCGAAGACTTCGATGTCTGGACGGCGAATGCGCGCGACCTCGAAGCGCGCGGCATCAGTTCGGTCATCCCCTACACCGTCGACGCCGACAGCGCGCTGACCGAGCAGGCGCCGGGCTTCACCGGAAAACGCGTGCTCACCGACAAGGGCGAGAAGGGCGACGCCAACGAGGCGGTCATCAAGGCGCTGATCGAACGCGGCATGCTGCTCGCGCGCGGTCGCCTCAAGCATCAGTATCCGCATTCCTGGCGCTCGAAGAAGCCCGTCATCTTCCGCAACACGCCGCAATGGTTCATCGCGATGGACAAACCCATCGAGGACGACGGCAAGGCGAAAGCCGGCGACACGCTGCGCGCCCGCGCGCTGCAGGCCATCAGCGTCACCCGCTGGGTCCCGGCGCAGGGCCAGAACCGCATCACCGGAATGATTTCGGGCCGCCCGGACTGGGTGATCTCGCGCCAGCGTGCCTGGGGCGTGCCGATTGCCGTGTTCGTGCGCGCCAAAGGCGACGGCTCCGCCGAAATCCTGCAGGACGCGACCATCAACGCGCGCATCGCGGACGCTTTCGAAAAAGAAGGCGCGGATGCTTGGTACGCCGAAGGCGCGCGCGAGCGCTTCCTCGGCTCCCGCGCCAATGAGGATTGGACCAAGGTCGACGATATTCTGGACGTCTGGTTCGACTCCGGCTCGACCCACGCCTTCGTGCTGGAAGATCCGGTGCACTTCCCTGGTCTTGCCGGCATCAAGCGCAAGATCGACGGCGGCAAGGACTCCGTCATGTATCTTGAAGGCAGCGACCAGCATCGCGGCTGGTTCCACTCCTCGCTGCTGGAAAGCTGCGGCACCCGCGGCCGCGCGCCCTATGACGTGGTGCTGACTCACGGCTTCACGCTGGACGAGAACGGCCGCAAGATGTCGAAGTCGCTCGGCAACACCACCGATCCGCAGAAGGTCATCAAGGACTCCGGCGCGGACATCCTGCGCCTTTGGGTCTGCGCCACCGACTATGCCGACGACCAGCGCATCGGGCCCGAGATTCTCAAGAACACCGTCGAGACCTACCGCAAGCTGCGCAACACCATCCGCTGGATGCTCGGCAGCCTCGCGCATTTCCGCGACGAGGACCGCATCAAGGCGGAGGACATGCCCGAGCTTGAGCGGCTGATGCTGCACCGGCTGTCCGAAGTGGATACGGTGATCCGCGAGGCCTACGCGAATTTCGACTACAAGACCGTGGTGGCGACGCTGGCCGCTTTCATGAACACCGAACTGTCGGCGTTCTACTTCGACATCCGCAAGGACACGCTGTACTGCGATCCGCCATCGTCTGTGGCGCGCAAGTCGGCGCTGACCGTGATCGACTATCTGTTCCGCGCCATCGTGACCTGGCTCGCTCCGGTCCTCAGCTTCACCGCAGAGGAATCCTGGCTGTCGCGTTATGGCGAGGCCGCCGTTTCGGTGCACCTCGAACTGTTCCAGAGCGTGCTGCCGGGCTGGCGCAACGAGGCGCTGGCGAAGAAGTGGGACACCATCCGCGACGTGCGCCGTGTCGTGACCGGCGCGCTGGAGATCGAACGCGCCGCCAAGCGCATCGGCTCCTCGCTCGAAGCTTCGCCGATGATCTATTACAGCGAAGACCTGATGCCGAACCTGTTCGACGTCGACTGGGCAGAGGTCTGCATCACCTCCAGCTTCACCGTGATGGTCCTTAAGGACGGCGATGGACCGCCCGCCGACGCGTTCCGGCTGAACGACGTTCCCGGCGTCGCGGTGGTGGTGGAAAAAGCCGCCGGCACCAAGTGCGCGCGGTCGTGGAAGATCCTGCCGACCGTCGGCGAGGACGCGGACTATCCCGACGTCTCGCCGCGCGACGCACAGGCGCTGCGCGAATTGAAGGCTTTGGGGATCGGCGCGTGAGCCCCCTGCTCCGCTCCGGTCTCATCGCGGCCATCGTGGCCCTCGTTATCGATCAGGCCTCGAAGCTGTGGCTGCTGAACGTCTATGTGCTCGGCCCGCGCGGCACCGTGAAGATCACGCCGTTTTTCGACCTCGTGCTCGCCTGGAACACCGGCATCAGCTACGGCTGGTTTCAGGACAGCGGGCCGCTCGGCCAGACCATGCTGCTGATCGTCAAGGCTGCGGCCGTCATCGTGCTCGGGGTCTGGATGGCGAAATCCGGCACCCGGCTTGCGGTCATCGGCCTCGGCCTCATCATCGGCGGGGCCATCGGCAATGCGATCGACCGGCTGGCCTATGGCGCGGTGGTCGATTTCGCGCTGTTTCACATCCAGATCGGCGGAAAAACCTACAACTGGTACGTGTTTAACCTTGCCGACGTTGCAATCGTTGCTGGGGTCGCCGCCCTCCTGTATGACTCCTTTGTGAGCCCGGGTGCCGCAAAAAGGCCCCGATAACCGGGGATATGCTTGGCCTCGGTTTGGGACCTAAAGTATTGGTTCCATGCGGTTTGGAAGCACGGCGGCCCAAAGCACGGCTTTTAGGCCGTCGGTCGAAACGAACGGGATCAGGATAACGCCATGCGTGAGACCGGCAGCTTCGGTTCAGGTTACCTCCTTTCACCGCGTCTCGCGGCCCGTGGCCTGCGCGTGGCCGCGATCCTGTTCGGCGTCGGCCTGGTGTTCGGCGCGGCCCCCCTGCACGCGCAGGATGGCGACGAAGACGAAGACAACAGGTCATTCGAACAGAGGTTGATGGACAACTTCATGAGCGGTCTCGGCGCGAAGAAGCTCGAGGACGCCGGGATCGACTATCGCGAGCGCTCTCCGCTGGTTGTCCCCTCCAAGATCGCTCTTCCGCCGCCTCAGACCGGCAAGACCAAGCTTGCGCCGAACTGGCCGAAAGACCCGGACGAGGCCGAGCGCAAGGCCGCGATTGAACGTTCGAAGCAGAAGGTGATGTCGCCGGAAGAAGCCCGCCGGCCACTGATGCCCAGCGAACTCGCGCAGAAGAAACCACGCGGAAGCGGATCGGCCGACAATTCGACACCGGGCGCCAATAATTCCACCGCACCGATCATGATGCTGCCATCGCAGCTCGGCTATACCGGCGGTCTGTTTTCGGGCGCATTCGGTGAGGGCAAAGGGGAAGCCGAAAAGTTCACCTCGGAGCCCGAGCGCACGGAGCTGACGCAGCCTCCGACGGGCTATCAGACGCCCTCGCCCAACCAGCCCTATGGCATGGGCAAGCTCGGCGCGCCCATCGAAAAATGCGACAGCGCCAGCGGCAAGTGCGAAAAGATCTGGCAGTAAACCTTCGCGGCCGGAACATCCCGCGTGACATCCCGTCAGCGGCCTTTCGTCCGATCGTTGCGGCCAGCTCTGGCGCACCGGTCCCAGTGCAGCCAGATCCGGTATGATCGCTTCAGCTCCGCGAGTTCGCCTCTTGCGGAACTGGATATCTCCCCGGCGACAACCTCGCGGTCCGGCACAACATGATGGTCTCTCGTCCCTTCGTTCTCCGGGCCGCCGCGGCGCTCGGCATCCTATGCGCTCCGCTCATCGCCCAAAGCGCCAGCGCGCAGCAGGCCGCAGGGCAGCGGCCGACGACATTCACCCTCGGCAACGGCCTTCAGGTCGTGGTCATTCCCGACCGGCGCACGCCCGTCGTCACCCAGATGATCTGGTACAAGGTCGGCTCCGCCGACGAGACGCCGGGGAAATCCGGCCTCGCGCATTTTCTCGAACACCTGATGTTCAAGGGCACCGCCAAGCATCCGGCGGGAGAATTCTCGCAGCTCATCGCGCGGATCGGCGGCAACGAGAACGCCTTCACCTCCACCGACTACACCGCCTACTTCCAGCGCGTGCCGCGCGACCAGCTTGCGACCATGATGGAGTTCGAGGCCGACCGCATGACCGGCCTCATCCTCAAGGATGAAAACGTGCTGCCCGAGCGCGACGTGGTGCTGGAAGAATACAACATGCGCGTCGGCAACAGCCCCGATGCGCGGCTGACCGAACAGATCATGGCCGCGCTGTATCTCAATCATCCCTATGGCCGCCCGACCATCGGCTGGCATCAGGAGATCGAGAAACTCAACCGCGAGGATGCGCTCGCCTTCTACAAGCGCTTCTACGCACCGAACAACGCGACGCTGATCATTGCAGGCGATGTCAGCGCCGACGGCATCCGCCCGATGGTGGAAAAGGCCTATGGCCACATTCCGCCACAGCCGTCGATCCCGGCGCAGCGCATTCGCCCGCAGGAGCCGACGCCCGCCGGGCCGCGCACCGTCACGCTGTCCGATCCGCGCGTGGAACAGCCGAGCATGCGGCGCTACTATCTCGTTCCGTCGTCGGTCACCGCCGCCCAGACCGAAGGCTCCGCGCTCGAAGTGCTGGCGCAACTGATGGGCGCGGGCAGCAACTCGTATCTCTATCAGGCGCTGGTGGTGAACAAGCCGCTCGCGGTCAGCGCGGGCGCCTGGTATCAGGGCACGGCGGTCGATCCGAGCCAGTTCGGCATCGCTGCTTCGCCCAAGCCCGGCGTCGCATTCGCGGACGTCGAGAAGGCCATCGACGAGGTAATCGCGAAACTCGCCACCGATCCGGTGCCCGCGGAAGATCTCGAACGCATTAAAACGCAGATGATCGCCGAGTCGGTCTATGCGCAGGACAGCCAGACCACGCTGGCGCGCTGGTATGGCGCCGCCATCACGGTTGGAATGAGCGTCGATGACGTGCGGGCCTGGCCGGACCGCATCCGCGCCGTGACCGCTGAACAGGTGCGCGACGCCGCACGGACATGGCTCGACAAGAAGCGCTCGGCCACCGGCTATCTCGTCAAGGACACCAGCGCAATCACCGCCAAGCGCGAGGAGAAACGCTCGTGACCGTCACCCGTCGCCGTCTTCTCAAGCTCACCGCCGCGCTGCCGCTCGCGGCGCCTGCGCTCTCGCTTCTGTCCACGTCCGCATCGGCCGCCGCGAGAATCCAGCGCGTGGTCTCAAAGGGCGGCATTGAAGCCTGGCTGGTTCAGGACGCCACCGTGCCGCTGATCGCGATGGAATATGCCTTCGCCGGCGGCTCGTCGCAGGACACCGCCGACAAACCCGGCACCGGCAGCTTCACCGCCAACACGCTGGACGAAGGCGCGGCTGATCTGGATTCCAAGGCCTTCCACGAACGGCTGGAGCGCCGCGCCATCGAGATGACCTTCTCGGCCACGCGCGACTATCTGCGCGGCTCGATGAAGATGCTCAAGGAGCATCGCGACGAAGGATTCGGCCTCTTGAAGCTGGCGCTGACATCCGCGCGGTTCGACTCCGAGCCGCTGGAGCGCGTGCGTGCGCAGATGATCTCCAACGCGCGCCGCGAAACCACCAATCCGGTCTCGGTTGCGGGCCGCAAATTCTGGGAGCAGGCCTATGGCACGCATCCCTATGCGCGCGCGCCGAACGGAACGGTGGAAAGCCTGCCGGTCATCCAGGCCGCCGATCTGAAAGACTATGCGCAGCGCGTGCTGGCGAAGGACACGCTGAAAGTCGCCGTGGTCGGCGACGTCGATGCGGAGACCGCCGGCAAGCTGCTCGACACCGCCTTCGGTTCGCTGCCTGCGAAAGCGAATCTCACCCCGGTGCCGGATGCCGTCTTCGGCAAGCTGCCGCAACATTCCTTCCCCGTGCTCGATGTGCCGCAGACCTCGATCAATTTCGGTGCGCCTGCAATTGCGCGCAACGATCCGGACTTCATGGCGGCCTATATCGTCAACCACATCCTCGGCGGCGGCACGCTCTCGACCCGGCTTTATCGCGAGGTGCGCGAGAAGCGCGGGCTGGTCTATTCGGTCTCGGAATCGCTGATCTGGATGAAGCACTCGTCGATCTTCGCAGGCTCCACCGCGACCCGCGCCGACAAGGCGACCGAAACGCTTCAGACCATCACCGCCGAACTCCAGCGCATGGGCAACGACGGCCCGACCCAGCAGGAGCTGGACGAGGCGAAGTCCTATCTCAAGGGTTCGCAGATGCTGGCGCTCGACACCTCGCCGAAATTCGCCACCGCGCTGCTGCAGTATCAGCTCGACAATCTCGGCATCGACTATATCGAAAAGCGCAACGGCATCGTCGATGCGGTGACGCTCGACGCCGCGAAGCGCGTGGCGCACCGGATCTGGGGCCAGGGACTGCTCAGCGTCAGCGTCGGCCGCGCGGTTCAGGCGTCGGCGCAACCGGCTGCGAAGTAGGCCGCGCTAGAACAGCGGCGTGCCGGGAATGAACGCGTCGAATGCCGCCCAGAACTGCTGGCGATAGCGATCCTGCTCCTGCAGGATTTCGTGCCGCGAACCCGCGATCACCAGATGCGATCCGGCACGCAGGTGATAGGCGAATTCCTCGATCGCCGGCGTCGACACCACGGTGTCGTTGCTCGCCGCCATCATCAGCAGCGGCTGGCGGATGCGCGAGGGATAATCCATCTCGCGAAACTGCATCATCGCCTTGAACGCCGTGTCGGCCCAGGCGATCGTCGGCGAGGCGATGCCGAGGGTCGGCGCTTCCTCATAGATCGCGGCGTTGCGCGCATAGCGCACGGGATCGGACGTCACCGGATTGTTGACGAAGGGCGTGGTGCCGACCAGCGCGCTGCTGCCGCCGGGCACATAGCTGCCGCCGAGGCCGAGCCAACGCAGCGAGCGCACCAGCATCCGGGTCGGCGTTTTGGTGGCGTAACCCGGCAGATCGATCATCGGCGCGGAGAGCACCATGCGGTCGAACCAGCGCTTGCCCGCATGGGCGACACGCAGCATCACCGCGCCGCCCATCGAATGCGCCAGCGCGTAGTAGGGCGGCGGACAATCCGGCAGCATGATCTGCTGCACGAAGGTTTCGACATCGACCTCGTAGTCAGAGAACCGGCGCACATAACCCTTGCGCGGATCGCGCAACTGCCGGGAGGAATGCCCCTGCCCGCGCCAGTCGATCATCGCCACCGCAAAGCCGCGCTCGCGCAGTTCGCGCACCGTCTCGAAATATTTTTCGATGCATTCGCCGCGCCCGGTGAAGACGCAGACCGTGCCCTTGCGCCCGGCGGGCGGCTGCCAGCGCGCGAAGCGCAGCTCCGCGCCGTCCGGCGTCTTGATGGTGCCGCTGACGACGTTGTCAGGAACCGGATTGGCGGGAATCGAAACAAGCGTCATGGGAGCCGGTCAGGAATCGGGGCGGGAAAGAGATATTGCGAACAAAAAAGTTGGGCTGGATAGCCTCTTGAACGTCCGAACCACCCTCCCATATCAGTTTCGTGCAGGCCTCTCTAGGCTGCACGCAGAACGAAAACCCGGCCCAATGGCGGGTTGTCTGCTCTTGGCAAACCCAGCGAAGAGTGGCGCGTTGTGCATGCGAGACAGTTCGCGAGGTGGCTCCGCCACCGCGAAAGATCGTCTGTCCCGCCTGAAAACGCGCTGGTCGCTCATTTTGGAGGACTAAATATGCGTAGCTTCGATCTCACCCCCTTCTATCGTTCCACCGTCGGTTTCGACCGTCTGTTCTCGCTGCTCGACCAGAGCGCCAGCGAAAGCGCGCCGGGCTACCCGCCCTACAACATCGAGCGCACCGGCGAGAACAATTTCCGGATTTCGGTCGCCGTCTCCGGCTTCTCACAGAATGAAATCTCGATCGTCGCCAAGGAAAACACCCTGACGATCAAGGGCGAGAAAGTCGCCAACGAGAACGGCCAGGCCTCCGAAGTGCTCTATCGCGGCATCGCGTCGCGCGCTTTTGAGCGCCAGTTCCAGCTTGCCGACTTCGTGCAGGTGAAGAACGCCTCGCTCGAGAACGGCCTGCTTCACGTCGATCTCGTTCGCGAGATTCCGGAAGCCGCCAAGCCGCGCCAGATTCCGATCACCACGTCGGCCTCCACGCCGCAGGTGACCGAGACCAAGGCCGCCGCCTGAGGCCATCGGCTCTTCTACCTCCCTCCCCAACTGCAAACGCCCCGGTGCCCCGGGGCGTTTTTTTGTTTGAAAAAGCTGTCAGGATCAGAGCGGAAACATCACTCCAGCGGCTGCACGTCGGGCATCTTTTGCGTGGGCCACAGCTTCACGTCGGACGATGGTGCCGGTGTCGCTGGCGCAGCCGAGGCGGATGCGGCGCCCACCGTGACCCTTGCGGCCTTGTTTTCCGCGGCTGTCCCGGCCGAAGCCGTTGCTGGCTGCCGCGCGGGAACGGCGGCGGGCGCGGACTGCGGCATCCGGCTGGCGATCTTGGGCGCGGGACGCTTGGCGGTCTGCGCCGCCGCGGCGTGCGGCCTTGGCGACGGAGCGGGCCGCACATCATAAGCGGGCCGTCCTCCGACCGGCGCTGGCGGAACGGGCGGGCCATAGGCCATGGATTCATAAGCCCTGGCCATGCGGTCGTTCAGTGTCGCATCGACTTCCATCGCCGGAACGAACCGCATGATGCGGCCGGTCCGGGCGTCGATGATCAGCCGTCCGTCGTCGCCGTTCGGATCGAGGGCCGCGACGGTGTAGATCCAGCCGCGCTGGGTGATCCGGCCCAGCGGCGAATAGCCAGAGGACCGCAGGACGGCGATCACCTGCGATGGCGGCAGCATCGGCCGGGCATCCGGCGCGGGGCGGCCATAGGACGGCGGAATCGCTGCGTAGGAACCCTGACCGTAAGGTCCCGGCCGATAGGGCCGATCGGCATAAGGCCCATCATACCCGGAGCGTTCGTAGCGCGGCGGAGGCGGAAGACTGTCGTCCTCCAGCACCCGCGGCATCGGAATGTGGATATCGCCCACCACCGGCAGATCGTCCGCGGCCCGGGCAGACGGCGCCACGGCAAGACCGGCGGCCAGAACACCGCCAAACGCGACGGCGGACGCCCATCGCTTCCCCGAAAACAGCTTCATCATCCAACGCTCCCGTTACAGATCCCGGAGCAGCTCACGCCGGGATTTCAACGATGCCCGCTTGGGCGGGTCTGGCGGCAAAGGTCGATTCCGATTTCGGCGGAGCTAGGACCGGATGACGGCGGCAATGCCTCAATCCTGAGGCGTGACGCAGGAGCCACATGACCGTGTTGATGCATCCCACCGGGGACTCTCACGCGCTTGTGTGATAGGTAAAAGTTTGGCAGTCTGGGGGTTAGGACAGGATCACTGTCCCAATTTCCGGGCAAACCCGGCATGGCGTTGATGGCGCCGGTAATATTTGCAGGCCGCTCGGCAGCCGGAAACGGCGCGCGCGAACTGCACTTTCGCAAGCAAGGCTCGTAACGGCGAGCGGTGGCCCCGAGGATCCTCAAGGATTTTTTCGACGGGTGCCGCAAACGCCAAAGCTACGGCCAAAATGGGCTAAAATAGAGTGCCTCTAAAGAGGCGTGAGGATGAGAATGAGCGGTTCGCAGATCGAGCGTGACGGAATCAAAGATGGTATCCCGGCAGCGGACTCGGGCTCGAAAAACCGCGAGCATAATTGGCGTCCCGCTGCTGAAGGTCTCTACGACCCCGCCCTCGAAAAAGATTCGTGCGGCGTCGGCTTCATTGCCAACATCAAGGGCAAGAAGTCGCATCAGATCGTGCAGGACGCGATCAACATCCTCTGCAATCTCGAACATCGCGGCGCTGTCGGCGCCGATCCGCGCGCAGGCGACGGCGCGGGCATCCTCGTGCAGATTCCGCACGCCTTCTTCGCACGCAAGGCGAAGGAAGCCGGCTTCGCCCTTCCCGCGCCCGGCCAGTACGCCGTCGGCCAGGTATTCATGCCCCGCGAGAAATCGTGGCGCGAGGTGATCAAGAGCATCGTCGCCGACAAGATCAAGTCCGAGGGCCTCAAGCTGCTGGGCTGGCGCGACGTGCCGGTCGACAATTCCTCGCTCGGCGAAACCGTCATCCCGACCGAACCGCACTGCATGCAGGTGTTCATCGGCTGCGGCGACTGCGCCGACGAAGACGATTTCGAACGCCGCCTCTACATCCTGCGCAAGGCGATCTCCAACGCCATCTATCAGCGCCGCGAACGCGCGCTCGCCGGTTATTACCCGGTGTCGATGTCGTGCCGGACGGTCGTCTACAAGGGCATGTTCCTCGCCGACCAGCTCGGCAAGTATTATCCCGACCTGCATGAGCCGGATTTCGAGACCGCGCTCGCGCTGGTTCACCAGCGCTTCTCCACCAATACCTTCCCGGCATGGTCGCTGGCGCATCCCTACCGCATGGTCGCGCACAACGGCGAAATCAACACCCTGCGCGGCAACGTCAACTGGATGGCCGCGCGTCAGGCGTCGGTGTCGTCCGAAAAGTTCGGCGACGACATCGAAAAGCTGTGGCCGATCTCCTACGAAGGCCAGTCCGACACCGCCTGCTTCGACAACGCGCTCGAATTCCTGGTGCAGGGCGGCTACTCGCTCTCGCACGCGATGATGATGCTCGTCCCCGAAGCGTGGGCCGGCAATCCGCTGATGAGCGAAGAGCGCCGCGCGTTCTACGAATATCACGCCGCGCTGATGGAGCCGTGGGACGGCCCGGCGGCGATCGCCTTCACCGACGGCCGCCAGATCGGCGCGACGCTGGACCGCAACGGCCTGCGCCCCGCGCGTTATCTCGTCACCAAGGACGACCGCATCGTGATGGCGTCCGAAATGGGCGTGCTGACCATTCCGGAAGACCAGATCGTCACCAAGTGGCGTCTGCAGCCCGGCAAGATGCTGCTGGTGGACCTCGTGCAGGGCCGCCTGATCCCGGACGACGAGATCAAGGCGGAACTGGCCAAGAGCCATCCCTATCGCAAGTGGCTCGACAACACCCAGATCGTGCTCGAGGAAATGGCCAGCGCGCCGGCCAAGGCCGCGCGCTCCAACCTGTCGCTGCTCGACCGTCAGCAGACCTTCGGCTATTCGCGCGAAGACCTCGACATCCTGCTGACGCCGATGGGCACCACCGGCGAGGAAGCCGCGGGCTCGATGGGCACCGACACGCCGCTCTCCGCGCTGTCGAGCAAGCCGAAGTCGCTGTTCACCTACTTCAAGCAGAACTTCGCGCAGGTCACCAACCCGCCGATCGATCCGATCCGCGAAGAGCTGGTGATGAGCCTCGTGTCCATCATCGGCCCGCGCCCGAACCTGTTCGACATCGAGGGCCTGTCCAAGACCAAGCGCCTCGAAGTGCGCCAGCCGATCCTGACCGACGCGGACCTGGAAAAGATCCGCTCGATCTCCGACGTCGCCGACAACCATTTCAAGTCGCGCACGCTGGACACCACATTCCACGCGGGCCTCGGCGCCGCGGGCATGGAGCAGGTGCTGGAAGAACTGTGCGGCCGCGCGGAAGCTGCGGTGCGCGAAGGCATCAACATCATCATCCTGTCGGACCGCGCCGCGGGCTCGGATCGCATTCCGATTCCGTCGCTGCTGGCGACCGCCGCCGTTCACCACCATCTCATTCGCACGGGCCTTCGCACCTCGGTCGGCCTCGTGGTCGAATCCGGTGAGCCGCGCGAAGTCCATCACTTCGCCTGTCTGGCCGGTTACGGCGCGGAAGCGATCAACCCCTATCTCGCGTTCGAGACCCTGATCGCGATGAAGGATCAGTTGCCCGCCAAGCTCGACGACAAGGAAATCGTCAAGCGCTACATCAAGGCGATCGGCAAGGGCCTGCTCAAGGTCATGTCGAAGATGGGCATCTCGACCTACCAGTCCTATTGCGGCGCGCAGATCTTCGACGCGGTCGGCCTCAAGGCGGATTTCGTCGCGAAGTATTTCGCCGGCACGCATACCCGCATCGAAGGCGTCGGCCTCGCCGAGATCGCCGAGGAAACCGCGCGCCGTCACTCGGAAGCCTTCGGCGATGCGCAGATCTACAAGACCGCGCTCGATGTCGGCGGCGAATACGCCTTCCGCACCCGCGGTGAGGATCATGCCTGGAACGCGGAAACCGTGTCGCTGCTGCAGCACGCGGTACGCGGCAACTCGCAGGACCGTTACCGCGCCTTCGCCAAGGTGCTGAACGAGCAGTCCGAGAAGCTGCTGACTCTGCGCGGGCTGTTCCGCCTCAAGAGCGCGGACGAAGACAAGCGCAAGCCGGTGCCGCTCGACGAAGTCGAACCGGCCAAGGAGATCGTCAAGCGCTTCGCCACCGGCGCCATGTCGTTCGGCTCGATCTCGCGCGAGGCGCACACCACCCTCGCGGTCGCGATGAACCGGATCGGCGGCAAGTCGAACACCGGCGAAGGCGGCGAGGAAGCGGACCGCTTCAAGCCGATGGCGAACGGCGATTCGATGCGCTCGGCCATCAAGCAGGTGGCCTCGGGCCGCTTCGGCGTGACGACGGAATATCTCGTCAACTCCGACATGATGCAGATCAAGATGGCGCAGGGCGCAAAGCCCGGCGAAGGCGGACAGTTGCCCGGCCACAAGGTCGACGCGACCATCGCCAAGGTGCGCCACTCCCCTCCGGGCGTCGGCCTGATCTCGCCGGCGCCGCATCACGACATCTATTCGATCGAAGATCTCGCGCAGCTCATCTACGACCTGAAGAACGTCAATCCCGACGGTCAGGTCTCGGTGAAGCTCGTCTCCGAAATCGGCGTCGGCACCGTTGCCGCAGGCGTCGCCAAGGCGCGCGCGGATCACGTCACCATTTCCGGCTTTGAAGGCGGCACCGGCGCATCGCCGCTGACCTCGATCAAGCATGCGGGCTCGCCGTGGGAGCTCGGCATCGCCGAAACCCACCAGACCCTGGTGCGCGAGCGGCTGCGCAGCCGCATCGTCGTTCAGGTGGACGGCGGTTTCCGCACCGGCCGTGACGTCGTGATCGGCGCGCTGCTCGGCGCAGACGAAATGGGCTTCGCCACCGCGCCGCTGATCGCGGCGGGCTGCATCATGATGCGCAAGTGCCATCTCAACACCTGCCCGGTCGGCGTCGCGACGCAGGACCCGGTGCTGCGCAAGCGCTTCACCGGCCAGCCCGAGCACGTCATCAACTTCTTCTTCTTCGTTGCGGAAGAAGTGCGCGAGATCATGGCGTCGATGGGCTACCGCACCTTCCAGGAGATGGTGGGCCAGAGCCAGATGCTGGATCAGACCCGCCTCGTCGCGCACTGGAAGGCCAAGGGACTCGACTTCTCCAAGCTGTTCTTCAAGCAGCCTGCCCTGCCCGGCCAGAAGATCTATCACGCCGAGTCGCAGGACCATCACCTCGACAACGTGCTCGACCGCACGCTGATCAAGGAGGCCCAGGCCGCCATCGACCGCGGCGCGCCGGTGAAGATCCAGGCCGAGATTCACAACACCGACCGCAGCGCCGGCGCGATGTTGTCCGGCGTGGTGGCGAAGACCTACGGCCACACCGGCCTGCCGCATGACACCATCTATGTCAGCCTCAAGGGCACGGCGGGTCAGGCATTCGGCGCGTGGCTGGCGCGGGGCGTCACCTTCGATCTCGAAGGCGAAGGCAACGACTATGTCGGCAAGGGCCTGTCGGGCGGACACATCGTGGTCCGGCCGCCGAAGATTTCCGGCATCGTGCCGGAAGAGTCGATCATCGTCGGCAACACCGTGATGTACGGCGCCATCGAGGGCGAATGCTACTTCCACGGCGTCGCGGGCGAGCGCTTCGCGGTCCGCAACTCCGGCGCGGTCGCCGTGGTCGAGGGCGCGGGCGATCATTGCTGCGAATACATGACCGGCGGCATCGTGGTGGTGCTCGGCAAGACCGGCCGCAACTTCGCGGCGGGCATGTCCGGCGGCATCGCCTATGTGCTCGACGACGACGGCACGTTCGAGAAACGCTGCAACATGGCGATGGTCGAACTTGAACCCGTTTTGTCCGAAGAGATGATCAACGAGACGGCATTCGGCCAGATGGGCGACCTCGAAGCCCATGGCCGTGTCGACGTGTTCAAGAATCTTCTCGGCGAAGATATCGAGCGGCTGCACATCCTGATCTCGCGCCACGCCAAGCTCACCGGCTCGGCCCGCGCGCAGCACATCCTTGCGAACTGGAAGGATGTCCTGCCGAAGTTCCGCAAGGTGATGCCGGTCGAATACCGCCGCGCGCTGAAAGAAATGAAATCGCGCGAACCGGACGAGCCGAAAATCGCAATCGGGGCGTAAACAGAAGTCCCGTCACCCTGAGGCGCCCAAGCGTAGCGAGGGCCTCGAAGGGTGACGGAGCAGAACATTCATCCTTCGAGGCTCGCCGAATATGGCTCGCACCTCAGGATGACGACGAAACAGGATGCAGAGGCGTCAGAGTCACCATGGGTAAGCCTACAGGTTTTCTTGAGATCGAGCGTCACGACCGCAAGTACGAGCCGGTTGCCGAGCGCATTAAGAATTTCAAGGAATTCGTCGTTCCGCTGAGCGAGAAAGACACGCGCGACCAAGCCGCGCGCTGCATGAACTGCGGCATTCCCTATTGCCACGGCACCGGCTCGGTTCAGCCCGGCACGCCCGGCTGTCCGGTCAACAACCAGATCCCGGACTGGAACGACCTCGTCTACAAGGGCGACTGGGAAGAAGCCTCACGCGTTCTTCACTCTACCAACAATTTCCCGGAATTCACCGGCCGCATCTGCCCCGCGCCGTGCGAAGCCTCGTGCACGCTGAACATCGACGACAATCCGGTCACCATCAAGACCATCGAATGCGCCATCGTTGACCGCGCATGGGACAACGGCTGGCTGAAGCCGGAAGTCGCCGCGCACAAGACCGGCAAGAAGGTCGCCGTCGTCGGCTCCGGTCCTGCAGGCCTTGCCGCCGCGCAGCAGCTCGCGCGCGCCGGGCATGAAGTCCATGTGTTCGAGAAGTTCGCCAAGGCCGGCGGCCTGCTTCGCTACGGCATTCCCGACTTCAAGATGGAGAAGGGGATCATCGACCGCCGCGTCAAGCAGATGGAAGGCGAAGGCGTCGTCTTCCACTACAACACGCCGGTCGGCGGCGCGCATGCAGGCGCGGTCGAACCGCAGGACCTGCTGAAGGTTTACGACGCCGTGGCGCTGACCGGCGGCGCGGAAGCCTCCCGCGACCTGCCGATTCCGGGCCGCGAACTCGATGGCATTCACTTCGCGATGGAATTCCTGCCGCAGCAGAACCGCCGCGTCGGCAACGAACCGCTCGGCGACATTCGCGAAATCCTCGCGGGCGGCAAGGACGTGGTGGTGATCGGCGGCGGCGACACCGGCTCCGACTGCATCGGCACCTCGATCCGTCAGGGCGCCAAGTCCGTGACCCAGCTTGAAATCATGCCCGCGCCGCCGGAGCGCGAGAACAAGGCGCTGACCTGGCCGAACTGGCCGCTCAAGATGCGCCTGTCCTCGAGCCAGGCCGAAGGCGCCAAGCGCGAATACGCCGTGCTGACGCAGAAGTTCGAAGGCAAGGACGGCAAGGTCACCGGCCTCAAGTGCGTGCAGGTCGACGCCAAGTTCCAGCCGATCCCCGGCACCGAATTCGAACTGAAGGCCGATCTCGTGCTGCTGGCCATGGGCTTCGTGCATCCGGTGCACGAGGGCCTCCTGAAGAAGCTCGGCGTCGAACTCGATCCGCGCGGCAACGTGCGTGCTTCGACCAACGACTACCAGACCTCGGTGGCGAAGGTGTTCTCCTCCGGCGACATGCGGCGCGGCCAGTCGCTGGTGGTCTGGGCGATCCGCGAAGGCCGCCAGTGCGCGGCCGCGATCGACCGTCATCTGATGGGATCGACCAACCTGCCGCGGTAAGCGCGACATGACATTCCTCATCTACATTGCAGCAGCCCTCGCGGAAATCGGGGGCTGTTTTGCTTTCTGGGCGTGGCTGCGGCTCGGCAAATCGATCCTGTGGATCGTGCCAGGCACCCTGTCGCTGCTGGTGTTCGCTTATCTTCTGACGCTGGTGCCGAGCGATGCGGCGGGCCCCGCCTTCGCAGCTTATGGCGGCGTCTATATCGTCGCCTCGCTGGCATGGCTCTGGACGGTCGAAGGCGTGCGGCCCGACCGCTGGGATATCGGCGGCACCGCGCTTTGCCTGATCGGCGCGGCCGTCATTCTGTTCGGACCGCGTGCTGCGTAAGCCCGGCATGGCAAAGCCCCGCCATGACGGCGGGGCTTTGTGTGTCCATGTTGTTGCGTGATTACTCGATCACGCGAATGACGCGGCGGGTGCGCGGCTCCACGATCACGCGGCGGTCGTTCACGACGGCATAGCGATATTCGGTATGACTCGGCACCGGACGCAATTCGACGTAGTCGGGCGGAGGCTCGCCGACAACGACCCGCTCACGCACCACCACCGACGGTCCGGGCAGGCCGGTTACCGAGGAAATGACCGCCGCCGGAATATCGACAGCGGTGCCGACCGCAGCGCCCACGGTGCCACCGACAGCGCCGCCGATCGGACCACCGACCGCATGGCCCGCCGCAGCACCATTGCGTGCGCCTTCCACCGTGGCGCTCTGCGCAAGCGCGATACCTGGCGTCAGGGCAATGGCGGCAACCATCATTGCGTTACGAAGTTTCATCGTCATTCCTCCTGTGAAGTTGAGACCGACAGCTAACGGTCTCCCCTGCCGCGTGTTCCGGCGTGATGCAGGAGGAATTGCCGGGATTTCATGCAAGGCCCCGGGAACCCGCGAAAGTGAACGCGGGTTCCGCAAAGCGGCTCAGCTCTTTTGAATCCAGAACTGATACATCTGCGCAAAGGTTGCAGGATTTTCTTTTTCGAACGCGGCCCAGTTCTCGAGATTGGTGGCGGCCTTGTCCTGCGGGAAACGGCGCAGATAATTCGCGCGCGCCGGAGTCTCAAACCCGAGAAAGGTGAAGCCGTTCTCGGCGAGGAACGCCGCGATCTGCGGAATGGTGAACTGGTGCTCCTGCACATGGAACAGCAGGTCGCGGCATTCGCTCAAGCTGAAGAAATCGCTGAAGCGCGTGATGTTGTGCATCGGATCGCCCGCGGCCCGGCCGGCGATGTCCGCGCGCAGATGGCGAACATCCGCGGCCGAATAGTCACGTCCCTGCGCTTTCAGCGCAGTGCGCGCGGCATTGATGTCCTGACGCGCAAGCGCGCTGTAAAGCCCGATATGCATCAGGCCGCCCGGCTTCACCAGGCCGGAAAGCTTGCGCCAGCCATCGAGCGGATTTTTCAAATGATGCAGCACGCCGCTGGAATCCACCACATCGAACATCCTGTCGGCGGGCAGCGCCAGGATGTCGGCCTGCGCGTAACTGGGATTTGTGAGGCCGAGTTCTCTGGTCTTGCGGACCGCGTAGCTCAAACTGTTCAGACTGAGATCGACGGCCAGCACATTGGCCCCCGCGAACTGCAATGCGCGCTGGATCGCATGCTGCCCGGTGCCGCATCCCCCCACCAGAACCGCCCGCCCGCCCTTGCCCATGGCTTTGTAAGGCGCGCCCGGCAGGCGAGCCCGCATGTAATGATCGAGCGGCAGCGCCTGCGTATCGGCGGCGAGCCGCGTCCAGCGCGGATACGGATTTTCCTCGTACTGCTGGCGAACCTTCTGCGACACGTCGTCCTCGATCGCCGTCAGATGTTCGATCGTCGGGCGAATGGCATCTTCGCCGCGGGGATTGACGACCTGCTGCGCGATCAGCGCGCGCAACGGTGCCAAACCCTCCTGCCCGGCCAGACGGTCCGCGCTCTTGAGCGTGTGCAGCGGCAGATAGCTTGCCAGCACCGCCAGCCGCACCGGCGCGACCGCCTCGTTCTTCTCAAGCGCGGCCGTGATTGAATCGCTAAGCCTGCCGATCTGTTCGTTCTCTTGCTCGGACACGCCGGCGACGTATTCGTTGAGAAAGCTCTGCTGCGCGATGGATGCAGCCAGAGGCAGCCAGCTTTTGGCAGCCTCTTCCGCATCGGCGTCGCCGCGATCGATCGCACCCAGCAGCGCGCGGCACACGCCGGTCACGACACGCTCGACGTCGATGGTGGTGACGGGCGCAGCGGTCAACAATGCGTCGAAAAGACCTTCGCTGGCGAGCGACGCCAGATCGGCGGCATCGAACAGATCGGACAATTGCGCGGGCGTCCCGTCGGCGAGCCGCGCCACACAACGCTTCATGGAGGGCCTTCGCAACAGGATCGCGCCTGCTGCGGCGGCGAGATCGCGCGGCCGGGCCCACGGCTCGTTCAGGGCGCGGACCAGAAGCGCGACGATCTGCGGGTTGGCCTCAATCGTGGACGGGTCCGCCGATTGCAGCGCCAGCACGAATGTCGATCTGAGACCGGCGCTGTTGTCCGTTCGCAAGCCGTTGGCTGCGACGGTCAATGCCTCGATAGCGCGGCCCCGCAACAGCAACAGCGCGGCAAGATTGGTGTGTGCGCCGGGAAAGTCCGGTGCCAGTTCCAGCGCCTTGCGGTTGTGAACGATCGCTTCGTCGTCGCGCCCGAGATCGGACAGCACGCGCGCCAGATTGTAGTGCGGCTCCGGATTGGTCCTGTCGGACCCGATGGCCTTTCGCAGAAGCTCGATGCCCGCGTCGCTGTGGCCCGCGTGATGCGCCAGCAGCCCGAGATAGCCAAGCGCATCGGTATGGCGCGGATTGGCGGCGAGAATTTCGCGATAGCCGGCCTCGGCCTCGCGAAACTGTCCGGCCTGATGATGGCCGATCGCCTTCTGCAGCAGCATTTTCTCCAGCGCATTCGGAATACGCGTAGCGGTGGTGGTACCGGTCTTGCTGTCGGCGCGGCGCTGTTTTCTGTTCACGATTTCAACCTGAAAAAGACGGCGATGGATTGCGCGGACACTAGAGCATGATCTGTTCAAATTGAATCGGCTTTTTCCTCCGTTCGTCCCCGCGAAAGCGGGGACCCAGAGCCAGTTTCACTGGATTCCCGCTTGCGCGGGAATGAGCGGGGAGAGCACCTCCTGCGCTACCAGCGCGAGAAGAGATTGCCGAAGCTGAAGCCGGGCGATCCGGCATTGGGGGGCGGCCGGATGAATCCGTCACGGCCAGGAGACGGATGCCGCTGACGCACGGCAAAGCCGGGCGGAATGGCGCGCGGATCGAGCTGGGCGACGCCATCCTGAGACTGCGGCCGCTTCGGCCTGGGCTTCGGCGCGGCCGCGGTGCCGCCGGGCGCCACCGTTGCAACGGCGGGATCGCTCGGCGGCGCGGAGAGCACCCCGACCTCGCGGCGCGGCCATGAGAAATCGTCGGCGCGGCCGGCGGGCGGCGTCAGCGGTTCGCCCTTCACCAGCGTGCGCGCGACAAGCGCGTCCACCGACGCGGGGCGCGTGCCGACACCGCCCAGCAGTTCGTCGGTGCCGACGGAGGACGCCACCAGCGGCAGCACCGGCCCCATGATCGGACGCGGCCCCGCTTCACTCGGCCGGATGTTGGAATCGGGCGCAAAGGACTCGCTCGGCAATGTGACGGGACCGGAGCGCGCGGCGAGCACGCGGCGAATCTCGCGCTCGGTGTAATGCGCCAGCTTGCGCGCGCCGGCCTTGGTGAAATAGACGCCGTCGCCGGAACGCAGGCGGCGGATCTGGCCTTCAAAGTCGGGGCCCTGCTGCGCAAAGCGTCCGGCATCATCGACAAAGCCGTCCCAGACATCGACATAGGTGATGCCGGTCTTGCCCGCGACATCGCGATAGAGCGCGTCGAGGAACAGCATGTCCGACGTCGCCTTGGGCCCGCGAACCGCGGGAAGACCGACCCAGAGCACAGGCACGCCCTTGGACTTCAGGACCGCGACCATCTCCTCGATCTTCTTGGTGTAGAGTTCGACCCAGCGCTCGCTGCGAAACTCATGCGTGCCGCCCGCGCGTCCCTTCTCGGGAGCCATGACCTGCGGCGTATCCTCGTCATCGTCGGGCGCGGCTTCGGTATCCCCGGGCTTGTTGTCAGCGCCCTTGTTGTCCGCCGTCTTGTTCTCGGACGCGTCGTCGCCGGGTTTCGCCGCGTCGGTTTCGCCCGGCTTGGCGCGCGCATCCTTCTTCGCGCCCTTGGCGCCCGGCTTGGTTTCGGCCTTCTTGTCGACTGCGGCTTCCCGGATCGACGCGCGATCGTGAAGGCCGAGCATCACGACGATGACATCCGGATTTTCGCTCGCCAGAATTCCCTTCGCCGCGGCGATCCAGTCCGACGGCTCGCCCTTGGGCTGATATTTCAACAGGCCGGAGACCGTCTTGTGCTTGCGGATCACGCCAAGCTCCGGCGTTTCCGCCAATGCATCCTCGAGGCCGTAGGCCAGCCAGTCGGCCATCGCATCGCCGAGCACCAGCACGTTCTGCTCGGCCACGGTGTCGCGCTTGGCGGGCGCGGGCGCGCGCGAATAATCCACGCGGGGCGCCTGCTGTTGCTGCTGCTGGCCGGGCCCGAACACGTCGCCGAACGGCGAAAAAAATCCGCCTCCGCCACCGCGCGGGGCTTGCGGCTGCGGACGGCGGCCAAACCCGAAATCGAAGAACTGCGCCGACGCCGGAGCCGCGATCCCGAACAGCATGGCGCCCGCGACCGCCAGAACCGTCAAGGGTCCGCGTTCGGTGAACAGGCGCAGGAAAGAAGGCCGTTTCGACATGCGTCTCACAGATTTTCAAAAACAAGTCAGGTCAAAATAATAGCAGATTCAGGCCCGAAATGGGCGAATTGCCGGGCGGATGACGCGCCATAAACAGGGCAACGCTTCCCCGGGTCAAGGGCCGGAACCGTGGCGCCATTGACATGCCTTTTATATATCTATTATTCTCGATATATGGAATCCGAAAATGCCATTCTCGCCCTTGCGGCGCTCGCCCAATCAACGCGGCTCGATGTCTTCCGGCTGCTGGTCAGACACGAGCCCGACGGACTTGCCGCAGGCAATGTCGCCGGGTTGCTTGCCGTCCCTCAAAACACAATGTCGTCGCATCTGGCGATTCTGACCCGTGCGGGGCTGGTGAGCCCAAAACGAACCGGCAGGTCGATCGTCTATCGCGCCAATCTCGCCCGCTTCCAGCAGGTCATACTCTTCATGCTCAAGGACTGTTGCGACGGAAAGCCGGAGATCTGCGCGCCGCTGATCGATAGCCTGACGCCCTGCTGCCAACCGATAAAAAGGAAGGCCAAGGCCTGATGCCCGGCTTCGATCTGCAACGCCGTCTTGCCGCGGAGGGACTCGGCACAGCGCTTCTCGTTGCGACCGTCGTCGGCTCCGGCATCATGGCCGAAAGCCTGACCAGAGACACCGCGCTTGCGCTGCTGGGCAACACGCTTCCGACTGGCGCAATTCTCGTCGTGCTGATCACGATCCTTGGTCCAATTTCCGGCGCGCATTTCAACCCGGCGGTGACGTTGGTTTTCGCGCTCAAGCGTGAACTGTCCGGCCGCGATGCACTGCTCTATGCCGCAGCCCAGATCATGGGCGGCATCGCCGGAACGATGATTGCCCACGCGATGTTCGCGCTGCCAATACTGGATCTGTCGATGAAGGCGCGAACCGGCGGCGCCCAGTGGTTTGCCGAAGCGGTTGCCGCCTTCGGCCTGATTGCGACGATCCTCGCCGGCCTGCGCTTCGAGCGGACGTCGATTCCGTGGCTGGTCGGCCTCTATATCACGGCGGCTTACTGGTTCACCGCCTCGACCTCCTTCGCAAACCCCGCCGTCGCGATCGCGCGATCCTTGAGCAACACATTCTCCGGCATCCGGCCGCAGGACCTTCCGGGCTTCATCGCCGCGGAACTGTCGGGCGCGGTCCTGGCGCTGCTGTTTGTGAACTGGCTTCTCCGCGAGGCCACCGATCGAACCACACACTTTGAGGCCAAACGATGAACGTTACGATCTATCACAATCCCGATTGCGGCACCTCGCGCAACACTCTGGCGATGATCCGGCAAAGCGGTGAAAAGCCGACCGTCATCGAGTATCTGAAAACCCCGCCAAGCCGCGAGCGGCTTGATCAGTTGATCAAGGCCCTGGGCATTTCTCCGCGGGACCCCCTCCGCGGGAAGGGAACGCCCTATGCGGAGCTCGGTCTTGCCGATCCGAAATGGACTGATGATCAGCTTCTGGATGTCATGCTGGCCCATCCGATCCTGATCAACCGGCCCATCGTGGAGACGCCGAAGGGCACGCGCCTGTGCCGTCCGTCCGAAGCCGTGCTCGATCTGCTGGACAATCCGGTGACGTCCTTCGTCAAGGAGGACGGTGAAATCGTGACGACGAAGAGCGTGCCGCATGCCGGCTGACCTTCCGAATATCGATCCGGCCGCCTTCGCGCAGCCGGACATTTCCGCGCTGCGCCCTCATCCGTCGTCGCACCGTCCGCGCATTCTCCTGCTGTACGGCTCGTTGCGGGAGCGTTCGTTCAGCCGCTTCCTGACGATGGAGGCCGCGCGCCTGCTGGAAGCGTTCGGCGCGGAAACCCGCATCTTCAATCCGTCCGGCCTGCCGCTGGCAGACGACGCTCCGGCATCTCATCCCAGGGTGCAGGAACTGCGCGAACTGTCCGCGTGGTCCGAGGGACAGGTGTGGTCGAGCCCCGAACGTCACGGCGCCATGACCGGTATCATGAAGACGCAGATCGACTGGATTCCGCTCACCCTCGGCGCGGTGCGGCCCACGCAGGGTAAGACGCTGGCCGTCATGCAGGTGAGCGGCGGCTCGCAGTCGTTCAACGCGATCAACCAGATGCGCGTGCTGGGGCGCTGGATGCGCATGATCACGATCCCGAACCAGTCGTCGGTCGCCAAAGCCTATGAGCAGTTCGACGATGCAGGGCGGATGAAGCCGTCCGCCTACTACGACCGCGTGGTGGACGTGATGGAAGAACTGATGAAGTTCACGTTGCTCACCCGCGACACGTCCGCCTGTCTGACGGACCGCTACAGCGAGCGGAAGGAAAACGCGGCGAAGCTCTCCGCGCGCGTCAACCTGCGGTCGATCTGAGCGCGATCAGCGCCCCCGCAGGCGGTCCAGCACGCCGCTGGAGGCAAAGCCGTCCGCGGGCAGGCCTGCGGCGGCCTGGAAGTTGCGCAGCGCCTTGCGCGTTTCGCTGCCGAGCGTGCCGTCCGCCTCGCCGCGATAGAAGCCGCGCTGCGCCAGAAGCTGCTGCAATTCGAAGCGCTCATCGCGCGAGAGCACCCGCTCCTGCCGCGGCCACTGCCCGAAGAACGGCGCGCCGCCGCGCAGGCGGTCCGCGAAATGGCCGATGGCGAGCGCGTAAGCCTCCGACGGATTGTAGCGCATGATGGCGCGGAAATTCCCGAGCATCAGGAAGCCCGGACCGTCCGCGCCCGCGGGCGCGAGCAGAAAGGCCTTGTCGGTCTTGCGCGGAAACGACTTGCCCCCGGCGCGGCGGATGCCGAAATGCTCCCACTGCGCGATGGTGTAGGTCTTCGTGCGGTCGGCATAGAGATAGTTGAAGCCGCGCGGCACCTCGACCTCATAGCCCCAGGTCTGTCCCGCCTGCCAGCCGTCCTTTCTGAACTTCGCCGCGGTGGACGCGATGATGTCGGGAATATCGTCCACGGTGTTGCGCTTGCCGTCGCCGTCGAAATCCACCGCGAACCTCTTGAACGCGCTCGGCATGAACTGCGTCGCGCCGAACGCGCCGGCCCACGATCCGCGCAACTGCTGCGGGGTCAGGTCGCCGCGATGCAGGATTTCCAGCGCCGCCAGAAACTCGTCCTTGAAATAACCCTGACGGCGGCCGATGCAGGCCAGCGTCGCGGTGGAGTTCAGCACGCTGCGGTCGCCGCCCTGCGTGCCGTAGTTCGACTCGATGCCCCAGATCGCCGCGATGATATAGCGGTCGACGCCATAGGCCTGTTCGACGGCGGCGAAGGTCGCCGCGTTTTTCGCCAGCACTTCGCGGCCGCGCGCGAGCCGCGCGTCGGTGACCAGAATGTCGAGATAGTCCCACACCGCCTTGGTGAATTCGGGCTGCGCATCCATCAGGTCCATGATGCGCAGATCGGGAGAGAGATCGGCTGTGAAGCGGCGGAAGCTCGCTTCGGAGACGCCGCGGCGCGCGGCCTCCGGCCACATCCCGGCGATGCAGTTGTCGAAATTCGCAGCCGCCTGCTGGATCGCGGCCGCGGTCATCAGCGGATGACCGGACGCGCCGTCCTCGCCGCTCCAGTCCTTTGCCGAACCCGCCTGCGCCATGCGGCGCTGCGGAGGCGCGGCCTGACGCGGCGGCGTGGACGCAGGCTGGCTGATCGCGCCGGTGATATCCTCGAACCACGACAGCGGGCCGCGCCCGGACGCGCTCTGGGCCTGCGCCTCACCTGCGCCCGCCATCAGCACCGCCGCTAAAATCGCCCCCGTTCCGCGCATCGCCTCACCCTGAAAACCCGTGACCAACAACCTAGAAGGCCCGCTCACGGTTTCCAAAAGACTAACAGAATGGCGCTTTCAGGCGCAAAATTGTCGCGGGTTATCTTTTACCGCCCGCGACGGAAAGGAATGAAACGCACGCCACACAAAATCCGCGAATGGCTCACGCACCATTCATACGTTCACCTTTACGGAACAAGGGCCCTTCCCGCCTGTTCTGTCAGACCCCGAAATCTGCTAACACCCCGTCACAGATCCTTCACGCCATTTCAAAGAGCCTCATGAAAATCCGCAAAGCTGTGTTTCCCGTCGCCGGTCTCGGCACCCGCTTCCTGCCGGCCACCAAGGCCATGCCGAAAGAGATGCTCACCGTCGTCGACCGCCCGCTGATCCAGCATGTGGTGGACGAGGCGCTGGAAGCCGGCATCGAACATCTCGTGTTCGTCACCGGGCGCAACAAGGGCGTGATCGAGGATCACTTCGACCGGCCCTATGAGCTGGAAGACACGCTGAAAGAGCGCAACAAGCTCAAGGAAATGGACATCCTCGAGCGCGACCAGCCGGCGGCGGGCGCGATCTCGTTCACCCGCCAGCAGGCGCCGCTCGGCCTCGGCCATGCGGTGTGGTGCGCGCGCGACATCATCGGCAACGAGCCTTTTGCAGTTTTGTTGCCGGACGTGCTGGTGAAGAACAAGCCGAGCGGCCTGAAACAGATGATCGACGCGGCGAATGCCGCGGGCGCGGACAAGGCCAATATCATCGCGGTGGAAGAAGTGCCGATGGACCAGGTCCACATGTATGGCGTGGTCGGCGTCGGCAAGCCGAAGGGCGACATGTTCGAACTCGACGGCATGGTCGAAAAGCCGAAGAAGGAAGTCGCGCCGTCGAACCTCTCGATCACCGGGCGCTACATCCTGCAGCCGGAAATTTTCAAGGTGCTGGAGACGCAGGAGCGCGGCGCGGGCGGCGAAATCCAGCTCACCGACGCGATGCTCGGCCTCGCCAAGCAGCAGGCCTTCTACGGCTTCAAGTTCAAGGGCAAGAGCTACGACTGCGGCTCGAAGTCAGGCTTCCTCGCCGCCAACATCGCCTACGCGATGGACCGCGAAGACCTGCGCGCGGAGCTGCTGAGCGAGATGAAGAAGTACGTGTGAACGCTCCCACGACCCCAATTTCCCGACCTTGAAAAGTACTTTTCAAGGCCGCCCAGCGGCCGACTTGTCATTCTCCATTAGAAATCCAATAATGTCATCATAATACTGTTGAATAAAAATAGATCGGGAAGAACGCAACTTGTTCAGAATCATTTCCCTAATAGGTCGGTGCCTACCGAGGTGCTTTGCTAGAAAATAGAGTAGTGGCCCGCGCCCTTGCGGATAAGCCTCACTCATCGCTTTCTGTATAGCCTTTTGCACAATAATCCATGAACCGTGACTCCCGTCCCGTAGGCTTACGCGCGTTGAGCTACGCAACAATTCCTCTAGAATTTTTGTCGCAAATTGCCCTCGATCCTTTTTATAGGTCTGCAAGACCGCAAAACCAACCAGAGGATTGCTGAGCAGTTCGTCAAAAATTATGGCAATTCGCTCTTCTTGACGACCAGCGAGTTCTAACTCCTTAAGAACCTGCGCTACGTGAATGTCGATATTTTCGCTTTGCACATCGATCGCTGGATTCGCTTCGTCTTTAGTAGCTCCAATCGGCTGAAATTCCATTTCTAGACAGCGAATAATTTCTTCTATGTTAGTCAAAGCGTAGTGCGCTGAATTTAGTGCGGACAGATCTAAGCTTATTTTCCCCTCGGCTGATAGCGTAGCCTTAAATAGGTGCTGTGAAGCCGAGATGTGGGCAGCAGATTGTTTGTTTGGCGCACCGGCTAACAAATGGGACCAGAGCGAAGCATGAAGCGTTGATCGCCGATAGAATTCCTGCGCAGCGTCCCTACCTGATTGCTGCGAAATAAATCGCTCCATTTGAATTCGCGCTTTTCGCTTCTCGTCGATCGTTCCAATTAATTCAGATATTTGGAGATTGACTGCACTTTTCCTTACATGTCTTGCAGAGAAGTCTCGCAGGTATCCCTCCAAGGAGTTTAGTGGTCCTGCGTAGTATTTACGTCCTTCATAAAACACATAAATTGGATCAGTTCCGATTCGAGCGGCCGGCCCTTCCGAGGGTAGACTTTCAAGCCCTTCAGTTTCGTCAAACGCCTCAAACGCGGCAATTTGCTTGCCAAGTTCGTCCAGCCTCTGCAGGAAAAAACGCTTCGGATCGCTCGGACGCGCGAAGACGGGCAAAGCAAATCCCGCATCCGAAAAAGATTCGAATTTGAGAAATGCAACGACACAGACCTGCTCTTCCTTACTCCTCATCAATCACCCCCCACTGTTCGTATTTCTTTCGAACCGCTAATTCGAGCAATGCGTGATAGTGCTCGGGATGACGCCCTGGAACAAACAAGTAGGGAAGAATCTCAATTCCTTTGTCAGAAATTTCCTTTAACCAGGGCGTCTGCTTACCTTCAGACCACAACGTATGCGGCACCACTACGGCCTTCAAACTTCCTGCAAGTGGCACGGCTTCACTGAGAACTATTTCAATTGAACAAATTCGATCGTCAGGCTCATTCCGACCTTGAGACTTTAAAAGATTTAGGTACGCGCGTGCATGAAACTCCCATGGCTCCGCACCATCTTCCACACTCACAACCTTCGTCAGATCTCCATCCAAATAAGCGCTTTGCGACCTAAAGGTCTTCGCGATTATTTTGTTGGGTCTAGTGATATCAACTTCCAGAGAAAAATCATGAGTCTTCATCTCCTCTGATAAATGATGCTTGTAAAGTCGCTTTTCGAAAGCTCCCGTATCAAATGCGAAGATGTTCTTCGCCTTGGAAATTAATGCAGAGTCAAAAATGAAGCAGTATGGACATGACGCTTCAACTTTGACGGCTCCATCCCCTCCGACACGGTAGGCCGGACGACCATAGAAAAAATATGCAAGCGGCTCATTGAATACCTCACAATGCGTCGGCTGAATCGAGCCTGCATTGATAATATCGAGGGCCATAACCCCTTTTGTAATGTGAGTCAGTGGCAACAACTTCCATTTCGGATCTGATTGATTGTCTATCCAAACGCGGAATGCGTCGCGGCGCGGCGAGGGCGAAGTCATGCAATCCTGCAAAAAAATAAGCGATGAAAGTCCTGCATTTTGGATCGAACGTATCGGATTGAGTCAAGGGGACTATTGACAATACAACAATCTAGGTATATATTCCTATAACTTCATTCGTGAGGGGACGCTTCCGGCGGCGTTCTTGAAGTGGAATGAAGTGCGGCGCCTGCGCGTGGTGGAGTCGCGTCCACACGTCCGGGAGGCCGGGGTCAGCGCCCGGGCCAACCACGTGGCTCTGCCTTCAATGGCTGGACGCGGGCAGGATGAAGGCGGCGAAAGCCGCCGGATCGGAGGCGGAAACGCCCGTCCTGTCCCGGAAGCGCGCTCCCCGTGCCCAAAATCGCCGCGTGTGGAGCGCCGTGAGGCGACGCGCTTCCTTTTCGCAGAGGAAGCGAAACAACATCCATTGCGCCTCGCGGCGCTCCATCTCCCCTCATCGTTTCGAGGGGACATAGCAGACACCAACTCGCGATCATCGCGCGAGGCTGCGGGCGCGTGCCTTTATGAAAGTGGCTGTCTGACAATCGAATCCGGAAAACGGCTAATCGCGCTTCAGGCCGATCCTGTCGCCGTCGCCATGCACGCGGTCGCGATCCTCACCGTCGTTGTTCGCCGCGTCCGCGATGCGCGCGCGCTCATCCTCGCGTTCGGTGTCCTTGCGCGGCTCGGGGCCGGGCAGATCGCGGGATGTTTTCGGCGGCATAGCAGTCTCCTTGCCATCGTCTTGAAGGCGAGCGCACACGCCGGGAACAGGTTAGACAAAACGCGTACCGATGCGTTGGTGCCGCAGCCAGAAACCGGCAAAAGAAGCTGCGTCCATCATCCCCGTTGCGGCCGGTTGTCACCCGGCGCATGCGCGGGACAACGCGAAGCCGCCGCTCGGGTTTCGTCTCATTTCGGATTGGGGTCGTTCAGGTCCTCATCCGGCCGCTGGTATTTGCCGGCGCGGGCGAGCGTCACGGCATTGGCGAGGGCGCGCGCGGCGTTGCGCGTCTCTTCCTGAAAATTCCCGTCCTGATCGAGCGCCTGATGCGAGGTCGCATAAGGCTCCTGATAGCCGATATAGCCATCGTGCTCGGCGGTGCGGCTTGCGGAAACCAGCGACATGTCGGTGAGCCAGTCCGCCAGCGAGCGGCGCAGCGTTTCGGCGCCGACGGTGTCGCCGTGCACGACCACCGCGAAATGGCGGCCGTCGAGATGCTTGGGATAATCCCAGCCCTTCAGTTCGAGCGCCTTGGCTTCGTCTGCTTTTTTGCCGTGGGTGGTGGTCGGATCGGGATTGCCGCCGTCGGCGCAGACCAGACGATCGATCATCGCCTTGAGGCCGGTCGGCGCGTGATACCAGTTCACCGGCGTGACGATCATGATGCCGTGCGCCGCGACCCAGAGCGGATAGATCTCGTTCATCCAGTCGTCCGTCTGGCCGAGCGAATAGTTCGGATAGCAACTGCACGGCCAATGACACAGCGGCATCGCGGTGGAGACGCACGACTTGCACGGATGGATGTTGCGGCCGAATTCGGAAGCCAGCCGCGACAGGTCGAGGATGTCGACTGCAAGCCCCTGCGACTCGAAAATCGGCTGCGCCAGCTTCACCAGCCGCCAGGTCTTGGACATCTCGCCGGGGCAGGTGTTCTCGCTGCGCGAGGAGCCGTTGATGAGCAGGATGCGCGGCAACTCATTCGGATCGTCGTGACGCGCCTGCGCGGCGCGGATCGCCTCGCGCGTGTCGATCCAGTCGATGGCGAGATCGTAATCGGGATCGGCGAAGTCGGGTCCGGCCTTGCGCGTGCGCGGCGATTTGCGCGAATGGTCGTAGCCGTCCCATGCCGCATCGATGATGGCGGAGATTTCCCGCTGCAGGGAATCGAACGCGGGATCGGCGAAGCGGGCGCGGTAGCGCCTTGTGAAGTCCTCTTTCGACAGCCTCGCCGACGGCATCCCCTTGCGAACGTCGACATCGGCCATCGGCAGCATCCTCGATCAAAACCATCCGTGATGATGCGGGCCAACGCATGGGCGGAACGCGCGTTCCTTCGTCATCGGGGCGGCCGCGCGGCGGCATTGCAAAGCATCACGTTTTTGTGTGGAATTTTGCCGTAACGGCGGTGTCTATTCCGCGTATCTCAGGCAACGGCGGGCGCAGGCACGCCGGACCGTCTTCGGAGAAGATCACCATGACCCGCAAACCATCCCGCCAGATCATCGCCCTCGCCTCGGCCGCCGTGCTGGCGCTGGTGTGGTACGTCGCCCCATCGATGGCCGCCGAAGACGCGGTAGTGATTCCGCCCCCAAGCGCCGATGTCGCGCCCGCCGACGGGTTGAAGACCTTCGTGCTCGCGGGCGGCTGCTTCTGGGGCGTGCAGGGCGTCTATCAGCACACCAGGGGCGTGACCAAGGCCGTCTCCGGCTATGCGGGCGGCAAGGCCTCGACCGCGAGTTACGAAATCGTCGGTAGCGGCACCACCGGCCACGCCGAGGCGGTGCAGATCACCTACGATCCGAAGCAGGTCTCATTGGGCAAGCTGCTGCAGATCTATTTCTCGGTGGCGCACGATCCGACCCAGCTCAACCGCCAGGGCCCGGATGTCGGCACGCAGTACCGCTCCACGGTGTTCACCTCCGATCCGCAGGAGAAGAAGGTGGTGGAGGCCTATATCGCGCAGCTCAACGATGCGAAGGTCTATCGCAAGAAGATCGCCACCACGCTCGAGCCGCTGCAGGGCTTCTATCCGGCGGAGGATTATCATCAGGACTATCTGACGCTGCACCCCAATCAGCCCTATATAGCGTTCAATGACATTCCGAAGATCGAGAACCTGAAGAAGATCTTCACCGGCAATTATCGCGACAAGCCGGTTCTGGTGCGCGACGCCAAGGCGGCCACGAACTGAGTGCGAACCACAACAAGGAGCAGCAATGACCACGATCAAGACCAGGCCCGGCTCCGGCACCGTCCAGAAGTCCGAGAGCGAGTGGCGCAAGGAACTGACGCCGATGCAGTACGCCGTGCTGCGCGAGAAGGCGACCGAGCGTCCGTTCACCGGCGAGTACGACCACAGCTTCGATCCGGGCACCTATGTGTGCGCCGGCTGCGGCACGCCGCTGTTCGAATCCGACGCCAAGTTCGATTCCGGCTGCGGCTGGCCGGCCTTCTCCGCACCCGCCAATGAGAGTGCAGTGGCCGAGGAACGCGACGTTTCCCACGGCATGGTGCGCACCGAGGTGCTGTGCTCGGCCTGCAACGGCCATCTCGGCCACGTCTTCCCGGACGGCCCCGGCCCCACCGGGCTGCGCTACTGCATCAATTCGGCCGCGCTGAAGCACCAGACGAAATAGAATTCGCTCTTCGCAGGGGTGACATGCATACCGCGCGGCTTGATCCATACCGCGCGGTAGCTATCTACGCTTTCGTTCGCACACAAACGAACTGAAAACGCACCCGACCACAACTGCCTTTCAAAGTTCCCGGTTCACTGCCATGTCCGCACGCTCACGCCAGGTCGTTCTGGCGATCGGCCTCGTCGGCCTTCTCGCCGATGCCGTCGCTTCCCATCCCGCCTTCGCCGTCAACCGCGTGACGCTGTTCAAGGTGGTCACGCCGCAAAAGGAAATCGTGATCGGGCTGACCAAGGCGGAACTGGCGGCGATGCGCGGCAAGACCGCCGATGCCGTCACGAAATCGCTCAACGACACCGGCGAGCTACAGGCCTGGCAATACGAAACCAAGGCCGGAGTCAGCGGGGTTCTGGAGGAAGCGCCGATCCGCAAGATCGCACTCGTCGCCGACCCGGCAACGCGCATCGAGCCATACCTGACCGGACTGACCATCCGTCCCGTCACCGACGAAATCATGATCGAAGCCATCCGCTGATGAGCCTGCGGTGGAACCACTCGGACGATTGCGGTTTGTCCTAATCGTAGCGGAATAACCGCCGCGGGGCTGAGGGAGAAGCGCGATGTCCATCGGACTAATACTCGTCATCATCTTGATCATTTTCCTGCTCGGCGGCTTCAGTGGCCGTTTCGGCGGCTACGGTTACGGCCTCGGCCATGGCGGCATGGGCATCGGCGGCACGCTGCTGGTGATCCTCATCATCCTGCTTCTGCTCGGCAAAATCTGACGAAATCAAAAGCGGCCGGCCGGATTTCCCGCCGCGGCAAGCCGTGGCTGCGGGACCGTAGCTCGCGGCACCAGCTAATCTGTTGAAATTCAACTGCTAATTTAGGCGACCACGGCAGCTGTCGCCGTTCATCATAAGGCCTATGACGGGTCGCAATTGGCGAAAAAAGGCCTATATTGGAGTGTGCAATAGAATGAATGACCCAAGGCCGCCCGACGTCATCGAGAGAGACCTCTCCTCCGGCCGTCATTATCCTGCTCATCACCGTTGAGAAGGCCGAGATCATGGCTGCGTTCAATTACAATACCGAGGCTGAACTCTTTCCTGCTGCGATCCGCAAGAAAAAGCGCGCCGGTTTTGCCTATCGCCGTTTTCCGACAGCAGCCGAAGCCGTGCAGTTCGCGATCGAACAACTTCCCGCTGACAGCCTGAATGGCGCCTATCTTCAGGTCGACGAAGCCCGCTTCGATCAGAGCGGCATCCGCACGCTGTATGAAGCGCCGGATTTCCCGCTCCAGCGTAATCGGCCGGAAGCTCCCGCGCCTGTGGTGGAAGCCGAATCCGCACCAGCCCCGGTGGCTGCAGCACCGCGCAAGAAGGCCGCTGCCGCCGGCTAAAGATAGCTCAGCCGGCGGTTTTCGCCGCGCGCAAATCAGACGCGCGGCTGCTTATCCATCCACTTTTTCAGAATGCGCATATTGCGCATGTTGGCGCGGAACATGACGTCGAAAGCGTCGCCCGCGAACGGCACCAGGCCGACCACGCCATCGAGCGCAACATTGCCGAGCATCCGCGCTACCACGTGTTTTGGCGCGCCGATCGCACGCGCCTCGCGCACGATCCAGAGCGAGATCGCGGTGGTCAGCAGATCGCCGACAATTGGAATGAGGCCGATCAAACCGTCGATACCGTAACGCACATTAGTGCCCGGCAGCACAAAGGCGACGTCGAGCAATTTCGACAGCGCTTCGATGCGTGCGAAGCGTTGTTCGCGCGTCAGCGGGCCGAACGACAGTCCGCTCAGGCTCTGGAAATCGAAACCGGCCGCGCCTTGGGCCGCGCTTCCTCCGAATGCATTGCCCCATGCCTCGCGCCCGGGATGCACCTCGTTGCCGTCCTGGTCGATGATCGGCGGTCGCTTGCCGCCGTTGCGGCGCGTGAAGCGATCGAAGATGGCGTCGTCAGTCATCTTGGCGGTCGTCATGGTGCGTCGGTCCTCTAAACCTGAAAGCCTGCCTGCCCTAAGGCGAGCACCTCTAGATAGAAACCCGCAATTGCGGCGCAAGTTGCGCGCGGGCTTTATCCGGCGAAATGTCGCACCCGTAGTCACGCAAAGGCAATTCCCACGCGGGCGTTGGCGACGGGTGCGAAGTTGCGATAGGTTCCCAATACAACAGTCTCGAACCGGTCGCAGGTCCAATGTCCAAGTATAAAGCCGCCGTCGTCCAAGCCGGATCGTTCCCCGACGATCCGTTGAAGTCCGCTGTCAAAACTGCCGATCTCATCCGCGAAGCAGCGTCGCAAGGCGCGCGTCTGGCGGTCTTCCCGGAAGCTTTCATCGGAGGTTACCCGAAGGGTGCATCGTTCGGTGCACCGATCGGAATGCGCAAGCCAGAGGGGCGCGAGGCTTTCCGCCGTTATTATGACGCAGCCATCGATCTCGACGGCGAAGAAGTAAAGACCATCGAAGCCGCAACCGCCGAGAGCGGGATGTTTGCCGTGATCGGCTGCATCGAACGCGAGCATGCCACGCTCTATTGCACCGTGCTGTTCTTTGACGGTGCGCGCGGCCTGATCGGCAAACATCGCAAGCTGATGCCCACCGCGGGCGAGCGGCTGATCTGGGGCTTTGGCGACGGATCGACCATGCCCGTGTTCGACACACCGCTCGGCCGCGTCGGAGCCGTGATCTGCTGGGAGAACTACATGCCGATGTTGCGCATGCATATGTTCTCGCAAGGAATCTCGATCTATTGCGCGCCGACGGCGGACGACCGCGATACCTGGCTCTCGTCGATGCAGCATATCGCGCTGGAAGGGCGCTGTTTCGTGCTGACCGCTTGCCAGTATATGAAGCGCGGCATGTATTCGCACGAGCATGAGTCGCTGCTCGGCGACGATCCGGAAACAGTGATGATGCGCGGCGGCAGCGCCATCATCGACCCGCTCGGAAAGGTGCTGGCCGGACCGGACTTCACCGGCGAAAAAATTCTCTATGCCGAGATCGACCTTGACGAGGTCGCGCGTGGCAAATTCGATTTCGACGCGACCGGCCATTATGCGCGGCCGGATATCTTCCAGCTCATCGTCGATGACCGTCCGAAACGCGCCGTTTCCAATCTCGGCGAGCTGATGCACGACGGCACCGCCCGCACGAAATAAAATGAGACGAAATAAACGCAATATGCCCAAGGCGCGGCGTCATAGCCGCGCCAGCGGATATGTTGCCAGCCTCGTTTGCCTTGTTAGTTCATCACCATGCCGAACAGGAACAGAATGGCCATGGCCGCAAATGCGTAGCGCAGCGGCCGGTCTTCGGCGATTTTCTCGATAAGCTTCATATCGAACCCCCGTGAAAAATTGACAAAACGGGGGCGACGATTTTGTTCCGTCGGCGTCGATTTAATTCCATAGCCGGTCAAATTGAACTTTCGCGCCCTGCGCCGGTTGATCCCGCAAACCGAGAAAGGGATCGACCATGAAAAAGACAGTACTTGCGCTGACGACCGTGGCGGCGATTGCTACGCTCTCTGCTCCGGCTGAGGCGCGCGGGGGACGTAACGCCGCCGCCATTGGATTTGGACTCGCCGCCGGTGCGCTGGCCGCGGGCGCAGCTGCCAATTCCTACAATTATTATGGAGGACCGGCCTATTACAGCGGTCCCGCATATTATGGCGAACCGGTCTATGCCGAACCTGTTTATGGACCGGCTTACTACCGCCAGCAGCGTATTCAGCGGGAATATGGCAATCAGCCGAACCCGGTCGATATGAACCCAAACCCTTGGTAGCCGCACAAGAACCGCATAGGAAAAGGCCCGGAGCAGACTCCGGGCCTTTTCCTTTGACCGATGACGTGAATCAAGCCGTTTTGCGAAGTATCGGCTCGTTGTCCAGCGGCGTTGCATCGAACACCGCGTAGCCGTTCTTGCCGTCTTTTTTCGCCATGTAAAGCGCGCGGTCGGCCGCGGCGATCAGCCGTTCCGCCTGCAACGCGATTTCCGGCCGCCATTGCGCCACGCCGATCGATGCGGAGAGCGTCAACGCCGTGTTATTCCACTGCGCCTGCTCATTCTTGCAGGCCTCCAGCACGTGACGCGCCACCATTGCGCCCTCACGCAACGTGGTGGACGGCAAGACGACGCAGAACTCATCGCCGCCCATCCGCGCCAGCAGATCGCCCGCCCGCAGCCGGCTTCCGGCAACACGCGTAAACAGCCGCAGGCATTCGTCACCCGCCGCGTGGCCGTTGGCGTCGTTGATGTCCTTGAACCCGTCGAGGTCGATCATTAGCAGCGCGAAGACTTCGCCGGAACGGCTCGCGCGTGCACATTCTGCTTCCAGCCGTGCCAGCAACTGGCGGCGGTTGGCGGCACCGGTAAGATCATCGAACAGCGCGAGCTCCGCGACCTCCGTGCGAAGGCGGTCGATCGCCATCAGCACGAAACCGAAATTCCACATCATCGACAGGAACACCAGCGTCAGAATCAGCACAGCCTGGAACGGGTTGAACTCGATCAACGAGACATTGCCGCCCACGTGCAGCACAGCCGCTACCGATCGAAGCACGTAGACCCCGATCATCACGATCACAATCCAGCCGGCGAGGCGCGCGCCGGAATGTTCACGGCCATGGTCGCGAGACAGAACAAGCGGCAACGTCAGGGCCATCGGCACGATCTGGCATCCAGAGTAGATCAGGATGCGCATCACCATGTTGTCGTGCCAGACGAAATACGCCAGCCCTAGAAAGTTGATAGCGACGACGGCGCACGTGAGGCGCCAGGACGGCGACTTGCCGTAGAATCTCCGGATGCCCATGGTTGCAAGGCACACCGCCAGAACCAGGATGGAGCCGCCAGCCAGCAACGGGACGAGAAGCAGAATGTGATCCTGCGGATCGATGGCGCTGCGCGACATCGCCACCACGGCACCAAACGCGGCGACAAAAGCAGAAGCAGCCCAGAACCGCGCGGCCTCAAGATTGGGATAACGGCGGGCGACATAGGCCCACACCACGCCAAGCGCGACGAAATTGACTACGAAGACGATCCAGAGGGTTGGAACGCTCAGCATCGGCCACCCCAAGAGGCGCGACGGCCCGCCCCAATGGCCCTGTCCCAAATGGTCATCTGACTTCACCCTTCCGGTTCCACATCGGAACCTGCCTCCCCCGAGACTGCGGTATCCTCGCCGGGGCGCACTTAACGGAGTCTGACTTCCACCGGATAAACCGCGCTGTGGTTGTGAATTGATGAACGTGCGAGCCCGGCACGAAAGTGAACGCTGTTGATGCGCGTTATGCGTGTCGGCGAAAGCAGAAGCGAAAGACGTGAAGCCGCGTTAACCCTGACGTAGCGACGATCATCCACAGGAAAACAAAAGTTCGCGCGTCACCAGCCCGTCGTCCGATTGAAAAACACGCGACAATTTTCCGCGAATCGGCTCGGATCGAATGCGAGGCTGCGCGATGGCCTGTCGCCGAGCATGCCTCGTGACGTTGACGTCAACTCCAACCCTATGAGGGCTGTTATGGCGAAGAAAGCCAAGAAGGCGAAGAAAGCTAAGAAGACAGTCAAGAAGGCCACAAAAGCCAAAAAGACCAAGAAGGCCAAGAAGAAGTAGCTTCTGTTTCGAAGTGGCTCGGGCGGAGTCGCTTCGCCCGAGCTGCCGGTTGAGCCTGCTCCCGGCCTGCACTGTGTGCGCCGAACTCATTCAGCCTAAAATCTGAAGCTCCATAGATTGTGCGCTGTTCGCTATTCTGCGAGGCGATCGGCGAAATAGCCGATGGTCTTGCGATAGATGGTGGCCCTGTTCCACTCGCGCATCGCCTCGAAATTCGCTGTGCCTTCGCCATAGGGCTGGCCGGCGCGGAAGCCTGCGGTCTTCAACAGGTTCGCGGTGGAGGCCAGCACGTCCGGCACGCTATGGCGCAGATCGACATGGCCGTTGCCGTCGAAATCGACGCCGTACTTGATGTAGGACGACGGCAGAAACTGGGTCTGGCCGATCTCGCCGGCATAGGCGCCGATCAGATCGCGCAGCGGAAGATCGCCGCGCTGGAGAATCTTCAGCGCCGCGAGCAGTTCGCCCTGAAACAGTTCGGTGCGGCGGCAATCGTGCGCCATGGTGGTCAGCGTGCGGATCACCGGCATCTTGCCGATATCGCCCTTGCCGAAATCCGATTCCAGCCCCCAGATCGCCACCACGATTTCCCGCGGCACGCCGAAACGCTGCTCGACGCGCGACAGGAGCGACGCATGACGCAGCAGCATCTGCTTGCCCATCTTGATGCGCCCCGCACCGACGCGGGTGGCGACATATTGCTCGAAGGTCTTGTTGAAGGTGCCGCGCTGGCGGCGGTCGAACGACAGCACGGCCTGATCCTGCGTCACCCCGGCGAAAGCCTGCGCGATCACGCCTTGCGAAATTCCCGCCGCGGCCGCCTCCTGCGACATCGCCGCGACAAAGGCATTGAAATCGCCGCCGCAGCGTGCGGCGAAGGTCGGCGTGGACAGTGCGACGGTGGAAACAACGCAGGTGGCGAGAAGAGCGATGAGGCGGCGTCCGAGCATCTGGGGCTCCGTTTGAAATCGACAGGCAACTCTACACCGCGGCCGCGTGGTTTGTCGCGGCCATCCACGATGCCTGGCGCGCTTTTGAAATAACTTGTTCCGTGTGACAGGCGGAAGATGAACAAAGCGCGGCGGACTTGCGGCAGCGAGGCGCCTCGCCGCCTCGCGCGGCGGCCGCCTTTCGGATACAAGCAGCCAGCGTTCATTGCCGGAGGATCGATCATGTCCCACCCCGCCCTCGTCCCGCAGTCCGTCGCCGTGATCACCGGCGGCGCGTCCGGCATCGGCCTTGCCGCGGCCAACCACTTCGCCAAGCTCGGCCTGAAGATCTGCATCGCCGATCACGACGCCGACAAGCTCGCGCGCGCGGCCGAACTTCTCACCTATGTCGCGCCCGGCGGCAGCGAGGACGTGATGTCGCTGGCCGTGGATGTCAGCCACCGCAACGAGATCGAGCGGCTGGAAGCCGCGGTGCGCGCGCGCTTCGGCGGCGCCGACGTGCTGATGAACAATGCGGGCATCCAGCCCGGCAGCCAGATGTTCGGCCCGCCCAATGGCTGGCAGCATGTGCTGGACGTGAACCTGTGGGGCATCATCCACGGCACACAGGTGTTCGCGCCGGCGATGATCGCGCGCGGACGGCCGGGCCTGATCATCAACACCGGCTCCAAGCAGGGCATCACCACGCCGCCGGGCGATCCCGCCTACAACGTGTCGAAGGCCGCCGTGAAGGCGTTCACCGAGGCGCTGGCGCATGAGCTGCGGAGCACACAGGGCTGCGCGATCACCGCGCATCTGTTGATCCCCGGCTTCGTGTTTACCGGGCTGACCTCGCGCGGCCGCAGCGAGAAGCCGGCGGGCGCGTGGACCGCGGAGCAGACCGTGGACTTCATGCTGGAGCGCCTTGGCGCCGGCGACTTCTACATCCTCTGCCCGGACAACGATGCGCCGCGCGCGCTGGACGAGAAGCGCATCGCCTGGGCGGCGGGCGACATTATCGCGAACCGGCCCGCGCTGTCGCGCTGGCATCCGGATTATGCCGAGGCGTTCAGGCGGCATGTGGAGGGGACGTGAGGGCGACATTGATGCATGCGCGTGCAACATCCCGCGATGTCGTCCCCGCCAACGAATGGAAGGCAACCCCATGCCTGCATTCATTGTCATCACCGGGCCTGTCCCGGTGATCCCGATAAGGTGAGCACCATGTCTGCGAATCGGGATGGCCGGAACGAGTCCGGCCATGACATCCGATGTGTTGCCCGTCCCGCAGTGACCAAATTCGATTTTCAAACAGCCACGCGCCATCGGCCCTGTTGTT